>Ga0105048_10005497_pt1 | contig 20486 bp, 4 predicted proteins | sample MAT05_FD_78382 | JGI IMG/M metagenome (GOLD analysis project Ga0105048, IMG submission 78382) | Freshwater microbial communities from Lake Fryxell liftoff mats and glacier meltwater in Antarctica - MAT-05 | ecosystem: Environmental > Aquatic > Freshwater > Ice > Liftoff microbial mat | place...
CTCGGATGGCTTTTCACGCATCCATTTTGCAATTTCGGCGATTGTCCCAATCTGAAAGAATGACGAAAGCGGAAAATGATAATTAAAGATTTTTTCAATTTCGGCAACTAATCGAACGGAAAGCAGAGAGTTCCCTCCCAACTCAAAAAAGTTGGCATGAATACTCACTCTGTCAATTCCTAAAAGCTTTTGCCATATAGTTGCCAATTGTTGCTCTAGCTCATCACGAGGAGAAATAACTTCTCCGTCGAGTTGTTTTTGTATATCTAAATCTAGTAAAGCGCGACGATCCACCTTGCCATTGAGAGTTAGTGGCAATGCATCCAAGACAATATAACTAGTCGGGAGCATATAAGCAGGTAATTTTTGCTGCAAAAATTCTTTTACTGATTCAATATCAATAATCTGAGATTTCTCAGCGCTTAAGTAGGCAACGAGGAATTTTCCGCTAACAAGTAAATCTTTACATAAGACGACAGCTTGTGTAACATTTGGATACTTTTCTAGTTGGGTTTCAATCTCGATTGGTTCAATCCGAAACCCACGAATTTTAATTTGGAAGTCAGATCGACCAATAAATTCTATATTACCATCGGCTAAATAGCGGGCTTCGTCACCTGTTCTGTATAGGCGATCTTCTGAATTATTGGAGAAAGGATTGCAGATGAATGATTGTGCGGTAAGGTCTGGACGATTTAGATAACCCCGACTCAAACCAACTCCGCCAATGTACAATTCTCCAGTAATTCCAATCGGAGAAGGTTGTAAGTTACGATCTAGGATGTAAGTTTGAAAGTTTGAGATTGCTTTGCCAATGGGGATTTCAGCATCGGGATGTAGAACTTGTGGCGATTTAAGAGGATCGTAAATCGTAGCTATTATAGTTGTCTCGGTCGGTCCATAGGTATTGAGCCATCTAGGAAAAGAGCCTACTAGAGAGATCCATTTCTGGTATGTTGATTTAGAGACTTTCTCTCCTCCTACAATCACTAGACGAAGATTCTGAGGTAGTGTTTTTTGCAAGATGGATATCCCATGGACAAGTTCATGCCAAAAAGCTGTGGGTAAATCGATTACGGTAATTGCTTGATGTTCAAGATTCTCAAGAAAATAAGTAATCGAGGTATAAATTTCAGGTGGAGGTAAAACTAACGTACTACCGTTTAGCAAAGTAGGGAAAATCTCTTCAATTGCTATATCAAAACCGATATTAGAAAACTGTAAAACACGATCCTGATTATTCAGCGCGTATTCCTTGCTAGCCACTAGGCTATGGTTGACTAGGCTACGATGCGAAATGGTCACGCCTTTAGGTTCTCCTGTAGAACCTGACGTGTAAATGACATATGCCAAATTCTCTGGTGACACAGAACTTGATAGATTATTTTTACTATGCTGAGCGATCGCAGTCCATTCATCGTCTAGACATATCATCTGAGCGTCATAGCCACAAAGATTGGAAAGCAACTTAGTCTGTGTCAAAATTACAGGAACTTGAGAGTTCCGCAATTTATATAATCGATTCTCCTCACTATAGCTAGGAACCAAGGGTATATAGGCTCCACCAGCTTTAAGGACTCCGAGTATGCTAACCAACATTTGCGGCGATTTCTCTATACAGATTGCGACTAGAGTTTCTGTGCCGACTCCTTGAGATTGAAGATAATGAGCCAGTTGATTAGCGCGATTATTTAGTTCTCGATAAGTCAGATGTTCATCTTTGCTGACAATGGCGATCGCATCGGGATTTTTCTCTACCTGAGCTTCAAACAATTGATGAATACAAGTTGCTGGGATTGGGACTTGGTTATTATTCCATTCATGCAAAAAATTCTGTTGTTCGGAAGCTATTAAAAGAGGTAATTCAGAGATTTTTTGATCGGGATCTGCAATAATTCTTTCAAGAAGATTCTCAAAATGTCCCAACATTCTAGTAATGGTACTAGAATCAAACAATTCAGCATTGTAATCAAATACCATGCCCAACCCTTCGTCCCGTTCTTGCATGACTAAAGCCAAGTCGTACTTAATTTTGTCTTGGTGTATATAATCAAATAGCGAAGTAATAGTCAGGGCTGGAAGTTCTACGGAAGCCATGCCACGACCATTTGACCAAGGAGGGTTAAGCGCAAACTTTATTTGAAATAAAGGCGATCGGCTATGGCTTAGTTCTGGTCGTAGTTCTTCTATGAGTTTCTCAAAGGGTAAATCCTGATATGCATTTGCTTCCAAAGAAGCCTCACAAACTCGATTAAAAAATTCTCTAAACGTCAGGTTGCCATCAAAATTAACGCGCTGAATTAAAGTGTTTGAGAAGAAGCCAATGACTCCCTCGGTTTCAACTCCCCCTCTAACTGCACTAGCAAAGCTAATCAGAATATCATCCTGTTGTGAATATCGATGCAGAAGGATCTCAAACGCTGCCATCAGCATCATAAATAGCGTTCCATCCAAATTCTGGCTTAAGCTATTGAGGCTGTTATTGAGAGGCTTGGGCAGTATTTTGGCTTTACTATCGCCACGATAAGTCTGAACTGTCGGAGGGCGTGAGTAATCTGTAGGCAAGGAAATAACTGATAAAGATCCATCTAATTTCTGCTTCCAGTAGTTGAGTTGGGACTCCAAAACCTCGCCTTGAAGCCATTGGCGCTGCCAACTAGCAAAGTCAACATATTGAATTGGCAACTCTATCAAAGGTGAAGGTTTGCCATTAATAAAAGCAGTATAGATTGCTGTAAGATCCTGATAGAAGACATCGGCAGAAGCACCATCACAAATAATAGAATGCATATTCCATATTAAAAGATATTCATCATCACTTAACTGTAGAAGAAGTATCCGTAATATTGGTCCTTGTTCTAAGTTAAAAGGGCAATGAGCCTCTTTAGTTGCTAGTCTTAGTGCTTCTTCATCTCTGCGATCTTCAGGAACTTCCCGCAAATCGATCACTGGCAAGGTCAGATCGATATCATCGGTAATCACCAGCGTAGGCTGACCTTCCAATGCGGGGAATCGAGTTCGCAATACTTCATGTCGAGCTACTAAAGCTTGCAGGCTCTTTTCTAGTATTGAAATATTGAGATTTCCATTAAACCGAACGACAACAGGAAGATTATTAGAAGAGCTGTTTGGCTCAAACTGTTGCAGATACCAAAGACGCTGCTGAGCAAATGATAGAGGTAAGTATCCATTGCGATCAATTCTGACGATTGGTGGCAGCTTTGAGTTGTTGCTTTCAGTAACCTGTCTCAGAAACTGAATGATTTCTGCTTTGCGACTTTTGATATCGGCTAACAATTCGGTTGTGACTGCGTCTTTGGCTGCACGATAACGTAAGCGATCTCCATCCATCCAGAGATGCACATCTTTTTGACTCAAATTAAATAACAATGCATCAAGTGTCTTCATAGTTCTCCCTCCTCATAATGATCAGACAAATTAGATAGATTGTCTTGAGCAACTTGTATACTTTGTCTTGCCCATATTAATGTCGCAACTCTCTCACTCAAATCGGCTATCGTGGAGGCTTCAAAAAAAGTACGAAGCGACAATTCAACTGTAAATATTTTTCTCATTCTGGCAATTATTTGAGTTGCTAATAGAGAATGCCCACCTAACTCAAAGAAATTATCATGAATACTAATTTTCTCTATATTGAGTACCTGTGTCCAGACATCAGCAACTTGCTGTTCCGTAGGATTTCGTGGCGAAACATAACTCGCTTGAAGATTAAGATGTGTTCCGTCTGGAGGTGGTAACTTCTTGCGATCGATTTTCCCATTAGGAGATAAAGGCAAAGATTCTAAAGATACAAAAGCATTTGGAATCATGTAGTCGGGTAGTTTTTGCTTGAAAAAACTACGCAATTCAGTTATGTCAGGCTCTTGCCCTATAATTGGCTCAAAATAGGCAACTATCCGTTTATCGGCAGGAGTGTCTTCTCGAAGGATGACTACTGATTTTTGGATAGTCGGATATTGGCTGAGAACTGCTTCGATTTCACCTAATTCAATCCGAAATCCTCGAACTTTCACTTGGTTATCAATTCGTCCAAGAAACTCGATATTACCATCTGGGCAATAGCGAGCTAAGTCACCAGTTTTATAGAGTTTTGCGCCTAGTTGATCGCTAAAAGGATTGGTCACAAATCTCTCGTCTGTTAACTCAGATCGATTAAAATAGCCTAGGGCTAACCCATCTCCACCAATGTATATTTCGCCAATTGTACCGATTGGCATAGGCTGTAATTGGGAATTCAATATATAAACTTGTGTATTGGCTATAGGGCGACCAATCGGCACAGAGATTCCTAAACTATCTACTTCTTCAATGTTGTAGCAGCAGGTAAAAGTTGTACTTTCGGTTGGACCATATCCATTGATCAATTGGCATTCGGGTAACTCTTTACGAAAACGCTGTACATGGGCTACTGAGAGTACATCACCACCTGCCAACAATTGTTGCAATGGGCGTAAAGATTCAATCTGCTCATCCACCATTAGATGAAACAGCCCTGCTGTAAGCCAGATAGTGGTGACTTTATAGCGTTCAATAACATCTCCTAATTCACCTAGGGAAGGTTTGTCAGAAGGGAACAAGACTAATCGAGCGCCATTGAGCAATGCGCCCCAAATCTCAAATGTTGAAGCATCAAAGGCAAGGGGGGCAAGCTGTAGAAAAATCTGACTGGAATTGAAATTTGCATAGTTGGAACTCTTGACAAGTCTTACTACGCCTCTATGGACAACACTTACGCCCTTGGGAGTTCCAGTCGATCCAGATGTATAGATTACATAGGCTAAATTCTCTGGGGAGAAATTACAGATCGGATTTGCTTGACTTCCTAATGCGATCGCTTGCCAATCTGAATCTAAGCAAACAACTTGAGCACTACTAGAAGGAAGCTGTTCTACTAGTCTTTGCTGGGTTAGCAGAACGGAAACCTGTGTGTCTGCCACCATAAACGCTAACCGCTCTGGAGGATAACTGGGATCTAAAGGTACATATGCGCCCCCAGCTTTGAGAATACCGAGAAGCCCAATGACAGTTTCTAGCGATCGCTCAACGAAAATTCCGACAAGACTATTAGCGCTAACTCCTAAGCCTATCAAGTAGTGGGCAAGCTGATTAGCTCGATAATTCAACTCCTGATAAGTGATTTGCTTAGCCTCAAAAATTAGCGCGATCGCGTCTGGAGTTTTGGCTACTTGTTCTTCAAACACTTGTTGAATTGAAGAATTGCGGGGATAATCTGTTTGGGTTTGGTTCCATGCTGTAAGTAAATGCTGCTCAGCTTCTGGCAAAAGCGGTAATCGATCAATAGTTGTATCAGGTGCTGCAACAATACCCGCTAAAAGAGTCTCAAACTCAGCCAAGCGATGGCGGATCGTTGCTGCATCAAACAAGTTAGTGTTGTACTGACATTCCAGAGTAACTCGGCCACGCAACTCTGTTGCGTTAATAAACATCTCAAAATTCTCATAACTACGGGGATTAGTCGAAAACTCCACCTTTAAGTCTTCAAATAATAGGCGATCATTGTCTAAACCTTGATCGAGGTTAAACGTAATTGGGACTAGTGGAATTCGGCTGTTATCACGGGGGATTGCCAACTTTTCTACTAAACTGCCAAAAGTAAACTGCTGATGATCGTATGCATCCAAAATAATTGGTCGTCGGAGTTGCAAGTAATCACTGAAAGATTGCGCTCCATCAACTAAACTCCTTAATGGCAGCAAGTTGACGCAATGACTTACTAACTGATAGTTGCCTGTGGCAGCCTGACCTGCGGCTGGAACCCCAACAACGATGTCATCGCTTCCAGTCAAACGATGGAGAAACACCTCAAAACTAGTCAGCAATGTGGTCGTAAAACTACATCCTAGCTTACTTCCCAATTGCTTCAATTTACTAACCAAAGACTCGTCTAAATCCCAATCTTCGCGAGCAGCATTGAATGTACGGACTGATGGACGAGATCGATCAGTGGGGAAATCCAAAACGGGAATAGAATCTGAAAACTGTTTTAGCCAGTAAGCTTCCGTAGCAAGCTCTTCCTCCCCACCTTGAGATTCTTGCTGAGCGATCGCATATTCACTAAAATGCTCTGGATCGTCTAAATTGGGTGTTTCTCCATTTTTTAAGGCTGTATATAATTTACCAAGATCAGTCATTAGTACAGCCCAAGACCAGCCATCGCAGATAATATGATGCGCTGTCAAAAGCAAAAGATGCTCCTGATGTTGAGTTTTAATAATCTGTACTCTAATCAGTGGGCCATGCTCAAGATCGAATGGTGATTCTACAGCTTGCTGTAATAAATTTGATAATTTGGCATCTTGTCCCTGAGAATCTAATCCAGAAAGATCAATTTCTGGGATTTCGAGATTGAGTGATGACACAATACAAAGGTTAATCCCATCAGGACTAAAGGTCGTTCTTAATGCTTCATGGCGAAAAACTAGCTCTTGCAAAGCCGATCGCAAAGCGCCAACATTTAGGAATCCTCTTAACCACAACTTTTGCGATTCATTGTAAGCGCAGTTAGCGTCGCTACCCATTTGCACTGAAGCCCAAATTTCTTTTTGAGATTTAGTTGCAGGTGCTGTTAGTAGTAATTCTCCATCAGCAAACGGATTAAAGTCAACAGAAGTTATTTCGGATTGAGAGCCTGATGGATAATTCATGATTTATTATTTATGTCCTCTCAGTGATTGAATTGTATATCGTAAATGTATATAGTAAATAAAAATTTACATCACTCAAATATTGATTTAGGCAATTTAGTTTTCTCTAACTAAGTCTGAGACTTGAGAAATACTTTCGCCTAGACTATTGAATGCCGATACTGTATAGATATCGTTAGAGGTAGTCACGCGATCGCGAAATTCCAACACAACATGAGATGGTTCTGGTTCATCCCCACCGTTGCGTTCTTGTCCTTGAAGGGTCGCAACCAGATTATTGTTTCGATAAATCCGAAAATGGGGTAGCCCATTTTCAAGATCTGGGGTAAAACTCCAAGTCAGCAAATTCTCAGTTGAGCTAATTTTTATAACATGCACATCGTTTGGATTAGCAGGCTTCTGGGTTGGAGAGATTTTGTGTGGATAGCAACTGTTGGTTGAATGTGGTGCGCCTAGTATTGAAGTTAGCATTTTATTAGAGCAAAACTTATATTTCATTTGATTCCAGAAGCTCGGAGGAGTGACATACTCTTGCCATTTATACGAAGTTTCTTGGTTAGGTAACCACGATGCTTCCAGCGGATTTCCTTTGTATTGGCTTATTGCAGATATTGAATGGTCTGAGGAGTTAGCTAACCAGCCTTTAGCTTCATCCATTTGACGCAGCTCTGTACCATCTGTTGCAAGCCGTGAAGTTAAGATCGAGTCCAAGTAGGGTATGGCAAGCAGTCTTGTCTCAGTAGAAAAATGCCCTTCTTCGGCCTCTTCTGCGATCGCCCAATGTGCACCTGCTTTTCTAAAACGAGAGAAAACTTGCTTGGGTATGTCAATACATTCATAAACGACATCTTTGGAGCTTCCTTTTTCTCCCAATGCAAACAAAACTGGTACTTGGAGTATCGCAGGATTAATATTTGAAGTAAGAAGTTCACTTGGCTTTGGATGGGAGATAAGAGCTGCACCGCAACGCATTATAACCAAGGCTATGGTGCGTTCTGGATACTTCTGTAACATCTGTATCGCCCAATCTGCTCCTCCAGAGTGTCCCCATAGTACCCAAGGTAGTTTAGTTGCTAATTCTGGATGACGACTATTTTGAGCGAAGTCACGAAGAGCCTTAAATAGAGCCTCTTCAGATCCACGGTCTATGACTGCCCAGTTAGCGCATGGATCGTTAGTAGACTTGTCATTATAGTCAGTTGGATATTTAGAGCCGAGAATGGCAAGTTGATGCTTAATTGCGAGAGATTGCCATTGTAAATCATTCGCATACGCAAGCCCCAATTCTGATGCTGCATCGCCACTACATCCATGCTGTCTCACAATCAGCCCGCGAACTGTCTCTACTCCATTTGGAATCCATAGCCTATAATCGGCTGAAATATATTTGGCTTCTCCAGTTGGCGGGACGGATATTTCGTAATATTTACCACGTTCAAGACTATTCTTTTGAGCAAAAGAAATGATTGATGTTTGTGGCAACGGCTGAGGAACAGACAGAAACCACTTTCTCCATCCTAAATGCATCAAAAATACAGTTAAAGTAGCTAATAGGAAAATGCATAGAAATTTCCAAGTGATATTAATTTTAAATGGCATTTTCAACCGAATCTCTTTAAATTTGTTATTTTCGTGCGTTTACAATAAAAGCCATATATCGCCGATTCAAATATAAAGTGCAACATTTGATCAAGACTGCATCAAAATGACTAGAAACCTGCTGAGCTATAGTTGAGTGAGCAGTTATGAAACATCTCCAAGTTGTAAATACTTGCCAGGACGATCTAGATCAGGGACATACCAAGCAGGATTACCTTCTGGATCTCGCCCCAAACGAGCGCCTGTCTGCGGAGGTTTATTTCGATCAAATACTTCTTTAGCATGATTATTAGTACTATTTGTGACTGCTGGCAAGAAGCCAATTATTTGCATTTCAGCCACACAATCTTTGAATGCACTAATCACAAAGTCTATATCAGCATCAGTATGTGAAAGAGTAAAGAAGCATGGACGATGATCCCAAACATGTACTCCTTTTTCTCTCAACAGATAAAACAATAAACTAGCATAAGGAAATTCATGAGGATAGTTAATGTAAAACCACGAACTGAAGTAGGCAATTTCAATTGGGGCTTCAATTTTCTTAAAGTATTGATTCAGATGAGTCGCAAATCTATTTACTTTTTCAGCTAGCGATCGCTGCAACTCTGGTCCACCTGCTTTGAGTTTATGGAGAACAGCTTCGGCTGCCGCTAGCGCCATGGGATGACGAACAAACGTTCCCGCAAAGAAAGTAACTCCAACTTCAGGAATGGAATTATCGCCATATTGCCAGAATCCTCCATCAAGGGCATCCATGTATTCAGCTTTACCTGCGACAATGCCAATGGGCAAGCCACCGCCCACTACCTTGCCGTAGGTTGCCATGTCAGCTTGGATATTAAAATATGCCTGAGCGCCACCAGGATGAACGCGGAAGCCAGTCACAACTTCATCAAAGATATATGCAGTTCCAGATTTCTCGGTTAAACTACGTAGATCCTGTAGAAACTCCTTGGGTTGTAAGTTTGGATAGCGGCTGCGAACTGGTTCTACCAAAATTGCAGCCAAGTCATCGGCGCGATCGCGAAGAATTTGTAAGGATTCGGGGGTGTTGTAATCCAATACCAGTAGATTTTCAAACATGGCTGGCAAAATGCCAGGAGCGGCTGGCAGAGTTTTTAGGTTTGCCCCCTGACGGTAGAGTACTTCGTCAAAAGTACCATGGTAATCTCCTGCAAAGGTTGCCACTAGATCGCGTCCCGTAACTGTCCGAGCTAGACGTAATGTTGCCATTACCGCTTCGGAGCCAGTATTGCAAAAAGCAACTCGTTCCATTCCTGTAAACTCGGCAACAAGTTTAGCGACTCTACCAGCCAATGGCGTTTGTGGTCCAATCTCAATACCTTTATCTAGTTGGACTTTTATAGCTTCTGTTATAAAATCTGGCGACCAACCAAAAAAGTTCAGCCCAAATCCATTGGTTATATCTACATATTCGTTGCCATCGACGTCCCAAAGTTTAGAACCTGAGGCACGATCAGTGACAATGGGATAGACCATTTCTTTAAGGAGAGGAGTAAAACCTGAAACTGTACGCGGATCGGCAAGATACTTTCGATGCTCCTGTGTCTGCCGTTTTGATTCCTGAGTTCTAGCTATATAGCGGGCGATGATGCGATCAAGAGATTTTTGCTGATCTGGGGTTAACGTGGTAGTGAGCGATTTTTCGATTTTTGTTCCTGGCCCAAGGTTTTTAGTTGGCTTAGGCTCTTCAATCGCAGGAGTATGTTTAGGCGTTTGCGTAGCGGCAATTTGAGGCTGGACTTCAGATTGAATTATGGGGGCAGGAGCAGATTGGATTACAGGCAATGCGATCGCAGGAGCCGAGGCTCCAGCATGACTGAGCAGTTGCAATTGTTGCGCCATGATTTGCAATTGCTGGGAGACCACAGCTTGCATAGTGTTAGCCAATTCGGGAGAGGCTGAAATCGGTGTAGCAGCATTCGCACCAATATTCGCATTATTGCCATTGGCATTATTACTTTGTCCGACGGGAGTAGGCATAGCTGGAGTGTGGGTAGAGGGTGGTATTGCAGTAGCCAATGGAGCGGTAGGCGTTGGGATGGATTCTACTGGAGATGCTACGACAGTTGTAGGGAATGCATCTGGAGGAAGCGATCGCAAAACAAAGTCAGACAAAGTATCGAGATTGGGATAATCTTCTAACAAATGCCGAAAAGTGATTTTAACCTTGAATTTCTTTTTCAAAGCCATGGCAACTTGGGTTAGAGAGAGTGAATCCAGCCCCATTTCCAAGAAAGTTGTCTTCATGTCACTACCATCAATTTCCATTCCTGAGGTAGCTTCTAGAACTTCTTGGAGTTGAGGGATTATTTGCTGTTTGTGATCTTCAGACATAGTTTGTGTTTGCTTTTCTAACTTGAGAGCAGGATTGGATGGAGTAGATGGGATTAATTGTGGTTCAGTAGGAGACTGAATGGCTATTGACCCAGTTAGAGGTAAGGGCGCTATTAGTGTTTGAGCGATCGCAGGTTTTGGATCGATCCAGTAGCGCTTTCGTTCAAACGGATATGTGGGCAGTGGTATGCGATGTCGGTATTCATCAGTATAAAACTGTTGACGGTCGAGATCGACTCCTGCAAGCCAAAGTTGACCAATAGCCTGTAAGATTGCCAAACATTCGGCATTGTCATCGGCACTGCTGCCTAATGAGGAAATTGCAATTTGGCGTTTTAGGTCTTTAGCCTGTTGACGCGCTAATGTAGCAGTAGTGGTGCGCGGCCCTACTTCCAGTAAGACCCGCGAAGGCTGTTGCCACAGGAGCTTGGCTCCTTCCGCGAAACGAACAGTAGCCCGTAAATGACTAGCCCAATACATCGGGTCGGTGGCTTGAGCATCAGTAATCCATTCAGTGGTTACCGTTGAAACAAAGGGGGTTTTGGGTGGTGATAACTGAATGCTTTTGACGACTTCTGCAAATGGTTCGATAACCGCGTCCATCATTGGCGAATGGAATGCATGAGAAGTATGCAATGTCCGACAAACGATTTCTTCGGCTTCCAGTTGTTGTTGTAAATTGGCAACTTGATCGGTTGGTCCTGACAACACACACAGAGATGAACCATTTATCGCTGCGATCGCTAAGTCACCACTCAATCGCTTTTCTAGTACTTCTGCGGATAAGCGCACTGAAAGCATCGAGCCAGCAGGGAGTTGCCCCATCATGTGAGCGCGAGTTGCGATCAGTTTTAACGCATCTTCTAAAGAAAATACACCTGATAAACATGCAGCTACAAATTCGCCAATGCTATGCCCAATCATTGCAGTAGGTCGCACACCCCAACTCTGCCAGAGAAGAGCCAAAGCGTATTCAATCGTAAATAGAGCGGGTTGAGTGTATTGAGTTTGGCGCAACAAAGCCGCAGAGGCTTCATCATCACCGCTATTGTTCTGAGTCGGATAAATGACTTGCAGTAGATCTCGATCTAGCAATGGTCTGAGAATCTCTGCACAGCGATCAACGGCTTCTCGAAATACTATTTCATGCTCATAGAAATACTTGCCCATGTTGAGGTATTGCGAACCCTGACCAGGAAACATGAAAACTACATCAGGATTGCGAAATTCATTCAGTCGATTGGCACTGCGATTCACATCTAGAGAGTCGAGTGTTGCGATCGCATCTGTGCGATCGCAACAGATAACAAAACGGCGATGGTTGTAAGATTTCCTGCCATGGTCAAGAGTATAAGCAACATCTGCTAGGTTCGCTTCGATATTTTGGGTCAAGTATTCTTTTAAATCGGCCGTGGTTTTATCTAGAGCATCGCTAGTTTTTGCCGACAGTCGCAACAATTGATACGGGCGGGAAGGGCTTGAGGACTCCATTGATGGGGCTTCTTCTAAAACGACATGAGCATTTGTGCCACCCACGCCAAAGGAGCTAACTCCTGCTCTTCGCGGAGTCTCGCCTTCAGCCCAATCCGCGAGTTTGTTGTTGACATAAAAAGGACTGTTTTGAAGATCTAGTTCTGGATTAGGGGATTCAAAGTTTAAGCTCGGTGGAATTTTTTTGTAATAAAGCGATAGAGCAGTTTTGATCAGTCCTGTTACACCAGCCGCCGCAACTAAGTGCCCAACATTACTCTTGATCGAACCGATAGCACAAAACTGTTTCGCATCAGTATGACTACGGAAAGCCTGAGTCAAGGCTTCAATTTCAATTGGATCTCCTAATGGAGTAGCGGTTCCATGTGTTTCAATATAAGAGATGGTTTCAGGATGGATGCCAGCATCAGTATGAGCCATCGTGATTGCACCCGCTTGTCCATTGACGCTTGGCGCGGTGAAGCTCACCTTATCTATACCATCATTGTTTATACCTACGCCCCGAATCACAGCATAAATGCGATCGCCATCATCTAATGCTGCTTCCAATCGCTTGAGTACGACAATACCCGCACCACTATTAAACATTGTGCCTTGAGCATTCACATCAAAAGGGCGACAGCGACCATCAGGAGAAAGCATACCGCCCTCTTGATAGAGATAGCCTCGATTTTGGGGTGTAGTAATGGAAATACCACCAGCTAGGGCAATATCACATTGATTGCTCATTAATCCCTGAAATGCTTGAATTACCGCAACTAGAGACGTTGAGCAAGCAGTATTGATGCTAAGACTAGGGCCAGTTAGCCCCAACTTGTAGGAGGCGCGAGTAGTTACAAAGTCTTTCTCATTCGCTAGCATCGTCTGAAACTCACCTAGTCGATTGATGATTTCAGGGCGACCGCAGATGTGATTCTCAAAGTATGTGTTTTGACCAGAGCCAGCATATAACCCGATCGCACCATCGTAGGATTCAGGCATATAGCCCGCATTTTCTAAGGCTGTATAGGCTAATTCTAGGAATACTCTTGCCTGCGGATCCATGACCTCAGCTTCTCTGGGACTAATCCCAAAGAACCCTGAGTCAAAGGTTTCGGCTCCTTCAACAATGCCCCTGACACGGACATAATTGGGGTCAGTACGCAACTCAAGATCAACACTAGGATCAATTTCATCGTCAGTGAAGATCGTGCAAGACTCCATACCATTGCAGAGATTTTCCCAGAGGGCTTCAACACTATCAGCTCCAGGAAAACGTCCGACCATACCAATAATGGCGATTCCATCCAGAGCTTTCAAATCTGATGATGTATTCTTTGGTAATTTGCTTAGTGATTTGTTAGTAAAGCGATCGCGTTGGTTAGTCTTTTGGACAGGCAATTCTAATTGGTTGCGATCTTCTCGCTCCAGATATTGCGCGAATGTTCGGATAGTCGGGTATTGGTAAAGCTTGACAGCACGAAATTCAGAGCCTAGCTGTTTCTGCACTCTAGTAACCATCTGTAAGCCCAACAGCGACGTACCACCAATGTCGAAAAAATTGTCTTCAATCCCAACCTGCTCCAATCCCAGAACACTACACCAGATTTCTGCAAGTATCCGTTCTTTGGGTCTATTGGGTGCAATATAGTTTGCGCTAGCACCTAGAGCTACAGGTGCTGGTAAAGCACGACGATCAGCTTTGCCATTGAGCGTTAGAGGGATTTTATCTAAGACAACGATCGCCGCAGGAAGCATGTAATCAGCTAATCGATCTTGCAAATAAGCCTTAAGCAATTTGATGTTGGGTAACTGATCAGATTTTGGAGTGACATAGGCAACCAGTCGCTTGCTACCCAGAATATCCTCACGCACAATCACTAAAGCGTCTCGGACGGTTTCATGCTGACTTAAAGCTGCTTCAATTTCACCGAGTTCAATCCTGAAGCCTCGAATTTTTACTTGATTATCTACGCGTTCCACAAACTCAATCGTTCCATCTGGGAGCCACCGCACCCGATCACCTGTTTTATATAGTTTTTTTGTGGAATCAGTACTAAATGGATCGGGAATAAATTTCTCTGCGGTCAAATCGGGACGATTGATATACTCGCGAGCAAGCCCATCACCACCAGTACATAGCTCTCCCAATATGCCAATGGGAACAGGCTGATTATGTGAATCTAGAATGTAAACCTGAGTATTAGCGATCGGTTTACCAATAGGAACTGAGGTCATATGCTCTGCTAACGGTCGGGGAATCCGATAGCAGCAGGTAACAGTTGTGTTTTCAGTTGGACCATATCCATTGATTAGCTGCGTTTCAGGCAAATGCTTTTGGGCAAGACGAATAAAGCTAGGAGATAGAGCTTCTCCACCCGCGAGTAATTCTTGAACGCCAGTGAGAGATTCAGGAGACTCGGCAATGATCGTATTAAACAGCGCTGTGGTTAGCCCCATGGTTGTGACCCCGTGGGTTTGAATAATTGCTCTCAAGTCTTTTACATCGGGAATCCCATCACTGGGAAACAAAACACAGCAGCCACCATGGAGCAATGCTCCCCATATCTCGAAAGTAGCCATATCAAAGGAAATGGGAGCTAGTTGCAGTAAGATTTGGTTGCCATCTAGATTGGTAAAGTCAGTTCCAAAAACTAGTCTTGCAACGCCTCGGTGAGGAATGGCAACTCCTTTTGGGCGACCTGTTGATCCTGATGTGTAGTTAATATATGCCAAGCTTTCAGCATTTACTGTAGTTGCCAATGGAATACTAGGTAGCATTCCTTCGCCCCAGTTGGCATCTAGGCAAATAATATGTGACTGACTGGGTGGTATGCGATCGCGTAAATGAGATTGGGTTAATAGTACTGGAGCTTGAGTATCCTCCAGCATAAAAGCGAGTCGCTCTTGCGGATATGCTGGATCGAGGGGAACATAGACTCCTCCAGCTTTGAGAATCCCTAAAATAGCGACGATTATTTCGATTGACCTTTGTAGGCATAGCGCCACAAAAGTTTCGGCATTTACACCAAGTTCTTGTAGTCTGCAAGCAAGTATGTTAGCGCGATCATTAAGTTCGCTATAAGTCAAACTTATACTAGCTTTTGCTTCTAGAGAAGGCAGAATGACCGCGATCGCATCAGGGGTTTTAGTTACCTGCTCTTCAAAGATTTGGTGAATTGTTTTGTCTGCGGGATAGTCAACTTTTGTATCATTCCACTCAACCAAAAGCTGATGCCGTTCATCAGGCGTTAGTATTGGCAAACTTGTAATGGACTGATGGGGATTGGTAACTATTCCCTGTAGTAAAGTTTGCACATGCCCTAACAGTCGAGTGATCGTCGATTTACTAAAACGATTGCAATCATATCTAACGTGAATTGTAAATTCTGGTTCTGTCTTTGTTGAAACTATTAAGGGATAACTTAAAGCGCAATCATCGCTAAGCACTAGCAATGTCTCAAATAGATGTGGTTCTGGTGGAATATCAATCCACTCTTGAATTTGGGTTAATGATACTTGACTATGTATTTGTATATTTCCCCACTGCTCTTGAATCTGTTTTAGCCAAGGTAAAACCAATGTATCAGAAACAACTTGAATCCTTAAAGGTATGATGTGATCAATTATTGTTGTCTTTGCTTTAGCATCAGTTAAGCCAGACTGAAACCCAAAAATGATGTCCTCATCACCAGTGTAACGGTTGAGAAGTAATGACCAAACTCCCTGAAATATAGTAGAAATCTCTAGATTATGCTGCTTTCTAAATTCATGGAATATAAAAGCAAATGATTTGTCTAGTAAAACAAAATCTGTTTGATATCTAATTACAGAATCTTTACTTTCCAATCGTAAAGTTTCATTACCTAAAAATGAAGTTCTGTTGAAGTCTTTCAGGAATTCTTTCCAAAAGATTTCATGACTAATAGAGGGTGACTTAGTCATAAATTCAGTATTTACAACATCTAGGTCAGAGTCAATTTTCATCAGAAGTCACAATAAATATTAAAAATTTATTAAAAATTTATGTAAGACTAATAGCATTCTAAAGACGGATTACTCTAAAGCAATCTTAATATAGCTTTTAAGAAACTTTAGTCAGCTTGTCAAGCAGTCTATATATAGTGACTTATAGTAAGTTCTCATATTATTTGAGATTGCTATAGTTTCTAAACTCCATTTGGATAAAAAATTTAAATTTAGAATTTTTTATCAAGTTTGTATGTTTTTTACTAATAAGATATTACCAAGAAAAAAGGATAAATTACATTATAAAGTTATACAAACGTTATACTAACGTTATACATTTCAATCTTTTTTGGTTGGTTTGACTGAAGAAGTGTTTGTTAGCTTGAGTCTTAGCCCTAATCTGAGTGAAAACAGCTAAACGTAATTTAGAGTAGAAAATTTATAGTTTTGGATCATCCTTATGAATCATTATTGTTAAAAATTCGTATTTGGGTAGTCTTGGCTAAAATTTTCATAGTAGTTGATGCTTAATAAAATCACATAGCTGATGTTACTTATTTACTCTTCACAAACAAATATTGACTATGGCAAAGAAAAATATTTACTTATGTGAATGCAGTATGTAGATGATAGGCTTAGAAATCTGAAAAACTATATCAATCCTAAATGAGTTGTGGAAGTATAAGGCTTATAACAAGGGGCTTAAGCCCCTTGTTTCTCCACAAATGATTTGGGATTGCTATATATCTACATTCTTATAGATATTTTTTAGAGAAAACTTTTACTTTAGCTCTTTAATAAATTTAGTTGCAGATTCATAAATTGCTTGCTTTTCACTTTCAGGTTTCTTATTATAAAAATTAACCATTAATGAAACTCGTCCATTTTCAGTAAAACTCTCACGATGTTGATCAACAAAATTCCAATATAAATAGTTAAACGGACAAGCAGTTTCACCTGTTTTTTGGTTCACATCATATTTACATTGAGAGCAGCAATTACTCATCTTATTGATATAGTTTCCGCCCGAGACATAGGGCTTTGATGCTAATATTCCGCCATCGGCAAAGGTGGACATTCCTAAAACGTTAGGAAGTTCGACCCATTCATAGGCATCAACATAGGCAAACCAAAACCATCGGTTTAGCTGACGCGGATCAGTATTGGTAAGATTGCCAAAATTGCTTAAGACCATCAAACGCTGAATGTGATGTGAGTAGCCATAATTTAAAACGTGGCTCGTGGCATCTTTGAGGCAGAGTAAGTCGGTATTTGCATCCCAATAAAGTTGGGGTAAATCATTGCTAAATTTGAAATAATTATTTTCTCGGGCTGCTGGTATTTTTGCCTCGTAATACACTCGAATATATTCTCGCCAGCCCAAAATCTGACGTACAAATCCTTCTACGGAATTTAGGGGTGCTAGATTTTGTTCATAGGCAGCGATCGCCATTTCGCAAAGTTCCTTTGGAAGTAACAAGCCATTGTTAAGATAGATAGATAATACTGAATGAAATAAAAATGGTTCACCAACTTTGATAGCGTCTTCATAAGCTCCGAAGTTAGCTAATCGGGTTTCGATGAATAGTTTAGCTAATTCTAAGGCGCGATCGCGAGTTACTGCATAATTAAATTCATTTAATTTACCAAAAGTATTAGGTAGATAATTTTGAATTAACTCAATTACCTCTTGAGTAATGCAATCGGGTTCAATTTTAGGAATAGATGGGATTGCGATCTTTTTGGATAGTGCTTTTCGATTTTCTTTGTCGTAGTTCCAATTACCGCCGATAGGTTTGCCATCTTTCATTAGATAGCCAGTTTGTTTTCTCAATTCCCGATAGAAAGTTTCTAAGCGATAACCTTTTTTGATTTTGGATTTGAATTTTTCTGAGTCAGCAATAAAAAACTGATTAGGAATATTTTTAACGCGATCGCTAAATTTTTTAGCCATATCTGACATCTGCAATCGCGTATTCCACTCAGACGGCTGCATATAAGTTAGTTGAATATTGAGATACTGCCCCAAAAATTCTGTTAAACCATCAGTGTGAAATCCTTCTGTAAATAGATTGAGAACAGGAAAACCTTGCTGATGACAGGCGATCGCAAAGTGACGTTGGGAACTGAGAATATAAACTAGTTTTTGCTTATGGTGGGGTATAAATGTCGCGTAAGCAAGCGACTCGACAAAGATTAATAAGGGCTTTTGGGCAAGTAGATCGGCGGGAAAAACTGATAGATTTAGTTGATCGTGAAGAATAAATAAAGCGCGATCGCTGTTTCTTAAAAGACTCTTTAAACGTGGTGTGATCGGATAATTCTCAATTTGAGATAGAAATTCACGAGCAGTTTCTAACATATGCTATCAGGCTAGGATTAATATCAGACTTATAAGGGCGCGCAAAGCGCGCCCTTATAAGCGCTAAACTTTTGCTAAACCGCTATGACGCAGTAAAGGTACTGTGCTTGGCTCACGTCCTCGGAAGGTTTTGAAGACTTCCATAGGATGTTTGCTACCGCCCAAGGCAAGTACTGTATCGCGATAGAGGCGACCTGTAGAAGCGATCGCGTCTTCATCTTCGAGCCCAGCTTCTTCAAAGGCGGCAAAAGCATCGGCGCTGAGGACTTCGGCCCACTTATAGCTGTAATACCCTGCGGCATAGCCTCCTGAGAAAATATGACCAAATGAACAAAGAAAGTTATCTTCGGGCAAAGGTGGAATTACCATTGTGGTTTCGGCAAGGCGCGATCGCAACTTGGATGGAGTTTCATCGCCACTGCTTTGATAGCGATGATGGAGTTCGATATCGACAAGGCTGAAATGCAACTGACGCAATAATCCTGAACCACTCATGTAGTTTTTAGCAGCAATTAGCTTCTGGTAATAGGATTCAGGAAGAGCTTCACCTGTTTCGTAATGTCTTGCCATACCGAACAAAGTTGCGCGATCGTAGCACCAGTTTTCCATAAACTGACTGGGTAGTTCTACTGCATCCCATTCAATATTATTTATACCTGAAGCGCCTGAATAGTCAACTTGTGTCAGCATATGCTGCAAACCATGTCCAAACTCATGGAAGAGAGTTTCCACCTCTCCAAATGTCATTAGGCTGGGTTTGCCATCCACGGGTGGCGATTGATTGCAAATCAGATAAGCAACTGGCAAGCGAGTAATTGGCTGACCATCTTCGATCAATTTCGCACGTCCAATGCAATCATTCATCCATGCACCGCCACGCTTTTCGGCAGGACGACTATATGGATCAAGATAGAAATAAGCGATCGCCTTACCTAGTTCATTCTGAATCTCAAAAAAGCGCACGCTCTCATGCCAAATCGGAGCCGTTCCGTCCGCAGCCACAACTGTGATTCCAAACAACCGCTTAACTAGAGCAAATAATCCCTCTAAAACTTGAGGCAAAGGGAAGTAAGGACGCAACTCTTCGACTGTGAAATTAAATTTAGTTTCACGCTGACGTTCAGCCCAATAGGAAGTATCCCAATGCTTGAAATCATCTGCTTCTGATGCGCCTTGTGCTTTCGCAAATTCTTTTAGTTCTGCAAATTCAGCTACGGCTGCCGCATAACTAGACTGACGCAATTCTTCTAATAACTTCTCAACGGCTTCCACATTAGGAGCCATTTTACGAGCGAGACTGAGTTCGGCATAGCTAGAGTAGCCGAGTAATTCTGCTTTTTGTTTACGCAGTTCTAAAATGCGATCAATCAAAGGTGAATTGTCAAACTCGCCATTAGCCGCGCGACTAACAAATGCTCGATAGAGTTTTTCACGAAAATCACGGCGGAGACTATGCTGCATAAATGGAACATAGCTAGGATAGTCGAGAGTAATACACCAAGGACCATTTTCAGGTGTTGCTTGATCATCGCCATCTAGGCGAGAGGCTTGCGCGGCTTGGGCTAGAAGACTAGGCGGTAAACCTTCGATCTCTTCAGGTTTGGTTAGAGTCATGCTAAATGCTTTGGTTGCATCAAGCACATGATTAGAGAAATTAGTAGAGAGTTCGGCGAGTTCCATTTGAATCGCATTAAACTTCTCTTTCGCTTCACCTTCTAAGCCAACGCCTGAAAGTTCGGCATCACGGATTGCGGCTTCAACAATCCGTTGCTGTGCGGGTTCGAGTTTATCCCAACCGTCTAAAGAGCGAATCACTTTAAATGCTTTATAAACTGGTTGGCTTTGGCTAAAGCGGTTAAAAAATTCGATTACCTTTGGCTGCACAACCTTGTGAGCTTCACGCAACTCTGCGCTATTTTTGACACTGAGCAAATGTTCGATCGCTCCCCAGCCCCAACCAATCCGCTCAGTAAGACGTTCTAATGGCTCAACTAAGCCTAACCATGTGGGCTGCAAGGTGGCTTCGAGGTTAGTCAACC
>Ga0105048_10005498_pt1 | contig 20484 bp, 21 predicted proteins | sample MAT05_FD_78382 | JGI IMG/M metagenome (GOLD analysis project Ga0105048, IMG submission 78382) | Freshwater microbial communities from Lake Fryxell liftoff mats and glacier meltwater in Antarctica - MAT-05 | ecosystem: Environmental > Aquatic > Freshwater > Ice > Liftoff microbial mat | place...
GTGACTTTTGCTCCACGATAAAATGGTTTCAAGTCAACTGGTCTTGTTCCTTGAGGTGAGCGTCCATAACTTCTAGTTAATCCCAATGACAATCCTATTTCATCCAGAAATACCAGATTTTTTGCGTCTATGTCCTTTATTTCTTCCCAGTATTCTTCTCTAAGTTTCTATACCCGCTCTGTTGCTGCTTGACTACTCCGTAAACTCTTTTTTTTCGCGTTAGTTTTTGCTTTTGCAATTCCCGACACATCGTACTTACACTTACCCATATCCCGTAACTTTCTCCCCAGTACTCGCAATATTCTGCTAGCGTTGCATCTGGATATTTTTCTACCATCTCATGAATTTGATTTGCATATCCATGTAATTCACTTTTTTGATATCCTCCTTGACGCAGTGGTTTGATATCTCCTGTTGCTTGCTTTCGTCTTAGCAGTCGTTCTACAAAGGATTTACTTACATCAAATCGACTGGCTAATTTCCTAATTGATGTACCACCTTGAGTGTAAGCTTTAACTAATTTCTCTCTAAATTCGACTGGATATGCTTTCATGGCTTTTTTTAAATACTATTCTTAACTGTATTCTATCTATATGAAAAGTGCTGTATGACAACTACGATGCAGCCAAAGGCAACCGTTAAGCGAGGTGATTAGGAACCAGAACAAATTACCCTCGATCGCCCAACAATCCAAAATTAAAAATAGTCTTAGCTTATAGAATCAGTATCCTTAACCGCCGCATAAAACGCCCCAACTACTAAAGGGATGCTTAAAGCCAAAATCACCCCAGTTAACCCAGTCCCATATTTAGGAGCGCCAGAAGCAAGTTCAAAAACCGAACCGACTCCTGCGATCGCCGCCACACAGGAAATTAGTAAAAGCACACCACTTTTAGGAGTCATCATATAGTTATTATTTCAGAGGCTTAACTGCACTAGGAGAGAACTTATTTTTGCGGAGTTCTTGTGTTAATAGGAGTTCATTTTCCACGCGATCGACAAATAATATGCCATTTAAGTGATCCATTTCGTGCTGAATTACCCGAGACAACAAACCCCTTGCTTTTAGAAATCGTGGATGCCCCAACTCATCTTTATAACTCACTTCTACTTCTTCTGGACGAGTAACATCAATAAAAACATTAGGCACACTCAGGCAACCTTCTTCCATATCGCAGACTTGACGGCTCAACTTTTTGATCACCGGATTGATCAATACCACCGTCTCTACATCTGGTTTATCTGGTTCAAGATCAATGACAATCACCTGCTTATGCACACCAACTTGGGGAGCTGCTAAACCAATCCCTTGAGAGCTGTACATAGTTTGGAACATTTCTTTGACTAGTTGGCGAATCTCTTCATCAACCTTGGCGACTCGTTTCGCTGGTTGCCGCAGAGTGCGATCGCCCAAAAAATGAATCTGCCGGGGAGGATTTTCTAATTTTTTCTTTTCTACAATTACTGGTGCAGGCATAGAGACAAGTACGATAAATTTTTGAATAGCTAAGTAGGATCTATCCTAACAGGAATCTCCAGAAATTAAAAATTAGAGATACTTCTGTGAAATTCAGGGTAGTCCTAAAGAAGTAAGGATTTTTTAGGAAGGGTTTCTCTTGCGCTGCGGGGGAAATCCTTACCGGTTTAGCACTACCAAATTCAGCTAGTCTGTCTAGAGTTTGAGGATTGAGCAGAAAGCATTTTTCCACCACAGCCAGCGAGCCTTCCCCTCCGCCCTGCCTGTCTACTTTAGGTATTTGCTTCACTACTAGACTAGCTTAGGTTTATCCTGAAAGATATCAAGAAAAAATTTTATGCAAATTTACCTCGACTATAGTGCCACCACTCCCCCGCGCCCCGAATCGATCGCCGCCCTGAACCAAGCGATGACCAGCAGTTGGGGAAATCCTTCTAGTTTGCATGAATGGGGGCAGCGGTCTGCCACACTTTTAGAAATTGCCAGAATGCAAGTCGCTGGGTTAATTCATGCCGCCGATCCAGAATCTATTGTGTTTACTTCTGGAGGTACGGAGGCGAATAATTTAGCCATCTTTGGGATCGCTCATCAGTATGCAACTCCCCAACACCTGATTATTTCTAGCGTGGAACATTCAGCGATCGCGCAACCGGCTAGTTTCTTAGAAAGTCGGGGCTGGCAAGTAACTCGGCTGGGGGTCGATCGCCAAGGTCGGGTTGCCCCCCAAGATTTAGCCCAAGCGATCCGTCCTAATACCGTGCTGGTATCGATCATCTACGGTCAGAGTGAAGTGGGAACGCTGCAACCCATCCCCCAGCTTTATCAGATCGCCCACGATCGCGGTGTTCTTTTCCACACCGATGCCGTGCAAGTAGCGGGACGGATTCCCTTAGACGTGCAGCAGGTGACCGTAGATTTATTATCTCTTTCCAGTCATAAGATCTATGGGCCCCAAGGGGCAGGAGCATTGTATGTGCGAGGAGGAGTATCTCTAACTCCTTTAATAGCTGGGGGCGGGCAGGAAAACGAACTGCGATCGGGAACTCAAGCTGTGCCGACTCTGGTAGGCTTTGGCGTGGCGGCAGAATTAGCGGCGGAAGAAGTATTAGAGGAAATGTTGCGGTTAAGAGGGCTGCGCGATCGCCTCCTGCGTCAAGTAGCAGATATCCCAGAATTAGTTTTGACGGGGGATGCCGAGGAGCGTCTACCCCACCATGCCAGTTTTACTTTCAGTCCAGATTTTTTGAGCGATCGCCCAAGGCTTAGTACTCAATTAGAAGTTACGGGCAAAACCCTAGTGCGGCATCTAAATCTGGCGGGGATTGGGATTAGCTCTGGTTCTGCCTGTCACAGCGGCAAAACGATTCCTAGTCCTATTCTGTTAGCTATGGGCTATTCCCCTCAAGCTGCCCTGGGTGGTATCCGGCTGACCCTAGGGAAACAAACTACCGCCGAAGATATTGATTGGACTGTCTTGGTATTACGGCAAATAATTACTCGCCTCTCTCCTCAACTAGCTAAGATAATGAAATAGATTTTTAAAAGTTTAGCTCGATAAATTAACTTGCAAGTTGGCGATCGCTAAGGCAGCAATTCTCATTATGAAAATCAAGTATAAAAGAGCTTGATAGGGTTATTATGACCAGTATTAAGATGAATAACCTAGAATCCAACCATTGGGCGGTACGGTCATTAATTTGTCAAGCAGCTTGGAGTGCAGGGATTTCGCCATTACGTCTGTCTTTTACGGGAACATTACGAGTTATTCGTCGTGCGCTCCCAAAATTTCAGCGATTAGAACCACAAGAACTTCCCTTTTTTTAAGTTGGTTAACTTTGGAGATACTTGATCAAAGTTAACCGAAAAGGGTTCATAGAAATAACCCAAGAGTGGTAAAAAAGCCTGTTTCAAAATTCATCTCCAAAAAAGTTAAACACAGAGTTACTGGAATAAAAATGAATCCTCCTATTTTCACTATTTTAAGCACTGCATAGCCTTAAGTGAACCGTATTGCGGTATAGCCCCCTAAGAATTACTGTTTTGGCCATGGGAAGCAGCATTTAGCTTCGTTTCTGGCGACTCTGAATATTTTGTCTCTGTTGTTTCATACTCTGTTGGAGTTGGTGGACAAGAAGTACAAGTTACTACGAGCACATTTGCCTTCTCGTAAAACCTTTTTTGATGATTTACGGGCTTTAACTTGTTATCTCTACTTTGACAGTTGGGATGCCCTTCTTAGCTTTATGATTCATGGACTAGAGTTAGATTTACCGCCTAATACTAGTTGATTTTCCATAATGAGAATTGCTGTCCTATAATAGTTCTTGTACAACCAATCTTTCTAACGTTGATATATCAGCGGACAGCGATGTAGGATAAGCGTGATGATGATAGGTTTTGCTTCGTTTTGCTGCATATAGTAGTTAGGCTGAGTTAGGCTGGATTAGTTGAGCCAACGCAAAATCTTAAGGATTACAGTATGGACATTGTGCCGGATCGACCGCTTCGATGCCATCAGGAAACAGTTTTTCTTGGCGAAACCCGCAGTGTTGGCAGTGGTAGATGGCAACACGAGTGAAGGCTGTGGGGAAATGACACAGGGCGCAGGGCAGACCAGGCTGATGTTCGACTAGCTCAAAACCGGGATAGGTGCATTTGGGGCAGGTGTTTTGAATCGCGGCAACAAGGTTAATCGCTGCTTTGGCGATCGCGTTCATGCGGGTCGGGTTATAGAGTGCCCGCATGTCAGTTTCTAGGTGAATGGTCGGCGATCGCCGCAGCGCTTCGGTCACAACCGTGAGTAGTTGAGCTTCATTGATAATACCTTTCACAATTTCCTTCGGGTTTTTAGTCGATGGGGAAGGCATAACAATCAATCCATGCTCTGGAAAGCCGATAGTTTGAGCAAAAATCTGGGCTTCTTCCACACTCCGAACGGCTGTATGTCTGTAATTTGTTTCTAGAGAAATCTCTTGACCGAAAATTTCTAGTTTGTGGACGCGATCAACTAAGATAATTAACTCATAATTGCAGGCTATCATCGGAAAGCTAGGATGTGGTCCAAAGCTTCCTTCACTAGCGATCGCCAAACTTTCGCCAGTAAGCTCCAGGGCGCTTTCAGCCTTTAAGCGCGCAGTTGATCTTTGATCACCCGGTCGGTCGCGATCGCGAGTAAAGGTGCCAAACCTATCCGTATTAAAGTTTTCGGGAATTTGAAGCTTGAGACCTAACTCCCGTTCCAAAATAGGTGTAATAACTTTTTCTTTATGGTGCATTGTGGCTAGCACCCCAACCCGGTTGGCAAAGAAGGTATAGGTCATGAAGTAAACTCCTAAATTCGGACAGCAAAATCGAACTTTTAAGCTGACTTTTCTTTTATATCACGGTTCTCTTTTTCTTGTGGACGCTTGGTCAATCAATTCTTGATGCCACCGATTCAGATGAGTGGTTTTTATGCTTGACTAAATTTTGTTGCCCCAGAAAGTATCCTACTAGGTAAAGAGAACCGCAGAGGATAGTTAACTCTGGTTGCTGTAAAGATTGGTCTAGGGCTTGATAAACATCGGGGTAGACTCGGCAACTTGCTAGATCGGGGCAGAGCTTTTGGGCTAGGATCGCTAGAGCTTTAGGATCGGCAGAACTGTGGTCCGGGACGGGAACTAGGTATAGGTGATCCTGGGGACGGAGCAGGGCTTGGAAAATTTGGCGGTGATCTTTGGTACTGAGAATACCCATGACCCAGTTCACAGGTTTAGGAGTTAAGCTATCTACGTACTGCCGGAGAGCGATCGCCGCAGCCGGATTATGTGCCCCATCAATAAGTATTTTTTTACTTGGCGTGAGCGGAGTTTCATCTTCTCGCAAGAACTTAGTTGTAGGTGAGGAATATTCTAACCACTGCATCCTGCCTTGCCATTGAGTCTTTTCCATCCCAGCTTGAATATGTTCTAGACTAATTTCCCAACCTTGGTTTTGGAGAATACGGATCGCAGCGATCGCTAGGGCAGAGTTCATGAGTTGAAACTCCCCTAATAGAGCTAGAGGATACTGAATCCCTTGGTATTCTGCCCAAGTCGGCTCACAAAAGTCAGATTTTTCGGGTAAGGATTCCCTGTTATCTGAAACCCTATTTGGGGGGAGTTTTTGAGCTGGTTCTACCCAAGTAATGGGAGCATCTAAACTAGTGGCTTTTTCTAGAAAGACAGCTTTTGCTTCTGGGGGAACTTGAGCGATCGCCACAGGACAGTTAGGTTTAATAATCCCCGCTTTTTCATAGGCGATTTTAGCTAAGGTATCTCCCAATTGCTGAGTATGTTCCAAGCTTAGGGAAGTAATCACAGAAACTAGGGGGCGATCGACCACATTGGTAGCATCTAATCTGCCCCCCAAACCTACTTCAATCACTGCAATATCAACCTTCTCTTGGGCAAAATATAGCCAAGCTGCGGCAGTAATCACCTCAAACTGGGTTGGAGAGTCAGCAACATCCGGCGGAATTGCTGCTTTGACCTGTTCTAAGACCTCTACCAAAGCCTCGTTAGCGATCGGCCCCAGATTTACAGTAATGCGCTCATGCCAACTCACCAAGTGGGGCGAAGTATAACAGCCGACTCGATACCCGGCGGTTGTCAGAACAGAAGTTAGGTAAGCACAGACGGAACCCTTGCCATTGCTTCCTGCCACATGAATTATGGGCATAACTAGGTGAGGATCGCCCAGATCTGTTAAGAGTTTCTGCATCCGATCTAAGCCCAGATGCACTCCAAAACGCTGCCAAGGTTGCAGAATTGTATCAATGTTCATATAAGCAGGAATAACGTCGGGAGTAAAAAACCCTGCCCTTCGGGCGGGGCTTTTTATTTATTAAATAGGATCGCCATCCCTAGCTTTCGTACCATGTGCGAGTCAGGATACTTTTTACACCTAAACCAATGCGATCGATATCCTCATCCAAGAGAGGCGGCCACATCACTCCCTTTCTACTGCCAGCAATGAAGGCTCTCCGACTCTCAAAAGCCACGAGGTAAATAGAAGTAGCTACTTGGCGATCGATTCCCTCCACCTCCCGCAGATCTTCAAACACCATCTTCAGAGCCACCAAAATATTTGTCACTTGTCCGGGGATAGGCGGTTTGCCTTGTTGCAGACGAGATAAAAAAGATTCTGGGGTACTTTGATAGTTCCGACCTTGAGAATCTAGAAAAGTGTAGGCGGCTTGGTAATCCATAAATTAGTTAGACGATTCTATCTGTTTCTTGTGTCTCTTGACCCATGAGCCAGAGCCAGTGGATATGGGAGCCGATCGCTGACGTGAAAGAAGGCAGAACGTTATAGACTACGCCGTATTCTTTGCAGGTAGCTTCGACTATGGGGGCGATCGCGGGGTAATGCACATGGCTGATACCCGGAAACAGGTGATGTTCAACTTGATAGTTTAGACCGCCAATATACCAAGTCAAAAGTGCATTATTTGGGGCAAAATCCACAGTAGTTTCTAGTTGGTGAACTGCCCAGTTATTCGCCAAGGGTTGAGAATCATCTGGGAGGCTAACAAACTGAGCCTGGGGCATACAGTGGGCAGTCTGGAATACAAAACTCAACCACACTCCAGCTACAGCCGAAGCTCCGAGATAAGCAAGAATCACCTGCCAAGCAGGATGGAAATAGCAGGGAATGACAAAAGCCATAGTAAAAAAAGTGATCTTTCCTACTACAAGGACAACTAAATCTTTCCCTTTAGGTCTAGGAATTTTATACTCACCAATACTACCCAAGATTAAATCCTTGAAATCTCGATAAAAGTGCCACGCCACCACTAACAAGGTGTATAAAATTGGCAGATAAATATGTTGGAAGCGATGAAACCAGTAGCGTTCCTGTTGAGGTGCAAGACGAGATAAATCCCCTAGATTAATATCATGATCTACGCCCCAAACATTGGTATAGCTATGGTGCAATAAATTATGTTGTTGTTTCCATAGATAAGAACTTACTCCCAGAATATCTGCTCCAAACCCCCCAATTTGATTAATAAGAGAATTATCTGAGTAGGATTTATGGTTACCATCGTGCTGAATACTCAAACCAATCCCCGCCATCGCCATTCCCAAAGAAAGGCTTAAGATAATGGCTTGCCACCAAGTCTGGGCTGCGAATACTAACAAAGCCCAAGATGCCAAAAACCAAGAGAAAATAACTAAGGATTTGAGATACATCCGGGGAGAGTCTTTGGGCGATCGCCCGGTGGTTGTAAAATAATTATCTACTCGCTGTTTCAACTCTTGGTGAAAATCATTGGTGCGATCGAATCTCACCTTCAAAGGTTTATTAACAAGGCTAAATTTACTTTCCAAGGATTGGTCTTCGGGAGAATCGGCGATCGCGGAGGAGGGGGGATTGGTATTGGCTATCACGCAGTTTTGTTTCCTATTTGGTTCCTAAAATTGATTTCGGTAGAGATATTCCGTAATTACTATTGCTATGATTACACATAATTACAGGGGAATGCTTGCAGGAAATAAGTTTATTTTTTGCTATTCTCTCACAAAATTCGCTACAATGTGGCAGTCTAAGATGCCTTATAAATTTCTAAGAGTTTCTGATCCTTAAGCCCATATCTTGAGAAAACTTACCCTTCTATGACTGAACTCCCTTCTGATCCAACGCAATTTCTTACTCCTAAGGAATCAGCCTCTGTAGATGCTGCCCTCCTTGATTCTACAGAAAAATTCCTAACTCGACTGACCATTTCTTCCCTAAGAGTTCTGCAACAAATAGCAAGGGATCAAGGGGTTGCCGTAGAAAAAATGACTCCTGAACAAATAATTAGTTGGTTTGAGCAAGACGGGAAAATTCGACGAGAGCAAGGCAAGGAAGCGGCTTTTCTAAAATGGTAGCTCTTGCCATAAAGCACCAATTAATGATAGTTGTATCCATAAACTCCCTAGGTATCAGGAATGGCGATCGAACCATTAATTGAATTAAGAAACATATCCAAATCCTTTGGTGATAGCAAGATTTTAGATCAGACTAATCTAACTATTAACCGGGGTGATGCTCTAGCCATCATCGGGCCTTCGGGAACTGGCAAATCTACTATTTTGCGAATTATGGCGGGATTGCTCGCTCCCGATCGCGGGGAAGTTTATATCCAAGGAAAAAAACGCCTAGGCTTAATTGAGGATGCTCCAGACCCTATTGGTATTGGCATGGTATTTCAGCAGGCAGCATTGTTTGATTCGCTCACGGTAGATGAAAATGTGGGGTTTCTGCTCTATCAGCATTCCCGCCTCGATCGATCGCGCATCCGGCGGTTAGTAGAAGAGAAACTAGAAATGGTGGGTTTGAAAAAGAAGGATGCGGATCTTCTCCCATCTGAACTATCGGGAGGGATGAAGAAACGGGTTAGTTTTGCTAGGGCGATCATGGCTAATCCAGACGACTCTAGAGATAATCCAGAAGTAATCCTCTACGATGAACCCACAGCAGGGTTAGACCCCATTGCTTCTACAGTCATTGAAGATTTGGTTCGGGACTTGCAAGCGGCGAAAGCTGGGGGTAGTACTTATGTCATGGTAACTCATCAACAAAGTACCATCCGCCGCACTGCCGATCGCGTAGTATTTCTCTATCAAGGGCGAGTCCAATGGACTGGTACTGTGGCAGAAATGGATGAGGCAGCAAAGATGGATGATGCAGCAGAGATGGATACTAGTGGGAATAATTTAATCAAGCAATTTATCAGCGGCAATCCCCAAGGACCGATTAAAATTCCGGGGTTTGAAGAGCAAAAAGCCCAGCCTCAGGCTCAATTGCATTAGCTTAAATTTGTTTTCTTGGGAATTAATACTTTTCTAGGCAATTAATAAATATAGCTCCATGTATAAATTAAAGTCAGCACTTCTAGCAACAGCAGTATTTCTGTTTATCAATTCTCCGATCGCTCCCCAAAATTTACCTTCTCCCTTCAACTACAAACCAGAGGCTTTTGCAAAAGGCAGTAGTGGTGGGGGCAGCAAAGGTGGAGGTAGTAGCGGGGGCAGAAGCCGGGGTGGTTCCTTTAATCAAAGTGCGCCGTCTAATTCTAAGCCCAAATCTGGCAATGATTCTGGTAACGGCTCTGGTAGTAATTCCAATAATAATAACGCTCCGAATAATGGTCAAGGTTCTGCCCCGGGCTACCGAGCACCTGTTTATGGCAATCCCTACCCTGTAATTATCAATAATGGCAGTTATGGCAGTGGTGGTTACGGCAGCAACAGTGGTAGTGGTTTTTTCATGGGTTTGCTTTTCTTAATAGTTGCGGGAGGCTCGATCGCCCTCTTGATCTGGTGGCTGAGGAGCAGAGCAAAAACTTCTCAAGGGGCAGGAAAAAAATCTGAACTGGATAACGATATTGTGACAGTTACCTGCCTCCAAATTGCCCTCCTTGCTGGGGCTAGAGATATCCAAGAACGTCTCATAGAATTAGCTACAGAGACTGACCTGACTACCTCCGGAGGCTTAGTATCTCAACTCCAAGAATCGGTTTTAGCTCTGCTTCGTACCCCAGAATATTGGACTCATGGGCGATCGACCTCCCGGACTGTCCCCAATCTCCAAGAAGCAGAAACTCTCTTTGAGCAAATATCTATTACTGAGCGTCAGAAATTTGCAATAGAAACTCTAGTTAATGTGGGGGGAAAAGTCCGCCGGCAAGAAATAGCTGCCCCCTCAGAATTAGATATTCCTGAATATATTGTGGTGACTCTCTTGGTGGGAACTGCCGATGATCAGCCTTTATTCCCGACTGTTCATACCGAAGAAGAACTTAAGGCAGCTCTAACTCGCCTCGCCGCAGTTCCTCCTAATTATCTAATGGTTTTTGAACTTCTCTGGACTCCTGCTGCTGAAAGTGACAGCCTCACCTACGATCAGCTATTAGCAAACTACGCCGATATGCGGCAACTGATTTAAACAACGGTTTGTGTGAAAGTAGCTGTAGCTAATCCCCAAAAAATTCAATCATTAATAAGTCCAATCATTATTCCAGAAGTAAAAGTGTATTCTCTTTGCAAGAAAACTGCTGCAAGTAGCTGCAAGGAATAGAAAAATATGTCTTATGATCAATTTACTACGCTAGAAATGATTGAAGCTAGTTTTGATGTTACCATTGCCGCCAAAGTTGGTATTTTTGATAATATTCCCAATTCTGAATATAGCGATCTCCTCCGTCAAACTTTGGCAGAAAATATTTCTCTGGCTTTAGCTATCAACACCGAAAAAGCGCGATCGGAATTAATTCTTACTCCTATTTTAGTAGAACTCAGAAAGCAGTTTAATTATCAAATCAGCTTTTTTTCAGGAAAAGAATTTAATATTGATGCAGAAAGAGGATTGAATAGATTTTGTGACTTTTTAATTAGTCGATCGCCCGAACAACTTCTCATTAAAAATCCTGTAGTTGCTCTAGTAGAAGCTAAAAACGACAATATTGCGACGGGACTGCCTCAATGTATGGCGGAAATGATTGCTGCTCGAATTTTCAATGAAAGAAGTCCTAATCCCATTTCTGAAATTTATGGAGTTGTTACCACCGGAACAAACTGGAAGTTTTTGCGATTGATTGATGGAATTATAGAAGTAGATTTAAACGACTATTTTATTGATAACATTGGCAAAATAATCGGCATTTTAAAGTATGCGATCGATCCGAGTTAAAGTCCAACCTAAGATGCTAATACTAAGGCTAAAAACCATAAATTGAGAAATTTCATGGCACAATCACTCATTTACTACATGTTAGGAACTCTAGCTGCATTATTCCCGATCGCCAATCCGCTCGGTGCAGTGCCAATTTTCTACCGGCTCACTGCCGATGAAACGCCACAATATCGCCAGGAGCAAGCTTGGAAAACTTCTCTAAATGTAGTCTTGGTGTTGGTAACCTCTTTATTAGGAGGGAAACTCATTCTGAGCTTTTTTGGACTTTCCTTAGGAGTACTCCGCATTTCTGGAGGATTAATCGTAGCGCATACCGCCTGGGAGATGGTAACTGCAAAGGAACGGCTGACTACAGCAGAGAATCGTTCTGCAACTTACCAAGAAGATATCTCCTTTACCCCCATGGCTATCCCCATGATTAGTGGTCCTGGGGCGATCGGCGTAGTGATTAGTCAGACAACCCAAGCAACGGTCTGGATAGATTATCTGGGCTGCGTGCTAGGAATTGTTGTGCTGGGAGGTTTGACCTATCTATGTCTTAGGTTAGGAGAACCTTTAATTCGCAAGCTAGGAAAGACGGGCTTAGGAGCCTTGAACCGAGTCTTAGGTTTTTTGATCTTAGCGATCGCAGTCCAGCTAATTGCGAACGGTACCTTAGATTTACTAAGAACTGCTGGTTCTACGGTTATCCCGCAAAATTGATTGAACCGCGCCTCTAAGAACAAAGTTTATCTCCAGAAACTAACAAGCTACAGAAATCTTGTGTTGGTAAAGGCGCAAGGTTTTGCGCCTTTGGGAATTTCTACCATCAAGACCTATTAGAAATGGCGGATAATAGCTTCAGCAAATTCCGAGCATTTGAGAGCCGGAACTGGGGGTTCCATAAGTCTTGCTAGATCGTAGGTGACTTCCTTGTTGGCGATCGCCCCACTTATCCCTTTTTTCACTAAGTCCGCCGCCTCTTGCCAGCCCATATACTCCAACATCATCACCCCAGAGAGAATCAGGGAGCCGGGGTTGACGCGATCGAGTCCTGCGTGTTTGGGAGCAGTACCGTGAGTCGCCTCAAAAATCGCACAGGTATCCCCAATATTTGCCCCAGGCCCCATGCCTAAGCCCCCTACGATCGCAGCGGCGGCATCAGAAAGATAATCACCATTTAGGTTCATGGTTGCCAAAATGGAGTATTCATCGGGGCGGGTTTGAATTTGTTGGAAAATGCTATCAGCGATGCGATCGTTCACCATAATCTTAGTTTTCCACTGTCCCTGCCCGTGAGATTCCCAGATGCCATCTAGAACTTCTTGGACTTCCTTGGCAATGACTTCCTGTTTTTCTGGAGTCAGGGAGTCGTAGCCGGGATCAATGAGGCGCGCATTTTCGGCAACGGTTAGCTCTGGATTTTGTTCCTTATTACCCAAAATCCAAGATTCCCGCTCCGTGACACACTCAGAACGGAACTCACTAGTTGCTAGCTCATAGCCCCAATCCCGGAAAGCTCCCTCGGTATATTTCATGATATTGCCCTTATGAACGAGGGTAACTTGTTGTTTCTCTGGGGGCAGGCGGAGGGCGTGGACGATCGCCCGGCGGACTAGGCGTTGGGAGCCAGTTTTGCTAATAGGTTTAATGCCAATACCAGAATCTAGAGGGATTTGTTTATTTTTATGCTCAGGCGTAGCAGGAATTAATTCTTCGTTGAGGAACTTGATTAATTTATCGCCAATTTCACTGCCCTGCTTCCATTCAATACCGAGGTAAATATCTTCAGTATTTTCTCGGTAGATAATCACATCTAGTTTTTCTGGGGTTTTGTGGTTGGAGGGCGTACCGATGTAGTAGCGGCAGGGACGTACACAGGCATAAAGGTCGTGAATCTGTCGTAGAGCCACATTGAGGGAACGGATACCGCCGCCTACAGGAGTAGTTAAGGGGCCTTTAATGGCGATGCCAAATTCTCTGATCGCAGTTAAGGTATCTTCGGGCAAGTATTGGTAGGTTCCGTACTGCTCACAAGCCTCGTCCCCGGCATAAACTTTGAACCAAGAAATTTGCCGCTTACCCGCGTAGGCGATCGCCACTGCCTCATCCAGAACTTTTTGGGTTGCGGGCCAAAGATCAACTCCTGTCCCATCACCGCGAATAAAGGGAATGATCGGATGATCCGGCACTTGAGGTTTGCCGTTAGTAAAAGTGACGCAATCGCCGGTAGTGGGGGGAGTGATTTTTTCGTACATATTATCCATCAGTCCTAGAGGATTTGTGAATACTTGATGATTATAACTAGGGTTATGCCAAATCCAGCTTTAGAATAACAATACAAACTCACTGTAGGGGCGCAAGGCTTTGCGCCCTATTCTCTATTGAATACTGTTACTTTGTTAGAGGAATTTGGGATCACAACCCATTGTAGGATGACCTTAAATTAGGTATCAAAGCATGAATTATTATAAATTGAATCAGTTACAAGAAAGTATCGATCGTCACCCAGAACTATGGCGACCCCTAGTATTTACCAATGGTTGTTTTGATCTACTCCACGTGGGGCATATCCGCTATCTCCAAGCCGCTCGGCAGTTGGGCAAAGCCTTAATTGTGGGGCTAAATAGCGATCGCTCCGTCCAAACCATCAAACCATCCCGTCCCGGACACCCATCCCGCCCCATTATTCCAGAACTCCAAAGAGCAGAAGTATTAGCTGCCCTGAAGTCTGTAGATGGGGTAATTATTTTTGAGGAAACCACCGCCGATCGCCTCCTTGCCACCCTCCAGCCAGAAATTTATGCCAAAGGTGGAGACTACACCGAAGAGACTTTACCAGAAACCCCCACAGTCCGAGCTTACGGTGGTAAGATTCATTTAATTAAGGTAGAAATCCCCACCTCCACTACAGGAATTATTGAGGCGATCCGTAATTCTGGGTAATTTTTTTAGAGTTTGATTTTATGAATAATTTAGATGGCAGTAGCGACAGTGAACACAATCCTTCCCCAGATCGGTTGGGTTTCGGAGAACTATACAATCAGTTCATTGCTGCTAGTGAAAAGAAACAAATGCAACTAATTCCAGAGTTGATCGCCCAAGGAGAATTGGGACTGGAGGTGTTAATGAAGTTTCTGCACCAAGTTATGGGAGATACACCTAAAATCATTCACGGTACAGTCTATCAAGCACTTTTGCCGCTAGATGTTGATGTAGTACAATCTTTTCTCCAAGCTAACTTTCCTACGGGTATTTTGCCTTTGAAATCTGCGAAGGGAGTTGATTACACTCAACTTCAGGAATTATTGGCAAAGCAAGATTTTCTGGAGAGCGATCGCCTAACTATGCAAAAGCTCTGCGAATTAGCTGGAGAAGCTACCGTCAAAAGAAAATGGCTCTATTTCACAGAAGTAGATAGCTTGCCAGATGTAGATATTCAGACTATTAATAGCCTCTGGCTGTTGCATTCCCAAGGAAAATTTGGTTTTTCTGTACAACGGGAATTATGGTTAGCTTTCAACGAAAATTTTCCCAAACTATGGGAAGCGATCGGCTGGAAATCAGGGAACAATTGGACAAGATACCCCCAAGCATTTACTTGGAACTTGAGTGCGCCCAAAGGGCATCTACCTTTATCTAACCAACTCCGAGGAGTTCAAGTTATCAAAGCAGTATTCTCTCACCCTACTTGGAAATAAAGCAGATAGCTTAATTGTGATGGAAATTTGTCCCTCAGGCAAAGAGAGTTTCTAGGGGTGCGATCGCTTGCTTTCTTCCAAGAACAAACACCCTACTTGCCCTGAGGTACTATCCTCCAGCAATTATTAGGTAAATAGGAATATTTTCTACTTAGGAAACAAGGAGCTTAAGCCCTTGCCTGTATTAAGGAGGTGCGATCCTATAATGCTAGATAGTTTTATTAGGACAAGTTTGAATACACTGGTTAAGGGTCATTGAAGCCAAATTAGTCCTGACTTTTGTGGCAAGAACTATACTTCATTAATTTAGTATTAGATAGCATAGTTTTTCTTAATCTACCTAGATATTTCCGGTTAGTAGCTATAACTACCATTAAAAAGAATAAGTTTTTCCAATCACTAAAAATATTAGATTCTGCCCTATGACTAACTTAGATATAAATAATATTCTTTATTGCCGATTAGATGGTTTACCTAGAGCAGCGAGGGAACAAAAAAGAGCTAGGGTTTTAGCGGAGTTGGGCTTACTGGAAATTCAAGGCTCCTTAGGAGTATTGGAAGAAGCCACTCAAAGCAGTAGTAGTTTTTTGGATGCTCCGATCGCCCTCCTGAGTGTTTTTGGAGATAATCAGCAGTTAATCAAGTCTATAGTAGGGCTAGCAAATTTAGGATTTAATCAAGATTTAGTTGTCAACAGAAAAATACCTCTAGAAGAATCTTTTTGTATTCATGTTGTAGATAGTCTGACGGCGTTGGCGATTCCAGATACCCTCAAGGATCCTTTCTTTTGCCAAAGTCTTCTGACTCAACACTGCGGCCTTCGTTCCTACCTAGGAGTTCCTCTAATTACTAGCACGGGGGTATGTATTGGGACTTTAGCAGTTATGGGCTTAGAACCCCGCCGCTTTACGACTAAAGACCTCCAGTTTTTGGTGATCTTGGCGCGATCGATTATCACCCAATTAGAAAATAATCATCATAACCAAAAATCCAAACTTCTACCCCAATTATCCTCAGAACTATTAGAAGAATTGCCATCTCCAATAAAACTTCAGCTCCTCGCCAAATTAATTGAAGAACTCCGCACTCCCCTAACTTCGGTGATGGGAATGACCGGAATCTTGCAACAACAAATCTATGGTTTATTAACAGCCAAGCAACAAGAATACCTAGAAGTGATCCGCCAGAGTGGGCAGCGGATGTTGGGTCGTATTGAGGAAATTATTGCTCTAGATGCAGATAGTTCTAGTCCCCAGCAGATTAATTTAACTAATGTAGATATGGAAATGCTGGGTCAGCAGATAATTAATAGTCTCCAAGGAGTAATTCAGGATAGACAACAAAAAGTCCACTTATCAATTCAGCAAGGGAGTCGACTCTGGTTGGTCGATCGCCTCAAGGTACGCCAGATGCTCTATTACCTAGTTGCCGTAATGCTGGATACTCTGCCCCTAGGAAGTCAAATTAAAATTCATATCTATCAAGAAAATAACCATCAATCTATTCAAGTGATTTCTGCCCAAAGGGTTACTAGCTTACCCAGCCTGAAACTCCGCAGAGCCGATCATCCCCAACGCCAATTATCTCCCTTAGGTAATCCCTCACCGCCTCTCTATCAGTTATCAGAATTAGCCCTCACCGGGAAAAACTCTGCTCAGGTATCAAAGGCAACTAAAGCTGATTATGAAGAATCAGTCCAAATTCTGGCTTCTGAGTCTTGGCATCGCTTGGGTCTACTCCTGAGTTATCAACTAGCGGAGATTCATGGTGGTAAGATGCTAATGCAGGATAGTGAAGAGTTGGGCTATGGCTACGTAGTGGTTCTGCCCCAATTGGAAGCTAGTTGAATCTTCTCCAAGCTCTAGGGTGCAAAGCCTTGCGCCCCTGCTGATAAAATTTAGATCGTAAGTATCTTTGCGAATTTTTGATTATGTGGCAACAACTTACCCTCTCTGGGATGCAGGTACGGCAATGGCGGACTAGTAGCTATATATATCATTTAGTAGGATTGCTCCGGCAGTGGGGCAAGGGTAGCTGGTTGTTGCCTTGGGGTGATGCGATCGGCGCGGGATTGGTCGCAGTTACTTTAGTCCTATCTCCTTTTGTCTCTACTACCCTGATTGGGGTGCTGGCAGTGGCGATCGCCCTCTGGTGGTGTTTGCTGACCCTTGCTGATGAGCCAGTAGCCGGAAAAGAAGGGGTAAATAGCTCCACGCCGATCCATTTAGTCATTCTTCTTTATTGGTTTATTTCCCTGATTGCTACCGCTCTGTCTCCGGTGAAGATGGCAGCTCTTGTGGGGCTATCGCGGCTGAGTCTATACTTACTAACTTTTGTGCTGATGGCGCGGGTATTACGATCGCCCAGAGTGCGATCGATTCTGATCGCCATATTTCTCCATACCTCTCTGGTGGTCAGTGTTTATGGAGTTAGGCAATACTTTTTTGGAGCCAAGGCTCTGGCAACTTGGGTGGATGCGGATTCACCCCTCAAAAATGTGACCCGAGTCTACAGCTATCTAGAAAATCCTAACCTTTTGGCTGCGTACCTAGTGCCAGCGATCGCCCTGAGTATGGGAGCAATTTTTGTCTGGCGGGGCTGGGTTCCCAAGCTATTAGCCGTCACAATTTTTGTCGTTAATTCAGCTTGTCTAATTTTTACCTACAGTCGGGGTGGTTGGATTGGCTTTATAGTTTGCATTTTTTCCTTCATGGCACTCCTCGGATTTTGGTATAGCTACAAGTTACCCCTTTTTTGGCGGGCTTGGGCAATTCCTGTCCTCTTGGGGGGCGCTGGACTTGTTTTTCTGACTGGAATAATATTAGTGCCGACCCTGCGCGATCGCCTTGCGAGTATGTTCCTTGGTCGTGGAGATAGTAGTAACAATTTTCGGATGAATGTGTGGGGTTCGGTGGTGAAGATGATCCGCGATCGCCCGATCTTAGGAATTGGGCCGGGGAATAGTGCTTTCAACCTAATTTATCCAGTCTACCAACAAACCAAATTTACCGCCTTGAGTGCCTACTCGGTGCTGCTAGAAATTGCGGCAGAAACTGGATTAATTGGTCTATCCTGCTTTCTGTGGTTTATTCTTATTACTTTTAATCAAGGCTGTCGCCAGATCAATCATTATCGATCGCAGCGCAACACCGATGGGTTCTGGCTAGTGGGAGCCATGGCTGGAATGACCGGGATGTTAGCCCATGGTTTAGTAGATACAGTTTGGTATCGTCCCCAAGTTAGTATGCTCTGGTGGCTCCTAGTAGCGATCGTTACCAGCTACTACACCTGGAATCCTAACGTCCAGAAGGAAGAAGAGTTAGCAAATCCTTAAGGGTTTTTAGAATTTACCTCCGAACAAAAATTTGGGTAAAGAAAAATTCTCCCCGACTATTCTGAGCCACCCCAATTCCTGTGAGGTCGTACTGTCCTTCCATATTCCGGCGATGCCCATCACTAGCGATCCAACCCTGAACCGCTTGAGCTACTGGGTCTGAATAGCCTTGATTGTAGGCAACATTTTCCGCAGTTCCTCGATTGGGGATTGCTTGAGTAATGACGTTAACTCGCTGGTCAAAGCCATTATGACTAAAGGGAACAGTGCCATTTGCCATAGCCTGAGAATGGAGTCTTGCCTGTTGACTAATCCGTTCATCCATCGCTAAAGGGGGCAGATTGTGCGATCGCCGATACTGATTTACCTGCTGATACACTGACCTTTCTATCTCTATCGCTGGTATAGGACTTGCACCCTGTTTTCTATCCCGATTTTCTGCGTTATCTAAGCGAGAGTTGATCCAGCCTCCGGTATTTAAAGGAATAGTCCCAAAGGGAGGAATCTGAGTTTCAACCTGTTTAGATGCTGCCAATACTGGAGCAACTAATAAAACGAATAACAGGAGAGGGGCGATCGATGAAAAAGAAAATACTTTTAAATTCATAGGCTAGTCTTAGTTGACATCTTCCCCGCTCTAGAGAGATGAGGATTCCTCGAAGCTAGAGCTATTGTATTAAATAATTTACCCAAGTCAGCAGATTTAAATCAGGAACTTGGCTACGGTTTGCACATCCTTATCACCCCTTCCCGAACAGTTAATCACAATTTTGGGAGAACCAGTTAATTGGGGGCAAAGGGTCTCTAGGTAGGCGATCGCGTGGGCTGTTTCTAGGGCAGGAATAATTCCTTCTAGCATGGATAGCTGCTTGAAACCCGCCAGAGCATCTTTATCTGTCACACTGAAGTATTCAGCCCGTGCAGAATCCTTGAGATAGCTGTGTTCAGGACCCACTCCCGGATAATCTAAACCTGCACTAATAGAATAGGGTTCAATTATCTGACCATCATTATCTTGGAGGAGGTAGCTCATGGCTCCGTGCAGGACACCTACTTGTCCCATGGTCAAAGTAGCGGCGTGTTTCCCTGTCTCAATTCCCTCGCCTGCTGCCTCAATGCCAATCATCCGCACCGATCGCTCCCCGACAAATTCATGGAATAATCCCATCGCATTAGAACCACCTCCCACACAAGCAAGCAAAATATCGGGCAATCCTCCCCACTTTTCGAGGCATTGCTCACGAGTTTCCTTCCCAATTACCGCTTGCAAATCTCGTACAATCATCGGATAGGGATGCGGTCCCGCCACAGAACCCAAAATGTAATGAGTATGTTCTACATTAGTCACCCAGTCTCTAATTGCCTCAGAAGTCGCATCTTTGAGGGTTCCTGTCCCCGCTGCCACTGGACGCACTTCTGCCCCCATGAGTCGCATCCGAAATACATTCAGAGATTGCCGCTCCATATCATGGACTCCCATGTAGATGACGCACTCTAAGCCAAAGCGAGCGCACACTGTAGCCGTAGCCACTCCGTGCTGCCCTGCCCCCGTCTCAGCGATCACCCGTCCTTTGCCCATGCGTTTCGCTAACAAAACTTGCCCCAGAGCATTATTAATTTTGTGCGCCCCAGTATGGTTGAGGTCTTCGCGTTTGAGATAAATTTGCGCTCCGGTACCATCGGGTCTGGCGTAGTGAGTGGTGAGGCGATCGGCGAAGTACAACGGGCTTGGTCTACCAACGTAATCTTTTAATAACCCCTGAAATTCTGCCTGAAATTCTGGCTGCTGGTGATGATAATAGAAAGCCTGCTCCAGTTCACTTAGGGCAGGCATCAATGTCTCTGGCACATACTTACCGCCAAACTTGCCATAGCGACCTAAAGCATCTGGCTGGGCTGGAGATTGACTAGTTTGCTTGGAGTTTGGGTTTAAGGGTAAAGGAGTAGTAGTCACAGGTGTAGGGAGTTAAGAAGATTTACTAGAATTTACAAAATCAATTACAGCCCCATCATACCAAGACTTTCCTAAAAATAGGCTGATCTTACATTTCGGTTTCTGGGGATAGTCGAGGGTAATAGTCATTTTTTGCATCCTCTGTGGGGTAATGCGTTGACTCTAAATCAAACCTAACATTTTCTTCAATACTGAGGGCAATAGATAAATATTAGGCTCTTCTGGGTTTGCGGGGATAAGTGTATAATGAGAGACAATAATCAATAATTATAAGTATGGACATCTATCTTGATAGTTTGCTAAATCTGCCAAAGGTAACCGTTGAAAGTTGCAAGCA
>Ga0105048_10005500_pt1 | contig 20480 bp, 12 predicted proteins | sample MAT05_FD_78382 | JGI IMG/M metagenome (GOLD analysis project Ga0105048, IMG submission 78382) | Freshwater microbial communities from Lake Fryxell liftoff mats and glacier meltwater in Antarctica - MAT-05 | ecosystem: Environmental > Aquatic > Freshwater > Ice > Liftoff microbial mat | place...
ATCTCGGCGTTCACCGTCTGCAGTTCCTCGTTCATCGACTGCATCTCTTCCTTGGACGTGGTCAGCTCCTCGTTGGCCGACTGCAGCTCTTCGTTGGTGCTCTGCAGCTCTTCGTTGGCCGACTGCAGTTCTTCCCTGGAGGCGCGGTTCTCCTCGCGCAGGCTCTGGATCTCGTCCCGGCACTGTTGCACTTCGGCCGTGTGGCTGGCCGGCGCGGCGCTGGCGGCCGTTCGCCGGCCTCTGCGCAGTGGCGGTGCCGCCACATCACGGAAGACGATCATCACCGTGCCCTGCAGGGCCGAGGGCTCGTGCAGCGGCTGCACGGTGACGTCGACACCCTGCACGCCACCCGCCGCCTCGAGCTGCAGCCCGCGCAGCTGCACCACCGCGTCTGTCGTGACGGCCTGCAGCAAGGCCTGGGCGACTGGCTCGCGCAGGTTCTCGCGCACCATGGCGTGGAAGTTCCAGTTGGCCTTGCCGGCGGCGGGCTCCAGGTACTTTCCAGTGCGGCCGCTGATGTAGACGATGTCGCCCCCGGCGTTGACCACGACGGCCGGCGGCGCATGCACCTGCAGCAGCACCCGGTCGGCTGCGCCCTGCAATGAATCACCGCCTTCTGTTGCGTTCGTTCGAGCGGGCATCGAGGTTTCCTTGATCAGCTTCAAGAGGGGCGGGAACGACTTCAGCAGGAACCCGGGGCCTGCGGCAGACGGCGCATGCCTGCGCAGGTAGAGGCGCAACTTGGGGTCCACCGGCTCGAACAGTTTGCTGAACGAGCCGACCGTCTCCGAACCGCCCAGCAGCAACAGGCCGCCCGGGCGCAAGCTGTAGTGAAACAGCGGCATCAGTTGGCGCTGCAGCGGGGCGTCGAAGTAGATCAGCAGATTGCGGCAGCACAGGATGTCCAGCCGCGTGAAAGGCGGGTCGAGCACGACATCGTGCTGGGCGAAAAGCACCATGTCGCGGATCGGCTTGCCGACCACCAGCGATGCCCCTTGCGGTGTGAAGTGGCGCGCCACGACGTCTGGCGGCATGCTGGCGTCGATCGTGGCCGGGTAACGGCCCGCGCGGGCCGTGGCGATGGCGTCCGGGCTGAGATCAGAGGCAAAGATCTGCAGTCTGCAATCGTGATGCTCGGGCCTGAGCTGTACCGCCTCGGTGAACGCGATGGCCAGGGTGTAGGCCTCTTCGCCGGTCGAGCAACCTGCCACCCAGGCGCGGAACTTCTTCTCGCGCCCGCGGCGCGCCAGCAGCGCAGGCAGGGCGGTATCGAGCATGTATTGCCAGACCGCGGCGTCGCGGAAGAAGCTCGTGACACCGATCAGCAGCTCCTTGAACAGCAAGTCGATCTCTTGCGGGTTCTGCCGCAGATGGCGCACATAACCGGACAACGCGGCCAGCCCGTGGATGGCCATGCGGCGCTCGATGCGGCGGTGCAGTGTGCTGGGTTTGTAGAGCGAGAAGTCGTGCCGCGTTCTCTGCCGCAGCAGGTCGAAGATGCCCTCGATGGTGTCGGCCCGGGTGTCGGCCCGGGTGTCGGTCGGTAGGGCAGCCCCGGGTTCGGCTATCGGCGGCGTGGCACGGCCGTGTCGCGCGATGCAGTCGAGGATGCGCTGGGGCATGTCTGCCGGCGGTGCCACGATGTCGGCGCAGCCCGCGTCGATGGCGCTGCGCGGCATCGAGTCGAACTGTGCCGACGATGGCTCCTGCACGACGGTCAGGCCGCCCACGGCTTTCAGGGCCTGCAGCCCCAGCGTGCCGTCCGACCCCATGCCCGACAGCACCACACCGATGGCCGAGGCACCCTGGTCGCGGGCCAGGGACGAGAACAGCACGTTGACGGGCAATCGCAGGCCGCGCGGTTCGGTGGGCGGCTTCACGTGCAGCATGCCCTGCGCCAGGCTGAGTTCGGCGTTCGGTGGAATCACGTAGACATGGTCTGGCTCGATGCGCATCTGCTCGCCGGCCTCGCGCACAGTCAGCGACGTCACCCGCTGCAGCAACACGGCGAGCATGGCCTTCTGCGTCGGGTCCATGTGCTGGACCACCACGTAGGCCAGGCGGGACCCCGCCGGCACCCGCGCAAAGAACTGCTCGAGCGCCTCCAGGCCGCCAGCCGAGGCGCCGACTCCGACGATGTTCGCCACCACCCCCGGATGGCCCGGCGCGAGGGATGTCGGCGAGGAAGTCACGACACAGTGTGCACCCTGTCAGCCTGCGGCCCGAGGCAAGTCAGGTGCTGGCTTGCCTCGGACTTCGGTGCCCGGAACCTGGCTCAGCAGGCACAAAGGCCATCGACACCCGGCCGCCGCCAGGCAGGGCCGTTGCGATGGCCTGCGCGCTGGCGCCAGCCCGGGACTGCACCGCGCACGATTGCCGGCCCTCGCCCCCGCCCTCGCCCTCGCCCTCGCCCTTGCGCAGCCCGGCAAACAGGCCCCGGATCGCCGACCGGCTTTCAGGTGCCAGCAGGTCCTCGATACGCTGGCCTTCACACTCTTCGGCCTCGCCATTCTTCGCCGCCAGCCAGTCCGTGGCGATGCGGTTGGCGCCAGTCACCAGACCTTCGGCGTCCAGCGTCAGATAGCCGAAAGGTGCCAGCTCGAAGAGGTCGGCGAAGCGCTTCAGGTCTTCTGAGAGTTGGTGGAGGTCCAGTTCGGCTTGCTCGTGCTGCAGGTCCAGTTCGACCTGGTGCACTTGCAACTCATGCAGCAGCTTGAGCGCGTCACCGGCGGTCTCGGGCGTGCTGGCCAGACGATGCAACAGCGTGAGCGCCGTCCTGCCCGTGGGGTGCCCCCTCGTGAAGGGTGCGGTGCCCTTCTCGATCCGTTCTTCCGCGTGCTGGCGCAACTTCATGACCATGGGTGCCTCGGGCGTTGGGGTGGCCTTGGATTCTGTCCGAGAGCCTGGGGTCGAGGCATCGGGACCTGACCATCTCCGCCGGCCACCAGCCCGGCGCGCTCTGTAGCCAGTTAGCTTGAATCCCGCCCGCCTTGGCGTCTGTGCGAAAGGAAACTGACCGACATGTGTTCGCTGGCGAACAGACCGCGCCGCGGTGTGCGCGCACCGTATCCAATGGAAGATCTTGATGTGCTCCCGCAAGCAATGGAAACACCCCCGAGCCTGATCCCAAGCAAGAAGAGCGACGATGAAAAACTTCCCGGTGGTCTGCGTCGGTGGCTCCGCTGGCGGTCTGGACGCCTACATTCGTCTGCTCAAGGATCTGCCGGCCGACATGGGCGTGGCGGTGGTCATCGTGAATCACATCACCGTGATGCCGACCCAGCTCCATCAGGTGCTGCCGCGGTTTTCCCGCATGCCGGTCGAGCTCATCACCGAAGACCTGCTAATCCAGCCCGACCGCGTCTACATCATCCCCGCCAACCGGGACCTGCATGTCGATGGCGAAGTGTTTCACCTGGCGCCGATCTCGAAGCTGCGCGGCTGGCCCGACGTGATCACCGTCTTTCTGCGCTCGCTGACCCAGTTCTGGGACGGCCCGTTGATCGCCGTGATCGTTTCCGGCTACGACGGAGACGGCGCCGCCGCCCTGTGCGGAATCAGGGAAGTCGGCGGCATCACGATGGCCCAGAAGCTCGACACCGCCAGCCAGCCCGACATGCCGCAGAGCGCCATCGACAGCGGCTGCATCGACTTCGTGCTGTCGCCGGAAGACATCGCCAAGGAGATCGTCCGCATCGCGCGTGCCCATGAATCGATGGAAGCAGTCAGGCGCCGGGGTCTGGCCACCACCCCGGCCGCCGCATGAGCGCTCGGCTTGGCATGAGCCTCGACACCGTTTCACGCGCCGTGCCGCCCCTGAAGGCGTCCACCGGCATCGCCGGCTTCGACGAGATCACCGGCGGCGGACTGCCGCTGGGCCGTACCACGCTGGCCATCGGCGGCCCGGGTTGCGGCAAGACACTGTTCGCATTGCAGTTCCTGGCCCACGGCGCACAGCAGTGCAGCGAGCCGGGCATCTTCGTTGCCTTCGAGGAAGACTCGAAGCGCCTCATGGCCAATGCGTCCAGCTTCGGCTGGCGCCTCGAGGAATCGCTGGCCGGCGGAACGCTCTTCTTCGTCGATGCCCAGCCCGCGCCCGACCTGGTGGCCGCGGGCGACTTCGATCTCTGCGGGCTGTTCGCCGCGCTGCACGAGAAGGTCGCGCAGATGGGCGCACGCCGCATCGTGTTCGACGCGCTGGACATCCCGCTGGCGCTGCTGCCCGACGACGCCGCGCGCCGGCGCGAGGTCTACAGGCTTCATGCCTGGCTGCTGGAGCAGGGCTTGACGGGCCTCGTCAGCCTGCAATCCGACCACGAGGACGCGCCAGTGCAGTTGCGGCGGCCCTACGGCTTCATGGAGTTCATGGTCGACTGCGCGGTCGTGCTCACGCACGGCATGGTGGACGGCGTCTCCCAGCGCAGCCTGCGCGTGCAGAAGTACCGCGGCTCGCGCTTCGACGAGAACGAGGCGCCGTTCCTCATCGGTGACCGTGGCTTCGAGGTCGTGGTGGCCTGGGCCATGGGGCGCGCGGAAGGGCCGGTGACGAGCGAACGCGTCTCCAGTGGCATCGAGCGCCTCGACACCATGCTGCACGGCGGCTACTTCCGCGGAGCCAGCATCCTGATCACCGGCTTCTCGGGCACCGCCAAGACGACGCTGTGCGGCGCCTTCGTCGACGCCGCCTGCGAACGCGGCGAGCAGACCCTGTTCGTGACCTTCGACTCCTACGGCAGCGAGGTGCGTCGCAACCTGGCCTCGGTCGGCATCCACCTGGACCGCCACATCGCCGGCGGCACGCTGCGCATGGTCTCGGCGCGCGCCATCAGCGGCAGCGCAGAGTCCTACCTGGCCCGCATCCGTACCCTGGCGCGCCAGCACGCGGCATGCTGCGTGGTGGTCGACCCGGTCTCCACCTGGGCCCGCTCGGGCAAGGACCTGAGCGAGCACGGCGTGGCCGAGCGCCTGCTCGACTGGTGCAAGGGCGAGGGCATCACACTGGTGTGCACCCGACTGCTCGACGAGATGTCGAGCCTCGCCGAGGGCAACGCGCCACTGCAGATCTCCACCATGGTGGACACCTGGTTGCACCTGAGTTATCTGGTCCAGGCCGGCGAGCGCAACCGCGGGCTGGCCATCATCAAGTCGCGCGGCACTGCGCATTCCAACCAGGTGCGCGAACTCGTCCTGAGCGCCGATGGCGTGACGCTGGCCGACGCCTACAGCGCTGGCGGCGAGGTGCTGATGGGCACCTTGCGCTGGGAGAAGGAGCGTGCCGAGCGCGCCATGACCGAGGCCGAGGCGGTGCAGCTGCGGCTCAAGCAGGTGAGGCTCGACCTGGAAGAGGCGGAACTCGAGGTGCGCCTGAAGTCGCTGAACGCAGAACTGCTGGCCAAGCAGATCGAGAAGTCGGTGCTGCACCGTGCCACCGAACGCCGCGAAGCCGATCTCGCACACGGCCGCGCAGAGATGGGGCAACTGCGCGGCGCGGACAACGAGCCGATCGACATGGATCCGAAAAGGTCATGAGCACCTCAGGTCTCCACCGCTTCAGGCTCTATGTGGCGGGCACGGCCGTGAACTCGACGCAGGCGCTGGGCAACCTCACCGCACTGTGCGAGTCCCGCCTGCCGGACCGGCACACGATCGAGGTGGTGGATGTGTTCGCCGACCCGCGCCGCGCGCTGGCCGACGGCATCTTCATGACGCCCGCGCTGATCAGGCTCGAGCCGACGCCCGAGCGCACGATCGTGGGCAACCTCAGCCGCACGCAGCAGGTGCTGGCGTTTCTGGGGTTGACGGACGCAGCCCCATGACGGCGGGCGATGCCGGGTCGCAGGGCGACAGCGGCGCAGAAATCAGTGCGCTGATCGACACCCTGCACCGCACCAGCGCCCGCCTGGAGGCGCTGACGGCGGGCGAAGTGGACGCGGTGACCGACCGCAGCGGGGTCGCGCTGATGCTGCCATCGTCGCAGGCGCGCTGGCGTGCGGACCAGGCGGCACACCAGGCGGCGATTCTCGATGCGCTGCCCGCACACATCGCCTTGCTCGACCCTCACGGCGTCATCATCGCGGTCAACGCGGCCTGGCGCCGGTTCGGCGAAGAGAACGGCGCGCCCGGCGTCGCGCTCGGCAGCACCGGCCCGATCGGCGTGGGCATGAACTATCTCGACATCTGTGACCGTGCGATCGGTGCAAACGCCGGCGAGGCGGCCAGCGCGGCCGCCGGCATCCGCGCGGTCATGCGCGGCGAACAATCGGTCTTCGAGCTCGGGTACCTCTGCGACTCGCCGGGGGAACAGCGCAGCTTCACCTTGATGGTCTCGCCCACCACCGGCCCGCACCGGTACGGTGCCGTGGTGCTGCACATGAACGTCACCGAGCGGCAGCGTGCCGAAGAAGCCATCCACAGCACGACCGCGCGCCTGATCGAGGCCAACGCCGAGCTGATCGATCACCGCCTGCACCTGGAACGGCTGGTCGGCGAGCGCACCCGCGAGCTCGTCATCGCCACGCGCGCCGCCGAGGCCGCGAACCTGGCCAAGAGCAGCTTTCTGGCCAACATGAGCCACGAGATCCGCACGCCCATGAACGCGATCATCGGCATGACCTACCTGCTGCGCGCCGATGGCGTCTCGGCGGCGCAGGGACTTCGGCTGGAGAAGATCGACGCGGCCGGGCGGCATCTGCTGGCGCTCATCAACGATGTGCTCGACCTCTCGAAGATCGAGGCAGGCCACCTGCAACTGGCAGCCAGCCCGCTGCGGCTGATGTCGCTCATCGACGGCGTGGTGTCGCTGATCGCCGGCCAGGCGCGCGACAAGGGTCTGGGCATCGAGGTGCAGGTGACCTGCACGACGCCGTGGTTCCACGGCGACGCGACGCGGCTGCAGCAGGCGATGCTGAACCTGGCCAGCAACGCGGTGAAGTTCAGCGAGCGCGGCCGCATCGTGCTGCGCGCCGTCGTGATGGACGAGAACGCGGCCGGGCAACTCGTGCGCTTCGAAGTGCAGGACACCGGCATCGGCATTGCGGCGGATGTTCTGCCGCGGCTGTTCCAACCGTTCGAGCAGGCCGATGCCACCACCGTGCGGCAGCACGGCGGCACCGGCCTGGGCCTGGCCATCACGCGCCGCCTGGCCGGCCTGATGGGCGGCGAAGCCCAGGCCACGAGCGCCCCCGGCGCCGGCAGCACCTTCTGGTTCACCGCCCGGCTCAAGCCCGGGCTCGGACGCATGCCCAGCCTGGACACCGACCCCGGGCTGGACGCACGGCGGCGGCTGCTCCAGCGCCACGGCGGCGACCGCCTGTTGCTGGTCGAGGACAACGAAGTCAACCGTGAAGTGGCGCTCGAACTGCTGCAGGCGGTTGACCTGGCCGCCGACGTCGCCACCGACGGCCTGCAGGCGCTGGCCATGGCCAGCGCGCATGACTACGACCTGGTGCTGATGGACGTCCACATGCCGCACATGGACGGGCTGGACGCCACCCGCGCCATCCGTGCGCTGCCAGGCTGGCAGGGCCGACCCATCGTCGCGATGACGGCAAATGCTTTTGGCGACGATCTCCGGCGCTGCGAAGCGGCGGGGATGAACCACGTCGTCACCAAGCCGGTGGACCCGGCCGCGCTGTATGCCGCGCTTGCCAAGTGGCTGCCGCCGCAGCAGGTCGACGCGGGCGCCGCGCCGCTGCCACCGCAAGGCGCCCCGGCGGACCACGTGACCCTGCCGGAGCTGCCCGGCATCGACACGCGGCAGGGGCTGGCATGTTGCGGTGGCCATATCGCGGTCTATCTGAAGGTGCTGCGGCTGTTCCGCGACGGCGCGGTGCGCACCCTGCCGGCCGACTTCCACGCCGCGCACATGTGCGGCGACTGGGTGTTGGCGACCCGCCTGGCGCACACCACCCGGGGTGCATCGGCATCGATCGGCGCTGCCGACCTGGCCGCGCTGACCGGACGCCTGGAGCAGGCCGCGGCAATCTGCGAGACCGGCGCGATGAAGGCGCTCGAGCAGGCGCTGGAGGACGAACTGGGCCGGGTGCTGGCCGGACTGGCCGGGCTGGGCGACGCGCGCAGCCCGGGCGGCCCTGTCGACAACTCGATCGCTGTGCAGCGCCCATGAGCACATCGCCAGGCCGGCTGCGCTGGCGGTCGGGTGCCAGGCGCTGGGCTTGCGTTGCCTTGCGCGCAGACAGCCGGCCGTCTGCTGCAGGCCGCACGCCGAGCTGGCCGCCGAGGCAGCAGAAGCGACCGCACATGCGCGATCCATCGGCCTCGACATGAACCGCTTCAACGCCGAGATGGCGGATCGGATCTATACGCAAAGGATCCAGGAACACCGCCGCGCCGGCGAGCGCAGCGGCGTTCGCGCCACGCCCACCTTCATGAACCGCTCCGAGCGAGCCGTCTGAGCGGAATCTTCATGCCCTACAAAGCCTGGAGCGCGAGATCGAGCGCGGCAAGGCCTTCTGGTCGAAGAGATCGCGGCACGGGAAACCGGCCGCGCTGACTCAGGCCGAGTGTGTTCCGCCCCGGCGCTGGCGTGCGAGCCGCGCCGCCTGCCAGCCGGCCAGCGACACGTCCTGCACAGATTGCGCATGGCGGCGCAGAGCGTCGGTGGGTGCCGGCGGCGTGCCTTGTGCGGCCAGCCACTGCAGCGCCGCATCGTCAGTCTGCGCCGTGGCCTGCAAGGCCTGCAGGCAGCGCTGCGATTCGTCCTCGGCCTCAGCTGACGCAGCGGTGGCCGCGGCCGGGCCTTCAAGGCCCAGCAGTGACCGCACGGCGCCGGCGATGTCAGCGGCATGCACCGGCGCCGGCCGCTTGCCCGGCGCGACGCCCGGGCCGCTGAGCACCAGCCCGCCGTCAGCGCCGCGGTCAGCGCCGCGGTCAGCGCCGCGGTCAGCGGCACCATCGCTCACCAGCAGCAGGTGTGCGTGCGGGCTGATCAGCTCGAGGTAGCGGCCGATCATCATGTCGAGGAAGCCTTGCCACGGGGCTTCGGCATCTTCGTCGCTGACACCCAGCGCGGTGGCCTCGCGGCGCCACTGGCGCAGCCCGTCCAGGCGCAGCATCAGCAGCCGCCAGTCGGCCATCGCAGCCCAGTGCACGCCCAGGTTGTGCACGCTCGACCAGCCTGCCAGCAAATCGGCCGCGGATGCCCGAAGCGCCACCTGCGTGGCCTCGTCGAAGCCACCGATCAGCGGCTGTAACCCCTCGGGTCTGGCGTCGAAGGGATGCATGCGTGCCGCGCGCACCAGCGCGCGCTCGGCCCGCGGCGCGACACTGCCTGGCGCCAGCGGCCAGCAGCGGTGCGATCCCGGCCCGGCGAGCGCGAAGCCATCCGCCACCAGCGCGCTGCCTGCCGGCGCATGCGCGGGCAGCGTGGTGCCCAGGCTGGCGGGCCAGCCGACCACGCGCGCCACCTGGCCAGCGCGCCACGCCTGTTGCCAGAGCGGCGGGCAGCGCAGGTCAGCCGCGCCGACCGGCTCGACCAGCAGCCCGCAAGGCCGCAGCGCGTGGCTGCTGCTGATGCCGTGGCGGTCGGCGGTGACGCCGGTGGCCAGCGTTGCCCAACGCGCGGCCGGTGCGGAAGGTGGCGGCCAGCGCACGGCCGCCTGCAGTCCGCCAGCCAGCAGCGTGGCGGTCCACAGCAACCGGCCCTCGTCGGCGCCGCGCAGCCAATGCGCCAGGTCCAGGCCGTCGACGGCCAGGATCAGCACCCGCGCGCCGGGTGCGGTCGGGGCGGCCTCGGTCATGCGGGGGCCGGCAGGTCGAGCGCCCAGCCGCGCTTGACGGCTTCGAGCTCGGCGCCCACGCGCCGCGCGACGCGGTGCGTGGCCAGCATGTGGTCGTTGCAGTGAAAGCGCGCGCGGTCGAAGCCGCTCTCCAGCCCGCGCTGCATGAAGGCTTCGAGCAGCACCGTCGCCGCCCAGCCGCTGCGGTAGGCCGGGTCGCTGGCCCAGAAGCGCAGTTCGCACGCATCGCCTGCCGGCACGCCCAGCAGGTAGCCGGCCAGCTGCCGGCCGTCCCACAGGCCCGACGACAGGGCGGCCGCGCGCGGATCGGCCAGCATCTGGGCCAGCAGGGTCGCGGCACCCGCCCGCGTGGCGCCGAACTCGCGGCAGTGCAGCGCGATCACCGGTGCGCGCGGCAGCTCGGCCAGCGGCAGCAGGTTGAAGCCCGGCGGCACTCGCTCGCGCTCGCGCAGCCGCGCTGCCCGGCGGGCGAACAGCGGCACGCTGGTGGTGCCCAGCCCCATGTAGTGGTGCAGCGTGTAGCCGACGCGGAATCCCAGCGCCTGCATGAAGAGGCTGGCCGGCCCGTCCTCGACCGCCTCCCATGACATCAGCTGCTGAGCGTCCCAGGCCGCCGCCTGGCTGCCGAGGCGCTGCACCAGCGCGCGGCCGATGCCGGCGCGGCGGAAGGCAGGCAGCACCCGGCACTGCGCATGAAAGCCGCGCTCGTGGCTGTGCAACACCACCGTCTCGACAGCGCCTGCGCCCAGCAGCCGCGATGGCTCGCCGACGGCATGGGCAACGAACATCGTGGCCGGCAGCGTGTCGGCGACCAGCAGCTCGGGCAGCAGCGCCAGCACGGCAGCGGTCTGATCGGCCGCAGCGACGGTGATGGTGAAGTCGGCTGCTGCGCTGGCCGGTGCCGGTCCCATCGTCGTCGCCCGCGTTTCGCGCCGCCCTTTCTTGCAGCGCTACTGCGGCGGCCGCCGGGCCGCGGCCGCTGGCATCGCGCCGGTGGGCGAGGCCGGCGCCACCACGCCCGGGAACTCGACCATGCAGCGGGCCCCCACGGGGATGCGCTGGCCCGGGTTGGGCAGCTCCAGCCGCACGCCGAACAGGCCGCTGCCGGCATCGATCACCTTGTCCACCACCACCACACGTGCGCTGCGTGGTGCGTCCTGGCCCTCCACGCTGACACGCACGCTGGCGCCGACGCTGATGCGCCCGTAGGCGTTGGGCGGCAGCAGCACCTCCACGCGCAGCGGGTCCAGTTGCGCCAGCTTCAGCACCGCCTTGCGGCCGGTGCCGGCCTCGGCCAGATCGCCCGGGTTGAGCATGCGGTCGACCACATAGCCGTCGAAGGGGCTGCGGATCTGGCGCAGCTCGAGGATCTCGGTCGCGCGCCGCACCTCCAGCTGCGCCTGCTGCTGGTTCTCCAGCGCGTCCTTCAGCTCGGATTCGGCCAGCGCGAGTTCGGTCTCGGCCTCGTCGCGCACCTGGGTCGAGACGAAGCTCTCGCTCAGCAGTTGGCGCGCGCGCTCGACCTTGCGCCGCGCGAAGTCGATGCGGTTGCGTGAGGACTCGATGCGCCCGGTCATCTCGGCGCGGTGGCGCGCCACGTCGAGGTTGGCGCGCTCCAGCGTGCTCGACAGCGCCACCAGCACCTGGCCCTTCTTCGTGCTGTCGCCGCGCTCGACGTTGACCTGCTCGATCAGCCCCTCCACCGGGCTGCGCAGCTCGACCATTCGCCGCGGCTCGATCAGGCAGTCGAAGCCGCGCTGCGCGGCAGCGGGCGGGGCGGCCAGCAGGCTGGCCAGCGCGGCCAGTGCGGCCAGTGCTGCATTCTCGAGCGCGAGGGCAGGGGGTCGGGACAACAGGTTCATTCAGGGTTTCCGGTAAAGGCCAGCACGCGGTCCAGCCGCTCGTCCAGCCGCAGGGTGGCGCGGCGCTGCGCCGCGTCGCGCCAGCCGGCGCGCGCCTGCGCGGCGCGCACCAAAGCCAGGATGGCCCAGCGCGGCGCGTGGCCGTGGCGCCAGCGCCCGGGCAGCAGGCCCAGCAGCACGGCCGCGTGGGTGCGCAGCAGTTCGTCGTCGGCGGCCAGGATCATCTCTGCGCTGCCGGCGTCGCCCTGGCGCGCGCCGCGGCCGAAGAGTTGGCGGTCCACCCGCGCCGAGCTGTGACATTCGGTGAGGATGACGTGCAGCCCGCCGCGCGCGGCCACTCCGTCGGCCAGCGCGATGTCGGTACCGCGCCCGGCCATGTTGGTGGCCACCGTCACGCGGGCGGCCTCGCCGGCACGCGCAATCACCGCCGCCTCTTCGCCGTCCTGGCGCGCATTGAGCAGCGCATGCGGCACGCCGGCGGCGTGCAGCGAAAGGCTGAGCTGCTCCGAGGCCTCCACCGAGCGGGTGCCGATGAGCACCGGCCGCTGAGCGCCCAGCGCCACCTCATGGGCGCGTGCCGCGACGGCCTGCCACTTGGCGGCGGCGTCGGGCAGCAGCCGCGGCGGCAGCACGCGGCGCGCCGAGGGCCGGTGCAGCGGGATGGCCACCGTCGGCAGCCGGTACACCTGCCACAGTTCGCCCGCCACCTCGCGCCCGGTACCGGTCATGCCGGCCAGCCGCAGGCAGCGGCGGAACAGCCGCTGATAGGTGATGCGCGCCAGCGTCAACCGGCGCGGGCTCGGCGTCAGGCCTTCCTTGGTCTCGATCATCTGGTGCAGCCCGGCCTCCCAGCTGCGGTCGGCCATCGTGCGGCCGGTGGACTCGTCGATGATGACCACCTTGTCCTCGCTGACCAGGTACTGCTGGTCGCGCAGGTAGTGCAGTCTGGCGCTCAACGCCTGCTGCACCATCTCGCGCCGGCCGCGCGCCGAGGCCCAGACGGCGTCCACGCCGGCGGGCCCCGCATGCTGCGCGGCCACCGACGGCGTCAGCTCGGTGAGCAGCGTTTCGCCGGCGATGCTGAGCACCACGCGGCGCTCGGCCTGCACGTTGCGATAGTGCAGATCGGGCACCAGTTCGGCCGCCAGCGCCAGCGCCGTGACGCAGCGCGCGGCCTCCAGCGCCAGGTCATCGGCACCCTGCATGGCCGACAGGATCAGCGGCGTGCGTGCCTCGTCGACGAAGACGCTGTCGGCCTCGTCCACCAGCACGAAGTGCAGCCCGCGCAGCAGCAGCGGCGCGCTGTGTGCGCCGGCCAGCGCCGCCACGGCCATCGGCAGTCGGCCGCCGCCACTGGCCAGTGCCACGCGGTCGCGCAGATAGTCGAAGGCGAATTCCTTGTTGCTGCAATAGGCCACATCGCAGCCGTAGGCGGCCTGCCGCTCGGCGCTGGATTGCCCGTGCACGACGCGCCCCACGCTCAGGCCCAGCGCGTCGTACAGCGGCGCCAGCGCCTGCGCGTCGCGCTCGGCCAGGTAGTCATTGACGGTCACCAGGTGCACCGGCAGCCCGGCCAGCGCGGCGGCGGCGGCGGCGAGTGCCGCGGTCAGGCTCTTGCCCTCGCCGGTGGCCATCTCGGCCAGCCGCCCCTGCAGCAGCGCGCAGGCGGCGATCAGCTGCACGTCGTACGGACGCTGGCCCAGGTGGCGCCGGGCCACCTCTCGTACCAGCGCCAGCAGCTCGGCGGTGGGCGCCAGCGCAAAACCTTCACGCCGCAGCCGCGCGCGCAGCGGCGCGATGCGCGCGTGCAGTGCCGCGTCGTCGGCCGCGCGCAGTGCCGCCTCGTGCGCGGCCGCTCTTGGCACAACGCGGGCGAGCAGCCGCCGCGTCGGCCACAGTCGGCGCCACAGCGGCCAGGCGAAGTGGTCGAAGACGAAGTCGCCGACGCGGTCCAGCGTGCTCGGGCGCTCTTCCTCGCGCTCGGGGTAGGCGCTGGCCAATGCCACCCGCACGGCGCTGTCGCGCGCACGGCGCGCGCCGCCGGGGCGACCGAGGAGCGTGTCGAGGGCGGTGTCCAGACTCCGGGTGTCGCTCATCAAGGTCTACACCTGGAAGCGGCTGAGGAACAACTGCCGCGCGGCGCGCCATAGCTGTGCCGTCATCGGCTCGGGCGGATGCTCGAAGCGCACGTGCACGCGCCCGCCGTACAGCGACAGGCCATCCGGCGGCAGCGCGACGTCGATCTGAAAGCTGCGCTGCAGCGCGCGCGTGCCGCTCTGGTCGCGCGGGTCCACAGCCAGCGTGCCGCCGCCGCCGGTGGCCAGTGCACGGCTGGGCAGCTCGCTGCTGCCGCCGGGCATCTCGCGCAGCACGCGGCCGATGATCACCTGATCGGGCCGGTCGGCGCGCCGCAGCGCCACTTCGCGCGTGGCCAGGCTGACCAGGTCCACCTCGCCCTGCGGCACCACCACGCGCACCTGCGGCTGCAGCGGGTCGACGACATAGCCCAGCAGGTCGCCCTTGCGGTGGAAGCGGCCGTCCTGGTCGGCCGAACGCGGCACGATGAATCGGCCGTCGGCCGGGCTGGTGACGATCAGCGCGGCCAGCCGCTCGTCCAGCGAGACCAGCGCCGACTGCTCGCGCTCGAGCTGCTGGCGCGTCACCTCGGCTTCGGTGCGGTTGGCGACGAACAGCGCATCCACACTGGCCTGCAACTCGGCCACACGGGCCTGCGAGACGCGGCGCTGGGCCAGCAGTGCCGGCGACACCGATTCGATCAGCGGGTCGCCGCGGCGCACCAGGCTGCCCGGCTCGGCCACGAAGCGGGCCTTGAAGCCGGCGCCGCCGGCGCGCACCAGCGACTGTTCGGGCAGCCACAGCACGCCCTCGGTCTGCGTGCGCAGCGGCAGCGGCACCACCGCCAGCAGCAGCGCCAGCAGCGCAAGCACCCCCGCGCTCACGCCCACCGCGCGTGAGCGCACCAGCGCCAGCCGCGGGCCGGTGAACAGCGCCTTGAGCGTGCGTCCGAGCGGCAGCACCAGCATCGCCACGCCGGCCCACAGGGCCAGCACGACGCCGATGAAGAAGAACTCGCCGGCGATGAACAGGATGATCGTCAGGCTGACCAGCATGCGGTAGACGAAGGACAGCACCGCGTAGCTGGCCAGCCAGACGCGCTCGCGCCGCGTGGCCGCCGGCGGCTCGGGATCGACGACGCCGAACAGCCAGCGTTCGAGCAGGTAGCCGACGCAGCGGTTGGCGCGCATCGCCAGGTTGGGCGTCTCGCTCAGGTCGGCCAGGATGAAGTAGCCGTCGTAGCGCAGCAGCGGGTTGGCGTTGAAGACCAGCGTGGAGACCCCGGCCACCAGCATCACGTTGAAGGCCAGCGAGCGCACGACGCCGGGCTCGACCAGCAGCCACACGAACATCGCCAGCGCGGCCAGCGCCAGCTCGACCATCATGCCGGCGGCGCCGATCAGCGCGCGCTCGTGCTTGCTGCGCAGCGCGTTCGAGGCCGATGCATCGACGTAGGGCACCGGCATGAAGACCAGCAGCATCACGCCCATGTCGTGCACCTCGCCGCCATTCATGCGGATGGCGATGCCGTGGCCGAGTTCGTGCAGCGCCTTCAGCAGCGGAAACAGCACCAGCAGCAGCAGCAGGTTGTGCACGGCCAGCACGCGGTCGGCGATGTTCTCGGTCAGCTCGTCGCGGTGGGTCAGCGCGGCCAGCGCGCCGGCCGCCACCAGCGCCAGCCAGGCGAGCAGCCCCCAGCGGTTCCACACCGGGCGCACCAGCGGCACCAGCGCGGCCAGCCAGCGGTCGGGGTCGAGCAGCGGCACCTTCATCGACATCGGGTTGCCGAAGGTCTGGCGCGTCTTCATGCGCGAATGCTGCTGCGCGCGCTCGAACAGTTCGGCGGCGTCGGGCGTGACCTCGCACTGGATCAGGTCGGCCGCGTGCAACTGACCGAGCAGCGCGATCATCTCGTCCTGCGTCGGCGCGCCTTCGCCCAATTCGCGCTGCGCGGCGGCCCACAGCTCGTCGACGCTGAAGCGGCCGTCCATGCCGCACAGGATCAGCCGCGCGCCCGGCGTGTAACGGTGGCTGCGGCCCGACACCGGGTCGCGCAGCACGAACCAGCGCTCGCCGCGGTAGCGGTGGCGAAACAGCCGCAGGTGCGGCCGCAGCCGCGGGCGCAGCGGCGCCACGCGGTACCAGTGGCTGCTCAGCAGGGTGGCGCTCATCGGCCCTCGTCCCGGTTCAGGGCAGCCAGCGCCACAGCGCCAGATCCACCCATTCCACCAGCCGGTGGGTCCAGATCCAGAGCAGCCGGCGCTCGCCCACGCGCACCTTGCCCACGCCTTCCATGCCCGGGCGCAGGCGTCCTTCACCGCCCTGCACGCGGGCCTCGACGCGGAAGAAGTTGCGCCCGTCCTCGGCGCTGGCTACCGGCGTGATCTGGTGCACTATGAACGACAGCGTGACGCCGGGCAGCCCGGCCAGCACCAGGTCGCCGCCCTGGCCGACGGCCAGCCGCGCGATGTCGCGCTCATCCACCTGCAGCACCACGCGGTAGGCGTCCAGCGGGGCGGTCTCGAACAGCACCTTGCCCTGCTCGACCGGCGTGCCGACCAGCTGGCGCAGATCACCCGAGACCACCAGGCCGTCGAACGGCGCCTGCAGCGCCAGCCGGTCCAGCCGCTCTTGCACCAGCTGCAGCTGGGCCAGCGCCTGGCTGGCCTGCGCGCCCAGCACGTTCATCGCCGCGCGGTCACGCGTGGCCTGGGCCTGGCGCCAGCGGCGCAGGAACTGCTCGTGCTCGGCCTGCCAGCGGCTCTCTTCCAGGCGCAGGTCGCGGTCATCCAGCCGGGCCATCACCTGCCCGCGCTTGACGGTGTCGCCCGCGCGCACCAGGCTCTGCGCCAGGTAGCCGTCGAAGGGCACGACGGTGGCGCGCTGCACCTCGCCTTCGACCACCGTGCGCGCCGACACCCGGTGCTCGCCGGTGGCCAGCGCCAGCACCAGCAACACCAGCACCGTCAGCGAAGCGACCAGCTTGACGCCCGCCCGGCGCGGCCCGAAAACGGCACGTGCGCCCTCGCGCAGCGCATCGAACAGGCGCCGCGGCACACCGCGTTCGTTGTCGTGCGCGAGCGATAGCACCGGCCCGAGCAGCAGGCCGGCGACGCGGCAGGTCTCGAACTCGGCGTCGTCGAACGGGCGGCCGCGGGTGCGCTCGAAGGTGAGCACGCCGAAGCTGCCCTTGGCGTCGGACAGCAGCACCGACAACGCGGCGCCGGCGCCGCCCAGCGGCGATGCGGGCGCGTCGGCGTCGCTGGGCGGTGGGCCGGCGGCCGGGTCGGCCAGCGCATCCGTCGCAGCGCTGTCGGCCGCCAGCGCCGCGTGGCTGGCGGCGCCCAGGCGGGCATCGCCCTGGGCCGGATGGCGGATCGGCACGCCGGCATCCAGCGCCTCGTCCATCGCGTCGGCAATCAGCCGCGACAGGTTGCTGCGGCGCTCGAAACTCGCGCTGTGCGAAATGGCTTCGATGACGGCGTCGCCGTCGATGTCGGTCCGGCCCAGGCTGACGCGGTCGCACTGCAGCCGCGTCGCCAGCACGTTGACGGCGGCCATCGCGGCGCGCTGGAAACCGCGCTGTTGCAGCGCCGCGCCGACAGCGCTCTGCACGAGTGCCATGCGCTCGACCGCCGCCTGCGCGCTGTGCAGCCGGCGCTGGCGGAACAGGTCGAGCAGCCAGGCGGTGGACCAGTGCAGCTGGCGCAGCGCCAGCTGCAGCTCGGCCGGGCTGCGCGCCGAGGCGTCCAGCACCACCGCGGCCTTCAGCTCGCCGGCCAATTCCACCGGATAAGCGACACGCGCGTTGCCGTCGCCGTCGCGGTCGCCGTGCAACCCGGGCAGCACGATGCCACGGCGTTCGACCAGCGCCTGCTGCGCCACCGGCGCCAGGTAAGCCAGGTCGCGTTGTGCGTCAGGCCACACCGCCCCGGCGGTGAAACTGAGGTCGTCGTCGCCGGCCATCAGCAGCAGCGCGGCCTGCACCCCGCCGATCTGCAGGCACAGCAGGGCCAGCCAGTGGGCCAGGAACTCGGGCTCCGAGCGTGCGCTGGCGAAGGCCGCCCACGCCCCGGCCTCGGCGGCGGGCCGTTCGGGTGCAGCAAGAGAAGCAGGCGGCGCAGTCGGCGCGCCCGCGGTGGTCAGTGCCACCGCGGGGCGCGACCGCCTGCCGCCAGGCAGGTCGGCATCGGCATGTTGGGCGAGGGCGGGCGGAAGTCCTTGCGGACCGGCGGAATGCTACCGGTCCGCGGCGTTCGCCTGCACCGCCACCGCCTTGGGCAGCACCAGCTTGAGTGAGGCATTGGGCGACAGCCTGGCGCTCTGGGCGCCGTCCACCAGGTAGCCGCGCAGCCAGGACTGGTTGCCGTTGTCCAGCGCGGCGCTGCTGATCGTGGCCGTGCCGTCGAGACGGATCGCCGGCAGGCTGGCCCCCGGGGCCGGCTGTCCGGGCGTGCCCGGCAAGCCGCCGGGGCTTGCATTCGGCAGGGTGGCGCTGGTTGGCGAAGCCAGGCCGGAAGCCGGTGCCGGGGCCGGCGGGATCGGCGGGATCTCCGGGCGGTCGGTCGATCCTGCAACGCGATTGAGCCAGTTGATCTCCTGAAGCAAACGGCCAGAGTCGGCGGAGTTCAGTGTGCCGCCGCCAGCGATGTCGGCAATGATTATCGGATCGATGTTGCGCCACGCCGCAAAGCCGTTATCGAGCTTCACCGTCACCCGCTGGATCAGCGACACATCATTGGTGCTGTAGCCCCGATCGCCATCGGTGTCGCCGAAGTAACCCACCACATGCAGCGCATCGTCATCGGCCACGCTGCCGGGCAGCGGCGCGTTGCCGTTGATCTGCGTCACGGTCAGGTCGACGATTTGTGTGCGCCCATAGGTCGCACTGGCCGGCACGTTGGCCACCAGGTCGATCAGCCGCAGGTTGCCCGCCGCCAGCGTGGTGCTGCCGGGCAGGATCAGCGTGATGCGCGCTTGCTGCCCGCCGCCCGGTGCCGCCTCGGTGACGAAACGGATCTCGGTGTTGGCCGGCAGACCGGTGCCCGCACGCGCCGCCGTGATGTTCAGCAGCGCTGCGTCGTACGCCACCGTGAACTCCATCGTGCGCATGCCACCCGGGCTGTTGAAGCTCAGCGGCAGGAGTTGCGCCGTCGCCGGCACATCCACCGGCTGGCGCGGCCCGCGCATGAAGTCCGGCAGGCTGAGCACACCGGCGCCGGTGGAGCGGAAGTCGAAGTTCACCGTGTAGTTGTCGCCCGGCGTGCCGTCGTCGTTGCCGTCGAGCGTGCCGATGGCGTCCTTGAAGCCCTGCACGCCGCTGGCCAGCGTCACCGCGTAGGTGTCGAACTGCAGCGTGCCGCCGGTGCGCAGGAACCTGAAGCCCCGGCCGTCGGCGTCGATGACCATCGAGCCGGCCACGTTGCCCGTCAGCGTGCCGCGCAGCACCACGTCACTGGCGCCGCCGGTCTCGTACAGGCTGATCGTGCTCGGGTCGAAGGCGGTGTCGAAGCGCACCGCGAAGCCCGTCGCCGCGGGCGTGAACTGCGTGACGTTGAGGGTGTCCGGGCCGACCGTGACGTTGCGGTCGGAGGCGTTCCAGGTGCCGTCCTCGTCACGCGCCGAGACCTTGACGGTGAAGTTGCCGCCGGCGCGGCCGTAGAGCTGGCTGGCCTGCGTGCTGTTGCCGGGGAGCGTCTGCACGACGCCATTGCCCCAGTCGACGCGCCATTCGCTGATGGTGTCCTGGCCCGGGTCGCTGGCAGCCAGCGTCAGCACCAGGGGCGTGCCGCCGCGCACGCTGGACGGGCCGCCGACGGTCAGCGTCGGCGCCACGTTGTTGACGGTCAGCTGGAAGCTGCCACTCGCGCTCTCGCCGGCCTCGTCGGTGACCGTCACCGAGACCGTGTTGACCGCGTTGCCGTCGGCGTACAGCCGGCTCAGCGGGATGGTCTTCACCAGCGTGCTGCCGGTGACGGCCGCGCTGCCGTCGCCGTAGTCGATGCTGTAACTCCAGCCGCCGACGCCGTTGTCCTCGCCGTCGGTGAAGCTGACGCTGCGCGTGAAGGAGCTGCCCTCGTTGACCTCGCCGGCGCCGCCGGCCTGTACTGCCACCGTCGCCGGTGCGCCGCTGACGTTCAGCGCCAGCGAGCCGGCGTTGTCATGGCGGCCGTCCTCGTCGATCAGTCCGACGCGGATCGTGAAGCTGCCCGCATTGGCGTAGGTGTGGCTGAAGTCGCCACCCGTGTTGCGCACCTCGAGCGGGCTGCCGTCGCCCCAGTCGATGAGGGCGCTGCTGGCCGTGTCGCGGCCGGGGTCGGTGACGGCCCCGATGGTCAGGATGTAAGGCCTGCCGGCGACCACGCCGGGGTTGCCGCTCAGCGCCACCGTCGGCGCCACGTTGCTGACTGTCAGGTCGAAGCTGCGCTCGCTGGTGTCGGTGCCGTCGTTGACGCGCACGGTGACGGGCACCACGGCCGGGCCGTCCAGCCCGGTCAGCGTGAGCTGGCCGTTCGTGTCGACCACGGCGCTGGCGTTGCCGCTGCCATCACCGCCAATCACCACGCTCCAGTTGAGCGTGCTGCCTTCGATGTCGCTGGCCACCAGCTGGATGATCCGCGTGCTGCCCTCGGGCATCGCCTGCGCCGCCACCGGCTGCAGACTGGGTACGTCGTTGACCGAGCGCACCGTGATGCGCACGGTGGCCAGACCGGAGTCCAGGCTGCCGTCGCTGACGCGGTAGGTGAAGCTGTCGTTGCCGTTGAAGTTGGCGTTCGGCGTGTAG
>Ga0105048_10005502_pt1 | contig 20478 bp, 12 predicted proteins | sample MAT05_FD_78382 | JGI IMG/M metagenome (GOLD analysis project Ga0105048, IMG submission 78382) | Freshwater microbial communities from Lake Fryxell liftoff mats and glacier meltwater in Antarctica - MAT-05 | ecosystem: Environmental > Aquatic > Freshwater > Ice > Liftoff microbial mat | place...
CTAAGCCCAAATTATCCTTTGGACTAATTTGAACTAAGTAATGGTATTATGCCAATAATTATAAATCTTACAGTGGTATATGCCGATTGGAAAGAAGTTTGGTGCAATGCAGTGAAACGGAATTGGACCATTACTTATTTCACATCGGTATAAAAATAAACGCCACAAATACGCTAATAAAATTTGTTGAGTTTTCCCGCTGATTTCGCAGAAAAGAACCGCTGATTTAATAAAAAAACAGAAACTTAACTAACATTTTTCTCTGCGCACCTCTGCGAGAAAATAATAAGCCTAAGCAAATAAACATGGTTTAAATTTTAGCCACGAATTCAAGAATAAGTAAATAAAATGTTGATGACTTTTTTTGTTCAAGTAGTGTCATTCTTGCATTCGTGTCAATAGTTTTTTTTGCCAAAATCATTTAATTCATTTTCCATCTAAACTGACATGTGCGAATTTTCTTTTCTTAAACCAAGTATTCAAAACAACTCCTAAAATTATTAAAGTCATTCCAACACCAGCAAAAAAACCAACGGTTTCATCAAAAATAAAAAAGCCAATTAGTACAGCGTAAATGGAACCAATGTATTTGAGCGGTGCAACGGTAGAAGCACTGTCGGCATTGAAGGCACGAGTCATACAAACTTGCGCGATTTGGGTCAAAATTCCGATGAGTAAAAGAATAATCCATTCAATACCAATAGGAATTATGAATCCATAAACGAAGCAAGCGATCAATGTAATTGGAGCAGCAATTAAAGGGAAATACATGACAACGGTTATGGGCTCATCCGTATCTCTACATTTCATAATTGCATTGTAAGCCATTCCAGAAAATAAGGCAGAAATAATTCCAACAATCAACCAACCAATTGTAATTGTTCCGGTTTCATCTGTGTCAAATCCGATTACAAAAATTCCGGATAAAGAAATAGCGAAAAAAAACCATTGAATCCATTTTACTTTTTCTTTCAATAAAAAAACGGCAATGATAATTGTAAAAACAGGAGAGAGGTACTGCGCAATAGTGGCAATAGCCATAGGCAATTCCTGAATGGTCATAAAAAAAAGAAAGAGCCCAATTGCACCACAAATACCACGAATAAATAACCATAATTTATTGTTCCCGAAAAAAGGAATCTTACGCATTTTTACAATCGTAATACAAATAGAAAGCGAAATAATGGATCGAAAAAAAACCAATTCGTAAACAGGAAATTCTCGAACATTGGGAAAATAATAAGTTGGTCCGCTGAGTAATTTTACACCAAGATTAACAAGTGAGAAAGTGAAAGTTGCAAGTAAAAGATATAGAACGCCTTTGTACAAGTTGCAGATTTTTACACTCGCACTCCGATAACACAAACATCATCAACCTGCTCTAAATCGCCTTTCCAGTTCATGAAAAATTCATCAATGTGTTTGTGTTGTTCATCCATCGACTCATCTTTTAACTTCATCAAAATTTCTACAAAAACTTGGAACTTTAATTTTTTTCCTTTTTCACCACCAAATTGATCCACGTATCCATCCGTAAAAATATAAAAGGTATCACCTTTTTTTAATTGAACTTGATGATTGGTGAAACTCTTAACCACTGCGTATTTACCAATAGGTTGCGTGTCGGCGGCGAGTACTTGCAAGTTGCCGTCTGAAATTAAATAAAGCGAATTATTAGCACCTGAGAATTGAAGTATATTTGTTTTTCTGTTGTAAGAAATTAATGCGATGTCCATTCCATCTTTTACATCTTCGCCAGATTTATTAAATGTTTCGATGACAATGTCTCGTACCTTATTTAAAATTGCTGCTGGCTCATCTAAATTAAACTCGCGCACTGTTCTATTCAATGCATTGTTGCATACTACGCTTACCATTGCGCCCGGAACACCATGTCCTGTGCAGTCTGCAGATGCGAGCAAAATTTTATCGTCTTTTTCTTCCAACCAATAAAAATCCCCAGCCACAATATCTTTTGGCTTGTATAGGATAAAAGCATCTTTCAATAAAGTTTTTACCAAATGAGTGGAAGGTAAAATGGCTTCTTGAATTCTTTTTGCATAGGTAATTGAATCTGTAATTTCTTTATTTTTCAATTCAACTAATTCTTTTTGCTGAACAACTTCTATGGTTCTATCCGTTACAGTTTGTTCAAGTTCTTTTTTATTTTGAATGAGCTTGTAAGTTCGCCATCTAATAAGCATGACAATGGCAACTGCACTTGCAATAAAATAAATTAAATAAGCCCACCAAGTATGCCACCACGGTGGATGAATAATTATAACATATTCCAGTGTATCGCTCCATAGTTGAGCCTCGCCAATTGCTTTTACTTTAAACGTATATGCGCCATAAGGTATGTTACTATAAATAGCCTTGTTCTCTTTAAGAACTGGACTCCATTCTTGATCAAGGCCTTCTAGTTTATATTGATATTTTATTTTGTGTGGAGCAGACCAATCAATTGCCGTAAAATGAAAAGTAACATGATTTAAATTGTACGGTAATTCCAAATTGGTTGGACAATTTGAATAAGGCAAAACTTCGCTGTAAGAAATATTATTTATTGGAACAGTAGACGTTTCGCTTAAATAAACTTTATATCCTTTTTCGGTTGTGTCGCGCAACTGACGATAATCAATGTATGTTTGGTCAATTCCAATATCGGTGATGTTGATGACTGGAGGTTTAACAATTTGTTCGTACTTATTTAAGTCGAGCATTGTTAGTGCTTTTCCGCTTCCCCACCAAAGTCTATTTTCATTATCAAGACAAACTGAATTAGGATAAAAATCAACACCTTTTAAGCCATCCAGTTTTCCAAAAGTTGTAATTTGAAAATCGTTACTATCACCAAAAGTTATGAGATTAAGTCCATTTTCAGTACCAACCCATAAGTTGTTATCAAAATCTTCAATTATTGACCAAATCATATTATTACTCAATCCATTTTGTATATTGAAATGGATGATTGTATCCGCTGTCATTTTATTTAAGCCTCTTGATTCTGTTCCAACCCAAATATTCCCTTTGCTATCTTCATAAGCAGAAAGGATAGAATTATCGCTCATTCCTTCATTTTCGGTATAATGAGTTATTGATTTTCCATCAAATTTGTCGAGACCTTTTCCATTTGTACCAAACCACATATTACCTTTTTTATCTTCGATGATGGTCCTAATGGTGTTGTTTCCTAGTCCTTGCTTTTCAGTAATGTGATAATAATTTTTACCATCAAATTTTGTAATACCGCCACCGTTTGTGCCAAACCACATATTGTTTTTTGAATCTTCGTACATACAAAGAATAACGTCATTGCTCATACCTTCTCTTGTGGTGTGATACGTAAAAGTTTTACCATCAAATTTATTTGCACCACCACCTCCAGTTGCAAACCAAATATTGCCCTCATGATCTTCTAAAATTTCGCGGACTACATTATTATTCAACCCTTGATTTTCGGTGTAGTGTAAAAAAGTTTTACCATCATAACGTGTTGCACCTGCTACGTCTGTTCCAAACCAAAGATGTCCATTCCTGTCTTCAATAATATCGCGGATAATAGAGCTGCTTAATCCTTGATTTTTAGTGTAATTTTCAAATGATTTTTCGTTGTATTTACTTACACCAGCTCCGTATGTTCCAAACCACATGTTTCCGTCGGAATCAGAAACAACACATCTAACATTGTTGTTGCTCAAACCTTCATTTTCTGTAAAATGCATGAAGTGTGATCGGTTATACATGCACGCTCCACCGCCTTCTGTACCAAACCAAATATTATTGTAATGATCTTCGCAAATATCATAAATCATGTTACTACTTAAACCTTGATCGGTGGTGTAAGTAAAAAAGGAATATCCATCAAAAAGACAAACACCATTATCATAAGTTCCAATCCAAATATTTTCATTACTGTCTTCAAATAAAACAGAAATTCCATTGCTTGCTAGTCCTTGTTCAGTGGTATAATGGGTAAATCCTTTTTCATTATCACCACTGTATTTATTTATTCCACCACCATCGGTAGCAATCCACAAATCGCCTTTGTGATCAATGAGTAAAGATGTTACAGCGTTATTACTCAAACCTTGTTCGGTTGTGTAATTGTAGAAAGTTTCCCCATCAAATTTACTAAGTCCTTCGCTCGTTGCAAACCATAAATTGCCTTCAGCATCTTCATCAATGTCATTAACTAATTCACCCGCTAAACCATCCTCAATTCCATATCTTGTAAATTCATTTCCATCGTATTTAACAGCGCCACTGCCATCCGAACCAAACCACATGTAACCATTTTTATCTTCGTGAATAGTCCAAATAAAATCACTTATGAAACCTTCCACTTCTTTAAAATGCATAAAAGTTTTACCATCATACATAGATACACCGCCTGACCAATTTGCAAACCACAAATTACCACGAGAATCTTCAACTATATTCATCACATAACTTGTACTTAAACCTTGATCAACATCCAAATATTGAACATTGTATGATGCTGCATCTTTGAAACTAGGAGCCAATGCGAATGCAGGAGGAGTGTATGAAAATTCACTTTTTTTTCCTACTGCTTTTGTTTCAGTTGGCAATGGAATAGAATATTGGCCTGGAATAAATCTTGGTAAAATTTCTGAAACTAATTTAATACCAGGGGGATTAACGCGATAAATGTTTTTGTTGGCACTGTCCAGGACAGGTGATTTTGTGATTTTTTGTATGGGGTTTTTTGAAAATTCAGTTGTTGCTAACAATGGAATGCATTCAAGCGGTATTCCAGTAATCATAGTATCTTCCATATCGATTGCCTCAGATATTTCTTGACTATCCAAAGGTACAACGTTGTTTTTATCTGGCCGGCATGATACCAGCAAAACAAAAATCAAAAGAGATATAAATTTTAGTTGTTTCAAATTGAAGACTTGCTGATAAAGATAAAAATAATAATATATCATGAAGGACATTTGACAGGATACAATTTAAGCAAAATAATTTAACGAAAAAAAGACTGTTCATTTCTTTCATCTAATTGTTTCTGTACATGAATTTTATCTGTGTAATTTTGGGCAATAAGTAAAAGCATGATTGATTCGTACAAGCATAAAGGAATGAGGAAGCAACTAGTTGACGAGTTGCGCAATAAAGGAATTAAGTCCGAACCAGTATTAATTGCTGTTAATGCTATTCCTCGTCATTTTTTTCTTGACAAAGTTTTTACTGAACAAGCTTATTCTAATATGGCTTTTCAAATAGGAGCAGGGCAGACAATCTCACATCCTTACACAGTTGCTTTTCAAACTCAACTGCTTGAATTAAAGAAAGGAGATCGAGTATTGGAAATTGGAACGGGATCAGGTTTTCAAACTGCTATACTTTGTCAAATGGGCTGTAAAGTTTTTTCAATTGAACGCCAAAAAGAACTTTTTTTAAAATGTCAACCAATTATTAATCATTTAAAATTTACACCAAAATTAAAATTTGGCGATGGATATAAAGGTTGGCCCGCTTTTGCTCCATTTGATAAAATAATTGTGACGTGTGGCGCACCTTCTATTCCACAAGAATTAGTGAATCAACTAGCGGATGGGGGCCGAATGGTAATTCCAATTGGTGAAGGTAAAAATCAGGAAATGCTTCTTATTCAAAAACAAGATCAAAAAATTATCACCGAAAAATTAGGTGTTTTTAGTTTTGTTCCTATGTTAAAAGAAACCGTTCGTTAAAGGAATTCTTCTTAGTTTTTGCAAAAATCACAAAATTATTTTGCGCTTGCGTAATTCACTTTTTTTTCACTGATAGTTGAATCTAACTTTGAAAAAAAATAACGTATGAAAACAAATCACTTTTTTATTGGATTGATATTCGTTGCAATGTCATGTCAGAAAGATCGAGAAATAGTTGCAACTACTGTTCAGATAAACACGACAGAATATTTCTCAGGAGATTCACTTGGAAACATTGTATTTCATATTAAAGAACCTTATACAAATAGTAATTATGGAATCGCAAACTCAACTAATGCGCATGGATTTTATTTTGGAAGCTTTGAACATCCTCTCAATAAAGCATTTAAAGTAGAAGTAAATTCAAGTTATTTGAATCCTTTTCCAAAAGTACAATTGAACTCAGGTGAACACAATGCAGTAGATATCAAATTGATTGATGTAGCGACTTTAGAAATGGAATTAGATTGTTCGGGTACTGGTATTATTCAAAACTTACATTGTACGCCCACAGTATATTATGCCTACACATCTCCGTTGTATGGATTAGCGGAAGGATCGGTTAATGTTTTTATTTCAGATTGTTATTCAGAACAAACAAGTGTTTCATTAATTAGCGGGCAATGGATAATTAGTTATCAATGGAAATCAGATCCATACGCCACAACGTGGACAACACTGTCCGATACCATTCAATTAACGCCGGGCCAAGATTACATTCATACAATAGTTTATTAATTTGATAAAGTTGAGTTAATAATACGATAAGACAATAGAGTGACCTTTGTAATGCTAATTAACAGATGTATGCGTTTATTCATTCAACTTTCATTCATGATTATTTTGTTGGGATGCTCAGCAAAACAAATTGATTTCAATCATTCAGAAGAATATTCTGAAAATAAGAGAACTTTGGAATCCACTTTAATTATCAACGAATATTCGCCAAAAAGCAATACACTTAATGAGTTTGATGAAGAGGCGGACTGGATTGAATTATTTAATACATCGGATTCTGCCTTAGAAATTCAAGCTGATACTTGGTCATTGTCTGATAATAAAAATGTGTCGGATAAATATTTTATTCCTGCGTGTACAATAGTGGGAAATGGGCATTTGGTCATCTGGTGTGATAAAAGAAATTTAAATGAACGAGATTTTCACTCTAATTTTAAATTGTCAGGAAATGGTGAACAAATCTGTTTATTTAAAAATGGCAGTTTAGTTGATCAAATAATTTTTGAAGATGACGTAAAGAAAAAAGTAAGCTATGGACGCACAAATGATGGTGACGAGACTTGGACTTTATTTAAATCGCCAAGCCCGGGAAGTTCAAATCAATCAACGGATAATTATGCTGAAACGATCAAGTGAGTTGGCTCTAATTTCCAAACATCTTGGTGCAAAATTTAAAGTTGCTTGATCAATAATTAACGTTTCTAATCTTCTAAAATCACAAATTCCTGTTTCAATTTGTAATTGTGGTCCTGAATAGGAAAGATCTAAAACAATCAAACCTGTTAGCGTATAAAACTCAGGAGGCAAGGTTATTAATCTATTTCTTCCAATTACAAAATGTCGCAAATTTCTAAGTTTACCTAATTGATTCGGCAAAAATTCAATTTCGTTATAATCGATGTAAAGATGACTCAGGTTGGCTAAATCGCCAATTTCATTTGGTAAAAAAGTTAAATTATTAAAACCCAACCAAAGATCTTCCAACATTTTCAAGTCACCAATTTCTTTTGGTAAATAGGTAAGTTTATTTGCTTTTACGGAGAGCTTTTTTAAGTTGATGAGTTTTCCAATTTCTGGTGGTAATTCTACTAAATTATTTCGACTGATAATGAGTTTTTCTAGGTTGACTAATTGACCAATTTCCGGTGGGATTTTTGTTAATTTATTGTCGTGAAGATTCAAAACTTTAAGGTTGGTCATTTTAAAAACATAACTTGGTATTTCAGTTAGGTGGGAGTGACTGAGATTTAATTTTCCGTTTCTTGAATAACTAATTCCAGTAAAAGATTGTGAAATGGTTGTGCAACCAAAAATAATAATTGAGGTGAAAAGTATGAATATGTATTTTTTGTTTTTCACCTCTGGGGTTGTTGTCTACTCTTTGGCCTAATATTGGACGGGCGAGCCCGTCCAATACACACATTATTTCTTCAACATTTCTTCAACGGCAGCTTTCAATTGTTGATCTTCGCCAGCGATGAATTTTTCGTATTCATTGTTCACTTTAATGTCAGGTTCAAGATTGTGATTTTCAACTAAAAATCCTTCCGTTGTGCTGCGCATTCCAATTTGAGGAATACCAAAAACTGTTTTTCCATCAATCATACGTTCCCACCAAACTGCCGTACCGGTGCCAGGTACAGGCATTCCAATTAATTTTCCAATTCCTAAAGCTTTGTAAGTATAAGGGAACAAATGCGCATCCGAATAATTTCCTTCGCTCATTAAAACACACGAAGGTTTTTGCCATTTCCAAATTGGTTCTCCGCCCATGTTTTTTTGTCCTCTCGGTTCAAAACTCATGTACATTTTTCCACTTAAAAAAGTTGCTAGGTCATCATGCAACCAACCGCCTCCATTGAATCTTGTATCAATAATCAACGCTTCTTTTTTGTTTAGTTTTCCCAATGCTTTATCAAATAATTCACGGAAACTGTACGAATCCATTCCACGAATATGAACGTAACCTAAACGGCCTTCTGAAAGCGTTTCTACCGAAGCTTCGCAACGTTTTACCCAACGTTCATAAGCTAGATGATTCTCTTCGCCTAGTGAAATTGGTTTAATAATTTCATCCCAATGCTCTTTTGTTTTTGGATCAAAGAAAGAAAACAAAACTTTGTCGCCCACTTTACGATTTAAAAGAGGATAGTAATTCATGTTTTCTGTAATCTCCACGCCGTCAATTTTTTCGATTATAACTCCTGCAACAATTTTATTTGTTTTTGTATGGAGCGGACTTTTGTTCATTATTTCTAAAATCTTGATTCCTTTTCCACTATAGGTTTCATCGTAATAACAACCCAGTGTTGCTGTTTGATCACCGTCAGCATTATATTCTGAATAGCGTGCTCCTGTGTGAGAAGCATTTATTTCGCCTAATAATTCACTCAACATTTCTGCAAAATCAAACCCATTATTTATTGATGGCAAAAATTTAGCGTAAGTTGTTTTGTATAGATTCCAATCAACTCCATGTAAATCCTCAACATAAAATTTTTCTTTCACTTGTCTCCAAGCATGAGTAAACATATACGTTCTTTCTTCAGAAGCATTGTGAACCATTTCACTTGAAAAAGAAACAGGTTTTGCAACACCAGTTTTAGTGTCCATTTCCATTACTTTTCCGGCATTATTAAAATAGATTTTGTCTTGTTCTTTGTTAAATTCAATTCCAGAAGGAGAACTATTTACTTCACCCAAAATTTTTGTTTCATTTTCACGAAAATCTGTTTTCCAAATATTGTATTTTTCTTCAAAAGCGGTCATATAATAAATTGAAGTTCCTTCTTTGTCTACAAGGAAATCAGCTAAGTCAGACGAATGAATAGTTAATCTTACACGTCTATCATCAATACCTTCCAATTCTAATTTTAAAGGTTCGATTTTTTCAATTGTGTCTTTTTTTTCCACATCTGTTTTTTCAGTTTTTTCTACTTTCTTAGCCTCTTTTTCTTTTTCTTTCCAAAGTTCGTATTCTTCTTTTGAGAGTTTAAATTTTTGGTATGCTTCTTCTGTTAAAAAAACTGCTTCCACATCGCTGTGAGAACCCCAACTTCCATGAGAACGATAGCCGTATTTATCGGTAGTATAATAAACCATTTCACCATTCATTGAAAATTTTGGAGAACCATTTCCATATCCGCTTTGAGTTAAGTTGATTGGTTTTTCTGCACCTGTAGCTTTTACAAGGCCTACATCAGAAGTCCAACGTTCAAATTCAAAAAACTGAACCAAAAGCCATTTAGAATCGGGCGACCAAGTAAAGTATTGATCACCGTCAGAATAAGAATAGTTATACGAACCAGGAACAACAACACGTTCTTTCATCGACTCTAGATTAATAACTTTTAATGTGGTTCTGTTTTCTAAAAAAGCGACTTCTTTTCCATCCGGCGAATATTTTGGATCAAATGTTTCCGCATCAGTTATAACAATATTTTTTTCTTTCAAAAGTGTTGAGTTGTAGAAATATTTTTCGTCTTTATTTTCTTTTGTTACTTCGTAAATATTCCAACTTTGATTGCGTTCTCCTGCAAACAATAGTTTATTGCCATCAGGACTGAAACTCACAGAACGTTCTTGTTCTGGCGTAGATGTGATTTGTTTGGTTGTTGAATAATCGAGCGAAGAAACAAAAACTTCACCTCTAAAAATAAAAGCCATTTCTTTTCCGTTTGACGATAAAGCAAATTCAGTAGCAGTAGAAACTTTTAATAAACTCGTTGCATTTTGTACATCGTCTTTTTGAATTGTAATTGCCACTTTTTCTGTTTTACCATTTGCGAGTGTATAGATTTCGCCATCGTAACCAAAGCAAAGTGTTTTATTAATTACAGAATAACTTAAAAAACGAACTGGATTTTGCGCGTAATTTGTTAATTGCTCATCATACGCATTGCCTGTATTGCCTTTCCAGATATTAAAACAGCCTGATTTTTCGCTCAAAAAATAAAATTCATCACCAGTTCCCCAAATAGGATTGCGGTCTTCGTGTTTTGAATCGGTAAGTTGTACAAATTTTTTTGTCTCTGTATTATAAGCACATATATCGCGTGTAACTGAAGAGGTATGATGTTTTCTCCAAGGATCTTCGTAACCTTTTTTATTTTGAAAAAGAAATTGTTTTCCATCTGCGCTGAACTGAATTTCTTCTGCAGCTACTGTTAAATATTGTTTTTCGCGACCACCGGTTATTGAAACTGAGTACAATTCAGGTAAACCAGCATAAGGGAATTGTACAGAATTTGCTCCATCAAGTCGTGATGACTGGTACAAAATATTTTTGCCGTCGGAAGTATAATCATAAGGCAAATCATTTGCAGAATGAAAAGTTAATCGAGTAGGGGTGCCACCTTCAACAGAAATTGTGTAGATATCAAAATTTCCATATCGATTAGAGGCAAAAGCGATAGTGGTGCCGTCGTTATTCCAAACAGGTTTATAATCATGTGCTGAATGACTTGTAATTTGTTTTGCGACACCACCTTTTGTATCAACCACGAAAATATCTCCTTGATAACTAAAAGCAATTTTTTCACCATTGGGAGAAATGCTAGGATATCGCATCCATAGTGGTTGTGAAATAGATAGGGTAGTGCAGAGTACGAATATTGCCAGGAAATATTTTTTCATGAAGTAATTTTTTGAGTGCTTAAATGTAAGGATTCTTTCAATAAGTAATTTTGGAAATAGATGAGTGGAAAGAATTGAGTTTGAGCAAAAAAAAACTCCCTTCAGACGAAGAGAGTTTTTGAATTATTTAAGTTGGAAAACCCAAACGTCGGGTTGATCCGATCTTAGATCTTCTGCAGTTTTTAGTGCCAAGGCTTCATTTTCTGTAAAAAGCACATTCACATAATAAAGTTCACCTTTTTTATATAGTACGACTGCTGGATGTTTGGATGCAAATCCTTTTTTTGCATTAATGGCGTTTTCTTTATTTTTGTAAGCACCCATAATTATATAAAACCCAGGAGGAACAGGAGCTCCATTTTCATCAACAAAGTCTACCACATTTTCTTGTCGCACTTCTTTATTGTCTTGATTCAAGGTGCCGTCGTTTGGATTTCCGCCCATTCCATCTTCTTTTAATAATTCAATTTCTTCTTTTAGTAATTCAATTTCTTCTGTATGCTCAGTGTCTTTTTGTTTTAAAACATTTGCAAGACTATCTGTTTTTGCATTCGATTCATCAATTCGTTGGTTAAGTAAATCCAGTCCATCTGAATCAACGGCATTGCCACCAAAAGTAAACCCTAACATAATTTCGTGACCACCGCCAGAAAACCCACCCATTGGTGAAATAACGTGCTCATAAGTATAACCCGCAATTAAATTGTCGTTGAGTTTTGTTCCGATATTAAAACCTATTGCATAACCAAATCGATAAGAAATTCCTGCGCGAAGCATATCTTTCCAAGAAAAGTTAGCGTTGATGTCAAATTGAAATGGAGCACCTTTGACATATCTAAACATTGCAGAAGGTAAGAACTCAATTTCGTAAGTTTCACTCAAAGTAACATCATAAGAAACGCTTCCAATCAAATGTCTTTTTAGCGTTGTATAAACATTTGTATTCGTTTCAAGATATTTAATTTTGTTGCCTAACAATTGTGGAATACTGATTCCTACTTTTAAATCTTTCCACAAATATCCAATTCCAAAATTTGCATCAACAGTTATTTTACGCATGTTTTGGTTAAATAGTAAAGGGTCGTTTGCATCGTGTGCATTCGATCGACTGAAGTCTATTTTGTTATCAATTATTCCAGCAGATAAGCCCAACGTTAAATCGTGATCATCGGCTAACGTAAAGCGATAGGAGTATGAAGAATAAATTCCACTTCGATTAAAGATATCCATTTGATCATTGAAAAGACTTAAGCCAATTCCAATTTTATTATTTAGCACAGGACCATCTGCCGTTAAAGCATACGTTACAGGTGCACCCGGTACATCTTTCCATTGCGAGCGATGAATAAGAAAAACATTTGCTTTTTCTTCAACGCCAGTAAAAGCAGGGTTGTATAAAAATTTGTTATAATAATACTGACTAAAAAGCGGCAATTGTTGTGCTAATGAATTGCTTCCAAGAGCTGCAAGCAAAACGATTGTATAAATTATCTTTTTCATGGGTTCTTGTTTATTATTTTCCTGATCTAATAATGTTAACAGCGCCTTTATATACCTCGCCGGAATCGGTTAATTCAATTATATAATAATATGCTCCATCTGGTAAAGGGTCACCATTGAAAGTTCCATCCCAATTATTTACATAAGCAGTTGTTTCAAAAACTAATTGACCGAAACGATTAAAGACCGTTACAAAATTATTTGGATAGTTTAGGATGTTTTCTACAAACCAAACATCATTAAAATTATCTCCATTTGGTGTAATAATGTTGCGAACATTTAATAATACCTCGCCAGTTAATGTTACAACAACGCTGTCTGATGCAGAACAATTGTTATTATCAGTTACTGTGAGCGTATAGGTAGTAGTAGCAACTGGTGTTGCAGTTGGGTTTGCGCTGAATGGATTATCCAATGTTGTAATTGGTGACCAAGAAAAAGAACTTCCACCTGATCCTGTTAGAATGGTTGAAAAACCTAAAGCAACACTTGTATCAAAACCTGCATCAGCAATTGGCAAAGGCAAAACTATTACTTCAATTGAATCGCTTGCGGTACAAAAATTATTAATATCTGTTGCTGTTAAAGAATAAGTATAGCTGCTGTCAACAGTAATCGAATTTGTTGTTGCGCCGCTGTTCCATAAGTATGTATAGTTTGGATTAAGAATATTACCAATTGTTACTGTTTCACCTTCGCAGAAAGTAGTACTTGTTAGTGCTGTAACATCAACAATTGGTGTATTGTAAACCCACATTTCTTGAGATGCTGTATCCGAGCAACCAAAATTATTCATTACAAATAAAACTGCAGTATAAATTCCGACTGTAGAGTAGGTGTAAGATGGGTTTGTATTTGTAGATGTATTACCATCACCAAAATCCCAAGAATTTAATGTAACAAAACCACTTGTATTTGTAGTACCATTAACGAAATTCATTGCAGTTCCTGAGCAAGTAGTGTCTGCTAAAAATGCGGCACTAGGTGCTGGGTACAAATTAATGAATGCAATTGATGACGTATCTTGAGGACATATACCATATTGAACAATTGCTCGATACCAAGTTGTATCAATCAAATTAGTATAGGATTGATTTGTTGTTGTATTGAATAAACTTGTCCAATTTAAACCATCATCTACAGAAGATTGCCAATCCAAAACAATTCCTGCTTGTCCGGTCAATGATAACACACCAAAATTTAAACCTTCACAAACAGTAGTACTGCTATTTACAGCGCCTGGTATTGTTTGCGGATGAACACTAATTGTTGCTGGAGTAGATCCAATTGCAGAACATACACCATTTTGAACTTTTGCTCTGAAAGATGTTGATGCAGTTATGTTAAAGTAATTTTGGAAATTTGTATTATTAGAAAGTGTAATCCAAGTGCTTCCTCCGTCGTTTGACATTTCCCAATTTAAGACACTTCCTGTTTCACCGCTTAGTGAAAGAATACCGTTATTACTCAATTCACAAACTATTGCGTCAGCAGTAACAGCTCCACCAACAGTTAGTGCATCAACAGTAATTGTTCCAATTGAGGACGTATCGTTTGGACAAACTCCTGAAGATAGAATAGTTCTGTAATCAGAAGTTGTAATTAAGTTGAGATAATTTTCAATTGTACTTACGTTTCCAATTGGTGTCCAAATTAAACCACCGTCTGTTGAGAATTCCCAATCTAAAATTGTTCCATTTGAACCTATTAAACTTAGCGTTCCAGCATTTGCACCTTCACAAACAGTTGTTGAACCAAATATAGTTCCTCCAACCGCTGGTTGATCAACTGTTAATGTTACGATTCCTGACTGCGCACTAGGGCAAATACCACTTTGAACAATTGCACGATATTGCGTATGAACGGCTATATTATTATAAGCTTGAGATGTGGTGATATTGGCAATATTAATCCAAGTAAATCCGCCATCAATTGATGATTCCCAATTAACAACACCTCCTGTTTCACCAGTTAAAGTAAGTATTCCAGTATTATTACCTGCACATAATACATTATTAGAATTTACTAATCCAGCAACCGTAATAGGGTCTACAGTAATTGTAACAGTATCAGAATAATTTGAGGCACAAGTTCCATTTTGAACATTTGTTCGATACAAAGTAGTAGTAACTAAATTTGTGTATGATTGAGCAAGTGTAATATTTACAATCGGGGTCCAAGAAAAACCACCATCAATTGAAGATTCCCAATTGTTTGGATTACCTGTTTGACCACCTAAAGTTATATTTCCTGAATTACCAGAAGCACACACCGTATTATCACTAGTGAGTGAACCTCCAACAGAAGCAGCGTCTATTGAAATCGTAACTGCAGAAGAAGTAGTTGGAGCACATGAACCAGCCTGAACAATTGCATGATACATTGTTGGTTGAGTTAAGTTTGTAAAGAAAAGTGAATCATTCGTATTACCCAAAGGCAGCCATGATGTTCCGCCATCAATTGAACTTTCCCAATTCAAAATAGTTCCCGAGAATCCGCTTAAAACTAATGTATCATCATTCACGCCATTACATACTGTCATATTAGAATTTACTGTTCCTCCAGTGGAACTTGCAGTAACAGTGATGGTTGCGGGTGTAGAAGCGACAGTTGCACATGAACCACTTTTAACTTGCGCTCTGTACATTGTAGTAGTAGCTAAATTTAAATATGATTGAGAAGTTGTCGTATTCACAATGTTACTCCATGAAAACCCTCCATTGGTAGAGAATTGCCAATTTTGAATTGCACCAACGTGACCCGCTAAAGTAAGCGTTCCGCCATTTAGTCCCGAACATACAGTCGCATCCGCAGTAACAGAGCCACCAACAGTAGTTGGATTGACCGTTATAATTCGTTGAGTAGAAGGTACAGTGCTACAAGTTCCACTTTTTACAATGGCTCTGTATCGCGTAGTCACTAAAATATTTAAGTAGGCGTTGGATGTAGTAACGTTCGCAATGGGTGTCCAGCTGACACCTCCGTCAGTAGAAAATTCCCAATTTTGTACTGCACCAACTTTTCCAGACAGAGTAACGGTTCCAGAATTTACACCTGAGCAGGTTGGTGTCAATCCGCCGGCAGTTGTCCCGCCCACAGTTACAGGGTCTATCAACATAACCGCAATTGTAGAAGTTGCGATAGCGCAAGACGCATTTTGAACATTCGCTCTATACCAAGTTTGCACTGTCAAGTTATTATAAGATTGAGTAGTAGTTGTGTTTGAAATACTAATCCATGTAAAACCTAAATCAGTAGAATATTCCCAATTAACAACATTACCGACATTACCAACCAATGTGATATTTCCTGAATTTGTTCCGAAACAAACATTCATACCTCCGGTAGCTGTTCCTCCATCTGATGGGTTGTTGTTTGTAATGCCATAACCAGTAAAAGCATTATTGGTATTGTTCGGATCGCCACCAACTGTTACTGTTGCATCCATAGCATATACTCCCGTTGTGCTTAGGTTTGCGGTTGCAGTAAATGTATATGTAAATGTACTATTGGCTAAGATTGAACCCACTAATACTGTTTCTGTCGCAGATGACAGTATTGGACCAGTGATATTGTATGACACATCAAAAGGAGCACTAATTGTTCCAGGTCCCGAATTGAAAATTCGAACTGTCACCGTTTCGTTGGCAGTTAATGAACATCCCGTAACGGGTGATAGAATTGTTCCTAAAGGAGATGCTAAAATAGCGTCGTTCTGCCCAAAAGAGCAGGTCAATGATACGAGCATAAATAGTCCAGTAAACCATTTTTTCATAAGCTAAATAAATTAAGTTTTGTTGGGATTTTATACGATTCAGGTAGGGCGGTTATATATCTATACGTATGTAAACTAAAAAAGGATTGCTTTTTTTCAAAAAATAATATTTTTTAAATTATAATCAACAAGAGAATTTAATAGCTGCGTTTATTCTCCACCAATATGATAGAGGAATTTTTTCCATACCTTTTGTCCAATTTTTTTGCCCATTGCTAAGCCTTCCAGATTTTCACATTGAATATGATATCCACCTAGTACTCTGGATTTTCCTGCCATTTCTGCCGTTTTTGAAAAAGTTGGAAAATCTAATACAATTGAGTCTTGAGTAATTCCAGGTTCAGTCATAGCACCAGGCAATAATGTTACTTGTTCGCCAAACACATCGCTACCTGTAAATAATTTCAAGACTTCAGCACAAGCACCGCTAATTGTACTATGCCCTGAAATATAACTAGGGAAAGGCGGACAAACAAATGTTTCTGGCGAATATGGTAACCAATTTTCACCTTTCATTGTTACGGTTCCTTGCATTGGTCCACCCCAAGCTTTTATGTCTTTACCTTTGTATTGTGAATGAATCAATGAATACGGTCTAGCAAAATCATAATACATTTTTGTTTCCCAACAAGCTATAAAAGCATCCATTGCCGTCATGGTTAAAAGAAAATATAGTTTTACATCTTCATCCAAAGTATGATTATCACGTACAGAAACTTGTTGAGCAAAAATTAGCCAGTGGCCGGTTTGTTGAACAGATTTTGGTCCATCACGCATAAATTCTACTAAGGCCTTTTCTTCTAAAGTCAAATTTGCTTGTAGATTTATAACCTCTTCCAGCTCTGCATTTAATTGTTCTGAACCCAATGTTGGTGGAGGCGGTGATCTAAATTCGCTTGAAGAATCGAGCGCTAATGTTTTTACGTTTCCCCAATATGGAGACAAACATGCGGGAACAAATTTTCCACCTTTTCCGTCTGCAAAATATTTTGGTTGCCAATGTGTAAGACTCGAATTTTTGTCTGGAGTATTTTTAGGTGTATAATCTGAGTAATCACCATATGGCATGGCAACTGTAGGGTTTTCGCCATATTGATTTGAACCGTCGTTTTTTCTTGCTTCTATCACTGAATTTGCTGCTAAATTTCCAACTCCAGTTGGTGTAGATGGATCTAATGAATTGTCGTTTGGATCATAACCTAAGTCTATCATGAATTCGTCAAACAAAACGGAATCAGAATAGAAATACTCGTTTAATGCAGTAAATGCAGCATAACTAATGGCGGCTTCCTTATTTTGTAATGTTTGCTCGTTTTTAGGTTTTTTTTCAACGCCACTTAAAAACATTGGAATCGATTTTTCGTCGTAAATTGACCAAGCATCAAAAATTGAAACAAATACCAATGCAAGCATTCTAGACGTAATAGTTGGACGTGGTCTAAAACGTTCAGTATCATTTCCGGTAGCTGTAAGTGCAAGTTTTCCCCAACGATATGCTAAGTTATTTTCTCCTGTTGGCTCAACTACTATAGAATCCTTATTTTCTGACGCTATTGATTCTCCAGAACCACTACAAGCATTGAAAATAAACAGTGTCAAGCCGAGCAATAAAAAAGTGAAAAACGATTTCATAAAATTATGCTTTAAAAAGGGCAAATATATTGAAGTTATTTAAAAAAACTTTTGATTTCAATCAGTTTCCTCTTGTTAATCTTCAATGTCTAGTAAATTTGTGCTCAATATTTATCCTAAATTTTTAGTGTGATTCAGGTTTCAATATTAATGCCCGCAAAAAATGCTGCACCTTTTATTTCGAAATGCATCGAATCAATTATTCAACAAAGTTTTGAAAATTGGGAACTAGTTATTGTTGATGATTTTTCAACAGATTTAACTGTTGAAATTGTTTCCGATTTCTCATTAAAAGATGTTCGAATTCGTCTTTTTAAAAATCGTGAAAATGGAATTATTCCAGCTCTTCAACGTGCTTTTGAAAAATCTTCAGGTCAATATGTAACACGCATGGATGCTGATGATTTGATGCCAATTGATAAACTTGATTTGTTTTATAACGAAATAAAAAAACATCAAAATTCAGTTGTAACTGGAAATGTCAACTATTTTTCTAATGACGAAGTAAGTGAAGGATATATTCGGTATGAAAAATGGCTGAATTCTTTAACAAAAAAAGATGATTTTTACAATGCTATTTATCGAGAATGTACAATTGCATCACCAAATTGGATGGTTAATCGGATATGTTTTGTAAAAGATTTTAAATTTTCTGATTTGATTTATCCAGAAGACTATGATATGGTTTTTCAGTGGTATAAAAATAATTATTCTGTAGTAAAACTTAATCAAGTTACTCATTTTTGGAGAGAGCATGAAAGTCGCACATCTCGTGTTCATGAGGCTTATCAACAGGAATCGTTTTTTAAATTAAAGGCAAATTATTTTATTGATATTGAATTAAAAGTCAATGAAAAAGTGCAACTAATTGGAGCTGGCATAAAAGGAAAATTAGTTGCTGCTATTTTAAAGAAACGTAATGTAAAGTTTGATTGGTTTGATTTTAAAATTGACAAGCAAAATCAACATCAAATTTTGGGTCAAAAAATCAAATCAATTTTTGAATTAAATATCGAACAAAAATCAATTTTAACCGTTTGGCCTAAAGATAAAAAAACACAAGATGAAATTCTGATTTTTTTTGAAGAAAGAAATTTCATTTTTGGCAAAAATGTTTGGCTATTTTAAGTTGATTTCTATTCTGTTTTTTAGAACACCGTTAATCTTTAGTGTTACATAATGTAACCCAGAATAGTGTTTTCGAGTACTCAGGTTTTTAAAATCTATTTTTTTTGAAAAGTTATCGGATTGTTTTTTTGCCAGTTCCTTTTCAGAAATTTGAAATACTTTTTTGTTGTAAGAATTATTCTTTTTTAGATAAGAAACTTCATATTCGAATCGAAATTTTGCGGATTTCCCTATATTTAAACAACTAAAAAAAAGCCTAGTAGAATCACCAATTTTTAAATCACTTTTTTCGGCTGAAAATAGGTTAACGTTAATTTCAGAAGTTGAGCCAAAACCAAATAATTTCATGGATGACTGATTTCCTTTTTTCAACAAGGTTCTTAAAGCATGTTTTAGAACTCGATCAGTTGTATTTGTCTGACCAATCCATTTTTCCGCTAAATCAAGTACCAAAGCCGGATGATTTTTAGAAATATCATTTAAATTATTAGCAACACTTCTGTAAACATAATCTTCTTTGTCATTTTTTAGTCTCACAAGTATAGGTATAATCGGCAATGGGTCTTTTACATATTGCTCTAGCTTCATGGCCCAAGGCAGTAATGGTCTACAGCCTTCACTCGACAACCGACGAACATGAAAATTTTTATCTTTTGACCAAGAATAAAGCATTTCAATAGTATCGGGTTTACTTTTTAGAAATGGTCGAATTGCAAATTCGCTTGTTGAAAATTTTGTAAAATGCGCCAAAGCTTCGAGCGATTTTTCATGATGCGTTTGTCCATATTTCTCAACAAAATTGGGAAAAACAACTGCTGGAAACCCCTTGAAATTGGGCGCTATCTTACTTAAAGTCTTAAGTTGATCCAAATAATTTGCATCATAACAAATAGAAATCATTTCTGTAATATGATGCATTCGGTCTTTTAATTCTCTATTAGCCCAATTTTTATCGAATACTGCTTTATCGAATTTTTTGTGATCGAATAAAGGAGTTGAATTTTTTAATGCCGACGAAAGTTCATTAACAAATTCTTTCGAGTATAAATTTTTTAAAAGATCAGCCATATTTTAGCTATGATAATTTACCGATATATTCAAAATTTTCTGAATTCGTTTTGACTGGTTCCGAATCAAAAATGCCATAAATTGAGGATCCACTTCCACTCATCGAAGCATATATTGCACCTTCAGTTTTCAGTCTATTTTTAATTTCTTGAAGTTGAATACTATTTTTAAATATATTCTTCTCAAAAGCGTTTATAAAACGTTTTAAATTTAATGAGTTATCTGTATATTTAATTGATTTACTAACGTTTAAATCTGATTTACTGAGAATGTTTGAAA
>Ga0105048_10005503_pt1 | contig 20476 bp, 19 predicted proteins | sample MAT05_FD_78382 | JGI IMG/M metagenome (GOLD analysis project Ga0105048, IMG submission 78382) | Freshwater microbial communities from Lake Fryxell liftoff mats and glacier meltwater in Antarctica - MAT-05 | ecosystem: Environmental > Aquatic > Freshwater > Ice > Liftoff microbial mat | place...
AAAACCCGGTGTTACCACTTACCGGTCAATTGCTTGCTGCGCATCGCCTTGACCAGCAACTGAGCTGAATCAGGCCTGTTGCCGCGTTCGGCGAACTGTAAAGCTGTCAGGCCAATCTGGTTTTTCAACAACGGGTCTGCGCCTTCGTCGAGCAGCAACTTGACGGACTGTGGGTTGCCGTACTGACTCGCCATCATCAGTGGCGTTGAGCCGTTGGGCGACTCTGCATCGATGTAGGCGTAATTGTCGAGCAGCAGCTTCAGAACCGCCACATGGCCGTTGCTGGCGGCGTAATGCAACGGTGTCCAGCCTGGCTTGTTGACGTCTGCGCCTTTCTTGACCAGTTTGTCCACCACCTCCAGGTGGCCTTTCAAGGCAGCCAGCATCAAAGGGCTTTCGCCCACAGAATTAAGAGCGTTGACATTGATTTTGGGGACGTCGATGAGCAGCTTTGCAGCGTTGAGTGACGGTATCCGAATGGCGATGATCAAGCCGTGCAGACCTTGCGGATCAAGTGTATTGGCGTCAAACCCGCGCACCAAAAGCCGCTGGATGGTGGCTGGATCGTCCCCTTTCAACGCCGCGAAAAAATCCTCATACGAGCCTGCATGAGAAACACTAAAACCAATTGAAACAATTAGGTATATAAGTTTCTTAAAGTGATTTATAAAGATATTCATGGCATCAATCTTTGGTTTTTACGCCTGAGAAAAGGGTTTCAAAGTTAAGACTCGTGGCCCGGGCAATGGTTTCCAGCGACTGATCTTTGAGCTCGGCAATGAGCTTGGCCACATAAGGCAGATAGGACGGATTGTTGGTTTTGCCCCGGTATGGCACAGGTGCGAGATAGGGGCTGTCGGTTTCAATCAGCATCCGGTCTAGCGGCACAAACCTGGCGACGTCGCGCAGATCCGAGGCTGTTTTGAAAGTCAAAATACCCGAAAACGAGATGTAAAACCCCATATCCAGCGCAGCTTTGGCGACCGCCTCAGTCTCTGTAAAGCAGTGAAATACGCCTGTCGCGTTTGCCACTGAACTGCCCCCCTCACCTTCTTCCTTCAAAATCGCCAGCGTGTCAGCTGATGCGCTGCGGGTGTGGATGATCAGCGGCTTGCTGACTTGGCGGGCAGCACGAATGTGAATCCGAAAACGCTCACGTTGCCACTCCATGTCTGCCACTGTGCGTTCACCGAGCCGAAAATAGTCCAGACCCGTCTCGCCAATACCGACGACTTTGGGCAAAGCGGAGCGCTGCACCAGGTCATTGACTGTGGGCTCAAGTACGCCCTCATTGTCCGGATGAACGCCCACGCTGGACCAAAAATTGTCATGGCTTGTGGCCAACTCATGGACATCTTCAAATTCTTCCAGGGTGGTGCAAATGCACAACGCCCGGTCCACTTGGGCATCAGCCATGGCCTGACGGATATGCACAAGATCGGTCTTGAGTTGCGGAAAGCTTAAATGGCAATGGGAGTCTGTGAACATACGGGAAAACGTTGAGGGCAGCCTTTTGAGGCATTAAATACGGCTGTAGCCCAATAAGTACGGGCGCAAGCAGCTACTAAAATAATAGCGTGTTCAGATTGTCTGCGTAGGTCTGTCGGATGCCAGATGCGCACCCAGAATCTCTTCAATCTTCAGCTTTAACAGGCGCGATTTCTCGTCATTCGGGAAGCGCACGCCCACGCCTTGTGTGCGGTTGCCGGCGGCTTTGGCGGGTGTGACCCAAGCAACTTTACCTGCCACCGGGTAGCGCTGGGTGTCGTCGGGCAAAGTCATCAACACATAAACATCAGCGCCAAGCTGGTATTCACGGGCGGTCGGGATGAACACACCGCCTTCCTTGAACAGCGGGATGTAAGCGGCGTAGAGCGCGGCTTTTTCCTTGATAGCCAATTGAATGACGCTGGGCCGGGCCGCAGCGCTGACGGCAGGTGTTACCGGTGATGCAGGTGATGAGGGAGGTTTGGCGCTCATGGACGTAGTTTATCGGTTTGCGACCGGGGGTGTTTTTGCTGAAACGGCCTATCTGGCGTTCAAGGCGATTTTGGCTCGGCTGGCGAGGGATTCGAGCATCAACCCTGGGTTGTAGGGGTGCTCGACCGTACGCGCTGTGGCGGCCAGCTCTTTGGCCCAATTGGCCAGCGCAAACATGCCAGAACCGGAAGCAGCGGCGGGGGCATTGGCAGGCAAGTCAGAAGCGTTGAAAAATCGCGGCTGAGCGCCGGCCCTGACGGCCCACACGTCATGACAAAGCTTTTGCAGCGCATCGACAGCCTGGGGCGGCAGCCAGTCGCTCAGGGCCGACACATCGCCTCTGGCCATTGCTTTGGGTAGCGCCTGCCAGCTCTGCGCCATGGCTGCGGCCTGGCCGCTGTGTATCCAGACCAGTGCGTCAGCCGGGCGGCCACCGACTGCAGTCAGAAGCGTTTTCAGATCTGCTTCCAGCAGCGATTTAGGCGCTTTTTTGCCATCAACCTCACCTGCCTGCACGCTTGCTGTCTTTAACCAGGCCAAAGCTTCATCAAAAGCCGGCCAAACCATGGTGTGACCCTGACAGCGGCTGCGGATGGTGGGCAGCAACTGGTGTGCCGCCTCGGTCGCCAAAATGAATTTAACCTCGCCGGGCGGTTCTTCAAGCGTTTTGAGCAGGGTGTTGGCGGTGATGCCGTTCATGCGCTCCGCCGGGAAGACCAGCACCACCTTGGTCGTGCCGCGAGAGCGGGTGAGCTGGGTGAATGACACGACTTCGCGCGCGGCGTCGACCTTGATCTCTTTGCTCGGCTTGCGTTTTTTGCTGTCCAGATCATCCTGGGTTTTTTCGTCGAGTGGCCAGCCTAGTTCCAGCGACAGGACTTCGGGCATCAGCACAGCCAGGTCGGCGTGGGTGTGCACATCGACCGCATGACAACTGCCGCACATACCGCAAGCGCCATGCGGTGTCGGGTTCTCGCACAGCCAGGCTCTGGCCAGTGCCAGTGCCAGGTCAAACTGGCCCAAACCGGACGGGCCGGCCAGCAGCCAGGCATGCCCGCGCTGGGTCAGCAGGCTTTCCAGCTGGGTTTGCAGCCAGGGAGCCAGTGGGGAATGACTCATAGCCAGCCTTTGGCGGTGAAAACGTCCATCACTGCAAGCCAAACGTGCTCCCGACTTTGGGCGGCGTCAATCCGGGCAAAACGGCTGGGTTCGGCCTGTTGTCTGTCAGCATAGCCTTGCGCTACCCGGCTGAAAAATTCAACTGGCTGGCTCTCAAACTTGTCGGGTACGCGTGCGCCTGCCAGTCGTGTGGCGGCTTCTTGCGGGTTCAAGTCAAACCAGACAGTCAGGTCAGGTTGCACCCATTGGTTTGCGCCAGCAGACTGAACCCACTGCTCCAGGGTACGCAACGTGGCCAGGTCAAAGCCGCGCCCTGCCCCCTGGTAGGCAAAGGTGGCGTCGGTAAAGCGGTCACACAGCACCACATCGCCCTGCTCCAGGGCGGGCAGGATGACGGTGAACAGGTGGTCGCGCCGGGCGGCGAATATCAACAGCGACTCGGTCAGCGGGTCCATCGCATCGTTTAGCACCATGCTTCGCAGCTTTTCAGCCAGCGGCGTACCGCCGGGCTCACGGGTGAGCGTGACATCCCGTCCAGCGGCCTTGAAAGCGTTGGCCAACCCGCTGATATGGGTGGATTTGCCTGCACCGTCTATGCCCTCGAAGCTGATGAAAAGACCCTTTTGCTGCATTCACTGCCCCCGAATGTATTTATTGACGGCGCGATTGTGATCGTCAAGGTTGGCGCTGAATTCGCTCGTCCCATCACCGCGCGAGACAAAATACAGAGCCTTGGTAGTGGCAGGCTGCACCGCTGCCAGTAGTGCCGCCTTGCCCGGCATGGCAATCGGCGTGGGTGGCAGGCCACCCCGGGTGTAGGTGTTGTAGGGCGTATCTGCCAGCAAATCGCGTTTCCTCAGGTTGCCATCAAAGGCGTCGCCCAGTCCGTAAATCACGGTGGGGTCGGTTTGCAGCCGCATATTGATGCGCAGCCGATTCGTGAAGACGCCTGCAATCTGGGCCCGGTCGGTGGGTTTACCAGTTTCTTTTTCGATGATGCTGGCCAGTATTAAGGCCTCGTCGCGCGACTTCAAGGGCGTGTCTGTGCTGCGCAGGGCCCAGGCCGCGTCTAACCGCTTGTCCATCGCTTTGGCAGCGCGTTTGAGCACGGCCAGATCACTGGACCCTTTGGCGTAGCTGTAAGTGTCAGGAAAAAATCGCCCTTCAGGGTGGATACCCTGTTTATCCAGTTTTTCCATGATCATTTCTGGCTCCAGACCAATAGATTCGGGCGCGAGCAGTTCTGCTTTTTGTAGCGCCGCACGCACCTGGCTAAAACTCCAACCCTCCACCAATGTGATGCTTTTGAGCGCCTGGTCGCCGCGCACCACCGTAGTGAGAAGGCTGCGCGGCGTAGCGCCTGGCGTGATTTCATAGCTGCCAGCCTTGATTTGGCGAGCCTGCCCCGACGCGCGAAACCACAATTGCAGCAGCGTCACATTGACATCAGCGCCGCTGCCCACTATGCCTTCAGCAACCTGGGCTGCGGGCGTACCGGGTTCTATCTCCAGATCAAGCACCTGGCCGCCTGGAGGCAAATTCAAACGGATCGGGTTGTGCAACCACCATGCGCTGGCGCCACCAGCCAACGCAACCAGCAACAGCGCAAACATCAACAACCTTCTAACAACACGCACCACAACTGACAACCCTTTTTAAATCAGACACGAAAGCTGAAGCCATGATAATTCAGGCCATGACCAATTCATCACCCACTCCGATCACGAACCTGATTTCAGGCGTTGCCCGACTGAGCCATCTGGGCGTGATTCGCGCAACAGGGCCTGATGCAGCCACGTTTTTACAAGGCCAGTTGACGCAGGATCTTGTCAGTTTGGGACAGGACTCAGCGCGGCTGGCGGCGTTTTGCAACGCCAAGGGGCGGATGCAGGCGAGCTTTGTGGTTTTAAAACGCAAGCAAAATAACACCAGCGACACCAGCGACGCTGGCGACTGTGGCGATGAGTTTTTGATGGTTTGCAGTGCTGACATTTTGGCGCAGACCCTGAAGCGCTTGAGTATGTTTGTGATGCGTGCCAAGGTCAAACTGAAGGATGCCAGCGCTGATTTCACACTTTATGGGCTGGTCGGGAACGCTATTAATTTTGGAGCTGCTTACGCCCGCAATCATTGGGCGAAACATGATTTTGAAGGTAAAAGTAGCGTGTTTTTATACCCTGGAGCCGGATCCGAGAGAGTTTTATGCTGCGTACCCGCTGGTTTGATGCCGCCTCAAGGTGCAGATTTGCCGCTCAATACCTGGAACTGGCTGGAGGTACAAGCGGGCATTGCCATGATCAGCCAGCCGATTTTTGAGGCCTTTGTGCCGCAAATGCTCAATTACGAGTCGGTGGGTGGCGTGAACTTTAAAAAAGGCTGTTACCCAGGCCAGGAAGTGGTGGCGCGCAGCCAGTTCCGGGGCACGCTCAAACGCCGGGCTTATGTCGTGCATGGTCGAGATCATGGCTTGGCGCAAGTCCATGTTGGGCAAGAAGTTTTTCACACCAGTGATGCTGACCAGCCGTGCGGCCTCGTGGCGGCCTGCGCGGCCAACCCGTCGGGCGGGTTTGATGCGATCGTGTCGATGCAAACCTCAGCGGCATTGAGTGGCGCACTGACGTTGGGTAGCCCGCAAGGTGCCGCCTTGATCCTGTTGCCCCTGCCCTACCCTTTGCTTGACGACATTTAACCTAGAAACGGCAGTTGACCGCTAACAAACATCGCGCAGACCGCATGAATAGTGACTTCTACAGCATTCCAAAAGCTCACCGCTTGGGTGACCGCGCTATGCACCTGATTGCACCGAGCCCGCCGCGCCTGGCCGCGTTGCTCCTCCTGGTGGGCAGTAGCCCACTGCCTCGTCTCGCCTTGCCATGCACGCCGGGCCCGGCACACTCGGGCGCATCCAACTGCCGTTTCTAGGTTTAATGTTTGCTATTTCGCTACAGTTTTGCGAGTAGCTGCGGCGGTATCTGCTTGCGCAAAGCCTCGCGGTCTTTTTCCGGTGTTACTGCTAGTGCGTTCTTGAAAGCAGCCACTGCCTTGACGTCATCCCTTTTTTGATTAACGTAAATGGCGGCCATCTTCAGGTATCCGTCCTGCCGACTGGCAGGCCAGTCTTTGTTGCGTAATTCAAGGCCCTGGATTGCCATATCAAAGTCACTTTTACGTATGCCCAGAACGTAAGCGGCAGACAGCAGGTCGAAGTCGACAGTGCCTTCGTTCATGTATTGTTGGGCCAGCAGCGCGGCTTCTTTTTCTTTCCCGCTGCGGCTCATCAAGATGACTTTCAACGAGCGTACGGACACCGCTTTGGGCTGGATTTCTTCGCATCGTGCCAAAAATTCAAGCGCTTTTTCGTTGTTGCCCATTTGAGAATAGCCGCGCGCAACGTTGCTCATCATGGCCACAACATAAGGCCGTGACAGGATCACTGACTCCCAAACCCACACGGCATTTTTCCAGTCGCCCCACTTGGCCAGTTCATCGGCAATCATGGGGGTGATTTTTCGGTAATGGGTATTGATGGCGATACCTTCCCTGGCCAGTGTCAGCATTTCGCGCTTGGTTTTATCCCATTTGGGGTTGTTGACATCAGCCGACTGCGAGATCGTTAACGCCATTTTGACGGCAGAAACAATCTTGTTTTCAGTGGCTGCCGCTTGTTGGCTGATGTAAGCCGTCAGCGCCAGGCAAACCATCATGCTGACGGCCAATATCTGCGAATAGGCGGGTCTCCATGACAAGCGGCTTGCCGCCGCCGGGCCACGGATTGACAAGCGGGCATCCGATGCAGCCAGCAAGGCCAGGCTCAAAGCAAACAGGCTTCCGGTGGAAGCCAGTCGCCACGGAAAGCCGATATTGCTGACAATCAAAAAAGCCAGCAGACTGGCCAATGCAATGGCTCTGACCGGCGCTTCGGCCAAGCCTTCAGGCGTTCGATTTCTGAGCGTTTTCCAGGCAGCAGACGTTAAATAGCCTAGCAGTGCAATCAAAAACAGCAGGCCGGTTAACCCATACTCGGCCAACAACTGGAGGATCTCGTTGTGAACGTAATAGTCGGTCTCCAGCTGTGAGCCTTCAACCTGGTACAAAGGCTGGATGGCCTCCCAGGCGCCCGCGCCAACCCCTGTGACCGGGTTGGCTTTGATCATCACCATAGTGGCTTTCCACATGGTGAGCCGAACGTTGAGCGAATAATCACCGCCACTGATGGAGGCCGTTCTTTTAAATGCGCGGTCAAAAGCGCTGGAACCCAAATATTGGGCATCAGCGAGCAACTTGGGGTTGCCCGTGTTGATCATGCCCAGCCCTACAACAGTCGCAAGCAAAACACCGATGGCTACGATACGCTTGCCGGCGTCCCAGCGGCAAAAATTGAATTGTCTGCGATACAAAATCAAAATCACAGGCATCACGAGGCCCAAAAACACCCACAAAGCGATCAATGCGCCACGGGTTCCAGTCATCATCAGTGCAACGATATTAAAGCCCAGGGTGAAGGCCAGGATCGTGATTCGCGCAGAACTCTTTGCCTGCCCCAGAAGATAGACGGTGAATGGAATAGTGCAGACCACAAACTCTGCGAAAAAATTCCGATTGACGAAGGTCGATGCCGGATTTGGACCTTGAGGAAAATAAGCGAAATCAACCCAAAACTGCAATGCCGTCCAAAGCGATGCCACGCATGCACCCCAGTGAATGCCCTCTATCAAATATTTGATTCTGTGTCTCGACAAGGTGTTCATGCCGAGCCAAAGCAGAAGAGCAAAAATGAACCATCGAATGGCCTCAACGCCGCCCAAATAGGTATGCGACCAAACCATACTGCCCAACGCATAGGCCATCAGCGCAAGGGGCAGCCACATGAGGGCATGCCAGCGGAGCCCATCACGCCGATTGCGTTGCTGCCAAAAAAAGAGCAGTCCAGCGCCCACAGCTGCGAACGACACGACGATGGATTTGAGCGTGTCTTGCAACATCATCTCATTGGGCACACCAATGGCGGGAGCCAGAAACATCATGAACGCAAGAATTACGACGGTCCAGTCGCCGCGTTCGACTTCTTGCGGTAGCGGGGCTACGCCGGCAGCGGTGCGTGCAGGCGAAGCAATATCGGGCTTGACTGTTTTGGACGTTTCGGGACTACTAAAACCTGGTGATTTGCCATTCCCAACAGTAGAGACATCACTGGGACTAGCGATCGGGGCGCCAGGTTTGCTGCTAGGAAGACGTTTTTTTTTGGCCATGAAAACAGTGCTGGTATCTGCGTGAAACCGTTGATTGTCGCTGCTTAGCAGTGACGACTACAAGGTGCTGAACATTTCGATGTGTGGGATGCTCACTTCGTCAAAAGGTTCTCCCCTCACCAAAAACCCGGCACGTGCATAAAACCTCTGCGCGCTGCGCTGGGCATGCAACATGACCTCCCGGTTGCCACGTTGTCTGGCGGAGTTCATCAGAACCTGCAATAAGTCACGGCCAATACTCGAACCGCGCAAAACCCGCTTGACGGCCATGCGGCCAACTTTGGCTGTTCCCAGCGTATGTTCAATCAGCCGGGCAGTGCCAATAGCTTGCCCCAAACTGTTGTACGCGACGGCGTGCAGTGCGGTTTGATCGGCTTCATCCCACTCCATCTCCAGCGGGATTTTTTGCTCATGGACGAAAACCTCGGTTCGAACCCTGGCCGCATCCACGCCCAGTTCAGCCCAGTTCCCCGTCTTGATGTGGTAAGTCGGTTGCCCTTGTTCGAAACCTTGCAAAACCTGCCTCAGCGCATCAGGCACCGGCCTGGAGGTTTGTGCTGCAGGGTCGGCAAACACATAGATCAGCTCGCTGGTCACCAGCAGTTCATCGCCCCTAAAAATCGCTCCTGAAAACACGATTGACGAGTTGCCAATGCGGCTCAAACGCAAAGCAATATCCAGCCTGTCATCAAAACGCGCCGAACTGAAGTACTCAATGCTGGCCTTTTTAACGTACAGATCGCCCTCAAGCAACTCCATCGCCTCTTCATAGGGCAGCGACAGCGCGCGCCAGTAATCCGCAATCGCCGTGTCAAAGTACATTAAATAATGCGCGTTAAAGACAATTTTTTGCATGTCTACTTCTGCCCAGCGCACTCGCAGCGAATGAAAAAATCTGAAGTCTTGTCGTTTCATGGTCGAATATTTGAAGATGAGATGTTTTTACCGTGGCAAGATAGTACAACGCTCAAATTTCAATCAGGAATCCAATTCATGGCTTTTATCTACTACATCACGCAAATTCAGTTTGAATTTGGCGCTATAAAATTACTCAAGCAGGAATGCGCTCGCGTCGGTATCACGCGGCCACTCATCGTGACCGATGCTGGTGTCAAAGCGGCAGGTATTCTGCAAAAAGCGCTGGATCAGCTCCCCGCAATGGAGGTCACAGTATTTGACCAAACACCCTCCAACCCAACCGAAGCGGCTGTGCGAGCCGCCGCCGCGCTCTACAAGGCCAGCAACTGCGACGGCCTGATTGCCGTTGGCGGAGGCTCGGCGATTGACTGCGCCAAGGGTGTGGCAATTGCAGCCACTCACGAAGGCCCACTCACGACCTACGCAACCATTGAAGGCGGCTCGTTAAAGATCACCGACCGCGCAGCCCCACTGATTGCCGTACCCACGACCAGCGGCACCGGCAGTGAGGTGGCCCGGGGCGCCATCATCATCGTGGATGACCACCGAAAGCTCGGATTTCACTCATGGCACATTGTACCCAAGGCGGCCATTTGCGACCCTGAGCTGACACTGGGCTTGCCAGCAAAACTGACGGCCGCCACAGGCATGGACGCGATTGCGCACTGCATGGAAACCTTTATGTCTGCTGCTTTCAACCCGCCTGCTGACGGTATTGCGCTAGACGGTCTGGAACGTGGTTGGGCTTATATTGAACGTGCAACCCGGGATGGCAGTGACCGCGAGGCCAGATTCAACTTGATGAGCGCCTCCATGCAAGGTGCCATGGCCTTTCAAAAAGGCCTGGGCTGCGTGCATTCGCTCAGCCACAGCCTGGGCGGTGTTGATCCCCGGCTACATCACGGCACCCTGAACGCCATGTTTTTGCCTGCGGTGGTGCAGTTCAACGCCAGCGCAGAATCGATCCGAAAAGAAAAGCGCCTGGAGCGCATGGCCAGAGCCATGGGTTTGGCTTCTGGCAACGACGTTGCAGATGCGCTGCGCGACATGAATGCACGATTGCAACTGCCCACAGGTCTCGCCGCGATGGGTGTTAGTTCAAAATCGTTTGAAAAGATTATTCAAGGCGCTCTGGCAGATCATTGTCATAAGACAAATCCACGATTAGCCAGCGATGAAGATTATTGCGAGTTACTTGCCGCTTCTCTTTAATCGCGCACAGGTGCATCACTATCAGTAGTATTCTTGTATATCCAAAGCGTCATGATTGCGTAGGATAAGGCAGCCATCGGAAAAGTCAAGATGGCCTGAGCTACGATTTTGTTGTTCACAAGAGGCGTCAATACCTCAAGCAAACCGTAATTTATCAACAGCATTGAAGCGTAGCACGCCGCGAACTTAGACAGACGATGCAATGCCAGCGTCCGAAACACCAGCCCTCCAGTAGTTAAAAAATTAAACACCAAGCCAGCTGCATTACCTGCCAACAGCGCTGTTACCGTGCCCTGACCAATCCACACAACCCCACTGAAGACGCCTAAACCAAATATCGAATTGAGTACACCGACCAGCAAAAATCGAACTGCCCGTTTGTCAAAAAATGAGCTGTTCATCGTAGTTATCGTTTTATGACGGTTTGAATCCGACACCCACGGTGTTGCCAACATTGAGACTTAATTTGATGCGATCAAAACTCATGCGTACGAGTCCCCGTGAAATCAGGTTTTTAATGAAAGTCGGTAAGGGCGCCAAACGCAGCCAGTAAGACAGGGCGTAGCGGTTTGAGAATGCCTTGACCTCAATACGCTCATAGCCCGTACGCTCAAACAGCGCTGACAGGCTGGCATCAGAAAACAGCTGCATGTGTTCCACGTCAATGATAGGAGAAAGCTTGCCTAGCACACGGTTTACTACGCTCCGACGATTATGCGTCACCGTGACAAATGCCCCACCCGGTCGCAATAACTTGAGTGCAGAACGCGCCACAGTGGCAGGGTCAGGCACATGTTCCATGGTCATAAAACAGCAAATTAAATCGAACGTCTCCGGTGTAAATGCGCTCTCCTCAAAGACACCTTGGTGTATGCATGCTCGCTCTTCAGGACTGGCCGCAGCAATGGCAGCCGTAGAAGGCTCAACGCCCATCAATTCACTGAAACCTGCTAGCTTCAAGCGCTTTAGAAAAACACCCGTACCAGTTCCAATTTCAAGAACGGATTCGCGGCGAGGCAATAAATTCAAAATAGGCTGGATAGCTCTTGCATAGGCATCAGCAGCATCGGCAGCCTCCTCAGCACTGTCGTATTCAGCCTGGTGATAGGCCGCTGCAAGATCATTATCAGCGGGGGGCTGAGGCACATACACCAAGTCGCATCCCAGGCAACTTACTAACCGATAGGACATGAATTCTGGCGTCTTGCGAGATGCAAAACTAAACTTTGACATTTTGGTGAGGTTGATATTTTCCGCCATAAAAAGCGTGGCGCTACTGCTGGGAGCGCCGCAGACCGGGCATGGTCGATCAATTCGCATAAGCGATAACACCATAAATGACTGAAAGCCTCATGTGGAGCATTTGGCTTTTTTGGCGCGCACGAAATAACCCAAGGGGTCCTCTTTTGAGCCCCAGCCTAAGGCGATGCAAGCATGTGCCGACGTTATGAAAACACAGGTCAACGTGCCGCAAACCAAAGCTAGAGGCCAGGTCGCAAAACCGTGCCACCACATATTAGGGACGGCCAGGCGCAAGCTCAAAACAGTGAGCTTGTTGGCGATCACAGCAATATCGTTGCCACGTTCAAAAATTTCTATCGATTCAAAACCTGTCTCTTGCAATAAAAAACTCAGCCCTTCACGCGTGAACCGCCGGTAGTCATGCGGAATATGATGGCGTCTGGCCGACCAGGGTACCGTCAAAAGCAAGGTTGCGTTGTCCCGCATTACCCGCATGATTTCCAGCAAAAGAAGGCGCGGATCTTGTACATGCTCCAGTACCTCAATGCAAAGTACGGCATCGTAAGTATTGTCTGCAAGTGGCATCTTTGAGCCAACATAGTAAGTAACGTCTTTAACTTTTGGCAGCATCCCAAAATCAGCCGCGTGCCCTATGTCAATTCCTTGATAAGTGGTTGTGCTGGACAGCCAACCGCGCCAAGGTGATTGACCCGCTCCAACGTCCAACACAGCGCCCGTCAAACCACTCAATGCCGGGCGCAAATAATACGCAATAGTGGCAAGTTGAAGGTCAACGATACAACGAAGGCCAAAAGCCAATGGGGCATTGGCAGGCGATGTGACGGGGATCGGTTTAAAGCCCTCGGCTGCCATCAAAGCATCTTGCCATCAGGCAGCAAATCGGTTGAGACGCCACCGCGCGTGATGGCAGAACGAATCAAGCGTGGACGTCCTTTAACCTCGGTCATGATTTTTGCCACGTACTCGCCCACAACACCAATGGCAAACAAATTGACAGAGCCAAAGATCAGGATGGTGATTAACAGGGTTGTGACGCCACGCGGCGCGATGTCCGGCATTAGCAAGCGCAATATAGCAACCACCAGTGCCACCAATATCGACAAAGCCAATGCCGCTACTCCCCCCGCCGTCAGCATGCTGAGCGGCGTATTGCTAAAAGAAAAAATTCCTTTTTTAGCCCAGTCTATATTCTTGAGGAAATTGTTGGTTGAGCGACCAAACATCCGGTCGGGCCGTATGTAATCAACGCCTGTTTGTTTGAACCCCACGTAGGCTCTAAGGCCGCGCATAAACACATCGCCCTCTGGGCATTTAAGCAACCAGCCCACGACTCGGCGATCCATCAGAGAAAAATCTCCCGCGTCGCGTGGAATATTGATATAACTGAAGGCGGCGAACAGTCTGTAAAACAACTTGTATTGGAATGCCCAATACCAGGGCATGTCGCGCTTGACCCGTCGACCATAAACGACATCAAAACCTTCTTGCCATTTTTGAAAAAAAGCTTCTATCAATTCTGGTGGATCCTGCAAATCGCCATCGAGCAAGACAACGGCATCTTTGGTACTAACTTCCATGCCACTGCGAAAAGCCATCTGGGAACCGAAATTCCGGGAATGGGTAATCCCGACGACGCAGGGGTCAGTGGCACTGATGTCACGAATGACTTCGGCACAATCGTCCGGGCTGGCGTCATTTACAAAAATAATTTCGTAATCTACGTCAACTTTTTTGAAAACTACACTCAATCGCTTGTGCATGATAGGAACCGCCTGCGCGTCGCCATAACAGGCGATGATGGCAGAGATACTCCGGCGCCTTGCTACTGGGTTGAGCTTGGTAGCTGTTGAAATTTGCTTGTCGCTTAGCGAGCTCACCCAGGCAGCTGTTTGCGACAGTCCCTGAGCGAGAGTGAGCTTGGCTTTCCAGCCTAACATTTGCTCTGATTTTTCAGGCCGGGCAAACCAATCCGACAGATCCCATTTGCGCGGTTGCATGGTTCCAAACTTTGGCTCTTCAGGAATAGAAAATACTAATTTAGCAGTCAACGCTAGCGTCCTGATCGGCGTGCATTGTCCAGTTCCGATATTAAAGCTTTCTCCATAAAGGCCCGGATGCATCTTGCTTGCAGCCAGAATAAATGCAGCGCACACATCGTCGATATGCACAAAATCCCGGGATGTTTCTGGATCGACAAAAGGTGGGTATGTCCCAACAATTGCGTGTCGTATCAGGTTTGGTATCAATCGCGAAGTATCTTCTAGCGGACCATAAACTGAATACAAGCGGAGGTTGACAGAAGGAAATGCGCGTTGCGTCCCCATAAAGTGAAGGTAGTCTGCGATTGCAACCTTGGACACGGCGTAGTCGCTGTTGGGCAAGCGAGCGTCAGACTCTAGCGGTCCAGCGCAATTTGTTCCATATTCCGACGAACTGCCAGCATGTATGAAAGCACTGATGCCTTCTTTCGCCAGTTCCCCAACAAGATTGACGACTGACTGGAAATTCGTCTGGTATATGAGCCCTGGTTCTTGCTCAAAAGAATAGGCACCATAAGCCGCACAATGAAACACTGTCTGCGGTTTTAGTGCTGCCACCATGTTTCGTACCGCTGCGGTATCGTTAAGATTCGCACCCACTACTTGGTTATCGGGGATATGAGCCAGACGATAGCCTTTGTCGCGTCGGGTGCAGGCAAATACGTCAGACCTGACAGCCAACAGTTGATGAAACAAATTCGCACCAATAAAACCAGATGCACCGGTTACCAAAATAGGGCCAAGCAATGATTTGATGTATGGCGCTAAATCGTCTGCACCAGCTGTAGCCAAGGTCATAAAGTCGAACCTGAATCTTGTATTGCAGACATCAAACTTTGTGGATCGAGCCTGGATTGCTTACGCAAGTAGTGCTGCGAGCCATAGCGTGCGTACCGGTGTGCCAGTGCGTGCAAGTGAACTATGCGTCGCGGCATCGTACCTGTCAAAGCGAAATGCAGTGCAAGCTCACTGCCAAATCCGCCCCTGGCAACGTGTTCCTCAGCAATGCAAAGACTCTGTACTTGAGCAATCTGCCGCACCAGAGCCTCGGGCATAGGATGCATTGAAAGTGGCAGTTCCGCAACAGACCAGAGGCACGGGCGAACCTCCTCTGGCGTCAATAGCAACGCTTCAATATAGGTTCCTGCCAACGGGCCCACCGCAATCACTACCGGCCCAGCGCCATCTGTTAGTTGGCGCCAAGGCGCGTATCGCGGCACAGAGAATCCTTTGGGCGGTTCTCCGCGGCCCAAGCGCAAATAGCAAGCTCCTTTAGATTCGCCGGCGCGAGCAATGATTGCTGGTACGTCCTCATCAAATACAGGCACAAAAACTTGCATGTTAGGCAACGTCAGCAAAACGCCGTAGTCTTCAATCGCATGGTGTGTCGGCCCCATCACGCCATATCCATAACCGCCGCCATTGCCAATCAGCCGCACGGGCAATCCGTGAAAAGCCACATCGTTTCGGATTTGTTCAAAGGGTCTTGCGTAGCAAAACGGCGCTATGCTGTAGACCCAGGGTTCCAGTCCTTCGCGAGCCATAGCGGCTGCAACACTGACCATATTTTGTTCAGACACGCCCGCGTTGATAAAACGTGAGCCCATGGCTTTTTGCAACGGCTCTAGTGCCATAAAACCCAGGTCCCCAGTCAGGAAAACCATCGAAGGATAGGCAGAGCGCTCAACAAGCGCATCGCAAAGCTGTTTTCTCATGGTGAGGCAACTTTGCTTGCACCATCCGTACAGGACAAGGCCAAGTGGTATTCGTCGCTGCTCATGGGTAGGTAATGCCATTGCATTTTGTTTTCCATGAAAACGACCCCATGGCCTTTTACCGTTTGCATCACCAACACGCGCGCTTTAGAAGATGTCTTGTTCAGTGCCGCCCGCAGCGCCGGCAAGTCGTGGCCGTCAACAACATCCACGGTAACATCAAAACCCGACAATTTCTCCCACAAGGGGGCCATGGATGCAACATCTTCGGTTGATCCAAAGCCCTGAAGGCGGTTGTGGTCAACCAGCACAGTCAGATTGTTAAGACGATGATGCTGCGCAAATATCAACGCCTCCCAGGTAGAGCCTTCTTGCCATTCTCCGTCAGAGGTGATGCAAAAAACATGACCTGCACGGTTTTGGATACGCCACGCCAAAGCGGTGCCTGCTGCCAATGACAGTCCATGCCCAAGGCTGCCAGTGGCGAATGCAATATCCTTGATTCCTTCTGATGGCGGATGTCCTGCGAGAAGGGTGTTGTCTTTATGAAAAGTTTTTAAATCTTCATCAGTAAGCCGTCCTAAACTCCAAAGTGTGGCGTAAAGGGCGCCTGCAGAATGCCCTTTGGACAGGATAAATCTGTCATTGGTTTTCAAATACTCATGAAAAACCAACATCATGGAATCCAAAACAGATAAATTCCCACCAATATGACCGACACCACTGGCGTAATGCATCGTCAAAAGGCGGCTTCTTGTTTTGTTGAGCGCGTCGATTTTTAACATAAGTGGTAACAAGAATTATGCCATTGGGGTTCTGGACTAAATCAGTCTGGTAGCTTCATATTTGACTAGCGGTGTCTTGAGTTTTTCATGGTCAAGCATCACAAGAAAAGCGAGAAAACAGTGTTGATATTGAAGATGCGTTTAACGGTTTTACTTGTTGCCAGGTCAGCTCAGTAAATAACTTTTTTAGCTGGCGTGGGATTCGGCAGCAAACGGCCAACTTGGCAGCTTGACTCCAGCAATTGAATGCTCGCAATGGGAACTGAATCAGGATACCAACCTGCCAGCGTCTTTTGCAGCAACGTCGCGGCTGGCCATACACCTTGGTACTTCGTATGGCAATCCGCGCCTGGAAAACCGTCCACGGCAGCTGAATTTTGCAGCAGGCGCGATTGCAGCACGCCTTTGTCGAGAAAGTAGATATGGTATTGCCAATATAAGTCATCGCGATAAGCATCTAGTGAATGGAAAAAACCAAAGTGGTTGGAGGTTCCCCACGCTTCACGCAAAATAACGTTCGCACTGGTGGTCCAAATCAGCCAGCTGGACACGGGTTGGTAGCGCAGTTCTACGATACCGGGCTTTGCTGGTGGCACAGCTTGAAACCCCTTTAACAGGCTAATTTCTGCCCATTGGTTTTGTAATTTGTTGCCGTATGCAGGCAAAACCCAGACTAGGGACAGGGGTAGTAGTAAGAAGAATAAACGCAAAGAATTCCAGCGCATTTTTAATTTCTGAGTCATAAACACAGCGGCTATCCAGGTCATCAGCGCAACGGGAATGGAAAATAAAAACCCGTGACGAGTTGATGTGTTTGCCCACGTAGGCGCAATCGGCCCCGGGTAAGCCGCCCTGAACACCTGTTCGGTCAGTCCGCTGCCGTAGGCTGTGGGAGTGAACAATGGCGGGCCCTTGCCGACCGCGACATAGGGAAAAGCGGCAGCTCCAGCCAAAAAAACCAGAGCAAGGATAAGACCAAGCTGGGCTTGAGCCTGTGTTTTTCCCATCTGGGAACTTAACAATCGGTTGGTAGAGAAAAAGCTGGCCATGACTACGGCGCATATTGCCGTCAAAGGGATAATTCCCCAAGTGAGGAACATCACAATGACCCGGATCATTCGTAAAAAGTCTTGTGAATCAAACGGGTTGAGGAACTGGTTATATTGGGCAAAAAGCTGCATTGGGGGAGAAAATATTCGAATTGATAAGAAGACGAAAACTGCTGCGACAAGCAGCCCTGAAAACCATAGCAACCACAGCTTTCTTTGAAATTTAAAACGCCACAGTCGAACCATTTCCAGTGCCAATGCAAACACCAGGTTCGAATTAACCTGGAACGACATAACCAGTAGCAGCAGCCCAGCAAGACGAACAGGTATCTTGTCGCTCCAATACAGGCGGTGACCAAAAAATACCAGCCAGATGCAAAGTAAATTGACCACAGCCGTCGAATTGGCCAAGGTGTAAAGGCTCGGAGATGCTACACACAACAGCGCCGCAAATGAGGCTTGATCAGCAGGGAGCTTGAAAACGTCTTGTGCCCAAAGAGCGCATTCGATGTACAGCGCAACTAACAGTACCGACAGTACGAATTTGCTAAAAAAAAGGTAACCCACACCAGTGAAATCCGAGAAGGCAAAAACAACTTTGTAAAAAGCTATCACCAGAAACCAATTGCTGTCCTTTAGCCAGGCAAACAAGCCATCTGCACTACCGATAAGCCGCGCAAAATTAACCACCGCACCATCCGCGAAATCTCGGGTTAGCAGCCAATTGGGAGCAATCAGCAAAAATAAGGTCAACGCCACGACCCAGTTAACAGCGCGGTTGGAATGCAAGCGCTCGGCTACCAACATAAAAAATCCTTTAAAAACCCGCTATAAAAAATCACGAGAAAAGTGCGATAGACCGGTCTGCTTACAATCGCGGATCCAATCAGGAACAACATGGCATCCATCAATTTTATAGGCGGCGAAAAAGGCGGGGTTGGCAAATCCGTCACTGCCAGGGCTTTGGCGCAATATTTCATCGATAACGGCACACCTTTTACCGGTTTTGATACCGACAGATCACATCATTCTTTCAATCGTTTTTACGCAGACTATGCTTCACCCGTGGTGGTTGACAGCTACGAAGGCATGGACCTGATTGCGGCTGCTTTTGAAGACAACCCGCACCAAAGCGTGATTGTTGATCTGGCGGCTCAAACCTCTGCCTCGCTTGCCAAATGGATCAAGGACGCCAGCCTGATGGAGCTGTTTGCAGACATGGGCGTCAGCGTTAATTTTTGGCACGTGATGGACGACGGCCGGGATGCGGTGGACTTGCTGGGGCGCCTGGTCGACACCTACGGGCAAGGCCCCAACTACGTGGTCGTACAGAACCACGGGCGCGGATCAGATTTTGTGCTGCTGCGCGATTCGTATGCCTTGCAAAAAGCCCAGTCGCATGGCGCACATGTCATTGAGCTACCGCGCCTGCATGACGTCTGCATGCGCAAAATTGACCAGAACAACACCAGTTTCTGGAAAGCCATCCATGACAAAGACAGCAGTGATGCGCTGGGTTTGTTGGAGCGGCAGCGGGTCAAAACCTGGTTAAAAAATTGCTACTCGGTTTTTGAAAAGCTGCCGGTTTGATTCTTCAGACTGCGCGCAACGCGTCCTTTAATTGCTGACCGAGTTCGGGCTTGCCCTCAAACGGGTCCGTCGGGTTACGGGTTTGCACGATGTCTTCCAGACGCGTTTGGACTGACCTGAGGGCTTTGGGGTGACTGTAGATGTAAAACTGATTGCTGGCCACCGCATCAAACACCAGCTGCGCCACGTCAGCCGCGCTGACTTTGCCTGAACTGACTGCCTTGGTACTCATGGCCTGGCCGACCAGCTGGCTCTGCGTGGGCTTGTTGCCCCGCATTTCAGCTGGGCGATTGCGGTGACTTGCGCTGATGCCGGTGGCCACAAAAAACGGGCACAGCACTGATGCGCCAATCTGGTCAGTGACCAGTGCCAAATCCTGATACAAGGTTTCACTCAGCGACACCACCGCATGCTTGCTGACGTTGTACACCCCCATGTTCGGCGCGTTGAGCAAACCAGCCATGCTGGCGGTGTTGACGATGTGGCCTTGCCAGGTCTTGTCTTTTTTGGCGGCGTCCAGCATCATTGGCGTAAAAACGCGTACGCCGTGTGCCACGCCCATCACGTTCACGCCAAGTACCCATTCCCAGTCTTTCACACTGTTTTCCCAAATCAGGCCGCCTGAGCCGACGCCAGCGTTGTTAAACAGCAGATGCGGCGCACCAAAGCGTGCCAGCACTGCTGCGCCCATGGCTTCCATCTGGCAGGCGCTGGACACGTCGAGCTTGAACGGCAGCACCTGAGCCCCTAGAGCCTGTATTTCCTGGGTGGCAGCGTCCAGCGCGTCTTGCTGCACATCAACGAGCACCAGGTTCATGCCCAGCCTGGCACCAATGCGGGCGCATTCCAGGCCAAAACCCGAGCCAGCGCCTGTGAGTACGGCAGTCTTGCTTTTGAAATCGGTGATCATGCTTCAACTTTCTTCAGAATATAGCCAATACGGGGGAAATGCACATGCACTGTGCCTGCGCGTTCGTCAGTGCGGCGCAGCGTGTAGTGCATGCGGGTGGCGGCAAGAAGTTCGCCTTGAGTCGGCTCCAGCCCAAAATTTTCACTTCTGATGGTTACCTGACTGCCCAGCGCAATACCATGCTCGTCCTGAAAAATATCATCATGCAAAGCCAAAGGCGTGCTACTGGAAGCCACAGCAAGGGCATCGGCTGCGCCAGATTTTTCAAACGATGCGTGACCGATGTCAGCCATGCGGTCCATCCATTGCAGCACGGCCGGTGTCGCGTTCAATATCCCGGCCATGGCGGGCGTGCGGGTACGGGTGAACCACAGCGGATGGAACGCAGCAAAGTCGGCAATGCTGGGCAATGCGCCGAGTAAAAATGGCCACTCGTCCAGCATGTCCGACATCCGGCGCAGATAGGATTTGTAAGCGGCAGCGGCATCAGCAGCAGGCATGCGTGGCATGCCGCTACGCATGGTTTGGCGGTCTTCAGCGAATACTTTTGCCGCCTCCGGCGGCGCGTTGGCAAATACTTGCGCGATACCTGGTGCCTGAAAGTTGTACGCCATCGCGGTCCAGAACAGCGTGGTGTCAGCCCATTG
>Ga0105048_10005506_pt1 | contig 20473 bp, 17 predicted proteins | sample MAT05_FD_78382 | JGI IMG/M metagenome (GOLD analysis project Ga0105048, IMG submission 78382) | Freshwater microbial communities from Lake Fryxell liftoff mats and glacier meltwater in Antarctica - MAT-05 | ecosystem: Environmental > Aquatic > Freshwater > Ice > Liftoff microbial mat | place...
CGATCGAGGAGATGAGCGACCTGGCCGTCGAGCGCGACATCAACCTGCATGTCGACGGATGTCTCGGCGGCTTCGTGCTCTGCTGGGCGGAGGAGCTCGGCGTCGGCGCGCCTGTGTTCGACTTCCGCCTGCCCGGCGTGACATCGATGAGCGCTGACACGCACAAGTACGGGTTCGGCCTGAAGGGCTCGAGCGTGCTGCTCTACCGCACCGCCGAGCTGCGCCGGAAGCAGTACTTCATCATGCCCGACTGGTCGGGGGGCATCTACACGTCGCCCGGCATGAGCGGTTCGCGTTCGGGCGGGATCATCGCCGCGGCATGGGCGGCCATGGTGTCGCTCGGTCGCGAGGGATACCTCGCGATCGCCGCCGACATCTTCCGCACCGCCGCCCGCCTGCGCGAGATCATCGGTGAGCACCCCGAGCTGCGCGTGCTGGGCGACCCGCTCTTCAACGTGGCCTTCGCCGCCACGCCGGCCAGCCAACCGAACGACGGCCAACCGAACGACGGCCAACCGAACGACGGGCCGATCGACATCTTCCACGTCAACGATGCGCTCGCTGCCAAGCAGTGGCGGATGAACGGATTGCAGCACCCACCCGCCGTGCACTTCTGCATCACCCGACCGAACACGCTGCCCGGCGTGATCGACCGATTCGCCGCCGACCTCCACGAAGCGGTGGGGTACGCCCGCGAGCGGCGCGGCACCCCGCCACGGTCGGGCGCCACCTACGGCGCCGGCGGGGCGAGCATCCCTCGCGACAAGGTCGCCGCCGGCGTGGCCGGTTGGCTCGATGCCACGAATGCCCTCCCGCCCATCTGACCCCCGACAGGAAACCTCGACCTGACCCCCCCGCCACGGTTTGTGAGCCGGTTCACGCGTCGTAGTAGCGTCGCAGCCGATGTCACCTTTCCTTCGCGACTACCTCACCGTGGTCTGGTTCGGGGCGATCGCTCTCCTGCTGGCGGGGCTACTGCTCGGCGTCGCGTCGCTCGTGCGTCCCAACAAGCCCACTGCACAGAAGCTGATCGCCTACGAGAGCGGTGTCGACCCCGTGGGTGACGGCTGGTCGCAGAGCCAGGTGCGTTACTACATCTTCGCCCTGCTCTTCGTCATCTTCGACGTGGAAGCGGTGTTCATCTTCCCCTGGGCGACCCAGGTCGAGCGCTACGGCACCTTCGGGCTCGTCGCGATGCTGATCTTCCTGGTGCTGTTGCTCGACGGTCTCGCCTACGCATGGAAGAAGGGGGTGCTTCGGTGGGTCTAGTCGACAAGGGCCGCATGCCCAAGCCGCTCGCCTCGCTGTTCAACCTCGGACGCTCGTACAGCCTGTGGGTGTATCAGTGGGGCCTCGCGTGCTGCGCGATCGAGATGGGCGCCGCGTTCGGATCGCCTCGCTACGACGTCATGCGGCTCGGCGTGATCCCGCTCCCGGCCAGCCCCCGCCAGGCCGACCTCGTGGTCATCTCCGGCACCGTCACCGACAAGATGGCGCCTGCGATCAAGCGTCTCTACGAGCAGATGCCCGAGCCGAAGTACGTGATCTCGATGGGTTCCTGCGCCAACTGCGGCGGGCCCTACTGGGACAGCTACTCGGTCACCAAGGGCGTCGATCAGATCATCCCGGTCGACGTGTACGTGCCAGGCTGCCCGCCCCGTCCCGAAGCCCTGCTCGAGGGCGTCGTGCTGCTCCAGCAGCGGATCAAGAACGAGGACATGGGCGCCCGCTGGCGCGGCGAGGGCTACAAACCTCTGCTGGGCAAGGGGCAGCCACAGCCGATCGTCGTCGGCGGTGGCCCCGTTGAGTGACGCGCCCGACGCGCCGGCCCTCGCCTCCGACACCCTTCGCGAGAGCATCGTCGACACCCTGCGCAGCCGTCTCGGCGACGCCATCGTCGACGTGAAGCTCGTCCCGGGGGTCGATCTCTGGGTGCGGGTGCGCACCGACGCCTGGAGAGATGCCGGACTCGCCCTGCGCGACATGGGCTTCCACTACTTCTGCTTCCTCTCGGCGATCGACTGGATGCCGAGCCCGTACGGCCGTGGCGAGGACGATCCCACCGCACCGCCGCCCGAGCGGAAGACCGAGATCGTGCAGGGCTACACCGGCGGCGAGACCCGCTTCCAGGTGTTCGCTCGGCTCACCGACCTCGAGCGCCACGTGGGCATCACCATCAAGGCCGACGTGGCAGATGTGGTCGATGCGGCCGACGGCGATCATGTGATCGACAGCTGGGTCACGAACTACGCCGGTGCCAACTGGCACGAGCGCGAGTGCCACGAGATGTTCGGCATCCGCTTCGCCGGTCACCCTGATCTGCGCAACATGTACCTGCCCACCGACTTCGAGGGGCACCCGCTGCGCAAGGACTTCCCGTTGCTCGCACGACACGTCAAGCCGTGGCCGGGCATCGTCGACGTCGAACCACTCCCCGATGAGGGCGATGACGCAGCTGCAGGCGAAGGAGCCTCCGATGACTGACCTGGTCGATCGTCAGAAGCTCAGCTACATCGCAGCCCAGGCCGCAGATGCCCGCCTCAACGTCGAGCTCGAGACCGAGGGCATGACCCTCAACATCGGCCCGCAGCACCCCGCCACACACGGCACGTTGCGGATCATCGTCCGTCTCGACGGCGAGCAGGTGGTGTGGGCCGACCCGGGTGCCGGCTACATGCACCGCGGGTACGAGAAGCTCACCGAGGTCCGCACCTTCCCCCAGGTCACCACCCTGATCAACCGCATCGACTGGTTGGGCAGCTTCGCCAACGAGGTGCCGTTCATCCTGGCTGCCGAGCAGCTGATGGACATCGAGGCGCCGCCGCGCGCCCAGTGGATCCGGACGATCCTGTTCGAGCTCAGCCGCATCGCCAACGTGTCGCTGTTCCTCGGCGACCTGGGCGTGCAGCTCGGTGCGATCACTCCCGTGTTCATGGCGTTCCGCGACCGTGAGTACGTGCTGAACCTGATCGAGGGCGCCACGGGTGGTCGCTTCCACCCCAACTTCGACCGCATCGGCGGCCTCAAGGACGACCTACCCAAGGGCTGGATCGACGAGACCCGTCAGGTGATGAAGAAGCTGCGCAACTTCTGTGACGAGATCGAGAACCTGCTCTTCGGCAACAAGATCTTCCAGGACCGCACCCGTGGCATCGGCGTCATCCCGCCAGCCGTCGCGCTGCAGTACGGCATGTCCGGCGCGAACCTGCGGGCCAGCGGCATCGACTGGGACCTCCGCCGCGACCAGCGGATCGCGCTTGCGTACGACAAGGTCGACTTCAAGGTCTGGACCCATCCCGACGGCGACAGCTTCGCTCGGTGTTGGATCCGGCTGCAGGAGACGCGCGAGGCCACCAAGATCGTCGATCAGCTGCTCGACGGCATCCCGTCCGGCCCGGTCATGGCCAAGGTGCCGCGCATCATCAAGGTGCCCGCGGGCGAAGCCTGGGTGAGTACCGAGAACCCGCTCGGCGAGATGGGCTACTACGTCGTCAGCCAGGGTGAGCTCGGACCGTTCCGGGTGAAGATCCGTACGGCCAGCTTCAACAACATCTCGATCGTGCCGTGGGTGCTGCGTGGCGTGTACGTCCCCGACATCATCACCATCCTCGCTTCGCTCTACTTCATCCTCGGAGACATCGACAAGTGATTGCCGTCGACCTTCCCTACTGGGCGCAGTCGTTGCTGCGTGTGCTGGGCGGCACGGTCGCCGTGCTCCTACCCGCTGGCGCGATCGTCTACCTCTTCCTGTTCAAGATGATGAGCTTCATGCAGAGTCGTCTCGGCCCCATGGAAGCGGGTCCGTACGGCTCGATGCAGCTCTTCGCCGAGGTCGGCAAGTGGCTGCAGAAAGAGGACATCCAGCCCGAGAACGCCGACAAGAAGATCTTCAAGATCGCTCCGCTGATCGTGCTCGTGAGCACCTTCTTGCTGGTCGCGGTGGTGCCCTTCGGTCCCGATGCCTACTTCACCGACTTCGAGGCAGGCATCTTCTACGCCCTGGCCGTCAGCTCGGTGAGCGTGCTCGGCATCCTCATCGCCGGATGGTCGAGCGCCAACAAGTACTCGCTGCTCGGAGGGCTCCGGGCTGCCGGCCAGCTGATCGCATACGAGCTGCCGATGGTGCTCGCGGTGATCGGTGTGGTCATCCAGGCGGGTTCGATGAACCTCAACCAGATCGTGGTGCAGCAGAACGCTGGCTCGATGTTCGGCTGGGACGGGCTCGGCAACCCCTATCTGCTCACCCAGTTCGTCGGCTTCGTGGTGTTCATGATCGCCGTTCAGGCCGAGCTCACGCAGGCGCCGTTCGACATGCCGATCGCAGAGTCCGAACTCGTCTCCGGCTACATGACCGAGTACTCCGGTTTCCGCTTCCTCATCTTCTTCATCGCCGAGTTCGCGACCGTCGGCGTGTTCACGCTCATTGCGAGCGTCTTGTTCCTCGGTGGCTGGGGCATCCCGTTCAGCTGGTTCGGCTGGGGATCGCTCGACGACGTCGACGACTGGATGAACATCGTCGGCCCACTCATCATGCTCACCAAGATGTTTGCGCTCTCGGCGCTCGTCATGTGGGTTCGTTTCAGCTATCCGCGGCTTCGCGAGGACCAGCTGCAACGCTTCGCCTGGAAGGTGCTCATCCCCGTGTCGGTGATCAACATCATGGTCACGGCAGTGCTGAAGGTGGTGTTCTGATGGGGTTCCTGAAGGACCGCTACAACGAGTACGGCAAGGGCATGGCCGTCACGCTCAACACCCTCGTCCAGACGGTGAAGCCGAAGAAGTTGGGTGGTGGCGCTGCCACGGTGCAGTACCCGCACGAGAAGGAAGCGCCGCCCCTCCGGGCTCGTGGCGTCATCGCGCTACGCGAGGACAACTGCACCTCGTGCATGCTCTGCGCCCGCAGCTGTCCCGACTGGTGCATCTACATCGAGGGTCACAAGGAGCTCGCACCGCCGCGCCGCGCCGGTGGTGCGCCGCGCAAGGTGAACAAGCTCGACCGATTCGACATCGACTACGCGCTGTGCATGTACTGCGGCATCTGCGTCGACGTCTGCCCGTTCGACGCCCTGTTCTGGAGCCCGGAGTACGAGTACAGCGAGACGCGCATCGCCGACCTCCTGCACGACAAGACGAAGCTGGGCGAGTGGATGGAGACGGTTCCCGAGGCGCCCGAGCTCGAGGCCGGCGCGGAGAAGAAGAAGAAATGAGCGCTGTCATCCTCGCCGCCGACGACATCCAGGTGGCGCAGAACATCGGCTTCGGCATCATCGCCGCGGTCATGGTGGTCGGCGCGCTGAAGGTCGTGACGAGCAAGAACGTCGTCCACGCGGCGCTGGCGCTCGTGCTCGTGCTCTCCGGCGCTGCTGCGCAGTACATCCTGCTCGGCGCCGAGTTCGTCGGCGTGAGCCAGGTCATGGTGTACGTCGGGGCCGTGATGGTCCTGTTCCTCTTCGGCGTGATGCTCACTCGGGCCAAGCTCGGCAAGGAGACCGACCTCGATCAGCCGAAGGCCTGGGTCGGGATCCCGGTCGCGTTGCTCATGCTCGGTGTCCTCGGCTGGGTGCTGATCGACGGCTTCGGCGACGAGCGCCTGCCCGCCGATGCCTCGCCGAAGGCGGTCGTCGAGATCAGCGACAGCATCCTCGGGCCCTCGCTCGTGCCGTTCCTCGCGCTCACGTTCGTGTTGGTGGCCGCCGTGATCGGTGGCATCGTCCTGGCCAGGAAGGACTGATCGGGATGCTCGTCAACAACTTCCTGCTGCTCGGCGCGGTGCTGTTCTGCATCGGCGTGTATGGCGTCATCGCCCGTAAGAACGCGGTGATGGTGCTCATGAGCATCGAGCTCATCCTGAACTCGGTGAACCTGAACTTCATCGCGTTCAGCGCGCTGCACGGCAACATCGACGGGAACACGATGGCCCTGTTCATCATCGGTGTCGCTGCTGCCGAGGTCGGTGTCGGCCTCGCCATGGTGCTGCTCATCTACCGCAACCGCAAGAGCATCTCGCTCGACGAACTCTCCGAGATGAAGGGCTGATCCGTGCTCGCCGAAACTGCAGCAGCATCGAGCGGATGGTTCCTCGAACACGCCTGGCTGATCCCCGTCGTCCCGGTCATCGGCTTCGCCCTCATCATCCTGTTCGGCAAGCGGATGCCCATGAAGGGCAGCGAGATCGGCCTCGCAAGCATGGCGGGAGCCCTCGCTCTGTCGATCGGGACGGCGTACCAGTGGATCCAGCGAGTCGACGCGGCCCACGGTGACCACGAGGGCAGCGCGCTGGCCCGTGGCATCACCGGTTTCGGACGGAGCCTGACGGCGGCGGCCAGCGGCGAGGAGGCGACCTACGTCGCTCCGGTGATCAAGAGCTGGACGTGGTGGCAGAGTGGCGGACTCGAGTTCGGCCTCGGCCAGCACATCGACGGCCTCGCCGTGTTGATGCTCATCCTGGTCGCGTTCATCTCGTGCCTCGTGCAGATCTTCTCGCTCGAGTACGTGCGCGGCGATCGCCGGTACACCCACTTCTTCGCCTCGCTCACGCTGTTCTCGGCGGGAATGCTCACGATGGTGCTCGCAGAGAACATGGTGCAGCTCATCCTGGGCTGGGAGATCATGGGTCTCTGCTCGTTCCTGCTCATCGGTCACTGGTGGGAGGACAAGGCGAACAGCAGGGCGGCGCTCAAGGCGTTCTTCACCGTGCGCGTCGGCGACATGGGTCTGCTGGTCGGTACGGCGATCGTGTTCTTCGGTGCCAACGCCTACGCCCAGGACACGTTCGGGTCCAACGGCTTCAGCATCCAGGCGATCAACGCGTGGGCGCTGTCGGGCGAGGCGTCACACACGGTGTTGCTGTGGGCCTCGGTCGCGCTGTTCATCGCGTGCATCGGCAAGAGCGGTCAGTTCCCGTTGCACACCTGGCTCCCCGACGCAATGGCCGGTCCCACCCCGGTGAGCTCATTGCTGCACTCGAGCACGATGGTGGTCGCCGGCGTGTTCCTGGTGGCGCGGATGTACCCCGTGTTCTGGGAGGGCTTCTCCATCCCCGATTCGAGCGTGAACTTCATCGTGGTCATCGGCGGCATCACGACCCTGGTGGCGGCCTTCCTGGCGTTCGTGCAGACCGACATCAAGAAGGTGCTCGCGTACTCCACGGTGAGCCAGCTCGGCCTGATGATGATGGGCCTCGGCGCCGGCGCCTGGATCGCCGCCGTCTTCCATGTGTTCACCCACGCGTTCTTCAAGTGCTGCCTGTTCCTCTGCGCCGGGTCGATCGCACACTCCGGTTCTCATCACAGCTTCGACATGAAGCGCGACATGGGTGGCCTGCGCAAGATCATGCCGGTGACCTTCGCCTGCTGGATGATCGCCACGGCGGCCCTCACCGGTTTCCCCTTCCTGGCCGGCTTCTGGTCGAAGGACGAGATCATCGCCACGGTCGGCAAGAACGGCTACGAGGTCTTCTTCTACGTCGGCTTCCTCTCTGCGTTCCTCACTGCGGCCTACATGACCCGCGCGACGTACCTCACCTTCTTCGGCAAGCCCCGTGGTGCCGCCGCTGGTGAGCACGGCGACGACGACGATCACGCCGAGGAGCACGAGCAGGCCCACGATGAAGCCATGGTGCATGCGATGGCCCATGCCGGTGGTCCTGGCGTCCACACCGATCACACCGATCACACCGATCACACCGATCACACCGATCACGGAGCTCACGGTGCTCACGAAGACGGCGAGCACCACGGGCCGCACGAGTCGGGCAAACTGCTCCTGGTCCCGATCTGCATCCTGGCGTTTCTGTCGATCTTCGCCGGGTTCCTCCAGGCGCCCGCGTTCGGTGAGAGCTTCGAGAAGCTCAAGCTGTGGGTCGAGCCGGCCGCCGTACCGATCGCAGACGACGACTTCCTCGTGAGCGGGTTCGGCCAGTCGGCCGCGCTCACCCCTCGGGCAGCGGCGACGGGCGAACTGGTGTGCGGCTTCGAAACCCCACCGAACGGCGAGGTGTGCGTCTTCCCCGCCGTCACCCATGCGCCGTTCTCATGGGCGAAGGCCGGCGTTGCGACGATCATCGTCTTCTCCGCCTACGCGCTGAGCTTGCTGCTCTGCGTCCTCGTGTACGGCGATGGGCGGTCGAAGCTCAAGGGGCTCACGCAGCGCAACAGGCTGCTCGGCGCCGGTCACCGCTTCCTCGTGAACAAGTACTACCTCGACGACCTGTACGAGAAGGTCATCGTCCACGGGGTCGCGTATCCGATCTCGAAGGCGGCGTACTGGGTGAACCAGCACGTGCTCGATGGAACCGTGAACGCCGTCGGCAAGGGTGGTCGGCGAACCGGCGAGTGGATCTACAAGTACGTCGACCAGGGAGTCATCGACGGCATCGTGGTCGACGGCAGCGGCAAGGCCGCAAGCGGTACGGGTGGCGCGTTGCGCCCGCTGCAGTCAGGCAAGGTCAATCAGTACGGAGCGTTGCTGTTCGGTGCCGCAGCAATCGGTGCGCTCGTGCTCGTCATCGTCAACATCTGAGGTCAGCTGAACCATGGACGTCATCTCCGATCAGAACTGGCTGCTGAGCCTGGGCACCTTCTTGCCCCTCGCCGGCGTGCTGGTGATGCTGCTCATCCCCAAGCGAGAGGAACTGCTCCACAAGCAGATCGCCCTCGTGACCGCGCTCGCCACTCTGGGCGTGGGCATCTACACCCTCATCCAGTTCGACTACGACCGTGCCGAGGCGCTGCAGTTCTACGCGAGCACCGAGTGGATCACCGTCATCAACAGCGGTTACACCATCGGCCTCGACGGGATCAGCCTGCCGCTGTACTTCCTGTCGATGGTGATCACCGTGCTGGTGATGATCTACAGCTGGGACCACATTCCCTCGCCGGGCAACCCCAAGGCATTCCTGATCCTCATGCTGGTGCTGCAGACCGGCATGGCAGGCACGTTCGTCGCCCAGGACCTCATCTTGTTCTTCGTCTTCTTCGAAGTCGTGCTGCTGCCGATGTACTTCATGATCGGCGTGTGGGGCGGCGAACAGCGCCAGTACGCCTCGCTCAAGTTCTTCCTGTACACGATGTTCGGCTCGGCCCTGATGCTCGTGGCCTTCCTGGCGGTGTTCTACAAGACCGGCGCCGAGAGCTTCTCGATCCCGTACCTCATCACCGAGGGCATCAACATCGACGAGGACGTCGCCGTCTGGATCTTCGGCGGCATGTTCATCGGCTTCGCCGTCAAGGTGCCGATGTTCCCCTTCCACACCTGGCTGCCCGACGCACACACCCAGGCGCCCACCCAGGGTTCGGTGATCCTGGCCGCGGTCCTGCTGAAGCTCGGTACCTACGGCTTCGTCCGCATCGCCATTCCGATCCTGCCCCAGGCGGCGGTGCAGTGGGCCCCGGTGATCGGCATCCTCGCCGTGATCGGCATCATCTACGGCGCGCTCGGATGTCTGGCCCAGACCGACATGAAGCGGCTCATCGCGTTCTCCTCGGTTGCACACATGGGGTTCGTGATGCTCGGCATCTCGACGCTCACCCCGCTCGGCATCAACGCCGCGCTGTTCGGCATGGTGGCCCACGGTCTGATCACGGGCATGCTCTTCTTCTGCGCCGGCTCGATCAAGGAGCGCTACCACACGCTCGAGATCAAGCGTCTCAGCGGCCTGCTCATCCAGATGCCGAAGCTGGGGTGGATCCTCGGCTTCTGTGCGATGGCCTCGCTCGGCCTGCCCGGCCTCGCCGGCTTCTGGGGTGAGTTCCCTGCCATCCTCAGCGCATACCAGCCCGCGCCACAACTCAGCGTCGGCCTGTTTCGCACGCTGATGGTGATCGCCGCCCTCGGCACCGTGCTCGCGGCCGGCTACCTGCTCTGGCTGTACCAGCGCACCGCCTTCGGTGAGCCGAATCCCGAGTTCGTCAGCCACGGCCACGCCCATTCCGTCGGTGCAGCCGGCAACGACGAGCACCACGACGAGATCCACGACGTCACCGTCTACGAGTGGATCGCCTGGACGCCGCTGCTCATCGCGATCGTCGTCCTCGGTGTCTACCCGCAGCTGATGTTCGGCGTCATGGACCCAGCGGTCACGCAGCTCGTGGCGGTGTTCGAGAAGTGATCGCAGGCTTGCTCGCCACCGCCGGGGAGTGGGTCGCTCCCACGCTCGACTATCACGCCCTCGCGCCCGAGATCGTGCTCGCAGCCGGCATCTTCGCGGTGCTGTCGCTCGATCTGTTCCTCGGGCCCGAGCGACGCTGGGTCACCTCGGCGCTGAGCGGGTTCGTCCTGCTCGGGGCGCTCGTCGGCGTCGTGACGCTCTCGGTGATCGGCGACGACACCCGGAGCATGTTCGGCGGCCGATATGTGGTCGACGAGTACGCACTCATCCTGAAGGCGCTGTTCCTCCTCACCGGTTACGTCGTCATCCTGATGAGCTCCGACGAGATCGAACATGGTCGTTACCACCAGGGCGAGTACTACGTGCTCCTGCTCACCAGCGTGCTGGGCATGGTGATGATGGCGTCGTCTCGCGACCTCCTCAGCATCTTCGTCGCGCTCGAACTGCTCTCGATCCCGGCCTACATGTTGGCGGCGTGGAACAAGCGCAACAGCAAGGGCAACGAGGCGGGCGTGAAGTACTACCTGCTCGGTGTCTTCGCGTCGGCGATCATGCTCTACGGCATGAGCTTGCTGTACGGCGTCACCGGCACGACCCTGCTCACCGAGATCGGCTCGTCGATCACGGCCAACGGGCAGTACAGCGGCATCGAGACGCTCGCCGTGGTGTTCGTCGTGGTGGGTTTCGCGTTCAAGGTCAGCGCAGTGCCGTTCCACCAGTGGGCGCCCGATGTGTACGAGGGTGCTCCCACCCCGGTCACCGCGTTCTTGAGTGTGGCGTCGAAGGCGGCCGGGTTCGTCGCGCTGACCACGCTCGTGTTCGTGGCATTCCCGAAGGCCGTCGACGTGTACCAGCCGTTCATCTGGGTGCTCGCAGTGGCGTCGATGACCATCGGCAACCTGCTTGCGCTGCGCCAGACGAACATCGTCCGCATGCTCGCCTACTCGAGCATCAGTCAGGGCGGGTTCATCCTCATGCCGCTCACGGTCGCCGGGATACCCGGCGCCAGTGAGTCGGCATTGAAGGCCGTCGTCGTCTACCTCGTCGTGTACGCCGCCACGAACCTCGGTGCGTTCGCGGTGGTGATCGCGGTGTCACGCAAGACTCGTAGCGGAGAGATCAGCAGCTTCGGTGGGCTGTTCTCGTACGCCCCGGCACTCGGCGTGCTGATGACGGTGTTCATGGCGTCGTTGGCGGGCATCCCGCCGCTCGGTGGCTGGTTCGCGAAGTTCGGTGCGTTCAAGGCGGTGCTCGACGCCGACACCGGCTGGGGGTACTCGATCGCGATCATCGCCGCACTCAACACCGTCATCGCGGCGGCGTACTACGTCACGGTGATGCGCGAGATCTGGATGAAGCCCGTACCCGACGGCGACACGACCGAGATCCGCACCCCGTCGTCGGTGCAGGCCGCACTCATCATCACCTGCGCAGTGACGATCGTGCTCGGCGTGCTGCCCGATCTCGTGGGTCGATTCGGCGACCTCAGCGATCTCACCGGTGCCCTCGGCCGCTGACGAGATCGTCGATGCGATCGCCGCCGCCGGCGGCGCACTCCGCTTCGACCGTTACATCGACAGCGCCCTCTACGGGGCACACGGCTTCTACACCTCGGGGGGACGCGCCGGACGTCGTGGTGACTTCCTCACCGCGCCGGAGGTCGGTCCGTTGTTCGCCAGCGTGCTCGCCACATGGATCGACGCAGAGTTCCGGCGTCTCGGCGAGCCCGCCGGCTTCGAGGTGATCGAGGTCGGCGCCGGGCCAGGCACGCTCGCCCGTTCCGTGCAGTCGCACTGGCGGGCGGTCGAGCATGCAGGCCATCCCTACACGACGGTCGAATCGAGCTCGGTGCAGCGCACCACGCATCCCGACACGGTGACCTCGTGCGAGGTGTTCCCTGCGCGTGCGGTGACCGGTGTGGTGATCGCCAACGAGCTGCTCGACAACCTCGCCTTCCGGCTCCTCGTGTACGACGGCGGATGGCGGGAGGCGCATGTCGAGTTCCGGTCGGGACGGTTCGTCGAAGTGTTGGCCCCGATCGACGATCATCCGGGCTGGCTCCCGCTCACCGCACCGCACGGGGCACGGGTGCCGTGGCAGCAGCAGGCGCACGACTGGGTGGCGAGCACGATCGCCTCGCTCGCCGGCGGACGTCTGCTGTGCATCGACTACGTCACTGCACGAACGGCCGAACTCGCCACCACGCCGTGGCGCGAATGGCTGCGCACCTACCGGGGCCACGAGCGCGGGGTCCACTACCTCACCGCTCCAGGCGAACAGGACATCACCACCGAGGTCGCACTCGACCAGCTGCCCGAACCCGACGTGGTGCGTACCCAGGCGCAGTTCCTCCAGCGTTGGGGGATCGACGAGCTGGTCGACGAGGGTCGACTGGCCTGGGAGGCCGCCGCAGCGGCCCCGACCGTCGCGGCGATGAAGATGCGCAGCCGAGTCCGCGAGGCCGAGGCGCTGCTCGATCCGACGGGCCTCGGTGCCTTCCTCGCGCTCGAATGGGCAGTCGGCTGAGCCGAACTCACCGGCGGCGGGGAGCGGCCGCAGACGTTCACCCGGGTGACACTCCGGCGCATTCGTCGCTTGTCGACACCGTTCGTCGACATGATGGACAGCGCGCTCGAGCCACCGACGACGTCCGACGGCACTGGCGGCTCATCCGAGCCGCCGACCCCTGCGCCGCCGACCCCTGCGCCGCCGACCCCTGCGCCGCTGGTGCTCGAGCCATCGCCCGCCCACAATGCTTCGACCCGCGACGCCGATGTCGCCACGGGCCGGCCACCGGCGCTGCCGCTGCTGTCGGGCCCGACCGTCGTGGTCGCCTCGCAGGGCCCGGTGCCAGCCATCGCAGCGCTGCCGGCCACCGGCGGCGCCACCGAGGTTCCCCTCGGGTCGGCATCGCTGCTCATCGTGATCGGGTTCGCGTTGGCAACAGTTGCCCGCCGGCGCGAGACGCGGCGTTGCTGACGCGAGCAGGCACTCCTCGTCACCGGCTCCGATCGAGCCGCTCGGTCGGTGTGGCTGAGGTCACCGCGTGTTGCTGTCAGGTGGAACAACAGGAGTAGCGTCGCCGTCCTGTGGGATCTGATCAAACGGCCGGACCTGAGTCGGTCAACCTGGCGAAGGAGATCGAGGAGCAGCACCTCGCCGACGCCGCGCATGCCGAAGAGGACGCCGAGGGTCCGCGCGACCATGACCATCGTTCCAAGGCAGGCACCGCCATGCTGTCGCTCGGAGCGCTGGGCGTGGTCTACGGCGACATCGGCACCAGCCCGCTGTACGCGCTGAGGGAGGCCTTCAACGGCGAGGGCCACGTCATGACCGTCGACAAGGCGAATGTGTACGGCATCTGTTCGCTCGCGTTCTGGTCGCTGATCATCATCATCTCGATCAAGTACCTGATGTTCGTGATGAGGGCGGACAACAAGGGCGAGGGTGGCATCCTCGCGCTCACGGCGCTGGTGATGCGCAAGCGCGAGCCGCAGGTCACCAAGGCCGGCATGCTGGTCGCACTCGGGATCTTCGGTACGGCGCTGCTGTACGGCGACGGGGCGATCACGCCCGCGATCTCGGTGCTGAGCGCCGTCGAGGGACTCGAGGAGGTGTCCGAGTCGTTCGCCGGCGCGGTCATCCCGATCGCGATCGGCATCCTGATCCTGCTGTTCCTCGCGCAGAGCCGCGGCACCGGTGCGATGGGCAAGGTCTTCGGTCCGATCATGATGGTGTGGTTCGCCACCCTCGCGCTGATGGGGCTGTCGAAGATCGCCGATGGTCCGGCGATCATCGGGTCGATCAACCCGCTCTACGCGCTCCAGTACTTCACCCACGAACCGTTGAAGGCGTTCCTGTCGCTCGGCTCGATCTTCCTCGTGGTCACCGGTGGCGAGGCGCTGTACGCCGACATGGGCCACTTCGGCCGCAAGCCGATCATGTACGGCTGGTACGGCATGGTGCTGCCATCGCTCGTGCTCAACTACTGGGGGCAGGGTGCGTTCTTGATGGCGAACCCGCAAGTGGTCGACAAGCGTTTCTTCTTCCTCATGGCACCGGAGGCGCTGAAGCTGCCGCTCGTGCTGCTGGCCACGATGGCCACGGTCATCGCATCACAGGCTCTCATCTCGGGCGTGTTCTCACTGACCGCACAGGCCGTGCAGCTCGACTACCTGCCTCGCATCGCGATCCGTCACACGTCGCAGAGCCAGTCGGGCCAGATCTACGTACCGCTCGTCAACTGGGTGCTGATGGTCGTGTGCGTCGGTCTCGTGATCGGATTCCAGTCGAGCGAACACCTCGCCGCGGCATACGGCATCGCCGTCACCATGACGATGGCGATCACCACGCTGATCTTCTTCAAGGTGCTCGTCGACCGGTGGGGATGGGAGCGGTGGAAAGCGTTCGCCGTCTGCATCCCGCTGTTCATCATCGAACTGGGCTTCCTCGGCGCGAACATCGTGAAGATCCCCAAGGGCGGCTGGTTCGCCCTCGTCGTGGCGTTCGTCCTCATGGTGCAGATGCAGACCTGGCGCAAGGGGCGCGCGCTCGTGGCCGCCCGCATCCATCGCGGCGAGCGTCCCATCGCCGAGGTGCTCGACGAGGCGTCCGACATCAAGCGTGTGGCCGGCACTGCCGTGTTCATGTTCAAGGACCTCGGCAAGGCCCCGCCGGCGCTGGTGAACAACCTGAGGCACAACAAGGTGCTGCACAAGAACACACTCATCGTCTCGGTCGACACCGACGAGGCTCCCCGTGTCGACGCGGACGAGCGGCACCAGATCACCAAGGTGGAGCCCGGGGTGTTCCAGGTGCTGCTCACGTTCGGGTTCATGGAAGAACCCGACGTGCCACTCGCTCTGTCGCAGATCGATCACCGTGAGATCCACTTCGACAAAGAGCACGCCACGTACTTCATCGGCCGCGAGTCGATCGTGGCCGGCAAGGCGCCCGGTATGCACCCGGCGTTGGAGCACCTGTTCGTGCTGCTCAACCGCGGTGCCGACAGCGCCAGCCGGTTCTTCAACCTCCCGGCCGACAAGGTCTTCGAGGTCGGTTCGCAGGTCGAGATCTGACACCGTCGCTCAGCGGGTGGCCACCCGACGCGACGAGGGGCCGATGCTGCCCACGCCCGTCCGCACCCCGGCTCGTGTCCATGACGGGGACCGACCGCCGAGGGCTTTGCTACGGTCGTTCGCACAAGCGTTCCGCCTGAGGGGGTACCGGATCATGAGCGACAGCTCGACTGCGATCGATGCGCTGCAGTGGGAGAACCGCCGCTTCCCACCGTCGGAGGAGTTCAAACGCCAGGCGCTCGTCGCCGGCACGTTCATGTACGACGACGCGGCGCAGGACGACCAGGGGTTCTGGGCTCGTCAGGCGGCCGACCTGGTCGACTGGTCGACCGAGTGGCACACGATCTGTGAGTGGGATCTGCCGTTCGCGAAGTGGTTCGTCGGCGGCGAGCTCAACGTGTCGTACAACTGCCTCGACCGCCATGTGCTCGCAGGGCGCGGTGACAAGGTCGCGTTCCACTGGGAGGGTGAGCCGGGAGACACGCGCACCGTCACCTACGCCGATCTCCTCGCCGAGACGCAGCGGTTCGCCAACGTCCTGAAGGGCCTCGGGGTGGCCAAGGGAGACCGCGTCAACATCTACCTCCCGATGATCCCCGAGGCCGTGGTCGCAATGCTGGCGTGTGCCCGCATCGGCGCAGCCCACAGCGTGGTGTTCGGAGGGTTCAGCGCCCACTCCCTGCGCGATCGGATCAACGACGCCGAGGCCAAGGTGCTCGTCACCGCCGACGGTGGCTACCGCCGCGGCGAGGTGTTCGCTCTCAAGCCGGTCGCCGACGACGCGGTCGCGGCGACGCCCTCGATCACCGACGTCGTCGTCGTGCGGCGCGGCGGCAACGACGTCGACATGCAGGCGGGACGTGACCACTGGTACCACGACCTCATGGCGGTCGCGGATCCCGAGTGTCCGCCGGAGCCGATGGACAGCGAACAGCTGCTGTTCCTGCTGTACACCTCGGGCACCACGGGCACGCCCAAGGGCATCATGCACACCACTGGCGGCTACCTCACCCAGGTCGCGTTCACCCACAAGTACGTGTTCGATCTGCACGATGACGACGTCTACTGGTGCACCGCCGACGTGGGATGGATCACCGGCCACAGCTACATCGTCTACGGCCCGCTCGCCAACGGCGCGACCCAGGTGATGTACGAGGGAGTGCCCAACTTCCCGGGCAACGACCGCTTCTGGGCGCTGATCGAGAAGTACGGCGTCACGAAGTTCTACACCGCGCCCACGGCGATCCGGACGTTCATGAAGTGGGGCGCCGAGGAGCCGGCGAAGCACGACCTGTCGAGCCTGAGGGTGCTCGGTTCGGTCGGCGAGCCGATCAACCCCGAGGCGTGGATGTGGTATCACGAGCACATCGGCCGGGGGAACTGCCCGATCGTCGACACGTGGTGGCAGACCGAGACCGGAGCGATCATGATCAGCCCGCTCCCGGGAGCGACCACCACCAAGCCCGGCTCGGCCACCTTCGCCCTGCCCGGCATCGGTACCGAACTGGTCGACGAGAACGGTGCGCACGTCGGGCGCGGTGGTGGGTACCTCACGCTCACACGGCCCTGGCCGAGCATGCTGCGCGGCATCTGGGGTGACCCGGAGCGCTACCGGGAGACCTACTGGAGTCGTTTCGACGGCCGCTACTTCGCAGGTGACGGCGCCAAGCTCGACGACGACGGGTACCTGTGGCTGCTCGGACGCGTCGACGACGTGATGAACGTGAGTGGCCACCGCATCTCCACCACCGAGGTCGAAAGCGCCCTGGTCGCCCACCCCGCGGTGGCCGAGGCAGCCGTGGTGGGCGCCAGCGACGCCACCACGGGACAGGCGATCATCGCGTACGTCACCCTGCGCGGGGGTGCCGATGTGACCGAGCAGGATCTCCGCAGCTTCGTTGGCGAGGAGATCGGACACATCGCCAAGCCGAAGGCGATCTACTTCACCCCTGATCTACCGAAGACTCGGAGCGGCAAGATCATGCGTCGCCTGCTGCGTGACGTGGCCGAGGGCCGCAACCTCGGTGACACCAGCACGTTGGCCGACGCCAACGTGGTCACGGAACTGCAGCGCCGCGCTGCGGAGATCCCGACCGAGGACTGACGGGATCGGCCTCCTCTTCATGCGTGCGACCGCCCAGTGGCGTGACGAACCCCGCGAACCCGGCCGGGCGGTGCTGGTCGACATCGACGGCGTGCTCTCCGACGCGTCGCAGCGTCAGCACTACCTGAAGAACTCCGAGGGGCGCAAGGACTGGCGCGGGTTCTTCGGCGCATGCGGCGACGACCGGCCTCTGAGCGCGGTGCCTGCGCTCTTGCACCTGCTCGACGACGGACTCACCGTCGTGCTCCTGTCGGCGCGGCCGGCATGGGTGTTCGAGACCACGCTCGCGTGGCTCGCCCGCCACGGAATCCGTTGGGACCTCCTGGTCCTGCGCGCCGATGACCAGCATCTCGGCGCAGCGGAGTTCAAGCGGGGGGTGGTTCGCGAACTGCTCGCACGCGGGTTCGTGATCGAACTCGCCGTCGATGACGACGACAAGATCGTCGAGATGTACCAGACCGAGTCGTTGCGCGCGCTCTACGTGCACTCTGGCTACTACGTGGCGCCGCCGTCGACCGGGCGCTGAACACCGGCGACCTGCCCGCCGCGGAACTGGCTCTCAAGCGGACCTCAAGCGCTGCCGATACCACCTGCGTGGTGGACAGGACCGACAACCAGCCGAACTCGACGGACCAGTCCGGTCCGGCGAGCGGCGCGCCGACGAGCGAAGGGCCGCTGAAGTTCGACTTCAAGCTCCGGCTCGGATCGCGCGAAGAGACCAACGCGCAGCTGAGTGGACGTGCGACCGGGGAACTGGTGCAGCTGCAGCCGATCGACTGGGATGCGTTGGCGATCACTCCCGACGAACCGCGGACCTATCAGAGCGACAGCGACCTGCAGTCGATCATCGTCCAGCTCGCCAACCAGATTGCCGGCCCCGACGCGAGGTCAGCGTCCGGCGGCCAGGTCATCTCGGTCACTGCCTCGGCGACGTTCGAGCCCCGGCCCGCTGCCTCTGCGCCGGCACCGCCACCAGAACCAGAACAACAACCAGCACCCGAACCCGAACCCGACCTCGTCCTCGGCTCCGACCCCGCGCCGTCGGCGCTCGTGGCCACCGCCTCGGCGAGCGTTGCGCCCGTGGGCTCGCCGCAGCCGTCCACCACCGAGGCGCCCGTCATGGCGCTCCGGTTCGCCCCCATCGCGCCGTTGCCCGACTCCCTGCGGTCTGCGGCCGAACCGGGCGAGTCATCGGCGGTCGACCTCCAGGAACCGGCTGCGACGCAAGCGCGTCCTCGCGGCATCAACCCGGCTGCTGCCAGCGTGGCCGCCGCAGCGGCCGCAGCTGCAGCCGACGTCACGGGTGTGGCCGGGACGGTCGTCGATACTGCTGACACGCTCGACACCGCTGACGACCTCGATACCGCTGACACCAGCGTCGTGGCGCCGGAAGTCGTGGCACCGGAAGTCGTGGAGATCCTCGCGGCGGTCCAGGCCGCTGCGGCGGGCGCCGGGCCGACGCTCGCCCCACAGCACGCAGCGCCATCCGCGCCGAAAGCGCCACCCGAAGCGGCCGTGACACCGGCACCTGCGGCACCCATCGCCGACGTGTCGATGCCCCAGACCGTTCCTGCCGTTCCTGCTGTTCCTGCCGTGGCCGCTGCCCCGGCTGCGCCGGTCATGCTCACCGCCGAGGCCGCGGTGCAGCCAGCTGCAGTCGCTGCCCCGCTCACGCTCAGCCTTGCCAAGATCGAACGCAAGGCCGACGCCCAACGCCCCACCAAGCCGGTCGACTTCCACGCCCTGCTCGGGCAGGCCGGCTTCAACGCGCCGCCCCCCAAGCGCAGGAAGAAGCGGCATCCGTTCCGCGCCTTCTTCAAGCTGGTCGTCGTCCTCGGCGTCATCGGGGCCGGCCTGTACTTCGGCAAGGTGCAGGTGCTCGACAAGCGTTGGGACCCCGATCTGAAGCCGATTGCCGAGGCCGTCTCGTCCGAGCGCGACCTCGGATGGAAGCGGGCCGTCAAGCTCGAGGTCCTGGCTGCCGACGACTATGCGACGAAACTCGCGACCAACGGCCTGTTCCTCACCGAGGTCGAGCTCGACGTCGCCGCGGCCGAGTGGCGGGCCATGGGCCTCGCCGAGGGACGCGTGGTGTCCGAGACGATCGGCGCGGCAGCCATGGCCGAGCGGCCCGTCTTCTACGACCCGATCGACGGCAAGATCTACGAGCTCGAGGACATCGACGACGAACTGCGCGAGCTGGCGTTGCATGAGGCGCTGACCGAAGCGCTGCTCGATCAGCAGGTGTCGTGGAGCGACGTGATGGTCGATCCGGCGATCGACCGCGGTGAGGCGCGAGGGATCCGGATGATGGTCGACGGTGATGCCGACTCGGTGGCCGGCGCAGCCTTGAACCTCGATGCCGACGACATCGCAGAGATCGACGAGCAGATCGCCGAGCTCGCCGTGGAGAACGCCGACGACACACTTCGCGCCTCGAAGTACGCCGTCGCACTCCTCACCGCCGATCCCGGTGTATCGGTGCTCTTCGACTTCGCCGACGACGCCGAGGCACGTGACGCCCTCCTCGAGGTGCGCAGCGACGCAGCGGTGCTCGACGGCGCTCGTGACCTGTTGTTCTCCGCGGACAACCTGGCCTCGGTCGCCGCCAACACCCGCGGGATGTTCTACTGGTACCACGTGCTCGCTGGTCGGCTCGGCTCTGCCGAGGCATGGGACGCCGCGCTTGCTTGGGAGGGCGACGAGGTCGTCATCGACACCGACACGGCCAACGGCCTCTGTGTGACTGCCACGGTCTCGGCACTCGACGAGCCGGGCCGGTTGCGTCTGCTCGATGCGCTCACGCGATGGGCGGCGGCTGCGCCCGTCGAGGCCGGCACCACTGTCACGTCGGTCGGTTCGGAGCGGATCGACGTGAGCAGCTGCGACCCGGGTGCCGACGCAGACACCGTCCTCAACGACTCGATCAGCGCGGTCGGCGAGGCCGACGTGGAGTACGCCGTCGTCGGACGTGCGGATGCAGCTTCCGAAGATCAGCAGCAGTGCGTGGTGAACGCCGTACGTGGCTTCGACGTGGCGTCGGTCTACGCCCGTGGCGATGCGGTCGAGATCGACAGCGTGGTCGAGTCGATCCGCACCGCATGCGAGAACCCCGTCTGAGCGACTGACCCGACGAGTCGCCGAGGTTCAGTCGCCGAGGTTCAGTCGCCGAGGTTCAGTCGC
>Ga0105048_10005510_pt1 | contig 20464 bp, 16 predicted proteins | sample MAT05_FD_78382 | JGI IMG/M metagenome (GOLD analysis project Ga0105048, IMG submission 78382) | Freshwater microbial communities from Lake Fryxell liftoff mats and glacier meltwater in Antarctica - MAT-05 | ecosystem: Environmental > Aquatic > Freshwater > Ice > Liftoff microbial mat | place...
ATCGAGCGCGTGCACGATGCGCTCGTCGATCTACTGCGCCGCGAGACCGACTATCTGCACGAAGCGCAGTGCATGACGCGGATGGCCGCGAACTCCGTCGACGACGACGATCTGCTGTTTCCGTCGGTCGTGCCGGATCTGACGACGCGCGACGTGCTGACGATGACCTTCATGGAGGGCATCAAGATCACCAAGTTCGACGAGTACGAGAAGCTCGGGATCGATCGCGAGGCGGTCGGGACCAAGATGATCCAGACGTTCTACAAGTCGCTGCTCGTCGACCATTTCTTCCACGCCGATCCGCACCCGGGAAATTTCCTGGTGCAGGCAGGGCCGACGCCTGATCAGCCGAAGCTGGTGATCCTCGATTTCGGTGCGATCAGCGAGGTCAGCACCCAGCTCGTCGACGGCATGATCGACATCTTGCAGGGCTTCTTCACCGAGGACGCGAAGCTCGCGGTCGTCGGCTTTCGACGGATGGGGTTCGTCGCGCCCGAGGGCAACCAAGAGCTGCTCGAGAAGACGGTCGTCACGTATTTCTCGAAGCTGCTCAAGGTGCAAATCCGCACCGCGGGCGCGCTCATGCGCGCGAAGCAGAGCGACCTCGAGCAGCTCGCGGATCCGCAGGTGGAGCGCGCGGAGCTGCGCGAGCTGATGAAGTCGTTCCACTATCCGGAAGGCTGGTTCTACGCCGAGCGCGCGAGCGTGATGATGTTCTGGTTGTGTGGGCAGATCGCGCCGGATCTCGACACGCTGCAAGTCGGCTTCCCGTACATCGCGCCGCTGCTGCTCAAGCGACAGATGGAGCTCTCCGCCGCCGAGAGCGCCGCGGAGGCCGCGGCCGCGATCGCGACCGAGAGCGCCGCCGAGAGCGCTACGGAGAACGCAGCGCAGTAGAGCGTCGCGCGCGCTGCGGACGCGGCGAACATCGCTCGGCGTCGCGCACGTTCTGGTACGGTCCGCGCACATGACCGACGCGTCGACGCCGTCGCCACCACCTACGCCTGACGCCCAGACGCCCGACGCGCCCGCCGATGCGCCGATGGATCACGCGCCGGCGGCGTCCGCGACGGTCGACGGAGCTGCGCCGGCTCCTGTGATGCCGCCGCCAACGCCGGCGCCGGTGAGCACGAACTCGCGCCTCATCGGGCTGCTCGTGCTGGCGCTGATCGGGCTGAGCGCGCTCTACGTCTGGCAAAAGCTCGCGGGCAAGCCCGACACCACGCGCGTCGCAACGGCATGTGTCTCGGCGCGCCCGCACTTCGCCGCGTTCGAGCGCTGTCTGCTCGGCTCGCCGCTCGCCGGCGAAGAAAGCGCAGCGCAGCGCCTGCGCAACATCGTGCTCGCCAACGAGACGCTCGTGCCGGAAGCAGACTGGCCGCGCCGCTGTGCGCCGCCACTTCAGCGCGCCATCGACGTGCTGAATCCAGCGCGCAAAGAAGACCCGCGCGTCGATCGGCTGGTGGCCTCGCTGTTCAGCGTACGCATTGCGGTCACAGGCGGCCGGGCGCCGACTGGGATCGACTCGCTGTGGGAGGCCGCGGCGCGCGTGCAGGTGACGGGCGGCACGGCATCGGCCGATGCGCCGGCCGCGCGCGCGCCGCTGCGCCCGCTCACCGCCCGCGAGGCGACGGCGGCGCTGATCGGACCGCGGCATCAGCGCGTGCTGCACGTCGATCGCGATCGCGTTCTTCTCGCTGGACCCGCCGTGCGGATGTGCCGCGTCGACGCGACGCGCGTCGCGTGTCTCGATGGCGCCGTACCCGCGCCGACCACCGGCGTCGTGCTCGCACCGAGCGCGCCAGCGAGCGGAGCGACCCGCGCTGCGGACCTCGTCGTGCTCCGCGCACATGGCGCGCCCGCGCGCGTCGTCGACACCGCTGGATGGACCGAGATCGCGGCGCCGGAGCGCTTGTACGCCGCCTACGCGCAGCGCGGCGGCGTGAGCCTGGTACGCGCGGGCGCGGCGCGCGGCGGAGCGCCTTCTTCGAGCATCGTCATCGAGAGCGTCGCGATCGAGAGCCTCGCGGCGGGCGCGGCATTGACGCCAGCGACGCTCGAGCTGCGCATTCCACTGTCGCCGGTCAGCGCGCCGCAGATCGCTGCAGGCTTCGTTCACTACAGCTACGCGGACCTGCGCGCGCCTGCGCCACGCGCGCCGCCCGAGCCTCCGCGCGTTGGGATCGGCGTCACTTGGCTCGCCGACGACGTGAGCGCCCCGCGCGTGCCGCAGCTGCCGCTTTGGCTCCCGTCCCTGCCGGTGCAGGTGCTCGGCTGTGCGCTCACGTCAGGGCGCGCGCTCGCGTTCATCACGGCGACGATCGTCGACGGCGCAGAGCCGCAGCCGCGCGCGGCCGAGGTGCACTTCTACGACGCTGCGGGCGCGCACACGGCCACCGTGACCGGCAGGCTGCCGGGCACGGCGGCGGTGATCGACTGCATCGGCGACCGCGTCGCGCTGGTCGCGCGCAAGCAGGTCGCGACCGACGCGCGGCGTGGCATTCAGCTCGCGGGTCTCACGTGTTCGGCCGACGGCTGCGAGTCGTCGAGCGCGGCGGTCGCGCGAATGAACGACGTGCCCGATGTGGTCACGCTCGGCGGCGGCGAGGTCCTCGCGGTGTATCGCACGGCAGCGTCCGGCGGCTTACGCGCGCGCATCGCGCCGCTCGCACTTCTGGCGACCGCGCGCGAGCTCGTGATCACCGACGAGGCGCCGTATGGCGGCATCGAGAGCAGCCATCGATGGCTGGTGCGCGATGGCGACGGTGCGCTGCTGGTGCTCGAGACGCGCGCCGGTATCGTCGCGCTGCGCATCTCCGCCGACGGTGCGCTCATGCTGCTGCGGCCGTAGGCTGCACGGTCTGCGGGGCGACTCCGCATTCGAGCGCGTCGCGTTTTACTGCCGCGTCAGCGCCGCGTGGAGCGCGCCGATCAGGCCGACGCGCGGGTTGGTCACGACGCTGACGCGCGTCGCCTCGAGCAGCGGCGACATCCGGCCTTTGCGGTTGAACGCCGCGAGGAAGTGCCCTTCGCGCAGCTTTGGCAGCAGCCGCATCGCGACGCCGCCCGCGATGTAGAGGCCGCCCTTCGGCAATACTTTGAGCGCGAGGTTTCCGGCCTCGGAGCCGTAGAGGCTCATGAACAGATCCACCGTTCGCACGCAGATCTCGTCGTCGCCCGTGAGCGCGCGCTGACCGATGACGGCGCTCGGGTCCTCGCTCGTCATGCGCGCTTCGGTGTCCGGTCGCGCGGTCAGCCCCTCGTGCTCGATCAAGAAGCGATACAGCGTGAGTAGTCCCGGCCCCGACACGACGCGCTCGCAGCTCACGCGCTCGTGCCGGCCCAGCAGAAAGCGCAACAGCGCGATCTCCAGCTCGTTGCGCGGCGCGAAGTCGCAATGCCCGCCTTCCGACGCGATGACCTTCCATTGTCCGGCGACAGGCAGCACGATCGCCTCGCCGAGGCCCGTGCCCGCGCCGATGATCGCGATCGGTCCGGAGGGGTCGACGACGCCTTCTTGCAGCACTTCCACATCGTCCGCGTCGAGCTTCGGGATGCCGAGCGCGACCGCGTGAAAGTCGTTGATCAGCCGCACACGCTCGAGGTCGAGCGCCACCTCGAGGGCGCGCGCATCGATGCGCCACGGGAGATTCGTCGCACGAACCGACTCACCATGTTCCTCGACCGTCACCGGGCCGGCGACGCCTATGCCGGCGTGTGTGACCGATGCGAGATCGTCGCCGAGGAATTTGCGGATCACCTCGGCGAGCCCGCTGAAGTCGCGACTCGCGAAGCGCTCGCTGCGTAGCTCGCGGTGAAAGCCCTCTTCGTCGAGCTCCTGGAGCGAGAGCAGGGTCTTGGTGCCGCCGACGTCCGCCGCGAGTACACGCATGCGCGGAACTGTAGCCTGGCAGCGAGGGGTTTGGCCTGTTAGGTAGTGCCGAAATGCGCAGGCTTGGGGTCGATCCTGGAGACGCGCGCGTCGGCCTCGCGGTCTCGGACGACGAGGGCGCGCTCGCCACGCCGCTGTGTACGATCGCGGCGCGCGGCGAGGGTGACCCGGCCAAGCGCATCGCCTCGGAGGCACTGCGCGAGGGCTGCAAGGAGATCGTCGTCGGTCTGCCGCGCAACCTCGATGGCAGCGAGGGCGGCGCAGCGCGTAAGGCGCGGCTCCTCGCGGCGCGCATCCACACCGCGACCGGGCTGCGCGTCGTGCTGTGGGACGAACGCCTGACGACCGCCGAGGCGCACCGCGCGCTCGGCGCCGCGGAGATGAGCGAGCGCGATCAGCGCAAAGTGATCGATCAGGTCGCGGCGACGATCTTGCTGCAGAGCTATCTCGATGCGCGCGCGGCGCGGAAGCGCGAGGCGCTCGAGAAGAAACGTGACAAGTCGGCGGACGCGAGTCAGACGGAGAGCGAGTGGAGCCCAACAAGCGAGGACGCGGCCGTGCCGAGCGCACCGGAGCGCGACGCGAGCGGACGCCGCGGAGCCCGCGGAGCCCGCGACGTCCGCGGCCGGCGTCCGCAGCGGTAGCGTCGAAGAAGACGTCTGCGCCGGTGCGTCGCGCGCGCCGACGCGTCGTGCGCCTTTGGCTGATCGCGGTCGCCTTCGCGGCGCTCGTGGGCGCGCTCGCGCTCGGCCTCTCGACCAGTGGGCGCTCGGCGCTGCGCAGCGTCGTCGCGCTGTTCGGCAGCGATGGACCGCGCGTGACGATCCCCGAAGGCTTCAGCCGCCTCGACATCGCCGACCGTCTCGCGGCCCGCGGAATCTGCGCCCGCGAACCGTTTCTGGCTGCGACGACCGACCGCGCTCTGCTCACCGCGCTGGAGCTGCCCGGCACGAGCGCCGAGGGCTATCTGTTCCCGGACACCTACGACTTCGAGCCGCACAGCGAGCCCGCAGAGATCGTGCGGCGCATGGTGCTGAACTTCCGCGCGCGCACCGCGACGCTGCTCGCTGCGCACATGACGGCGCTCGCTGAGCGTCAGCTCACGCCGCATGACGCGCTGGTGATGGCGTCGGTCGTCGAGAAGGAGGCCGTCGTTGCGGAGGAGCAGCCGATCATCGCTGGCGTCTTTTGGAATCGGCTTCGGCGCGCGGAGTTCACGCCGCACCGACTGCAGGCGGATCCGACGGTCTCCTACGGCTGCCGCGTCGCGCGCGAGCTCGCGCCTTCGTGTGCGCGCTTCGACGGGCATCGCATCACGCGCACGATGACCAATGACGCGCTCAACCCGTACAACACGTATCGCAACGACGGCTTGCCACCGGGGCCGATCTCGAACCCGGGCCTCGGCGCGATCGAGGCCGCGCTCGCGCCCGCTTCGCACGACTACTTCTACTTCGTCGCGCGTGGCGGTCGTCGCCACACGTTCAGCCGCACGCTGGCCGAGCACGACACGGCCGTCGGCGCGTATCACGAGCTGCTGAAGAAGGCGCCGTGACGCGTCGCGCGGATCGCTCGGACGCGCAGCTCGATCTGTTCGCTGCGCCACTAGAACCGTCGGCGAAGTCTGCGCGACCGACGTCGACCGATCCGGAGCTGCTTGCGCTCGCGGCAGCGCTGCCTCCGCACCTGCGCTTCGGCACCTCGAGCTGGACCTTCCCCGGTTGGACCGGCCTCGTCTACCGCCGCCGCTATGCGACGCCCGCCGCGTTCACCCGCGACTCGCTCGGCGAATACGCAGAGCATCCGCTGTTCCGCACCGTCGGCATCGACCGCGGCTATTACGCGCCGATCCCGCCCGAAGATCTCGCCGCCTACGCCGCACAGCTGCCGCCCGGATTTCGCGCAGTGTCGAAGGTGTTCTCGGAGCTCACGACGATCACGTTTCCCGATCACCCGCGGCTCGGTGCGCGCGCGGGCCAGCCGAACCCGAATTTCCTCGATCCGGTGCTGTTCGACGAGCTGATCGCGGCTCCGTACGCCGCAGAGTTCGCCGCGCACGCCGGCCCGTTCGTGATCGAGATCCCCCCGGCGCCCGGTCGCGCGGATCCGGTCGCGCTCGTGGCGAAGCTCGCTGCGTTCTTCGAGCGTGCACCGCAGACGTTTCGCTACGCCGTCGAGCTCCGCGATCGCGCGCTGCTGACGCGGCGCTACCTCGACGTGCTGCGTGATTGCGGCGTGGCGCACGTGCTGAATCAGTGGTCGCGCATGCCGACGCTCGCCGAGCAGCTGCGGCTGCCCGGCGTGCTCACCACCGACTTCTGCGTCGCGCGGCTGCTGCTGCCGCCGAACACACGCTACGCGCAGCTGAAGGAAGCGTTCGCGCCGTTCGACGCGCTCGTCGCTCCGCAGCCCGAGATGCGCGACGCGGTGCGCCGGCTGATCGAGCAGACCGGCGAGCGCATGATCGAGACATACGTGATCGTGAACAACAAGGCCGAGGGCTCGTCGCCGTTGACGATCCGCGCGATCGCAGAGGAGCTTTCCGCAGCGCCGGCCGTGCGATACGTTCCGCCGCGATGACCGAACCTCACGCGCGCAACATCGCCTGGCACCACGGATCAGTCGGCCGCGACGACCGCGCGAAGCTGCTCGGCCACCGCGGCGTCACGCTCTGGCTCACGGGGCTGTCCGGCTCCGGGAAGAGCACCGTCGCGCGTCGGGTCGAGCAGCTGCTCGTCGAGCAGCGCGTGCTCGCCTACGTGCTCGATGGCGACAACGTGCGCCACGGGCTGAACCGCGATCTCGGCTTCGGCGACGCGCAGCGCAGCGAGAACATTCGCCGCATCGGCGAGGTCGCGAAGCTGTTCACCGACGCCGGCCTCATCATCATCACCGCGTTCATCTCGCCTTTTCGCGCCGATCGCGCGCAGGCGCGCGCGCTGCTCAGCGACGGCGATTTCATCGAGATTTACTGCGCGGCGACCGTCGCCGAGTGCGAGGCGCGCGATCCGAAGGGCCTTTACTCGCGCGCACGTGCCGGCGAGATCGCCGAGTTCACCGGGGTCAGCGCGCCCTACGAAGCGCCCGAAGATCCCGCGCTGGTCTTGCCCACCGGCCAGGAGGACGCCGAGCAGAGCGCGCGCAAGGTGCTCGCCTTCCTGACGGAGCGAGGCTACATAGGGTCCGCCAATGGCTGAAATGCGGCAATATGCCGCGCCAGGTCTGGAAACGATACGTCGCGACGAGGGGTCGCGACCGGAGGACGCGAATGAAGACGCACCTGAGAAACGTAATGCTCTGTTTGTTCGTGCTCGCGGGTGGCTGCGGCGGTGGCGACGAGACCGAGTCGACGATGGACAACGCGACGGTCGACGACACCAACGGCGGCGAGGGAATGGCGACCAACACGCCAGACACCACGACGCCTCCCGCCGAGCCCCCGCCCCCGCCCGCTCCTGCGCGCGTGCGCGTCATCCACGCATCGCCTGATGCGGCCACCGCGGCCGCCGCGGTCTACCTCGACGGCGCTGCGACGCCGGCGATCGCCTCGCTCGCCTACAAGGCGGCCGCTGGCTACGCCGAGGTGCCCGCTGGCGTGCACCAGGTCGCGATTCGCGCGGCAGCAGCCGCGGCGGACAGCGCGCCTGCGCTCGAGGGCCCGACGCCCGCGCTCGCCGCAGGCGTGTCGTACACGGTGATCGCGCACGGCCTCGTCGCCGGCACGCCCGCCCTCGCGATGGCCGCAGCAGCGGACGACGGCCCCGCGCCGGAGCCCGACCACGCGCACATCCGCTTCTTCCACGCGCTCGCCGGCGTCGCGAACGTCGACATCTGCCTCCCGGGCGCCAACGCGCGCGCGGCTGGCACCCCGGTCTTCGCGAACGTCGCCTACGGCGCGTTCGGCGCGGCCTCGGGCGAGGGCTCGCACGGCGCATACGCGGGCGTCCCCGCGGGCGCGGCCGTGACGCTGCAGATCCGCGCCGCCAACGAGGCGACGCCGTGCTCGGGCCGCCAGGCTGGCTCGGTCTCGATCACCCCGACGACCGGCGTCTGGACCGCAGTGGCCGTCGGCCGCGCGACCGGCCGTCCCGCGGTCGCCAAGGAGCTCCTGCTCCTCAGCGACGGCTCGACGGAAGTGACCACGGTCGCGATCGGTCGCTGAGCCTGCGCTCGCGGGTGAGCTTCACCCGCGACGCCTCGCTCGACGCTCGGTGATGATCGACGGCGGCGTGCACCACTCGGTGCACGCCGCTTTCTTGTGGTGCCCGACACTTTCTTTTTGCTCCGCGGCGACACCCGCGCGACACGGCGCCGTACACCACTCGCCCCTGGACGCGGCGCGCGCCGAGACTAACTTGCCTCCATGATGGCCCGCCGACCGCCGAAGCCGACCTCTGCGCGCACCGTGCGTCGCTCCGATGAGCGCTCCAATGAGAAGCTCGCGCAGGACCGCATTCGCCTCGCCAAGCTCTCCGAAGGCGGCGCCGCGGAGCGCCCAATCACCGTCGAGAGCTCGTCGCTGGTCGAACTGCGCGCGAGCGCTCTTCCATGTCCGCGCTGCCTCGGTGAGCAGCGCGTCGACGATCACACCGCGCACGCCGTCGCCGGCGACGTGCTGCGCGCCGCACATACGCGCTGCAAGCAATGCGGCTTCGAGCGCACCGTCTGGTTCCGCATCGCGCAGCGCCTGGCGAACTGAAGCGCGTCGCTATCGCGCAGCGCCTCGCGGACCGACATCGCTGCCGCTATAGTCGCGCGCGATGACAGGAAGAGACTTCGACGTCGTAGTGATCGGCAGTGGCCCGGGCGGCGAAGGCGCCGCGATGAAGTCGGCGAAAGAGGGTAAGCGCGTCGCGGTGATCGAGCGCTGGGGGCAGCTCGGCGGCGCGTGCACGCATTGGGCGACCATCCCGAGCAAGACGCTGCGCCACGCAGTCGGCTCGCTGATGGAGTTTCGCAACAGCCCGTTCTTCCGCGAGCTGACCACCGAGCTCAGCGTCACATTTCCCGATCTGGTGCGCACGGCGAACGCCGTCATCGCCAAGCAGGTCGCGGTCCGCACGCAGTTCTACGACCGCAACGACGTGCGCATTTTTCATGGCCACGCGCGGCTCGCCGATGCCCACACCGTCGAGGTCGTCCACGACGGGGTCGTCGTCGAGACGCTGCACGCGGGCGGCGTGATCCTCGCCGTCGGCTCGCGCCCGTATCGCCCGCCCGAGGTCGACTTCAGTCATCAGCGCATCTTCGACAGCGATACGATCCTCAAGCTCGATCACACGCCTTCGTCGATCACCATCTATGGCGCGGGCGTCGTCGGCTGCGAGTACGCGTCGATCTTCCGCAACCTCGGCTCGAAGGTGAACCTCGTCAACACGCGCGAGAAGCTGCTCTCGTTCCTCGACGACGAGATCATCGACGCGCTCGCCTACCATCTGCGCGACGGCGGCGTGCTGATCCGCAACAACGAAGAGGTGGATCGCGTCGTGCCCCAAGACGACGGCGTCGTGCTCACGCTGCGCTCTGGCAAGAAGCTGAAGAGCGACGTCCTGCTCTGGGCCAACGGCCGCACCGGCAACGCCGAGGGCATGGGACTCGAGGCGCTCGGCATCCATCCGAACTCGCGCGGTCAGCTCACCGTCGACGAGAATTATCGCACCGCGATTCCGCACATCTACGGCGTCGGCGACGTCGTCGGACTGCCGAGCCTGGCGAGTGCCGCGTACGACCAAGGGCGCTTCGCCGCGAATCATCTGATGTTCGGCGTCTGCGATGCGCGCCTCGTCACCAACGTGCCGACTGGCATCTACACGATGCCGGAGATCAGCAGCGTCGGTCCCTCCGAGCGCGAGCTCACCGAGCAACACGTCCCCTATGAAGTGGGTCACGCGCTGTTTCGCAGCCTCGCGCGCGCGCAGATCACCGGCAACACCGTCGGCATGCTGAAGATCTTGTTCCACCGCGAGACCCTGCAGGTCCTCGCGATCCACTGCTTTGGCTACCAGGCGTCCGAGATTTTGCACATCGGCCAGGCGATCATGAGCCAGCAGGGCGCCGCGAACACGCTGATGTACTTCATCAACACGACGTTCAATTACCCGACGATGGCCGAGGCCTACCGCGTCGCCGCGCTCAACGGCTACAACCGCGTGCGCGAGCTGCAGGGCTTCTCGTCCGAGTCGGTGCCGCCGCCCGCGGGCGCCGTGGCTGCGCCGGCTGCGGAGTAGTGCCGGCGGGCGTTGTCGTTCTCTGGCTCAGCGCGGAGCGCTCTCGCCGCCGCTCGTCCGCTGCCCAGCCCAGGTCGCCTCTTCGTCGTAGCGCGCGAGCAGCTCTCGAATGACCCGTTGCTCGTTCTCGCCGAGCCGCCACTCGATGTCGCAGAGCCGACCAACCACGCGCGTCGCGGTGGCCACGCGCCGAATGAACGTGATGTCGATTGGAAACTCATAGCGACGTGTCTCGCCAACCGCGCGATCCGCGCCGAACAGGCGCGTGAGCTGACCATCGACCATCAGCCCGGCCTCGCAGTTTGATGGCACCTCGCCAAGCGCGCCCGAGATCCGCAGCGTTACGGACGAAGGACGCGCGACTGGCGCGACCTCGAGCTCGTATTCTTCGGTCGCGAGCCCGAACCGGCCACGCAGCACGACGACATCAGCCGTGCCCTCACGGACGACCTCACGCTCGATCGCCGGGTCGCGCGACGCGGCGGATTGCCCGCCACCTTCGGCTCTGCCCGCCTCCTCGTCTTGTTCGAGTGTGCAGTTCGCTTGCAGGGAATTCCCGACGCGGAATGCCGAGCAACGGTGACTGCGCCCGTGGCAAACCGCAGTCCAGGTACGCGACCCCCAGCCGGAGGTGTCGTCGAGGATACCGATTTCCCCCGGTCTGCAGCCCACTTGGCCGGAGCTCACGTCTCGCAGCGAGGGCCCGCAGCCCGTCGAGGACAGCGCGGTGAGCGCGCACGCAACCACCAGCCAGCATGCCTTCCAATTCACGGCGCTACGCTGCCCGACGCCTCCCGCAGTGTCAACGGCGCTCCGATCCGGCCCGGCAAACGCCTATCGCAAGGCGTCGAACACTGGCTCCAACGATGGCTTCGGCACCTTTGTCGTGTTTGCTGCGGACGCCTCACGACTCGCCGTCGGCGCACAACGCGGATGGTGCGCGTCTCGTCGTCGGCGCGCCGCACGAGGACTCGCACAGAGCGACGCGGGCGGAGCCAGATCGTGGCTCGTGGCTCGTGGCGCGTCGCTATTCGCTCGTCGGCTGCGCAGCGCTCGGCACCATCCCCGGCAGCAGAAGTCGCAGCGCGATCGCGCCGTCTTCGGTGCCGAACGAGGCGAGCGCGAGCGCGTCGAGCAGCGCCTGCCCAGGTCCGCGCAGCTGCCGCACCATCGGGATCGTCCGAAGATCGATGCGCAGCTCGGCGTTCGGATCGCGCTCCACGATCGCGTCTGGCGCGCTGCCATCATCGGGCGGAAGCACCGGCGCCCACAGCGCGCGCGCGACAGCGACGCTCACCGCGGCCGCAAGATCCGCGACCCGTGCGCCGCCGGCGAGCTCAGGCGGCTCGACGCGCACGATGAGCTCCTTGGCGCCGCGCGGAGCGAAGCGCGCGGCGACGGGGACGAGCGTGAGGCGCAGCGGCTCGCCGCGCGTGAAGCTCGCGTCGATGAGGATCCCGCTCGGGCGCACGTCGAGCCAGAGCGAGTCGAGGTCCGGCACGCGCAGCAGCTGCGTTCGCAGCGCATCGGCCGGGAGCATCACGCGGCCATGGCGCAGCTCGCCGAGCATCTGCCGCGCATTGGCGATCGGCGCGAAGCTCGCGGCGCGTGAGCGCACGGTGCGCGCCGCGTCGCGAATCAGGCTGCGGAAGCGATCGCTGCGCTCGCTCACGGCTGCAGTCCGCCATCCGCGAGTGGCAAATCGGTCACGACGTTCACGTCGAGCAGATGTTCGGCGGCTGCGCGCTCGGCCGCGGCGCGCTCGGCGAGCGCGAGCACCATGCGCGTGTGCATGCGCCGCAGTCCTTCGAGGTCGAGCGGGTCGAACGTGCGCGCCGCCTCCTCGGAGCTGCCATCGGTCGATACGACGGTGCGCGTTCCACGCAGCGAGGCGCGGACGATGCGCGCGGCGACGTCCTTCTTGCCGAGCAGCACATCGAGCGCTTCTGTTGCGCGCGCCGCGCCGCCGCCGAGGATGCGCAGCCGAATCGTGATCGGCAGCAGCTCGCCGACGACGCCCGCGCGCTCGAGCACGTCGCCCCCAGAGCCTGCTTCTGCGTCGAGCAGATACGTGCCGACGTCGATCTTCTTGCCGATGCCCTCGGTCATGCGCCGCACGACCAGGTCGCCATTGGCGCGTTGATCCGCGATGCGCGCGTTCACGCTCGCGACGTCGTCGAGGCCGAGCTCCGCGAGCGTACTGCGCGCGAGACCGACGACGTACGTCGCTTCGTCGATCACCTTGTTGATCGCCGCGTCGTGTGGGCCGAGCAAGCGCGCGCCGAAGAAGCGCACGCCGTCGGCGGAGACGCCGTTGAGGCGCGCCGACAGCGAGTCGATGTCGAGCTCCGCGCCGACGCAGAGCTTGACGTCGACGTACTCGCTGACGCTCGCGATGCCGAGCGAGAGCGCCGGGCCGAACGTCATCTCCGGCAGCGGGTGATAGCCCTGAGAGTAATAGAGCGGCAGATCGAGGCGGCGCAGCAGCCGCGGCAGCACGCGCACGACATCGAGGTGCGACGCGAACGCGCTACGCCCGAGCTTCGTGTAGCCGAGGCGCACGCGCAGCGGCACCCCCTGATTGAAGTTCGCCATCGGCTTACGCGCCTTTTTCGAGACGTACGGCGCAGGGACGATGGGCGCAGGGACGATCGGCGCCGCTTCCGCTGTCACGGCGACGCTCTTGCGCTTCGGACGCGTCAGCGCGCCGAGCTCCACGAGGAACTCCGCGCGCTCTTCGCGCATGCGCGTGAGGTCGCACGCGACGCCGCAGTCGTAGCAGACGAGGCGCTTCGTCTCTGCGTTGGCGTCCTCGAGGTTCGTCGGATGCACGAACGCGCCGACGACCTTCCCGCACGGCGGCGACAGCCGATTGTGCAGTGACTTGCGGTACTCGCGCGCGAGAAAGCCGTCCTCGAGACCGACGTCGATGTGATCCCACGGAAGGCGCGCGTCGATGGGAATCGTGCCGAGAAAGCGCGTCGTGTCGATTCCGTCGAGGGCTTCTTGCCAAGCGCCGAGGCGCAGCTCTTCCTCCCACGAGTCGAAGCGCGCGCCGCCGCGATAGGCCTTCTCGATCGCATAGCCGAGCGTGCGATCACCGCGCGAGAGCACGCCCTCGAGCCACGAGCCTTCGCTCTCGTGCATGCGCAGGTTCACCTTCGTCGAGCGCGCCTCGTCGCGCAGCATCTGCTGCTTCCTGCGCACCTCGGCGATCGAGTCCATCGCGCACCACTGAAACGGCGTGTGTGGTTTTGGAACGTGCGTGCTGACGCTCACGGTGACGCGCTGTGCGCCACCGTTCTGCGCGCGGCGACCGACCTGCAGCGCGCGCCAGCCGGTCTGCACGATGCCGCGGACGTCGTCGTCTTCTTCGCTCGGCAGGCCGATCATGAAGTAGAGCTTCATCTTCGACCAACCACGCGAGAACACGCGCTCCGCGGTCTCCATCAGCTGCGCTTCGGTGACGTTCTTGTTGATCACGTCGCGCATGCGCTGCGAGCCAGCCTCCGGCGCGAACGTGAGGCCTGTCGCGCGCACCTTTTGGATCTCGTCGAGCAGCTCCTCGGTGAGGCCATACGCGCGCAGCGACGACACGCTCAGCGAGACCTTCTGCTGCGTGAGGCGCGCCATCACTTCCTTCACCAATGGCGAGATCCCGCTGTAGTCGGCCGTCGAGAGGCACGTGAGCGAGGCCTCGTCGTAGCCACCGTCGCGCACCGCTTCTTCGATCGTGCGGATGATGTCGGCGGGATCGCGCTCGCGCACCGGTCGGTAGATCATGCCCGCCTGACAGAAGCGACAGCCCTCTGTGCAGCCGCGCGCGATCTCGACGGAGACGCGATCAAAGACGGTCTCCGTGACCGAGACTGGACCTTTTGACGGAAACGGATATTCGGCAAGATCGGCGACGAAGGCGCGCGATACCGGGAGCGGTGCCTCGGGGAAGAGCGGCGCATCGACGACGGTGAAGCCGGTGTCGGCTTCGACGCGCGTCGCGTAGAGCGACGGCACGTAGATCCCGCCGAGCTGCGCCAGCGCGCGCAGACGCTCGGCGCGCGGCACGCCGGCCTTTTTCAGATCGACCCAGCGCAGCACCAGCTCCGGCGTGCGCTGCTCACCATCGCCGATGAGGAAGGCGTCAAAGAACGGCGCCATCGGCTCGGCGTGCGTCGAGGTTGGGCCGCCAGCGATCACCAGCGGATCGTCCTCACTGCGATCGGCGCTGCGCAGCGGGACGCCGCCGAGCTCCAGCATCAGCAGGACGTTGGTGTACGTGAGCTCAAACTGCAGTGAGAAGCCGACCACGTCGAACTCGCGCAGCGCGCGCCACGACTCGAGCGATCGCAGCGGCTCGCCATGCGTGCGCAGCTGCTCTTCCATGTCGAACCACGGCGCATAGGCGCGCTCCGCGCAGAGCCGCGGGTGATCGTTGAGGATGCCGTAGAGGATCTTGAAGCCGAGATGGCTCATGCCGATCTCGTAGAGATCGGGGAACGCGAGGCACACGCGTCCGTCGATGGCGCTCCAGTCCTTCACCACCTCGCCGTGCTCGCCGCCGAGATATTGCGCGGGCTTACGCACCGCGTGGACGAAGTTGCTGTACGGATGTTCGCCGCGCAGCGCGCGCTGCTCCGGGGACTCGAGCCTGGCGTGAATCACCCCGTTTTCTGAGCGAATTCACGCAGCTGTCAAGTCGCGAGCCGGCGCGCGCGATTCAGATCCAGACGAGGAAGCCGATCGCCGGCTGCAGCACGATGCCGTCCGAGCCGACGCGATGTTGCATCGTGTGGCCGCCTGATGAGAGCCCGACATCGGCGCCGGCGCTCACGTACGCGACAGTGAGCTCAGCGGCGATCCAGAAGCGCTTCCAGCCGATCGCCGCGCCGAGCTGTCCGGCGAAGTAGAACGCGCTTCCGTCGATCGCGACGGTCGCCTCGTACATGCAGCCACTGTCGGCGCGATCGAGGCACGCGGTAACCTGCGCGTCGTAGCGCGAGAACACCAGCTTCGGGCCGAACCAGACGTGCCCGAGCTTGCCGCTCCAGCCGAAGCTGAGCGGGATGTCGAGCTCGGTGCGCGAGAACGAGTCGAGCGAGAGATCGGGCACGAATTGCTGCACGGGAAAGCCGTAGAAATACGTGCTCACGCCGAGCCCGAGCGCGCCGTAGAAGCCGGGCGCGACGCGCAAGAACTGCCAGCGCACGCCCGCACGCGCCGCGTTGCCGCTCGCGCGGAGGCTGAGCGCGAAGCGCTGCGACACGCCGACCGCGGCCGACACGCTGCCGCCGACCGAGGGCGGCTGCACGACGACCGCAGTGCCGGCGCGCACCAAGGTGTTCGCGTCTTGCGCCGACAACGTTCCGCCCGGCGAGTCCATGTCGCGCACGCTCTCGAGCGCCTCGCGGATGTCGCCGCTCGGCAGCGAGACATCGAGTCCACTGCTGATTTGTACGTGCCCCGCGGGGATCGTGCGCGCTGGCTCGAGCGACGACAGCGTGGGCGAACATGCGCCCACCAGCGCGACGAGCGCTGCGAGCGAGGCGAGCAAGCGCGCAGTGTCCATGCACTCGCGCTTTGCGATCCGCGTGCCAGCCGCTCTGATGTGCGACGAAATCCACGACATCTCTCGGAGGACGCACCGGTGCGCGCTCCGCCGCGAGGTCGCGACCGTGGCGGCGCCGCGTGTGGGTGTGCCACGACGTGCCGCGACGCTGCGCTCAGCGCGTGAACACAGCGGCCGCCGCGAGCCCACCGGCGAGCGCGCCCAGCGCGACGAGCGCGATCGCGCGCAGCGGTCGGAGCGCGCGTCGTGACGCGGAGGGCGCAACCCGTCGTGAGCGCGCCTCCTCGTGCGGCGCGCTTGCGTCGACCCGCACCGCTGCGGGCGACGCGGAGCGCACGGCTGCGACGGTCGGCGCCGTGGCCGCCAGCTCGACCACCTCCTTCGGCGTCTTCGCGTATGCGTGCTCTTGGCGCGTCCCGATCCGCGCGCGACGCTTCTCGCGACGCGAGGCCTTCTTCTTCGCCGCCGCGGCGAGGCCCGGCGTGGGCGCGTTGGGCGGCGACGCGGTTCGCGGCGGCATGGTGGTGCCCGAAGTCGTCAGCCGCGCGGCTCTGCCGCCAGTCGCGACGTAGAGCGCGTCGCTGAGCTCACGTGCGCTCTGAAAGCGCAGCGCTGGTTCGCGCGCACAAGCGCTCGCGAACCACGCATCGATACTCGCGGGCAGCTCTGGCCGCAGCGCGGATGCCCGCGGCAGTGGGCTCACCGTCACGCGCAAGCTCGTCGCCGCGACGCCGCCGCCATCGAACGGCGACGCACCGGTCAGCGCCTCGAACGCGACAGCGCCGAGCGCCCACACATCGCTCGTCGGGCCCACGGCCGCGGCGCACATCTGCTCGGGGCTCATGTATGCGACGGTCCCCATCGCGATCCCAGCGTCGGTCACCGGCGCGCTGCCGAGATCGAGCGCGACGCCGAAGTCGACGACCTTGGCGACGTATGCAAGCGGCCCGATCTGCGCGTCTGCGCTGACGGTCGCGAGGAAGATGTTGTCCGGCTTCAGGTCGCGATGGACGATGCCGGCGCCGTGTACGTGCTCGAGTCCGCGCGCGACCTGCCCGATCATCTGCGCGACTTCCCAGGCCGGCAGCGCTCCGCGCGCGGCGATCGTCTCCGCCAGCGTCTGGCCCTGCAGCAGCTCCATCACCAGGTACGGCCGGCCGCCCGGCGCAACGCCGTAGTCGAACACCTCCGCGACGTAAGGCGATCGCACCGCCGAGGCGGCGCGCGCCTCCTTCTCGAAGCGCGCGCGTGTCGCCGGATGTGTGACGAAGTCTTCGCGGATCATCTTGATCGCGACCGGCGTCCCGAGCGTCGCGTGTCCGCCGCGCCACACGGTGCCCATGCCGCCTTTGCCGATCAGCGCGTCGACCCGCCAGCGTCCATCGAGCACGGTGCCGTGGCCAACGACGGCATCGGCGTCCTGCGGCGGCGCACGGCGCGCGCGATCGAGCCGCGCCTTCAGCTCGGCAAAGTCGAACGGCTTCGTCAGGTAGTCGTCGGCGCCCGACTCGAGCCCACTGACGATGTCGGCCTTCTGCGAGCGCGCGCTCAGCAAGAAGAGGAAAGGGCCCTTTTCGCGTGGGAACTTGGCGCGGACAGCGCGGCACACCGATGGACCGTCGAGCCCCGGCATCATCCAGTCGAGCAGCGCCAGCGGCGGCGGATCGCTGGTCTCGAGGATGTCGAGCGCAGCCCGGCCATCGCCGACGACGATCGGCGAGTAGCCCCAGCCGGTGAGCAGCTTGCGCAGCAGCGTCGCAGTGGCCGCTTCATCCTCGGCCAGTAGAACGCGTCGATCTTCCACCGCACGCGCATCGACAGAAGCTCTGCGCTCCTTGAGGCGGCCCCCGCGAGAATTCCGCCGCCGCACCGCGCGTCCACGACGTCAGGTGTCAGCGGCCCTGGTAAATGGCGATCACGAGTACGAGCGCGACGATGGCGACCACGCCCCTCATCACGCTCGTGATCACGATCGCCCGCTTGCGCTCGGCGGCGGCCGCGGCCTCACGCTCGGCGATCTTCGCGTGGATGTCGTCCTGCGTCATCAGCTTCGCAGCGACCCGGATACCCGCGCGCTGCAAGGCGCTGGCGACCTGGGCGATCTGGTCGCTCGTGACTTCGACGGTGACGCCGCAGTGGGTGCCTGCACCCGATTTTCGTGGGCGGCAGGCGCGACGGGCGCGCCACAGGACGGGCAGGTGAGGGTGCGCATCGCGACCGCTTCCGCGCAGTCTCGTGCGACACTGAGCGAATGACCCGCACAGCCCTTCGATTCGTACTGTTCGAGCTCACGCTGCTCGCACTCGCACCGCCGATCTCGGCGTCCGCGGATGGCGACGGCGCACTCAATTCGACGCTATTCGAGACGGGAGAGGGCTACGGGCTCGTGTCCGCGGGAGTCGGGCTCTCCGGCCGTCGTGAAGCGGCGGGCGCGGGCGCCGCGGTGACCTCCGGCACGATCGCGCTGACCAGCATCCCCGTCGGCGCTGCGATCCGCCATGCGTATCTCTACTGGGTCATCTATGGCAGCGCGCTCGACACGACGGTCACGCTCGACGGCACGACAGTGACAGGCACGGTCATCGGCACGGATGGCCCAACCTGCTGGGACCCGACGCCGACCTACGACCTGAGCGCGCAGAACAACGTGGCCTATCGCGCGGATGTCACCGCGCTGGTCGCCGGCAACGGTTCGTACATCATCGCGGGCTTTCCGAGCTTCGAGGCGGCGCGCGACACGCAGGGCGCGTCGCTCGTCGTCGTCTACGACGACCCGGCCAGTGACGCGCGGGCCACCGTAGCCATCCACGACGGTTCCGCTGTGCTCTTCGAGGCGGGCGTCGCCTTCAGCGTGGCTTTCGACGAGATCCCACCGGTCGTCGCGACGTCTGCCGAGCTGCACGTTGGGGCAGGCGACGGCCAGCTCAGCCTGCCCGACCGCGGGATGGACATCGCCGGCGACACGCTCGCGGCGCCGATGGGGCGCCCCGCGACGTTCGGCAGCTACAGCGGTCGATATTGGGACAACCTGACGTACAGCTTGGAGGCGTTTGCCCTCGACGAGATCGGCCCCGATCTCGTCGTGAGCAACGACGCTCTCTCCGACTGCGTCGTCTTCGCCTATGTCGCCGTCGTTTATCGCTCGACCTTCGTCGACGACGACGGCGACGGTGTCGACGCGGAGGCTGACAATTGCGACACGGTAGCGAACGTCGACCAGGCGGACACCGACGGCGATGGCGTGGGTGACGCGTGCGACGTCTGTCCGATCAACCCGGATCCGGGCCAGCGCGACGAGGACGGCGACGGCGTCGGCAATCAGTGTGACCTCTGCTTCGACATCGCCGACCCCGACCAGCGCGACTGCGACCTCGATGGGCGAGGCGACGCCTGCGACAACTGCGTCTCGTACGCGAACGCGTCGCAGCTCGACACCGATCGCGATGGCGAAGGGGACGTCTGCGAGGGCCTCCCCGCGCTCGACTGCGTCGAGCCGCCGCGACCTGACGGTGGCGTGGCTGACGCTGGTGTCTCTGACGCCGGTCCCGTTGACGATGATGGCGGCACGCGCGACGCGTCCGTGCGCGATGGCGGCGGCGTCGACGCAGCCGCGCGCGATGGCGGCAGCGCGTCCACGCCGAGCGATGATGGCGGTTGTGGCTGCGTCGCGGCGGGCAGCGGCTCCACGCGCGGTGTCTTCGTCGCGCTCGGCGTGCTCGGCGTCTTGTTCGTGCGGCGCAAGAAGCGCTGACACCGCAGAAACGCGACGACGGAAAGGAAAAGGCGCCGAGCCTCGCGGCCCAGCGCCTCTTCATCACGAGCCCGTCGTTGACGGGCTCAGCGTCTCAGAACCAGTAGTAGATCGCGCGGATCGAGCCGGTGAAGATGTCCCAGGGCTCATCCTGCACGGTGGTCGAGAACGTCAGGCCGGTGCTCGTCGTGATGGTCGAGCCGTCCGGATTGCCGAAGTCGTTCTCGACCGTGTTCGACTGGAAGCCGAGCGCGACGCCAACGGTGCCCTGCAGCGCGAGCTGCGGGACGCCGATGAAGCCGAAGTGGATCTCCGCGCCGGCGCGCGCGCCGATCTGAAAGAAGAACGCGCCGACGTCCACGTCGTTGTCAGGGTTTGGGCCGAAGATCGTTCCCGAACCGAAGCCGAGATCAACTTCCGGGACGAGCTGAAAGCTGTAGTGCTCGCCGTGGTAGACCGAGATGGGGACGCCGCCATGCACGGCGAGCGCGAAGCCCGACTGGCCGGGGATGTCGCTCGTGCCTCCGCCTGATACGGGTGCGTCCACGGTGCCGCCGACGGTCGTGTAGCCGAAGCCGAGCGCGACATCGAGACCGATCGTGTCCGAGAGCCAGTAGCGGACGCCGATGGCCGGCGTCGAGACGGTGATCTCGGCGGGCCCACCCCCGAGCGTCACGCCGCCCGCGCCGAACCAGCCGACGCCGATGTGACCGACGGCCGAGGTGTGATCGCTGTCGCCGGTGCTCGCGTCAGGCGCCGTGCCGGCCGACGGGGGCGCTTCGTTCTCGCCGCCGCCAGCCGGGGGCTGACCGTTCCAGCCCGGCTGCTGACCGCCGCCCTGCGGTGGCTGTTGCCAGCCACCCTGCGGCGGCGGGTTCTGCTGCTGCTGCCAGCCACCCGGCTGTGGCTGGCCGCCCGTGGGCTGCGGCTGCTGCCAGGTGCCGGTCTCGCCGGACTCGGGGTCCTGTGCTGCGGCCGTCCCGACCGACGTCATCACAAAGAGACCCGCCAGGGCGAAGCCCGCCATC
>Ga0105048_10005515_pt1 | contig 20459 bp, 19 predicted proteins | sample MAT05_FD_78382 | JGI IMG/M metagenome (GOLD analysis project Ga0105048, IMG submission 78382) | Freshwater microbial communities from Lake Fryxell liftoff mats and glacier meltwater in Antarctica - MAT-05 | ecosystem: Environmental > Aquatic > Freshwater > Ice > Liftoff microbial mat | place...
CGTCCGATCACCTCGACCACAGGCACTTCCCAGACTGCAGCCGCGCGGGCGCTCTGAGCCTGGAACGCGGCGGTCTCGAACTCGCCGTGCAGCACGAGCACCTCCGGTGCCGGGCGGGGCGTCAGTGGCACCGACCACATGACCGCCGCCGCGATGTCGAGACCGAGCGCATCGTTCACGTAGGTCGTGACGAGGGGGCGGAGGTCGTAGATGCCGCTGAGCAGCACGAGCCGGTCGATGGTGAATCCAGCGTCTGTCGTGGCCGCGCGATAAGCCACGTGTGCAGCGAGATGGGCGCCTGCCGAACTGCCCGACAGCACGAGTGCAGCTGGCCGCAACTCGTCGACGACGTGCTGCACCGCTCGAACGCACTGTTCGATCTGCTGGCCGATCGTGGCTCGCGGTGCCAGCGTGTAGTCGACGGCCGCGTACGACCAGCCGGCTGAGACGAGTTCGGGGGCTGGCGCGAGCGAGTCGGCCGCCGAGAGCGCCTGCCAGTAACCGCCGTGCACGAACACGTGTAGAGGTGAGCCGGCAGGGCCCTCGAACACGATCAGACCCTCGCGGTCGTCGGTGCCATCAGTGGTGCCGGTGTCGCCCCCGGACACGATGCGGCGGTGCGGCAACTCGGCGGCAGCGCGGCTGGCAGTGGCGTACCGGTCGAGTTCGACGTCGATCGACCCGATGCAGCTCGAAGGGGAGTACTCGAGGTCGCGCGCGCTGCAGCTGCCGGTCATCGTGTGCGTATCAGAGTTCGATCCGCGCGAGCCACAGGCCCGGGGCATCGAGCTCTGCGGGTGTGGGCAGCGAGTTCGCCGTGGCGAACAGCCGTCCGAGCGCTATCTCGCCCGCGCGGTCGACGACGCCGCCGACGAAGTTCTTCCCGCGTTGCACGAGTGGCGGCGTGACCTGAAGCCCGAGCAGCCGTTCGATGAACACGTCCTCTGCTGCGGCCTCGATGCGGCGCCGGCGTACCGCCTCGGCGATGCGGAGGGCGTCGCCACCGATGAGGCGGGCAGCCACACCATCGACCATGTAGTCGACGTAGCCGACGATCGCTGCCGTCGCCGCGTCGAGCACTGGTGCCATCTCCACCTGTTCGGGTGAGCGCACGGCGCCGAGCAGCACCTCAGGGTCGGAGAACGCCTTCTGGATCGCCGCCATCGGGTCGTCGCCACCGTCGAGATCGAGGCTGGCGAGCTTGTCGGACACGCTCGAGGGATCGGCCCGGAACGCACCGACGTGGCGTTGCACGAGCGAGATGATCGTGTCGCGCGTGGCGGCGTGCGAGTAGACGGTGTGCCCGATGAGCTCCTGTGCGAGCACCCAGAGCCGCATCTCGTCGAGCGGCAGACTCCACTCCTCGGCGAACTGGTCGACCGTACCCGGCACCACGAGCAGCGTGTTGGCCGTACGGGGCACCGGTAGGTCGTACTGCCCGAACGCCCGGGCCCCGAGACGACCGACCATCGAACCGATCGCCATACCCATCATCGCCGGGGCCATCATCTGCGACAGCCCGGCCATCATCGCCATCATCGGGTCGTCGGCGCCCGGGACGGCCGGCTCGTCACCGGGTTCGGGTGGCCGGGCGAGCGACACGGCCAGTTCGGTGAACAGCGGCCGGTAGGCCTCGAGCGTGCGCTGTGCCCAGACACCCGGGGTGACCAGTTCGAGCCGCGCAGGCGGACCCTCGTACCCGGTGACGTCGCGTACGTGCATCTCGGCGATCGGCGTGAGGTTGTCGTAGGCGATCCGCACCGTGGGGTCGACGTTGGCTTCGCTGCCGCCGCCGGACGAGCCGAGCGCAGCGAACTGTTTGGCAGCCTCCCAGTTGAGCGGTCCCTGGCCCGAGAGGGCCTTGGCGAGATCGCCGAACAGGGGGAGGTTCGCGAACGGGTTGAAGTCGGGACCGTCGGGTCCGGAACCAGCGTCGTCGGCCATGAGGGCATGCTACGGCGGCGCCGGGCCGAGCGGGGATAAGGTGCCCGCGATGGCAGCTGTGCCCACGGTGGTAGGTGTGTACGTGAGCGACGCGGGGAGCGCACTGGGCACGCGAGTGCTCAGCCGGCTGACGGCCCTGCCGGGGCTCGACAGCGTCGAGTTGGGGGCGGCCCAGATCGCAGTGCACGCCGCTGGCTCCGACCCCGACGCCCGAGCCCGCCGAGGCGAGAGCATCGCCGCAGGTGCGGCCGAGATGATCGCCGGTCTCGGCGGCGCCGAGCATCTGGTGGTGGTGTCGTCAGCGATGGTCTACGGCGCATGGGAGAACAACCCGGTGCCGCTCACCGAGGACGCGCTGCTGCGGCCCGACACCGAGTTCCGCTACGCAACCCAGCTCGCGTCGGTGGAGCAGATGGCCGACGACTGGCGTCGTGGCGCGCCCGGACGAACGGTGGCCGTCCTACGGCCCGTGGTGGCCCTCGCCGAGAACGGCACATCCGGCCTCGCCCGCGCGCTGGCGGCCGGGATGGGCCAGCGCTTCGCCGTCGACGATCCGCCCGCACAGTTCGTGCACCTCGACGACCTCGCGTCAGCGGTGGTGCTGGCCGTCGAGCAACGGCTCGACGGAGTCTTCAACGTCGCGCCCGACGGCAGCATCCCAGCCGCATCGGTGCGAGCGCTCGCCGGAGCCCGGCCGCGGGTGCAGCTGCCAGCGCGCGTCGCCGAGGTGGTCAACTCCCTGCGCTGGCGGTTCCAGCGCGGGCCGATCCCGCCGGGACTGCGCAGCTACACCCGATCGCCGTGGCTCGTCGCAAACGACCGGCTACAGGCCGTCGGATGGCGTCCCACCGACACCAATGAGCAGGCCTACGTGGAGGGCACCGAGGCGAAATGGTGGACGATGATCACACCGAAGCGCCGCCAGGAATTGGCCCTGGGCGGCATGGTGGCAGCAGGCTCGCTGCTCGCCGCGGTGGTCGTGTGGGTCACACGGTGGGTGCGAACGATGCGAGCACGAGGCTGACGTTGCGCGTGCCGCTGGTGGTGGTCGGCACAGCGGTGGTGGTGGCCGTCGGGGTGCCGGAACCCGGTGCAACCGGCACCGGGGGTGTGGACGGCGAGCTGCTGGCCGTGACGCGGGGAGCGAGGGTGAGGCGGACGACGTCGCCCGGCGCACTGGCACGGATGACATCGATGACGTCGGCAACCGTGCGCACCTCGTCGCCGTCGATCGCCACCAGCCGCTCACCCACCATCAAACCGGCAGCCATCGCCGGGCTGCCGGCCACGACGCCGGTGATGGTGAGTGGCGCTGTGGTGGGCGCGCCGTCGAACCGCAGGCCCACCCACGCGGTGGGGGCCAGCGTCGTCGTCGGTGCCGGTGCGGTGGTGGGAGTGGTGACGTTGGCCGGAGTGGCCGGAGTGGCCGGGATCGCCGAGGTCGCCGGAGTGGCCGAGGTCGCCGGTGTGGCCGGGATCGCTGAGGTGGTGGGAGTCGTGCTGGGTGGCCGGGCGGGAGCAGTGGTGCTGCCAGGGGCCGGTGCATCGCCGGTGGGCACCGAGGTGGTAGCTCCGGTGGGGGGTGTCTCGGCGGCGACGGTGGTGCTGACGGCCGGTTCGGCGGGGCCGACGGTTCCGGCCGTGGTGGTGACGGGGTTGGCGTCGTTCGTCGACTCGTGGATGGGGACGAAGTCGACGTGCGCGCCGTCGGCGTCGATGACGACGGTGCAGAGTGCGACGAGCGCCCCGTCGCCGTCGACGACCGGTGTCCCCTCGACGATCACACTGGGATCGAGTTCGGGTACCGACCGCTCGATGTAGGCCACCACGGTCGGCTCGTCGCCGAGCACGGTCACCGGCTGGCCAGGCTCGACCGGTGCGGTGGCAGCGAAGCTCACCACCTCGATCACCGACGACGGTTCGAGGAACGCGAGGTCGCCGAGGATCGACACGACCGAGGCAGCCATCGGTTCCGGGGTCGATCCGCCGGCGTCGCTGCCGGCAGTCACCAGATGCACGTCATCGTTGGCGAGACCGATCGCGTTCGCCGTCGTCACCACGTACGGTGCCCCCTCGATCGCGATCGCGACCGACACCGGAGCGTCGGCCGGACCTGCTGCGGCCGCCATCACGAGCACGGTGCTCGGGGTGTCGGGGGACGGCAGGGTGTTTCCCGGCTCGTCGAACCAGGGTGCCGACACAACACTCAGGGAGTCGGCAGGCTCGGACCTGAACCCCGTGATGGCAGGGAGGTCGGCGAGGCTGACGGCGGGAGGACGGAGGAACGCCGTCGACGATGTGGCCGTCGGCGACGCAGCCGGGCCCGGTCCGCCAGCAGGGAGCAGGAGGTAGAGCACGGCCACGCCGAGGGCCGAACCGATCGCTCCCGTGGTGACCAGGAGGCCCCGGCCGATGGAGACCGGCGGCTCGCTCTGCTGCCAGGCAGCGAGGCCGAGCTCGGACGGGTGCCGCCAGGTACGCTCGTGCGCCGGGAGCGGAGCGGGTGGGTACCACTCGATCGCATCGCCCGACGAGTTGTCGGAAGCGTCCGCGCTGCGGGTGACGTCAGCAGGGTCGAACGGATCGAACCCCTCGAACCGGCCGAACCCGCGGAACGGGTCGAGGCCGCTCAGTGGGTCGTGGTCGTGGTCGCTGGGTCGTCCGGGCTGCTGGGGACCGTGACCATGGCGTGACGCACGCCCGGACGGCGAGGTCGCATCGTCGTCGGATGCGCCGCTCCAGGCATCGTCCCACGCGTCGTCGCGCGCATCGTCGGGGCCACTCCGCTCCACGAAGGCGACATCGTACCGACCCGGACGTGCCCTGTGGGATCGCGCGGTCGGCCCCGGGGACTCGAGGTCCGGAGCGGCTACGATGCCCGTCGTGCAACCACCGGACAGCAGCGATACCTGGGTGGCACTCACCGCCGCTGCACTCCCCGTGACGACCGCTTACGACTGGGCCGTGGTTGGCTCGTGCGGGGCCGTCGTGCTGTTCAGCGGCACCGTGCGCGATCACGCCGTCGACGACGAGGGCGTGATGCGTTCCGACGTCGTCCACCTCGAGTACGAGGCCTACGAGGAGCAGTGCGTCGGCACGTTCCACGAGATCGTCGACGAACTGCGAGCCCGCTGGCCGCACACCGGTCGCGTGGCGCTGCTCCACCGCCTCGGTCGACTCGAGCTCGGCGACAGTTCGGTCATTGCCGTCGTGAGCGCCCCTCACCGACCCGAGGCCTTCGCTGCCGCCCGATACGCGATCGATGCTCTGAAGGCCAGCGCCCCGATCTGGAAGCGCGAGACGTGGCGCGACGGCGATGGCGCCGACGCCGCCTGGGGCACCGGTGCACACATGCCCATCGACCCCGCGTCGGTCCCCACCGTCTCCGAACCCGCCTCCGGCACCGAACTCCACTCGGTGAGCGTCGACTCAGCGGCTCGGGGGACCTGATTGGAACCCGTTGCCGTCATCGTCGTCGTCGCCGCGTTGCTCGTCGCCGTGGTGATCCTCGTGCTTCGTCGACGTCCGCGTCAGGATGACGGCATGCAGACCTTCCGCCGTCACATCGATGCGTTGTCGCCCGAGGCGCGCCGCGAAGTGATGGACCGCGCCCGTCGCCACGAGGATCGCACGCGTCCGGCGGGGGGCCCGGGTGTGTCGGGGATCCACGGCCTCGGCCCGGTCTCGGGTGCCACCCGCCCCAATGATGCCGGCGATACCGACGGCGGGTCCGGCACCACCGGCAGCGTTGGCGGCTCCGACGCCGGTGCTGACGGAGGCGACTGACCATGGCCCGCGACCTCGCGATCGATCTCGGCACGGCGAACACGCTCGTGTACATGAAGGGCAAGGGCATCGTTCTCAACGAGCCGAGTGTGATCGCGCTCAATCGTCAGACCGGCGAGGTGCTCGCCACTGGCCGTGAGGCGTGGCAGATGATCGGTCGCACCCCCGGCTACATCGTCGCCGTTCGTCCCCTACGCGGCGGCGCGATCACCGACTTCGAGATCACCGAGCGCATGATCCGGTTGCTGTTGCAGCGTGTCGGCGTCAGTCGGTTCACCCGGCCGAAGGTGGTCATCTGTGTGCCGTCTGCGATCACCGAGGTCGAGCGTCGCGCCGTCACCGATGCGGCCCGCCGTGCCGGTGCCGCCGACGCCCAGTTGATCGAACAACCGATGGCCGCAGCGATCGGCGCCGATCTCCCGATCGACGAGCCCGTCGGCAACATGGTCATCGACATCGGTGGCGGCACCAGCGAGACAGCGGTGATCAGCCTCGGTGGCATCGTCGCCCTCGAGGCCGTTCGGGTCGGCAGCTTCGACATCGACGCGGCGATCCAGAGCTATGTGCGCCGCGAGCACGGCATCGCCGTGGGTGAGCGCACGGCCGAGGAGGTGAAGGTGGCGATCGGTTCGGCCGAGCCTTCCGAGGACGAGAACCAGGCGGAAGTGCGCGGTCGCGACCTGATGACCGGCCTCCCGAAGACCGTGGTGCTCACGCCAGAGGAGATCCGGTTCGCGATCGACGACGTGGTGAGCAGCATCGTGTCTTCGGTGGTGCGCTGCCTCGCGAAGGCCCCGCCCGAACTGGCCCAGGACTTCCTGGTTCGCGGCATGTACCTCGTGGGCGGCGGCGGCCTCCTGCGTGGTCTGGCGCGGCGCATCGAGCGCGAGACCCAGGTGCCGGTGAAGATGTCGAACGTGCCGCTCGAGGCCGTCGTTCTGGGTGCCGGTCACTGCATCGAGCACTACGACGCTCTCAAGAGCATGTTCATGGGAGCTCGGCGGTAGCAGTGCCGTCTAGGGTCGCTGCGTGACCGCTGATCCTGCGCCCACCGACACCCGCGACGTCCTGTTCGAGCTCGGTGACGACCATGTCGGCGTCATCACGCTCAACCGTCCTGCGGCCCGCAACGCGCTCACCTGGGGCATGTACGCCGAGCTCGAGCGGCTGGTCCGCGAGGCGCCCGCGGCCGGCGTCCGCTGCCTGGTGGTCACCGGCTCCGATCCTGCGTTCTGCAGTGGTGACGACGTCCGTCAGGTGATGGGTGGCGGTGCCGAGGGCAAGGCGCCGCTCAGCACCGACACCGGTGCGCGAGCGCCGCGGCTCACCCCGGCCGCCGACGCCCTCTTGCACACCGACATCCCCGTCATCGCCGCCGTGAACGGTGCGGCCGTGGGATGGGGGATGGAGCTGGCGATGATGGCCGACATCCGCGTTGCGAGCGAACGCGCCAAGTTCGGCGAGCTCTTCGTGCTCCGCGGACTGGTGAGCGATGTGGCCGGCCTCGGCCGCCTGGCCCAGCTGGTCGGCCGCGAACGCGCTGCCGAGCTGTTGTTCACCGGTGACGTGATCGACGCGGCGGCAGCGCTCGAGACCGGTCTCGTCGGTCGAGTCGTTGCGCACCACGAGTTGCTGACGACGGCAGGTGGACTGGCAGCCAGGATCGCCGCCAATCCGCCGCTGGCGGTGCAGCGTCTGAAGGCTGGGCTTCGCTCGGCACTCGACCCCGACTGGCACGACCTCGGCCGGTGGGTCAGCGGCACGCTCGGCGAGCTGTTCCAGACCGAGGACCACCGCGAGGGCGTGCGTTCGTTCCTCGAGAAGCGACCCGCTCGCTTCACCGGTCGCTGATGCGCGCCGACCGCGCACGATCGCGTGAGATCGACGACGGCCTCACCCGCATCCGTGAGGAACTGCAGATCCCCGGCGCGTTCCCGGCCGAGGTCGAGCAGGCCGCGCTCGACGCGATCACGCGTGGTCCCGGTGCTGAGCACGTCGATCGCACGGATCTGGCGTTCGTCACTCTCGACCCGGCCGATGCCACCGATCTCGACCAGGCGCTGTGCCTCGAGCGCAGCGGCGACGATCTCGTGCTGCGCTACGCGATCGCCGACGTCGGCTGGTTCGTACAGCACGGTGACGCGCTCGACCGTGAGGCGTGGCGGCGCGGAGCCACCATGTACCTGCCGGGCAACAAGGCCCCGCTCTACCCGATGACGCTGTCGGAGGGGGCTGCCAGCCTCCTACCCGACGGCCCCCGACCAGCAGTGGTGTTCGTGGTGCGGCTCGAACCGTCGGGTGAGGCGAGGCTCGACGGCGTGGAGCGGGCCATCGTGCGGAGTCGGGCGAAGCTCGCCTACGACGTTGTCGGTGCCGCCGACCTGCCAGCCGAGATGCCCGAGTTCGCACGCAGGATGGCCGTCGCCGATGCGCGCCGTGGTGCCGCCCGACTGGACGCGCCCGAGCAGGAGGTGGTGCGCGCGAACGGCGGATACCTCCTCACCTATCGCCCGCGCGTCGCAGCCGAGGATCACAACGCGGCGCTGTCGCTCGCGACGAACCTCGCCGTGGCGCGTGCACTGCACGAGGCCGGCACCGGGCTGTTCCGAGTGATGGACGAGCCCGACGAGCGACAGGTGCGGCGTCTGCGTCTCACGGCGCGAGCGATGGGGATCGACTGGCCTGCAGCGTCCACGCTTGCCGCTTTCGAGCGCACGTTGCGCAGCGACGACCCAGGGCACGCGGCGATGATCCTGGCCGTTCGCCGAGCAGGTGGCGGCGCTCGGTACGTGCCCTACGAGGTCGACGTGATGCCGTGGCATGCGGCGCTGGCGGCAACCTACTCGCACGCCACCGCGCCGCTGCGGCGTCTCGCCGATCGCTACGTCGTGCTCGCAGCCCTCGCAGTGGCCAACGGACGACCCGTGCCCGACGAGGTACAGGCGGCGTTCGGTGCGTTGCCCGAGACGATGCAGCGCTCCGATGCACTCGGCAACCGGCTCGACCGACTGGTCGTCGACCTGGTCGAGGCAGTGGTGATGCGCGGACACGAGGGCCGGACGTTCGACGCGGTCGTCACCGATGTCGACGATCGTGGCGCACGAATCCAATTGTGTGACCTGGCCATCGTGGCCCGGGTGAACGAGGAACGGGTCGAGCCGGGTGATCGCCTCCGGGTCCGGCTCGTGGAGGCATCACCCGAGCGGCGCACCGTCCGATTCGAGCGGGTCGCCTGAGCGCTACCGGACCAGCAGGGCAGGGACACATGGATGCTTCGTTCGAACTGCGCCTGGCCAGCGTCGACGACGTGGAGGCGATGCGCGACGTCGAGGTCGATGCGGGCCGACGGTTCCGCGACTTCCCTGTCGACATGAGGCTCGACGAGATCGCCGACGATGACCCTCCCGCAGCCGATGTGCTGCTCGCCCACATCGGCAATGCAACGGCGTGGGTGGTCGTCGATGCGACCACCGCGCAGAGCGGCACCACTGCCGACGATGCACGGCAGGTGGTCGGCTACGCGCTGGCGTCGATGATGGATGGTGAAGCGCACCTCGATCAGGTGAGCGTTCGCGACTCGGCCGGCCGTCAGGGGATCGGCACGGCGCTCGTGCACGCAGCATGTCGATGGGCGACGGCGCAGGCGTTCACCTCGATCACCCTCACGACCTTCCGTGACGTGCCGTTCAACGGTCCGTACTACGCCCGGTTGGGGTTCGTCGAACTGCCCGTCGACCGGTTCGGCCCCGAACTACGTTCGCTGCGCGAGCTCGAGGAGGACATCGGGCTCGACGTGCAGCCGCGGATCGCGATGCGCCGTCCGTTGGGGTGACGCGGGTCGTCAGCCGGGAACGAGGCGGTCGATGGTGCCCTCGATCGCGATCAAGTACAGATCGCCGCCGGGGCTCTCGCGGATCGCCGTCACCTGTCCCCATTCGCCGAGGGGGGTGATGTCGGTGACCACTCGGTCCTGCACACGGATCGCCGTGATCTGGCGATTGCAGTAGTCGCCGAACACGTACCACCCGGCGAGCGCAGGAATGGCATCGCCGCGGTACACGGCGCCGCCGGTGACCGAGCAGCCTCCGGTCGAGCGGTCGTACTCGTGCACCGGTGGCGTCGCCCCGTCGGCCGGCTGGTCGTCGTTGACGCGGTTCGTGCCCTCGAATGCACTCCAGCCGAAGTTGATGCCACGGCCGCCGCCGTCGGCGGCCCAGCCGACGCTGATCTCCTCGATCTCACCCTGCCCGACGTCGCCGATCCACAGATCGCCGGTGAGGCTGTCGAACGAGAACCGCCATGGGTTGCGCAACCCGACCGACCAGATTTCCGGGCGAGCGCCGGCCACACCCACGAAGGGGTTGTCGGCAGGCACCGTATAGGGCAGGTCTGCCGAGGGCGTGGGGTCGATGCGGAGCATCTTGCCGAGCAAGCTCGTGACGTTGAGCGAATACCGCTCGGGGTCGCCACCCGAGCCACCGTCGCCCATCCCGATGTAGAGCATGCCATCGGGGCCGATCGCGACATTGCCGCCGTTGTGGTTGGGGTACGGCTGCTCGATGGTGATCAGCTCACGTCGGCTCGTCGCGTCGAACACACCGTCGGCGCCGACCGCATACTCCGCGATCACCGTGTGGCCGTCGTTGTCGGTGTGATTGATGTAGGCCCGTGTGCCGTCAGCAGAGAAGGTGAGCCCCAAGAGCCCCTGCTCGCCCTGATCGGAGGTGATGTCGATCACGTCGAGCACCGAGTCACCTTCCTCGCCATTGCGCAGCGGGATGATCTTTCCGGGCTTCGACACCATGAACATCGTTGGATCGCCCGCCCGCCATGCGATGTCGACCGGGTTGCTGACACCGCCGATCTGCTCGAACGCGACCACCGGATCACCGAGGTCGGCAGCCGGAGGAGCGGCACTGCCGCCCGCGCCGGGGGCGGCGGTGGTGCCGGTGGTGTCGGCGGCGGTGGTGCCGCTGCCGCCCGACGATGGGTCCGATGACGCCGGAGCCGATGACACCGATGACCCCGGCGCCGTCGTGTCAGCTGCGCCCGCAATCGGCGGTTGGGTCGCGAAGGTGACGTCGACCGTGGCCGACGGTACCGCGTTGGCGCCGGTCTCGTCGTCACCACCGCACGAGGCTGCAACCAGCGCGCCGATCACCAGGGCAGCGATGGCGGCAGCGGTGGTGCGGGCCGAGCTGCGCACGCCGCGCGTGTCGCGCCGTGCCAGGGCTCGCCCGTATGGGGAGAGGGGTGAGTGTCTCATGGCTTCGGCTCCCGGCCGACACGCGCCAGGCCTTCCTGCACCACCGTGACGGCGAGGGTGCCGTCGCGGGTGAAGATCGCACCGCCGGCCAGCCCGCGTCCGCTGCCGCTCGAGATCGCGCTCTGGTCGTAGAGCAGCCATTCGTCGGCCCGGAACTGGCGATGGAACCACATCGCGTGGTCGAGGCTCGCCATCTGCATGCCGGGTGACTCCCACGACAGGCCGAACGGGAGCACCGTGGTGTCGAGCAGCGTCATGTCGCTGGCGTAGGTGGCGATGCAGGCGTGCAGTGTCGGGTCGTCGGGCAGTTGTCCCGCAGCTCGCATCCACACGCGCTGGCCGCCGGCCGGGTTGCCCTGGCGGCTGAAGGGGTCGCTGTCGATGTAGCGGATGTCGATCGGGCGGGGACGGTCGTACCACTCGCCCATGCGCTCCTTGTAGGGCTCCATGCGGGTCTTGAAATCGGGCAGCGCGTCGGGATCAGGCACGTCGTCGGGCATCGGGATCTGGTGATCGGGCCCTGTTTCGTTGACGTGGAAGCTCGCCTGGAGGTTGAAGATCGCTCGCCCGTGCTGGATCGCGACGACGCGGCGCGTGGTGAAGCTGCGGCCGTCGCGGATGCGGTCGACCTCGTACAGGATGGGCGCTGTGGGGTCGCCAGGCCGGAGGAAGTACGCGTGCAGCGAGTGCACGAACCGGTCGGCCTCGACGGTGCGGGTGGCGGCGACGAGCGCCTGGCCCGCCACCTGTCCGCCGAACACGCGCTGTCGGTTCTCGTCGGGAGATCGCCCGCGGAAGAGGTTGACCTCGATGACCTCGAGATCGAGAAGGGTGACGAGATCGTCGAGCGCAGCCTGCACGGTCCGCAGTCTCTCATTCGGGGGACCACAGGTGCACGTCGATCGTGCAGCTTGATTACTCTGCCGCCCATGCCGCTGCTGCCGCTCTCACCCGACGAACTCCTCTCCACCACCCGTGCCGTGCGCAAGCGACTCGACTTCGATCGCGCGGTGGAGGACGACGTGGTGCGTGAGTGTGTGAGCCTGGCGATGCAGTCGCCGAGCGGTTCGAACAACATGACGATGCAGTTCGTCGTGGTGCGCGACGAGGCCAAGCGCCAGGCGCTCGGCGACATCTATCGCCAGTGCTACGGCATCTACTCGCAGATGGACGGCGTGTACATCGGCTCGATCGACAAGGGTGAGGCCGACGCCAATGCGCAGCAGCAACGCAGTGCATCGTCGGCAGACTTCCTCGGCGAGCACATGGGCGATGCCCCGGTGCTCGTCATCCCGTGCACCCTCGGCGGCCGCCTCGACGGCGCCCCGGCGATGATGTCGGCCTCGATGGGTGCGAACGTGATGCCGGCGATGTGGAGCTTCATGCTCGCCGCTCGCGCTCGCGGCCTCGGCACCTGCTGGACCACCGTGCACCTGATGATGGAGCAGGCCGCCGCCGACGTGCTCGGCATCCCGTTCGACCAGGTGCAGCAGATCTGCATGAGTCCGCTCGCCTACACCAAGGGCACCGACTTCAAGGCGGCCAGCCGGCCGCCCGCAGACTCGATCATCCACTGGGACACCTGGTGAATGGCACCAGCGACGCAGCAGTGACGATCGATCCCGTGATGCGAGCGCACGCGCTCGCGGCGAAAGGGTTCATGCCAGCAGACGAAGGCGATGCGTTGTACGCCGCCGCGATCGAGGCCGGGCGCCGGCTCCCAGCCCTGCCGTTCGTCGAGATCGGCTCGTACTGTGGGCGTTCGACGGTGTGGCTGGCCGAGGCGGCCCGGGCGTCGCACACGGTGCTGTTCGCGGTCGACCACCACCGTGGCAGCGAGGAGAACCAGACCGGCTGGGAGCATCACGACCCCACCGTCGTCGATCCGCGTATCGGCCGGATGGACACCTTGCCGATCTTCCGGTTCACGATCTACGAAGCGGGCCTCGAGGATCACGTCGTCGCGATGGTCGGCCAGTCACCCACGGTGGCGGCTCACTGGCGTACCCCTGCGGCGTTCGTGTTCATCGATGGCGGCCACGGCGAGGAACCGGCCCGACTCGACTACGAGGGATGGGCGCATCACGTGGTGATGGGAGGCACGCTCGCGATCCACGACGTCCACCCCGATCCGGCCGACGGTGGCCGCCCGCCGTACGAGCAGATCTTCCGCCCGGCGCTCGCCAGCGGGCGGTTCGCGCTCACGAGCGTCACCGGCAGCCTGCGCGTGCTCCGCCGGGTCGACTGACCCGACCGGTCGTACGCGCCTCCCGGCGGCGCTCGAGGCGCTGCCGGTGGTGAACGGTCAGCCGAACTGGACGCCCTGGGCGAGCGGGAGATCGTCCGAGTAGTTGATCGTGTTGGTGGTGCGGCGCATGTACGCCTTCCACGCATCGCTGCCGCTCTCGCGGCCGCCGCCCGTTGTCTTCTCGCCGCCGAACGCTCCGCCGATCTCGGCCCCGCTCGGGCCGATGTTCACGTTGGCGATGCCACAGTCGCTGCCATCGGCCGCCATGAACCGCTCGGCCTCACGCACGTCGGTGGTGAAGATGCTGCTCGCCAGCCCCTGCGGTACGGCGTTGTGCATCGTGATCGCCTCGTCGAAGGAGTCGTAGGCCATCACGTAGAGCACCGGCGCGAAGGTCTCGGTGGCGACGATGTCGGTCTGGGCGGGCATGGTGACGAGCGCGGGTCGCACGTAGGCCGCGTCGGGGGCCTCGTCGGCGTACTTCCGCTCGCCGCCCACCACGACGGTGCCGCCGTCGGCGATGGCGTGTTCGAGTGCGGTGAGCATGCGGTCGTGTGCGGCCGGAGTGATCAGTGGACCGACGAGCGTTCCCTGGTGCAGAGGATCGCCGACGGGCAGCGAGGCGAACGCAGTGCTCACCTTCGACACCACCTCGTCGAGGCACGATCGGTGCACGATCAGGCGTCGCAGCGACGTGCAACGCTGACCGGCGGTGCCCGCCGCGGAGAAGGTGATCCCGCGCACGGCCAGCGCGAGGTCGGCCGACCCGGTGACGATCGCTGCGTTGTTGCCGCCGAGCTCGAGGATCGACCGACCGAACCGGCCCGCGACGACGGGTGCGACTCTGGCGCCCATCGCAGTCGAGCCGGTCGCACTCACGAGAGGGACCCCGGAGTGGGCGACCAGTTCGGCGCCGACGCGACCGTCGCCGAGGACGACCTGGTTGAGATGGACGGGCGCGCCCACCTCGGCAGCTGCCCGCTGCAGGAGCGCATCGGTGGCGAGGGCGGTGAGGGAGGTGAGCTCGCTCGGCTTCCAGACGACGGTGTTGCCGCAGACGAGTGCGAGCGCTGCGTTCCACGACCACACCGCAACAGGGAAGTTGAACGCCGTGATGACCGCGGTGGGACCGAGTGGGTGCCACTGCTCCATCAACCGGTGACCGGGTCGCTCCGACGCGATGGTGAGGCCGTGCAGTTGGCGGCTGAGACCGACAGCGAAATCGCAGATGTCGATCATCTCCTGCACCTCGCCGAGTGCTTCGCTCTCGATCTTGCCCGCCTCGAGCTGCACGATCCGGGCGAGATCGGTCTTGTGGGCGCGCAGCAGCGAGCCGAGCACGCGCACCAGTTCGCCGCGTCGCGGCGCCGGTGTGGTGCGCCACACTCGGAACGCCTCGTTGGCACGATCGACTGCGTCGTCCACCCCCAAGCCAGCGGCGACCGCTCCCAGGGAGGCGCCCGTCACGGGCGTTCGCACGAGGTGATGACCCTCCGCAGTGAACCGATCGGCGCCGCATGCGACCAGCGCTTGGAGGGCGAGGGGTACGAGCTCGTCGGTCGTCGAGATGGAGGCGTGGGAGGAGTTGCTCACCTCTCCATCATGTCAGCCCCCGACCGAGCGATCTGCGAGACGCCCGAGGCTGACTTGGCCTAGCGTCGTGTCATCACGGACACGACCTCCACCGGTGCCAGCCCCCGATGAACGCCAGCTTCCCCGTCGACAACGTCATCCTCGTCGCAGCGGCGTTGCTCGGCCTGGGCGTGATCGTCGATCTCGCAGCCAACCGCGTGCGCGTGTCGGGCCTGCTCGCGCTCATGGCGCTCGGCATGGTGATCGCCGACGACGGCCTCGCCCTCATCCGCTTCGACGACGTCGCTCTGGCCCAGAACATCGCCGTCGTCGCCCTGGCCGTGATCCTGTTCGAGGGCGGACTCGGCACCACCTTCGCCGACGCGAAGCCGGTGCTCGGCCCGGCGGGGATGCTGGGCACCGTCGGCGTGTTCGTCACCGCAGCCGTCGTGGGCGGCGTATGTGACCTGGTGCTGGGACTGCCGACGAACACTGCCTGGCTGCTCGGTGCCGTGGTTGCATCCACCGATGCGGCATCGGTGTTCGGCGCCCTGCGGGGTCAGCCGATCCCGCGACGGGCGAAGCAACTGCTGCAGCTCGAATCGGGCGGCAACGACCCGGTGGCAGTGATGATGACCGTCGGCATCGTCGAAGCGTGGCGCTCGGGTGCCCAGATCGGCGACTGGGTGAGCTTCGGTGCGATCCAGCTCGGCGGCGGTCTGCTCGTCGGCGCACTCGTCGGTGAGTTCGTGCGACGCACCGACGACAAGCTCCGCATCTCCAGCGCATCCACGTCCGCCGTGCTCGCCCTGTCGGCCGGTGGCGTCGCATACGGACTCGCTGCGTCGATCGGTGCGTCCGGCTTCCTCGCGGTGTACGTGGCCGGCATCTTCATCGCTCATGAGGAACGCATGGTCCGACCGCTGCGGGCGTTCCACGAGTCGCTCGCGACCACCGCCCAGGCGGGTCTGTTCCTCATCCTCGGCATGCTCGTGTTCCCGAGCGAACTGCCCGCAGTGTTCGGCAAGGCAGTGGTGGTCACCCTGGTGTTGCTGCTCCTCGCCCGGCCGGCCGCAGTGCTCGTGTGCCTGCCGTGGTTCGGGTTCCGACCTCGGGAGATGACGCTCGTGGCATGGGCCGGCCTGCGCGGTGCAGTGCCGATCGTGCTTGCCACCTTGCCCCTCACCGCCGGTCATCCCGACGGTGTGCTCGTGTTCGAGGTGGTGTTCGTCGTCGTGATCGTGTCGTTGCTGCTGCAGGCGACCACCGTGTCCGCAGTGGCCCGCCGCCTCGGGTTGCTCGAGGAGGAGACGACGACCACGTTCGCCGACGTGTTGCCGGTCGAATCGTCGCAGGCCAACGTCGCGGAGCTCCATCTGCAGCCCGGAGCGGCCGTGATCGGTCACCGGTTGGCCCAGGCGCCGTTACCGGCCGATGCCCGGGTGGCCATCATGCGCCGCGATGGTGCGGCGTTCTCGCCCACCGGTGCCACCGAACTGCTGGCGGGCGACGTGCTGATGATCGTCATCCCGCCCGGCAGCGAGGTCAGCGACTTCGTCGACTGGGCATCGCAGCCCCCACAGCCCCCGTCGCCCCCGCAGCCCCCGTCGATCGACGGCCGCTGAGCTGGTGTCGGGATCAGTCGAGGGCAGCTCGCGGGGCGAACACGGCGCCGGCCGGTGACGCGCCGGTGATCGCATCGGCGGCAAGGATCACCGCGGCCGCGGTGTACGCCGAGGTCTCTCCAGCGGGGAACCGTTCGATCGTCGGGTACACGATGCCGGTCCAGTACGACCCGTCGTCGAGACGGTGCGAGCGGGTCCACAGCAGCAGGTCGGTGGCCGTCGACTGATCGCCGCTGGCAGCGAACGCGATCGCAGCCTCGGCGGTCTCGGACGCCGTGATCCATGGCTCATCGCTGACGCAGCGGATGCCCTTGTCCTCCATCGCGAACACGTCCCACTTGTCGGCCAGGTGCGCCTTGGCGTCCTCGCCGATGACAGCGCCGCTGAGCACCGGGTAGTACCAGTCCATCGCCCAGCGATGCTTCGGCTCGAAGGCCTCGGGATGGTTGGCCACGATGAACGCCATCCGTTCGGCGGCCTCGAGCCAATCGGGGCGTGGTTCGTTGATCAACTGGGCCAGTTGGGCGCCGCAGCGCAACGCGTGCTGGATGCTGGACGAGCCCGTGAGCAGTGCGTAGTCCCACGGCACGGCATGTTCGGTACGTGCCCACAGCACGGTGCCGTTGGGCTTGCGCATGCCGAGCACCCAGTCGAGCGCGCGCTCGACCGTGGGCCACAGGTGATCGACGAAGGCGCGGTCCCAGGTGCAGAGCCAGTGGTGCCACACCCCGGTGGCGACGTAGGCGCACACGTTGGTGTCGAGCTTGGCCTCTTCGACGGTGCCGTCGGGCAGGTAGTAGTTCCACCAGCTGCCGTCGGCGCGCTGCATGTCGACCAACCACTCGTACGCGCGTTCGGCCTCACGATGGAAGCCGGCCACATCGAGGGCCATCGCCGTCTCGACGTGGTTCCACGGATCGCAGTGCCCGTCGACGAACCACGGAATCATCCCGGTGTCGAGCTGCAACGCAGCGATCGATTGGGCGCTCTGCACCACCTCGTCGGCGCTCAGCACACCCTCGATGTCGGGGAGTGCGGTCACGACGAGCGCTCCGGCTTGCGGCCGTAGACGATGAAGCTCTTCCCGAGCACCGGCGAGAGCCCACGTTCGACGAGCTTCATCCCGGCCGGCTGGTCGATGATCTCCCACTCGAGCATCTTCCGGTAGCGGTTGACCGCACGGCTGTCGGTGCGGCGAGGACCGACGGCGCACTTCAGCCACCAGTACGGCGAGTGCAGGGCGTGGGCGTGGTGGCTGCCGAGCACCTCGAGGCCGGCGCTGCGCAGCTTCGCTTTCAGCTCGGTGGCCGTGTAGATGCGCACGTGGCCGCCCACGCTCTTCGGCGCGTGGTACTCGTCGCTGAGCATCCAGTTGATCTTCTCGGGGAACCACGTCGGCACCGTGGCTGCGAACGTGCCACCTGGGCGCAGTACCCGGACGAACTCGGCGATCGCGTCGACGTCGGCCTGGATGTGTTCGAGCACCTCGCTGGTGATCACCCGGTCGAAGGTGCCATCGGCGAACGCCAGCTTGGTGGCATCGCCGCGCAGCACGCCGACGTATCGCTGCTCGGGGATCTCGCCGGCTGCGATCATGCCGCCGAAGGTGGCGCGGGTGCCGACGACCTCGTCGGCCGCGTAGTCGAGCGCGACGACGTTCGCCCCGCGCCGCGACAACTCGAAGGCGTGACGGCCGAAGCCTGCGCCGGCGTCGAGGACGAGGTCGCCGGGCTGCATGCCCAACCGATCGAACCTGATGGTGAGCACGTACTCAGATCCTGCCGTTCCTGCGGAGCTTGTCGATGTTGTGGGGCATGGCCAGCACCTCGCGGTACTGATCGACCGTCAGCTGCGCGCAGTGCGTCCAACTCCACCGTTCCACCACCCGCCGGCGACCGGCCGCCCCGACCCGGGCGCGGAGCTCGGCGTCGTCGAGGCCGCGGCGCAGTGCGACGGTGAGCGACTCGACGTCGCCGGCCTTGCAGCCGATCACCGTGTCTCCGTCGGTGCCCGTCACCTCGGGCAGCGCGCCGCCGTCGGTGGCAACGAGGCAGATGCCGGTGCACATCGCCTCGATCGCCGGGAGGCTGAACCCCTCGTACAGGCTGGGCACGACGGCCAGTTCGGCCTCGGCGTACAGCTCGACGATGCGCTCGTCGGTGACACCGGAGACGAAGTCGATGTACGGGCGCAACCCGAGCTGGTCGATGAGGTCGGCGCTGTGGCCCTCGCGTGGCTTGCCGATGATCGTGAGCCGTACGTCGCGTTCGGTGCGCAGCTTGGCCATCGCCTCGATCAGGTACGCGAGCCCCTTCAGGGCGACGTCGGCCGACGCAGTGGTGATCAGTCGGCCCGGCTGGCGCGTGACGCCCTCGATCGGCTTGAACAGGGCGGGATCGACGCCGACCGGCACGAGCCGCATCCGGTCGAGGCTGACGCCCATGTCGGCATGGATGTCCTTGATCGAGTTCTCGCTGACCACCACGATGCGCGGCATCTGGCTGGCGACCTTGCCCTGCATCTCGACGAAGCGATACCAGCGCTTGAGGGCACGGCGTTTCTTGCGGCTCTTCGCGTGCTCCATCTCGAGCGATCGGTCGCGCGTGATCGGATGGTGGAGGGTGACCACGGTGGGGATCAGCTCCTCGACCTTCAAGATGCCGTAGCCCAGGCACTGGTTGTCGTGCACGAGGTCGAAGTCGGCGGTGCGCTTGCGCAGCTCGCCGAGCACACGGGTGCTGAACGCGCGCGGCTCACCGAAGGTGCCGCGCAGGTGGGTGCCCACCTCGACGAGATCGCCCTTGGTCTTGATCTCCCAGTAGCCGGGCAGACGGCCGGGGTAGTGGTCGTTCCAGATGTCGAGGCTCGGCAGCTGGTGCAGTGGGATGCGGTCGTCGAGCACCGGGTAGGGCTGGCCGGCGAACACCTCGATCTCGTGGCCGAGATCGGCCAGCGCCTTGGTGAGATGGCGGGTGTACACACCTTGCCCACCCACGTGCGGCTTGCCGCGATAGGTGAGGTAGGCCAGGCGCAGCGGCGCATCGGGATCGAGCGCGGAGCGCCGTACAGACATGGCGTGACAGGCTATCGGCCTGTCGCGGGATGCCGGATCTGTCGCCGATGGGTCGCCGGGCAGCGAGGTCACCGCTGCCAGGCGATGGTCATCGTCCGCTGGAGCATCTCCCCTGGCTGCAGGATCGTGGCGGTGCCGAGATTGACCGCATCGGGGGGTCCGCTCTGCGGTTCGACGCACGTGGCGTGTTCCGGCTTGTCGTACACGACCCAGTGATCGCAGTCGCTCGCCACCGTCACGGTGACGAAGGGGGAGATCCGCAGCACCAGGGGTGCGAGGGGCCGGACGAAGCAGTCGTCCCACGGGCGTGGCGGGGGATCGATCAACTCGCCCGTGGGAATGCCGGCCTGGTCCTGTCGGTACATCGCTCCGAACCGCAAGTCGTCGGCGATGGGCTTGCGGAACCAAGGGTGCCAGCCGAGGGTGACGGGCATCGGCTCGGCGCCAACGGTGACGGTGAGCACGCACACGAGCGCGTCAGCGGTGAGCTGCAGGTGCTGGTGTGCCCGCCCGCCGAACTGCCAGGTGAGCGCAGTCTGCATCTCCACGTGGTCGAGTCCCAGATCGAGCACGTCCCAGGCGCTGACGAAGCCCGATCCGTGGATGGCGTGCGGGGCCAGGTTGACGGGGAGGCGGATCGTGCGACCCTCCCACTCGAAGCGCCCCTGGCGGATCCGGCCGGCGTAGGGCACCATCGGAAAGCTGCCCCACAGCATCGGGTCGTCGCCCGGTGTGCCCGTGACCAGCAGCTCCTCGCCACCCACCTCGATCGATGCGACGCGTCCACCCGACAACGGACTCACGAGCACGGTCGCTTCTCCGGCATGCAGTTCCACCATGGGGCGACATTCTGGCAGCATCTGCGGATGCGAGGACTGGTGCAGCGGGTGACGAACGCCTCGGTGACGGTGATCATCGCCGCCACCAGACCAGACGCCACCAGAC
>Ga0105048_10005517_pt1 | contig 20456 bp, 14 predicted proteins | sample MAT05_FD_78382 | JGI IMG/M metagenome (GOLD analysis project Ga0105048, IMG submission 78382) | Freshwater microbial communities from Lake Fryxell liftoff mats and glacier meltwater in Antarctica - MAT-05 | ecosystem: Environmental > Aquatic > Freshwater > Ice > Liftoff microbial mat | place...
GCGTTCTTCGCCGGTTGCTGACTTTACAACGCCAGTTACTCCAGTTGGCAGGACCGAACTTGATCAAGGGCGACTCCGCGATCGCGGAGTCGCCCTTTTCTTCTTTTGGTGTGGGACTCGTTGGCGGCCTTGATATTGGCCTGGTGGTAGTTGAGGTGCTTGCACAGTCGCTCAAGCAGCCGCGGGCTCGGCGGTGCGCCGTTCCATGTAGCGCGGATGAGGACGCTGGTTGCCAGTCGCGACTGGCAGATCGTCACGAACGGATTTGTTTTCCCGCAGGCTCGCCGTCGCACGCGAGAGGAACAGCAGGCTGACCGCCGTGATGATCATGTGCCGCAACAGCGAGGTGTAGTTCCGCACCTCGAAGTGGCTGAACCCCAGTTCGCCGTTGGCATCCTCGACGCATCGCTCCACACCCCAGCGGCTGAACGCCACTTGCAACAACTTCTCCAGCGGCGTGCCGGAGGGCGCGTTGGAGACGAAGTACTTGATCTCGCCGCTGAGGGTGTGCCGCGCCGCCATGAGCCAGTGCGGCCACGTCGGCACGCGCTCCCGCTTGGTGTGGAACGACGCGGCCTTCACGGCCCACACCACCGGCCCGCCGTCGTCATCCTTGACGTGATATGTGGTCCAGGGCTGGCTGGTGAACACCGGCGAGTGCTTCACGAGGTTGGCCACGCTCTTGGCTTTGTGCATGTCGCCGGGAAGAACCTTGGGACGCGGGAACACACGAGGCCTGCCGATCGTCTCGCCGCTGGGAGTCTTGCGCCTCACGCTGGCGTGTTCCTTGAGCATCACCGGCGGGGGCTTGGTCCAGCCGGTGAGATGGCCGGGCACTTCGCCGACGTACATGACGCCGCGCTCTTCGAGGGCGTGCATGAACCCGGTATGCTTGCCGTATCCGGCGTCGAAGGTGAGCCACCCCAGATGCACGCCGTTGCGCCGGGCGCGGTCGATGAGTTCCAGCGCGATCGTCGGCTTGGCGCGGTACACCATGTCGTCAGGGATGCCCGCCTTACGGCACCGATCGCGGTCATCGCTCCAGGTTTTTGCGGGGAGGAACAACTCGCTGTCGAGCATGCAGCGGAACTTTCCACGACCGGCTCCGCCCACCGCCGACTGTGTGAGATGCACCGTGACGGTGCAGTTGTCGGTGGTGCCCTTGGTGCCACACCATTGACGCTGCACGCCCGGCGTCTTGTCGCCCTTCTTGGCGTGGTACGTCTCGTCGATGATGCTGACGGCTTCGGGATCGTGATGCTCGCGGCCGATGATTTGCTGCACACGGTCACGCAGCATGGCGTGGTCCCAGTGATGCAGCGACAGGAACTGTTGGAGGTTACGCGGCGGCAGGTCCGCCGCCAGCGCCATCGGTTCGATGCTCTTGCGCGGCAGGTCCGACAGTTGCCCCTTGACGTAGCACCGCAAACTCTCGCGCTGCTCGCTGCGGATGAAGCAATCATCAAACCTGCCCAAAAACCTCTCAAGGTCAGGCAACAACTTACCCAGCGATCCGGCTTCCATGCCGCCGCTCCTTCTCACGCCTCATCAATGCTCTTCTCGGCTCACGACCCCGGAATGCTTGAGCTTATCTGGCGTTGTCGTAGTGATTGATTGAAACCGCCCGGTTTATTTCTTGTCCTTGGCCGCGGGCAGCGCCGCCTCCACAGCCTTCTCGAGCGCCTCGCCCCGCAGATTCACGCCCAGGATTTTCCCGGTCGTGCCATCGACGAGGTACGTCGCGGGAATGCTGTTGACGGCGTACTTCTGCCCGATCTCGGACTTCCAGCCCTTGCCGTCGGCCACCTGACGCCACGTCATCTTCGCGTCCTTCATCACCTTGGGCATCTTCGCGATCGACTGCTCCGTATCGAGCGAGATTCCAAGAACTTCAAACCCCGCCGCGTGATGCTTCTCGTACGCGACCACCACGTTGGGCATCTCCACCATGCACGGCCCGCACCACGTCGCCCAGAAGTCCAGCAGCACCACCTTGCCCTTGTAATCCTCGGGGAACTTCAAGGCCTTGCCCTCGGTGTCCTTGGCCTCAAACGCCATGATCGCCTTGCCCTTGGCGTGATCGGGCGGCGTGGAAACCTCAGCCACGGTCTTGCTGCTCTTGACGACGCGGAACGAACTACCGTCGCGCGCCATATCCGTCACTTCCCACGTCACGCCACCCACGTTGAACGGCTTGGCGATGTCGAAAGACTCGCCGCGTGAATCAAACTTCCCGTTGGCATTGACGTCCAGCAGCAAGTTCACGCCCGAGGTTGAGTCGGCCTCGTCGCCGGTTTTCTTCCCGCGGAAATCACCCGTCGCGGCCTCGTCGCTCAGCACAGCCTTGTAGTCCTTGTCACCAAGCTTCACCATGCCCTCATACGCATAGTCGCGGTAATACAGCAGCACCGACTTCATCGCCGCACGGGCCGGATCGTCCTTGTCAAAGCGATACATCGACACGTTCACCATGAACGGTTTGTCCTTCTCGCCGATGTTCACCATGGCCGAGCCGCTGTACATCGTCGTCGTCTTGTCGGCGTTCTTCGTCTCGCGGCCCGTCCACTCGGCGGGCGCATCGTCCGACAGGTCATCGTTCGCATTCGAATCAACGATCAGGGTCGCGGGCTTGCCATCTGGCTCGTCGATGATGAACGCAACCTCGCCAGTGCCGATCGGCAGCGTTCCAAACTGTGGTGCCGACAGGCCTTCGGGCACCTTCGTCATCGACGCCGGCTTCTCGGGCGCGAACGAAGCCCGCTTGGGCGAGTAGTAGCCGACTTTCGCCATCCCCCCCTTGGGGACCGCCGTCAGGCGGATCGCGTCGTCGGTCGAGTTGGCACTGCTGAACGCGCAGACGCTACCCGCGAGGAGAACGAGCATCGAAGGAAGGATCATAAAAAATCGCCTATTAAAGTGGTGGTGGCGGGGGGTGGTGGCGGGGGTGGGGGCAGTGGGTGGGTGAAGACGTTTAACCCGACGAGAACTGAATCATACCAGAATACCGGAACTCCCCGTTTGAGATGCGGGCACCGCCCAGCACCAACCAACCAACCACCCACCCATCGCGGCGAACGGCGAATGGCCGTACAGGAACGAAAACCCCCGTCGCGCAGGCGACGGGGGTCTTGATAGTGAATGGTGAATGGTGAGGTTTGGGACTGACCCTGTCTGGATTTTCCGCTGACTCAGCGCTTGAGCGCCGGCGCGGCAGGGAAGTCCACGGCCGTCTGGGCCACGTGATTGACGTAGTTCGTGAAGATGTTCTGCACCGTCACGGCCAGAATCTCTATCACTTGGGCATCGTCGTAACCCGCAGCCTTCACGGCAGCCACTTCGCCATCGCTCACATGACCACGCTTCTCGATGATGCTGTTGGCGAACTTGAGCGCCGCGGCATCCTTGGCATCGGTCGACTGGCCCAGTCGCGCCGCGTTGAGCTCGCCGTCATTGAGGCCCGCGCTCTTGCCGATCGCGGTGTGGGCCGCGACGCAATACCCGCATTGATTGGACTCGCCCACCGCAAGGGCGATCTGCTCACGCAGTTTGGCCGAGAGCGAGGTCTGGCCCATGGCCCCAAAGAAGCCCCAAAGTGCCTGCAGGGCGGCCGGCGAGTGGGCGACGGTGGTAAAGATGTTCGGAGTTCCGCCAAGTGCCCCTTTGATAGAGGCAAGCGTCTCAACGCTCTTGGCAGGAATGGCAGATCCGGTGGCAGGGGCGATGCGTGGCATGAAAACTGTCCTTTGAACGCGGAGTTCCGCTGCCACAAGGCGGTGCGACGGGCACCGTCCGGGCTGCGGCGTGAGTATTCATCAAGGTCCATTCTGGGCGAAGCAAGATACCTATCTATAGATAGTCTGCACAAGCAATTGGTTTAGGGTTCGGGTCCAAGTTCTTGGTTTTTATTTCTTGACCATCTGAAGAATGAGAAAGTCGGCCGCGGCTGTGAAGCGCGTCTCGTCGCCAAACGTGCAGGCCGCCAGCATGGCTCCCTGCAGCGACGAGAAGACCGAGCCCGCCACGCGCCGGGGATCGCCCTCAAAGACCAGCTTTCCAGACGCCTTCCCACGCGCAAGCACACCGCCCAGCCAAGTCTCACAGGACACGAACAGTTGGCGCACTTCGTCCTGCATGGGCCCAGGAAGAGTCGCAAATTCAGCACCAAACATGCCGCAAAGGCACATCCTGGTCCCCTTCTTCAGGGTGCCCCTTAGCGCCGCGACGTACCGGCGGAGTTGTTCAACCGGGTCGTCGGTTTTGGATTCGATCTCGGCGCTCAGAGCCTCAAGCGTGGCCCGGTAGCGCATCACCAAAGCCCGGCCGAGATCGGCCTTGGTGGGAAAGTGGTAATGAATGCTGGCGGTCTTGATACCGATGCGATTGGAAAGATCGCCGAAGCTGAACGCGTTGTATCCCCGCGTCTGCGCCAAGTCCTGGGCGGCGTCGAGGAGGGCGGTTTTGGTGGAATCATCGATTGGCATAGTCAAGGTAGTCTACCTGCTGATAGGTTGAAAAGTTCGCCAATTCCTCATCGAACTCGCAGGAGTTTTCCCCAGCCGGGCGTACCTATCGGGAAGAAGCTGTCGGTTGTGGCACCAGCGGGCGAAATTGCCGCCCGATGACGGGCCGCCACTGGCTGGCACGGGCTTCGCCGGTATGCTGTTGAGGTGACCATGAACCGGGGAAAAACGCCCCCCATGTTGCGGCTGGTCGACAGTGGTGATGATGAATCGCCCGTTGTGTTGCCGCGCCGCCACACTCCGGCTGACGGTCGCCTGAGTCCGACCGCCCGGCCCAGCCTGATCCAGGCCGTTCACCCAAGTTCGCTTCTCAACCCCGCCGCCGTCTCCGGGCCTCTCGCCGTCGCCTTCGAACGTGCCGCGGCCGCCAATTCCACCAAACTCCAGCAACCAACCAACGCGGCCGCCAGCCGCCCCAGCGTGCTGAGGGTGGAGCAAACCCCCAAAGCCCCGCGCCCAGAAAGCCCCAGCACCGACGAGGCCGCCCTCCGATTCGATGGCCGTTCAGTCGGCCGCGAGCGAAACGCTCGCCAGAGCGCGGCCGCCGCCGTCATCCGCGAGAATCGCGTCGCAGCGCGTCTGACCTATGACGACCCACGCTGGCTCTTTGCCGTGCGGATCGTCCAGTCGCTTGAAGGTGGCAAGTCCGCCGTGCTCGGCCCCACTGGCCGTCGCTCGCTCGTGAAGTCGGCCGCGGCACTGGGCCTGCGACCGTTTGATGCCAATCTGTTGATCGCCATCGTGCAAGACGAGGTTCGCCAAGGCGGAACCGGGCTTTCCCACTCGGCCCAGGGACGGATCAACCTGATCCGAGAAGCCGAGCCTGTCGCGAGCGGTCCGATTTGGCCCGCCGTGGTCATGGCCTTCGCCATCGCTTGCGTGCTGGCGCTCGCCATGATGGAGTGGGTATCGAGCGCGGCTCGTTAATCGGCCGGTCGTGCCTGATAGCACCTCTGGGCACAAACCTACGCCGACCTAAATAGAATGAACAATACCCTAACGGTGATCTCTTTCGGCCTCGTCGCAGAATATAGTGTCTCCGGATAGTTGGTCCGCACCCGCAGCGGGTGTAATCTCATGAGTTAGACAGCACTCGGCTCGCGAGCTCGATCAGGATTCGATGACCACCGCTGATTCCATTTCCGGTCTGAGCGCGCTCTCGGCTTCCCCCCGCACGTCGGCGCAGGCTCCGCACACCCCGGCCGATTACGCGACAGCGGGCGGACTCCGAGGCAGTTCGGTCGGCACCTTCGAGATCCAGGCGACCCTCGGCCAAGGCGGCTTCGGCACGGTCTATCTCGCCCGCCGTCGTGAGCCATTTGAGCAGACAGTCGCCCTCAAGATCATCAGGCCCGGAATGAGCAGTGCGATCGTGCTCAATCGATTCGAGCAGGAGCGGCAGGCCCTGGCCCGGATGGACCACCCCGGCATCGCCCGTGTGATCGACGGCGGCGTGACGGCCGCAGGAAGCGCCTTCGGTGCAGGCCGGCCCTATTTTGTCATGGAATACGTGCGGGGCGTGTCGCTCATTGAGTATTGCGATGCGCGTCGAATGTCGGTCGGCGACCGGGTCAACCTCTTTGTCAAGGTGTGTGAGGCCGTCCACCATGCCCACACCAAGGGCATCATTCACCGCGACCTCAAGCCCTCGAACATACTCGTCACCGATGGCGAGACCAAGAGCACGCACACGCACTCGCACTCGGCCGCGGGCCCGGTGGGCACGCCCAAAATCATCGACTTCGGCGTCGCCAAGGCCCTGGGCGCCAGCGGCGGCGAACTGGCAACCGGCGAGCCGTTGACCGAAACAGGTCAGGTTGTCGGCACGCCGGAGTACATGAGCCCCGAGCAGGCCATGCTCGGCTCAACAGACATCGACACGCGGAGCGACGTCTATGCGCTCGGGGTGATTCTCTATCAGTTGCTCTGCGGCCTGCTTCCTTTTGACCCGCGCACCCTCCGTTCACGCGGGTTCGGCGAGGTGCAGCGAATCATCGGCGAAGTGCCCGCGCCCCGCCCCAGCACCCGACTGGCCGAACTCTCGAGCGGTGATGAGCCCGCCACCCCGGCGGGCGAAACCGCTGGATCAATCGCGGCGGCCCGGGGCGACCAATCAGCGACGCTGGTGGCGCGCCTGCGCAGCGAGCTCGAATGGATTCCCCTCAAAGCCATGCAGAAGGATCGGGCCGATCGATACGCCTCCGCCCTGCACCTGGCCGATGACCTGCGCCGCTACCTGCTTGGTGAGCCGCTGGTCGCCGGTCCCCCGACTTCCATTTATCGCCTGCGCAAGTTCGTTTCGCGCCGTCGCGGCACGGTTGCCGCCGCCATTCTGATCATGCTCTCGCTGCTGGCGGGAACCGTCGTGAGCACCTGGCAGGCCCGCGCCGCCTCCGCTGCGATGCGACAGGCAAAAGCTGCCGAGGGCGACGCGCTGAGCGAGGGGTATCGGGCATCGATCAGCGCCGCCCTGCTCCTGGCCCGGGCCGGCGATGGTGAGAGCGCGCTCAAGCAACTTGGCGGCTTGGCCCCAGAACTCCGCGGCTGGGAATGGCGAGCCGTGTTCGCCGAGGCGGATTCGTCGCGCGCCATCATCAAGAGCAGCACCGCCTTCGCACTCAACATCGATCCTGTAAGCGGCGATGCCGTCACTGTGAGCATTGCCCGCGTCCAGCGCTGGCCGATTGTTGACCGCGTGGTGCTCGCGCCCGAGGGTTCCCAGCCAGCCGAGCCAGCGCCGAGTGATTCATGGTCGCTGGGCGAAGACGCCGGTCAGGCATCGCTCACGCGCGTGGTCGTCAACCCGTCGGGCACCGTGGCGGCGGGGATCGCGATCGACCGCCTTGGCGTGCGTGCTGCCAACGTCGTTCCCCAAAAGCCGCTCGAAAATCAGCCCGTTGCGGCCCCACCCCCCGCGCCGATTGCCAAGCAACTCACGCAAGGTGCCTGGCTCTTCGCCAAAGGGCGTGCCCCGCTCGCGCTGGGGGCGGGGGCGGGGGCCGGGGCGGGGGTGGGAGGTGGCGAGGGCCTAAAGGTTGAACCGTCATCGCGGCTGGCGCTCAGTGACGATGGCACGGCGGTGGCTATCGCCGCACGCCAAGAGCGCGATGGGGTTCGCTGGGTGTTGGTCGTGATCGAGCGCGCTGCCGCCGCGGGGGCAGGTGCCGATGGTGCGCCGCCCGGGCCGGCCGGTGATGATCGAATCGCGAGCACCGTCACCCTCGACGCCGAGCCAACCACCAGCACCAACCAGCAGGGCATGGCCGCGTTCTTTGATGTGGGCCGCCAACTGATGGTGGCGAGTCCAGCGGGGTGGGCGGTGTACGAGGTGCCCTCGGGCCGACGCCGCGCGTCGGGCGACTACGGCGCCGAACTCGTCTTGCCGCCCCGAGCGCTGGCCGTAACGCCCGATGGATCTACGGCTGTCGTGGCCTCGGCCAACGGCTTGGTGCTTGTCTATCCGCCCGCGGGTGCTCCGGCGATGGCAAGAGCCGGTGCCGCACCGGCCCCAATCGCAACCGCAGGCATCACACGACGACTGGGTTGGCAAGGGGTTGATAGCGTCGTCATCAGCGACGACGGCAAGATGGTGACGACACCCTTTGGCACGGGCATTGTCCGCATTGATGTTCAGCGCGGCACTCGAACCGTCCAAATGGCCGGCGGCGGCGCGGTGCAGCGGGTGGCCCGCGACGCGGTGCGGGGTGGGGGTGGCGGCGGGCGCACTATCGGCCAGCAAATCGGCGGGCGCATCGTGTCGTGGAACGATGGCGATGTGGCTGCGTCGTGGGTCCCGGCCATGCGCTCAATCGAATACCTTGAACCCATCAGCGATGGCTCTGGCGTAGTGGTGACCGGCGTGCTGATGGCGACCGGCCCGGCCGGCACCGGTGAATCAAAGCCCGGCAGCCGAGCCGTGATGCTCGTGAACCCGGCCACCCGCGCTGTCACACGCCTCTCAGTCTCGGCCGACGAACTCCGCGCCATCGCTGTCAGTGGCGGCGCGGGCGTGGCCGCGGATGCAAAATCGGTCGTTGCCACGATCGAGGCCTCGGCGATTGCGATTATGGACCTTGTCACCGGCGCGGCCTCCAGCATCCCGCTCGCCGCCGATGATGGCGAAAAGCCCAATCTGTCCGGTGCCCGCGTGGCCCTCTCGCCTGATGGCCGTTTCATCCTCTGCGTTCGCCGCGCATCGGCCACCGTCTGGTCGGCGACGATCTTTGAAACCGCGACCGGCAAGGTGCTCGACGAGTGGCGCGAGGAATCTGACCGTCCGGGCATGCGCTTGGTGCGCTCAAGCCACGGCGGCACCCTGGCCGCAGCGCACAAAGACCAACTTCGCATCTGGCCCATTACTCAAGCCGGAATCGGCCCAGCGAAAACCGTCACCCTTATGGGCCCGCCAGACGCAAACCCATCCGGCAACCAGTGGATGGTGCAGGCCGCCGCGATCGACCCCTCAGGGCAGTTGGTAGCGGCCGTCGGCGCTGGCGGCGATGCCTGCGTCGTAAACCTCGCGACCGCCGCGCGAACCGCCTGGAAGATGCCCGGCTTTGCGGGCACGGTGGCCTGGACCAGCGACAGTTCGCGCGTCCTGGTTGACAGCGGATCAGGTGTCGCCGTCATTGATCCCCGCACCGGAACCACCATGTGGACAATCCCCGCCGACGGCCAGGCAAGCGGCGGGGCGGTGAGCCATATCGCGGCATTGGCGAGCGGCGAGGTTGTCATCGGGTCCGCTCCGGGCACGCTCACAATCGTGAGAATGCCGCAAAGATGATCCTGCCGCAGCGTGTCAACGGCGGGCTATGTCGGTGGTCGTGAATCAGAATGTTCGTTGTTGCCAAACGCGCCGTGCCATTCAGTCGGGCACGCAGGTCGTGGCGGTCCCGACATCGCCGATCACTTCATCACGAAAAATCGGCTCAGCATCGCACTTCCAGTGCCGGACCGTGAGTTTGTGGATCCGCCAAACTCCATCGCTGTCCTTCATGCAACTGTCGATCTCTTCAACACTCAGGACAATGCATCCGTCATAGTTTCCAGGCATGGGTCGGCTCCCGATACCCCGCGCGGCGTTCCCGCACGGGAAAACTCGTTGCTCAGAGAGTAAGCATGATGATCAACAACCGGCGGCTTACCTAAAGAAGGGCCGGGAAAGCAGCCATGCCATCATCAAAACTGCAAAACGTATCGAGTGGACCGGAGCCTTTGGGCCGCTGCTTCGCGGGCAGGTCATGCCCGAGTCGCGGCCATCACCCCCCTGGCTTGGCTTTGGGCGCCGCGCCGGGCGCGATATTGGGCGCAGAACTGGCCCCGGATATTGCCGCTGGCGCGAGACCGGGAATGGGCGCTGTCCCTTGGCCGGCCTGAACGAGTTCAAGTTTGGTGGCAGACGATCGAACCGCGATTCCCAGCAGGGTTACTCGCTGCGAGTTCGTCTCGGCGACAATCCCCACTCCTGGGGCATACCACGTCTCCGTCGTAATCGTCACCTCGGCCCCGCCAAGCGAGCCCTTGAGCACCGTGCGGATGTGGTGAGCGTCAAATCCGCCCGCCCCAACCGTGATGCGCTCAAGGCCCAAATGGGTCACGACTTGCGTCGCCGGGCCTTGGTTCTGGATTGTGCCCGGCTTGCCGAGCGGACGCACGATCATCGTCACCGCTTGCGAGACCGTTTCGCCCGCGGCGAGTTTGGCGGGAAGCACCCGCAGCGCGGGCTGAAACTCGGTAAGGACCTTTTCGGTAACGTCGGTCGTGGAACGGAGCGCGACATCGCCCGCGGCATTGAGTTCAAACTCAAGTTGCTCGACCGACTCGCGCCCAATGGTCGCGCCCGCCTCGCACGTCGCCGTGAGCAGAGACCACCGCTCGGCCCCTGCCGCTCCCGCAATCAGGCGGACAAGATGGGTTTGCGGCGGTTTCGTGCCCGAGGTCAGGCCGTATCGCCGCTCCGCAGCACCATTGCGGGTAACGCTGAGGGCGTTCAGAACGTCCGGAACCTCCTGACCGGCGAGATCGGGGCTGGTGCCCGAAGGTGCGCTAGGCCGCACCACCGGCGTCGTGGCCGGTGCAGGGGGTTCCTGCGTGCTGGCGCATCCAGCGAGGGTGACCGCAAAGAGGATAGAGAAGATCGTGAAGGCGGCCGATCGGCTGGGATTTCCTCTATACTCTGGCATGATGCGTGACCTTTGTTCTATGAAACGCGGTTTGACTGTCCCGGTTGATGGCGGGGTGCGAACGTTCAACCCTACGCGCGCGGCGGTCGGGGCCATGGCCGTAATGCTCGGGTTCACCGCCGGCATGGTCGGCTGCGACAGTTCCACCTCCAAGAAGATCGAAGACGGCGGCATTCTCGCGGCGTTCGGAAGCAGCACGCGTCCGGTCGACGCCGCTCGCGACATGAACGACCCCTACGACGCCGGCAAGCGGCTGCGCGGCATGCTGCTTATCGCCAACGCGCCCTTCGGCGGTGAAGAGGTCTACGTCAAGGGCTACGTGAAGGCCCTGGGCGGCATCGAAGGTGTGCCCGCCGATCCCGATCCCGGTGTCCGCGCCGTTGCGGCGCGGGCCCTTTCCCTGCACGGTCGGGCCGAGCACGTTCCGCTCATCATCCCCCTGCTTGACCCCGCCAACCCCAAGGTCGCGCGCATCGAAGCCGCCCGCGCTCTTCAGCGGCTCCACAACGAAAAAGCCGTCGATCCGCTCATCCGCGCCTCGCAGCCGCCCATCGCGGCCAAACTCAACTCACCCAAAAACGCCACCGAAGACCTTGGCGAGTCCGAGACCGACGTTCGCGCCGAGTCGTGCATCGCGCTCGGGCAGTATGCCCAGACCCGCGTCCTGCAGGCTCTTATTCGCGGCGTCGATGACGACCAACTGGCCGTCAACCGCGCCGCTCAACAATCGCTTGCGACCCTCACCGGCGAGAAACTCGGCGACGACCGCAAGCGTTGGCTGGCCTGGCTCGACAAAACCAAAGAGCCCTTCGCCAACCGCACCGAGTACGTCTATCCCGTCTTCAGCCGCGATAAGACCTGGGTTGAGTATCTCCCCTTTGTGCAGCCGCCGCCCAATGAAACCCCCGCGTCACCCGCGGGAATGAGCGCTGGCCAATAAATGTGGGTGGCCACATTGGCCGTTTTCGGCCGCATGCGGCCTTTGCCCGCCAGATACAGGCAACGCGAGCCCGGCCTTTGTGGTAGCATGAGGGAACGTGCTGGTGGACTTTGTGCGCGCTGCGAAAGGAAATCCATGTCCGACAATCGCCCTGAGGCTTCGAGTCCTTCTCTCCAAACGAACGCGACCAACGCTGGCCCCGCCGGCGCGGTTTCACGCCGTGCCTTGCTCCTCTCCTCTGCCGTCGCGGCCGTGGCAGGAATCGCCGGCGCAGCCAGCCTGACCGGAGCAGCCAGCCTGACGAGCGCAGCCGGTCTGGTTCTGCCCGGCAGCGCGGGCGCAGCAACCGGCCGCGGTGCGGGTCGTCTCAAGGTCGGTGTCATTGGCTGCGGCGGCCGCGGCACGGGCGCAGCGGTGAACATCCTCGAAGCCTCGCCCGATGTGCAGGTCTGGGCCATCGCCGATCTCTTCAAAGACCGCGTCGACGGCTCACTCTCAGAGATGCAGAAGTTCGACGCCGAGCGCGTGAACGTCCCTCCTGAGCGACGCTTCGCCGGGTTCGATTCTTACAAGGCCCTTCTCGCCACCGACGTTGACATCGTGATTCTCGCCACCGCCCCGGGCTTCCGCCCCGTGCATTTCGCCGCCGCCATCGATGCCGGCAAGCACGTGTTTATGGAGAAGCCCGTCGCGGTCGATCCCGCCGGCGTTCGGCGCGTGATCAACGCCGCCAAGAAGGCCGCCGGGAAGAAGCTCAGCGTCGTCGCTGGCACGCAGCGCCGCCACGAAGTGGCCTACAACGAGGCCTACAAGCGGATTCAGGAAGGCGAGCTCGGCAAGGTCGTGCACTGCAGCGTCTACTGGAACCAGGGCGGCCTGTGGATGCACAATCGCAAGCCCGAGTGGAGCGATATGGAGTGGCAGATTCGTAACTGGCTCTACTTCGCTTGGCTTTCCGGCGATCACATCACCGAGCAGCACGTGCACAATCTCGACGTTGCCCACTGGTTCATGGGCGCCGTGCCCACGAAGGTCACCGCCCTCGGCGGCCGACAGGTCCGCACCAGCCCGGAGTACGGCCATGTCTTCGACCACTTCGGCTGCGACTTTGAATATGAAGACGGCCGGCACGTCGCCAGCTACTGCCGCCAAATCGACGGCTGTTCCTCACGCGTTGAAGAAGTCATTTGTTGCAGCGACGGCGTCGCCACGCTCCGCCAGGGTGGCACCGCCGAGTTCAAGGGCAAGTCCAAGTGGAAGTGGGCCGGCGAACAAGTCAACCCCTACGTTCAGGAACACAAAGACCTGCTGGCCAGCATCAACGGCAAAGGCGGCTACCTCAACCACGGCGAACGCATCGCCCACAGCACACTCATGGCCATCATGGGCCGCATGAGCGCCTACACCGGCAAGACCATCACCTGGCAGCAAGCCATGGAAAGTACGCTCGACCTCATGCCCGAAAACTGCGCACTCGGCAATCTCCCCATGCCGGAAGTCGCCGTTCCGGGCCGCTCGCCCGTGATGTGAACGCACCGCAACCAGCGCTCAAACCACACGCACGCCGGTCACCGGCGTGCGTGTGTCGTTTTTGCAGCGCCGTTGGTCGCTCATGAACTCCAGCGCACTCGCCCGCCGGTAATCACCTGCGTGATCCACCGATCATCCCAGCCCCAAAGCAGCGCCCCCAGCGGGTCTGGTGATTCCAGCAGCCGATCCAGCCCGGGCCGAATCACTACCAAGTCCGCCGCGTATCCCGCCGCCAGGCGACCAACCGGCAGACCCGTCCCCCCGGCTGCGGCCCGATCCAGCCCCAGCAGGCCCGCATTCCCCGCCGTGATCTGCCACCACGCCTGCGACGCCGTCGGTATCTCGGCCGTTGCTCTCTGACCGTCCGACTCGCCAGCAGACAACTTCGCGTTCGTCACCGTCTCAATCATCGCCTGCGCCACTCGCACCATGCTCACCTCATGCCCACCGGCCACGTCGCTCCCCAGAGCACAACCGATCCCCGCGCTCGCCAACCCTCCCCGGTTCATCCGGCCCGACTGAAGAAAGAGATTCGCCGTCGGGCAATGCGCCACCACGCATTTGGCCTTCGCAAGGTCACCAATCGCCTGTTGTGAAAGGTGAATCGCATGCGCGAAGATCGTGCCCTCTCGCACCAGCCCGCACCGCCGGTACACCTCGGTATACGCTAAACCGCCAAAAAGACTCGCAACAAACGCACCTTCCTCAAGTGTCTCCGCCAGATGCGTCTGAATCCGTTGTCCGGTGCTGTCGGCCAGCGCTCCCGCGCCCCGCAACAGTTCCTCGCTGCAGCTCACCGCAAACCGTGGCGTAATGATCGGCGCAACCCGCCCCACCCGCTCCAGCCGCGCCGCTTCCGCCAGCAACTGCCCAGCCGGACGCGTGAGTTCCGGTGGCGCGTTGCGATCCATCAGCACCTGCCCCACCAAGCCACTCACACCCGCCGCGCTCAGCGCCGCCATCGCCCGCCGCGCCGACTCATGATGCACCGTGGCGTACGCACACACGCTCGTGGTTCCGCACGACAGCAGCCGCTCCGCCACCCGCCCCGCCATCGCCGCAGCATAGTTTGCGTCACTCCACCGCACCTCAGCAGGAAAAATCACCCGGTCCAGCCAGTCGAGCAAGGTCCGCCCGTGCACGCCGATTGAGTCAAACTGGGGAAGGTGCACGTGCGCATCTACAAACCCCGGCGCGATGATCGCCCCGTGCCCACCCAAGTCGCCCGCCGGGCCACCCTGCATGTCGAAAACCTCGGCAATCGTCCCCGAATCAGGATCGATGCGAATGCCCCCCGGAACCAGGCCAAGGCCTGGACAGGGCCCGGTCGTAGGAAGCAGTAGTTGGCCGGTAACGATCACGGGCCATCGTTGGCTGGCTTCGGCCGAGGTAGCTGGCCGGGCTCTGGCCTCCCAAGGCGTCAATCAGCATCGGTATTGCCCCGGTATGGCCAAGAGGTGAACCCCGCCGCGCCCCGAGTTGTACCATAAGACATGGCCACGCCCGCCACAGTTCGATCGGCAGCCCTCGGAGCCCAGCGACGCCTTCTGGTCGCCGACTTGGTCCGTCGCGCCGGCGTCGGGCTCGCCCTCGGTGCCGGCGCGGGGCTGCTCGCCGTCGTCGTCGCCAAGGCCATGCGCGAACCAGTCGGCAGCGCGGGCTGGTGGTCGCTCGTCGCCGCCGGTGCCGGGGCCGGCCTCCTTGGTGCCGGTCTGCTCGCGTGGTTCCGCCGACCCTCCCTGCTCTCAGCGGCCCAGCGGCTCGACCTCGCCCTGGGCCTCAAAGACCGCATCGCTTCAGCGCTCGCGCTCGAAGACGACGCGGCCCGCGGCGGGGGCCGCATCGATCCCGCCTTCGCCGCCATCGCCGCCGGTGATGCCGCAGCCCTCGCCGGGCGCGTGAACCCACGCTCAGTCGCCGACGTGCGCCCGGGCTCTGCATGGCTGGTCGTGCCCGCGCTCGTTGCTGGCGCTGCGGCTGTGGGCATGCTCGCACCCGATGGCCTCTGGATTCCGCAGCCCGCCCGGCAAGTGGCCCAGCAGGTCAAGAACGATGAAGCGGCCAAGGCCGCCGACGCTATCGCCAAGATGCGCGATGAAGCCGCCAAGTTCGCCCCCGCCATGGATCCCGCCGCGCCCGACTCCACCGGCGGCACAGACCAACTCGCCAAGCTCGATAAGATCGAGCAAGAACTCCGAAGCGGCAAACTCACCGCCGCTCAGGCCCAGAGCGAGACGGCCCGCGCAGTCGAGCAAATGGCCACCCAGGCCGAGCAGCGTGCCGAGCAAAAGAACGCCGACATCGACGCCGTGCGAAAGAAGCTCTCGGAACTCTCGCGCAGCAGCACCAGCGGCGGCGGCGCCTCGGGCTCCGGTGCTGGCGGTGGTGCTGCGGGCAGCGGTGGTGATCCAGACGCTTCCAAGAGCACGCCCGCCGATCTCTCAAACGCCCTCCGCTCAGGCGATGTCGAAGGCGCGCTCGCCGCAGCCGAAAAACTCGCCAAGCAGGCCGGCGCCGGTGAACTTTCCCCTGCCGAGCGCGAGGCAGCCGCCGCGGAACTCGAGAAAGTCGCCAGCGAACTCCGCGAACTCTCGAATGCAGACGCGAAGAACACGCCACCCGAGCAACCAAACCCTCCCGCCAAACCCGCCGCGAGCAATCCCTCGCCGGGTCAGAAGACAACCCCCGCCAATCCGAGCGCGCCGAACGCTTCTCCACGCCCTCCCGCCGAGAAGCCAGCTGATGCAAACAAGCCCACTGACTCAAGCAAGCCAGACAGTGCGGCTCCCAGCGAATCTGCTCCTCGCCAAACCCCGCCCAGCAACGCTGGCGACAAGAGCCCGGCTCAATCCGCCAGCGATGGTTCAAAGCCTGCCAGCCAGTCTCAGCAGCCATCACCTTCGCAGCAAGACCTCGCCCAGCGAAACGTGAGCGAGCCAACCCGCGAGAGCGTGAAGCGCGACCAAGACCCCGCCTCGATCGCTAAGAAGCTCGAGCGCCAAGGCGTTGACCCCGCCGATGCCCAGCGGCTGGGCGAAAAAATCGCCGAAGAAAATCGCCAGCAGCGCGCCACCGAAAATGCAGAGCGCGAAAGCGAGAACCTCGCCAATCGCCTCGACGAGGCAGCCAAAGACCTCCGCGAAAAGCAGCAGCCCTCCACCACGCCCCAGCCCCCAACCCCTGCCAACGCTTCCAAGCCGCGCCCGCCGGGCGATCCGCAGAATCAATCGCCCACCTCCTCGTCCCCCTCAAAGCCCCCATCGGCGAGCGAGCCACCGGGCCAAGGTGGTCAGCAGTCGCCGCCCCAACCCAAAGACCCATCGAAACCGCCAAACCCCGCGGGCACCCCGCAAGCCGGTGAAAAACCCGGCGAGCCTTCGACTGGTGCAAAGACTGGCGAACCAACCAAGTCTGGCGAGCTAACCAAGACTGCCGAGCCAAACACCGAGCAAGGCAAGTCCGGCGAGCCGAACAAGGCCGCCGACCAGCCGGGCGAAAAGTCCAGTCCCGATGCGAGCCCCGCAGCGGCCAAGCCCTCGCCCACCTCGCCGACTTCGCCAACGTCCTCACCCCCGAGCGCTCCAGGCACGCCCGATCCCAGCGCCCCCAAGCAGCCCGGAACCGGCGCGAACCAACCGCCATCGCCATCCGCCAACCCTACCGGCGAGAAGCCCGCGCCATCACCCGCCGGCGATAAATCGGGCGACAAGCCAGCCAATCCGTCCGACCAAAAGCCCGCCGAGAAACCCGCCAGCTCCCCAGGCGATGCACCCGGCGAAAAATCGCCCGACAAGACCAGCTCTCCCACGCCCGGCCCAAGCACCCCCCAACCCACCCCCGCCCCCCAACCCAGCGGCACTGATCCATCGTCGCAGCCAGGCGAAAAACCCGCATCCAACGACAACGGCCAACCCGCCACAAAACCCGGCGACAGCCCCAGCGACAAACCCGGCGAGAAACCCGGCGACAAACCCGGCCAGAAGTCAGGCGAATCGCCACAGCCCAAACCCGCTGATCAGCCCGGTGGCGCAACCAGCGCCGGGTCCTCGCCCGCAGCCAACCCGTCCGCCCAAAAGCAGCCCGCCGCCACCGGCCAACCCGGCGAGAAGAACACAGCCACTCCGCAAGGCCGCACCCCGCAGGGCGCTGATTCGTCCGCGCCAAAACCGGGCGATCAACCGTCCGGTGCTGAGAACTCTCAAAAACCCGCTGACGCGAAACCCATCGCAAACCAGGGTGCCAAGCCTAATGGCGCGGCCCCCGGCGCCAAGCCTGAAGTGGGCAAAGAACCCGGCCAAGCGGGCAACAACCAGCCGCCCAAGAGCGACTCGCAACCCAAGGGCCCAGGCGGACCCCAGCCAGATGGAGCCCAGCCAGATGGAGCCCAGCCCGGCAACTCGCAACCCAAGCCAGATCCCGCCAAGCCTGACCTCGCCAGTCCAAACCCTTCCAAGCCCGGCTCCGACTCACCAACCGCTGAAAAGCCAGACGCCACAAAGTCAGGCAACCAGCCCGGCGGCAACGAAAAATCCCCCGGCGGCCTCGGCGCGCTCGCCGACCAGCTCAAAAAACTCGCCTCCGGCAAATCCAACGCCGCCCAAGACATGAAGAACGCGCAGGCTCTCCGTGAGAAAGCCCGCGAGATGTTCGAGAACGCCTCTCCCGAAGAACGCCAGAAACTCATGGATCTGGCCAAGAAGTTCGCCACCGATCGCGACATGGAAGCGGCCCGCAAACTCGCCGGCGCTGCTGGTGCCGACGGGAACGACCGCAATCAGCCCGGTCAGTTTCCCGCCCAATCGCCCCCCAAAGAGTTCAACCAGCCCGGCACCGGCGGCGGCAAGCCAACGCTGTCCGACAAGACCTCGCGCGAAGAAGCCACCGAGAACGGCACGTTCGACGTCCGCGACAAAAAACCCTCCACCGACGGCGGCCGCGTCATCGGCGAATGGATGTCGCCAAACAGCAAACCCGGTGGGGGGGGCGGAACATCCACCGCCTCCGGCCAGGGTGATGGCGTGGCCGTTCGCCAAGCCGCCGAGGCCGCCCAGCGCGCCGTTGATGACCGCCTCGTCCCGAATCGGTATGATCGACTCATTGAGCGGGTCTATCGCGTGCTCACCAAGCCTGCGCCAACCCCGCCCAAGTCGCCGTAATCACCTCGCTGGCCCCATGGCCCAACATCACGAAAGCACTCCACGCCATGACACGTCGAGATTTCATCGCTGCCTCCGGTGCCTCGGCCGCCTCGGTCCTCTCCGCCGCCGCCATGGCCGCCGCGCCGGTTCCCCGTGGTGCCCCCTTCGGCCCCAGCCCCAGCCCCAGCGACGACCCCGCCGCACCGCTCGCTCGTGAACTGAAGGGCACCCTCAAGCAATCCGTCTGTCAGTGGTGCTTCGGCGGCATGCCTCTCGACGACCTCTGCCGCGAGGGCAAGGCAATGGGCCTCAAATCAGTTGAACTCCTCGGCCCCGAGCAGTGGCCCACCCTCGAAAAATACGGCCTCACCTGCGCCGTCGCCACCATGGTCAAGGCCAATCCCATCGGCCGCGGCTTCAACCGTGTCGAACATCATGACTCGATCATCAAAGACCTTGAAGCCCGCCTGCCCCTCGTCAAAAAGGCCAACATCCCCGCCCAGATCGTCTTCTCCGGCAACCGCGCCGGCCTTGACGACAAGCAAGGCCTCGAAAACTGCGCCAAGGGCCTCAAACGAATCACTCCCCTCGCCGAAGACCTCGGCATCACCATCGTGATGGAACTCCTCAACAGCAAGGTCGATCACGGCGACTACATGTGCGACCGCACCCCTTGGGGCGCCGAGCTCGTCAAGCAGGTCGGCTCGCCGCGCTTCAAACTGCTCTACGACATCTACCACATGCAGATCATGGAAGGCGATGTCATCCGCACCATCACCGACCACAAAGACGCCATCGGCCACTACCACACCGCCGGCGTGCCGGGCCGCAATGAAATCGACGCCACCCAGGAACTCCAGTACCCGGCCATCTGCGCGGCCATCCTCAAGACCGGCTACGCCGGTTATCTCGGGCAAGAGTTCATGCCCAAGCGCGACCCCATGAAGAGCCTGCGCCAAGCCGTCGAAATCTGCGACGTGTGAGTCGTGTCATCTGTTCGAATCTGACGCGAGCCCGGCGAGCCACTCGCCCCGCCCCACGCGTGTGACCAAAACCGCCGGGCCCACCAGCCCGGCCCAGCACGGAGTGATTCTCATGGGTTTTATGTTTACGGGCCTGCTCTTCTGGGTTCCTTTCCTCGCCGTGCCACTTGTGATCTCGATCCGTGCCCTGTGGCTCGCCCTCACCCGTCCCGCCAACTACCGCGCCGAGCCCGTCTGTGAGCGTTGCCGTTACCGCGTAGGCGGCCTGAGCACCTTCACCTGCCCCGAGTGCGGGACTGACCTCCGCCGCACCGGCATCATCACCCCCGCCATGGAAATGCGCCGTCGCGGCAGCACCGTTGGCGCCATCGCCGGCTGGACGCTGCTCATGGCCTTCGTCGGCATCATGCTCGGCGCTGTCGTCTCAATCATGGCCTTCTCGAAATTCGCCCCCGCCATGGCCGCGGGCATGTCAATGGTCGCGACCACCCCGCTCACCTCCTCGACCACGCTCTACAGGTCCCTCTCAATCACCAGCAACATGAGCGGCGGGGGCGTCACCAGATCAGATATCACCGTCGTGCTGGCCGACAACGCCGGCACCGAGTGGACACTCACCATCGACCCCAACGCCCAAACCTCCCGCGTGACAGACTCCGCCGGCACGGTTCTCTACACCGGTGCCATGGGCGACGAGCCCGACGTGAAAGCCCTCTACGACTCCGCAAAGATCGACACCACCAACGTCACGATCGCCGCCGAAATCAAAGAGCTCTCCAAGGTCCTCTCTGCAACGGCGATGTCGTCCTTCACCAATGTTGCCGCCATGCCCTTCAAGACCCTGACTCCCGGCGTCGCCACCTTCGCGACCGCCGCCGGCACAACGCCAAACATGTCCTTCGTCGAGCCAGGAATCGAAACAATCATCGTCGGCCTGGGCTACATCGTGCTCGCCGCACTCTGGATCGGCGGCATCGCATTCATCGTCGTCCGCCGCAAGCGACTCGCCCGCGAACTGGTGCAATCTGAACTCCCGCCCCGTCCAACTGGCGATAGCGCCGGGGCCCCGCCCCCAAACTTCCCGGCCGCAACACCCAAGTGAATCCAGCCGCTTGGTGGTGCATCCATACCCCGCACTCACCCCAGCCCACACTCACCCCAGC
>Ga0105048_10005518_pt1 | contig 20454 bp, 12 predicted proteins | sample MAT05_FD_78382 | JGI IMG/M metagenome (GOLD analysis project Ga0105048, IMG submission 78382) | Freshwater microbial communities from Lake Fryxell liftoff mats and glacier meltwater in Antarctica - MAT-05 | ecosystem: Environmental > Aquatic > Freshwater > Ice > Liftoff microbial mat | place...
CGCAAAAATGAGAAGAATTGCCTTTAAGTGGAATATTAAAATTTAGATAGGATACTTATTGACCATTCAACAGCGATTTCAATCTATCGAGTTCGCTATTAAAATAAGCGTCTTGTTTTGCTTCTATGATTTGATGTTTCTCGGACTTGGTCAGATGCCAACTCAAAGAGATATGTGTTTCTTTCTCTTGATGCAATTCAAATGTAATAAGATCAATGTTTTTTGTGAACGACTCTTTGAGATAACGCAACATTTGCTCCTGACTATAGTCGTGTGTTTTTGTAATATTGCTGTAGATACCGCCGATAGGAGCTGAGAAGTTGCCAAAGAGTGATTGTTTATGCTCCTCAAGGACTTTGTTTTTTGGCAAATCGCGGACCTGAATTATTACAACGCCATCGGTATGTTGCTCGATCCAATCTTTAAAGGTATCAAGAAACTGAAGAGTCGTTTTAAGTCCAAAATTATCTCTGATACCCGCATCTAAAACTTCAAGTGGAGGTGTACTTGGTAAAGTCGTAATTGGCAGAACGTATGGGAAAGTAGCATTCATGCGTAATGCAGAAGTAAACTGAAGATTTAGCGCATTTTGTTTTGCAAACATTCTCAAAAATTCTATATCCTCCGGATATGGATTTGGGTCACCATTGAGCTGATAAGCTTGAGTAAGATAACTCACAGGTTGAGATGCAATAACTAGTCGTCGGCCATCATTTACTATAGTTGGCGATAATATCATCAGTGGAATATCAGCATCGTATTCGGGTTTAGAATAATCTCCAAGACGTTTGTCAAACAAGTAATCTGTATTTCGCTTTAATTGATCTTCGAAAGCACTCGCCCTGTCTTTTGTGTATGTGTATGGTCCATCATCAAATTTTTGATATCGTATAAACCAATCATTTGTTACTGCCGAAAAAAGTATTGGATTCAAGAGATCTTTGCCAATTTTATTAGACAAATTCTGGTTACCAATTTTAAATTCTTCACCTTTTTTGTTGCGAAGCATTATCTCTCTTAGATATGCAGCACCTAACATCCCGCCGCTTGCGCCTGTCATCAGCATACAATTGTTGAGGAGATTACCATTGCAGGCACTGTCGGCGTATGATAGACTGCACATGGTCCAATATGCACTACGGGTGCCTCCGCCACTGTGATTAAGGATGATCATTTTTGGTTTTGCTCCTTCCGCAAGGTTGACACTAACTTTCTTTCTCCAGTTTTCAAGAATTTCCAATGTATGTATTTTGTCTGCTGTAACAATGTCTTCTGAAGGTCTCAACTTATTGAGATTATATTCAGCTTTTGGAGCATCATAATCGAGCCCATAAGCTCGAGTTTCCATCAACACCAGTCTCAAATCGGTATATAAATAATTGAAGAGAAACAGAAAAATAATAAAAACGCTAAGTGTCCAGCCCTTAAGCCAAGAATGCAAGGCGCTTGTCAACATCAAAAGCATGGTAAAAAAAAGCAAAGCGCTTGCGCCCGCTGGAATTACAAAGTACGGTAATGATCTGAGAGAGCCAATCAGTAAAAACGAGATGATAAGGACGATTTCGAATCGAGATGCATTGATATGGTTCTGAAAAAAAACTTTCTCTAAAACTTCTTTACTGTAGTGTTGACTTTCTCTCGCAAGACTCACTTTGGTTACCGAGGACAAATAAGTCTCAACGTGCCATTTGGTTTGGCTCTTGCTCAATTTAAACCATTTTAAACTTGGCTGTAATGGTGAATCGATAGGAGCCTCCAGTTTTCTTTTTCGTCCTTTTCCAAATGATTGTGCATCCTTATTTGTAAAGGTGAAATAAAGATATGATAGTGTTTGAAAAAATACAATTCCGACTACAAAACTCAAAAGATTCATAAACACTTTTGCTGGCTCTATAAGCTCTTTAGTCAATTGAAAATTGGCACTACAAATAATGTATGTGACCATAAAAATGACAGGGATGAGAAAATTATTGATTGAAAACTTATGAAAAGGCTTACTGAGAGTGGCTATAAATGGAAATCTATAACCATGCATAATGTATGAATACAGATTAAATCCTGTGATAAATCCACCGATAGAAATGCCGAGAATTCCAAATGAAATAATACCTGTACCACCCATATATTCGGGAACTAAGAATTGTTGAGGTACTCCAATGTTTTTTGCAATTACACCAGTGACAATACCAAACAATAAAAGCCAAAAGAACATGAGCGTATGGTTTTTTTTCAAGTGCAGAAAGAACAACTGCAGAGGAAAAAAATATATCAGACGATACCAGAAACCATGTGGACTATTGTGTTTCGTCATAATGAGTAGTGGAAGAGAAAACCATGTAAATTGTGTACGGCAATTACGGGAAAAAGTTTAAATACTAAAGGGTGTAAAATGATTTAATCTTTAGAGTTGTTACAAGTCTAAGTCAACATGTCCTACCAAAGAGTGTATTTTTGCTCTCCTATTGTTGATTTATGTCAGTAGAGATAAAAAATAAAAAAGCATCATTTAAGTATTTCCTGTTGGATGAATTTACCGCGGGCATGGTGCTTATGGGCTCTGAAATTAAAAGTATCAGAGCTAGTAAAGCTAATCTTGCCGATGCATATTGTAAAATGCGTGATGGTGAATTGTTTCTCATCAATATGTATATCAGTCCATATGAAAATGCTGGATATGCGCAACATTCTGATCGCAGAGAAAGAAAATTGCTCTTAGGGAAAATCGAACTTAAGAAGATTGATAGAAAATTAAAGGATGCAGGAATAACAATCGTTCCAACGTTAGTTTTTATTTCAGAAAAAGGTCATGCAAAGATTAAAATCGCTTTAGCCAAAGGAAAAAATATTGGGGACAAACGTGAGGATGTTAAACAAAAAGATCTAAAACGCGAATCTGATAGGGGATTTAGAGAGTAAAAAAAAACGCCATCAAATTGAAGGCGTCAATGACTGACTATCAGTCTTTTTTCAGACTGCTGACTGAACAATAACTTTGTATTTTTCGTTGAAAGCATCCCAATCCCATAAGAAATTACGTATCAGATCATCTAGATTTTTGAGAAAAATTGGATTAGCTGTTTTCATTTGTTTGAAGTACTCATCTTGACATTCGCACAAACCATATTTAAAGAAGACACCTTTTGACATGGCATATAAGGTATTTTTCGAAGGTGAATTTACCTTATTCATAAAGTCCTTGTATTCTTTAACTTTTGCAGAAAACTCTGTGGTAGTCATATCAAATACAGGAGCTAGTTTTTGAATACAATTATCCAAAATTTCTGTGTCTTGTCCGTCTGTGAAGTATTGAGGTATGTACGCAAAATTTCCGGCAACGACAATCATCAAAAATTTCCCATAATCTTCGGCATCAATTTTTGGTGCTGATACAAATTCCGGACTATCGTTTATAAAGCCTGCCACATCGGCAAATCCTTTTTCAACTGTCTCAAGGATGTTATGAGCAAAAAGGTGAGCAGTACGCTCTGCTGTAACTCTCTTTTTTCCAAATATCGTGAGCATATATTTTTTTTTAGATTAACTATTATCGGTTATTCAAAGGTATTCTGATCATCTAATTGTGAACCGGTTGTAAACTCTCATATATGAACAGAGTTTTCAACGCTATTTTATCTCTATTTTGATCAACAATTAGATATGTTAATGCTGAAAAATCAGAATGATAATCAATGACTCAGATGTATCTTCGCAATCAATTTTCTTGAATTCAATCATGTATAAATCTCTCATTAAACCATTTTTTTTTCTATTTCCCGCAGAGAGTGCACATTATATGGCAATGAATTGTCTTTCGTTCGCATGCAAGATTCCAGGAGGAAAAAGTTTATTCAAATTTTTATTCTCGGTTGAAGATAAAAAGCTCGAAAAGGAATTGTTTGGTCTTCGGTTTAAAAATCAGATAGGACTTGCAGCCGGTTTCGATAAAGACTCTCGGTGGGTTGATGAGCTCGACACTCTTGGTTTTGGTTTTATAGAAATTGGAACTGTAACTCCATTACCTCAAGATGGAAATCCAAAACCACGACTTTTTAGATTGCCTACTGATAGTGGTTTGATCAATAGAATGGGTTTCAATAATAAAGGAGTTATAGAGGTTGCGACTCGTTTGCGCAAGAGGCAAAGCAAAATAATAGTAGGAGGCAACATAGGCAAAAATAAAATTACACCAAATGAAAAAGCTCTTGATGACTACATCATCTGCTTTGAGGAATTATTTGATTGTGTAGATTATTTTGTAGTTAATGTTAGTTCTCCAAATACCCCGGGATTAAGGGCTTTGCAGGACAAAGAACCTCTTCTCAATATTCTATCGGAATTGCAAAAACGTAATTTAACAAAGACAAAACCAAAACCAATTCTTCTAAAAATTGCTCCGGATCTTACGGATAGTCAACTAGATGATATTATTGAAATTATCGCTGCTACAAACATTGCTGGAGTTATTGCAACCAACACCACAATAGCCAGAGACGAACTACTAACCAAAAAAGGAAAAATCGATGAAATAGGAGCAGGCGGACTTAGCGGCAAACCACTTGCCAAACGCGCAACTGAAGTAATTCGATATCTAAAAACTAAATCTTCAAACGCATTTCCTGTTGTAGGAGTGGGTGGAATACATACTGCCGAAGATGCCATCGAAAAATTAAATGCAGGCGCTGATCTTGTTCAGGTATATACTGGATTTATTTATGAAGGGCCTGCAATTGCGAAGAGAATTAATCTGGGAATCTTAGAGAGTCTATTTTCCTAAGTGATGAGCCTTGTATACCACAGCAATTTATTAATTAGTTCTTTGGACCAATTGATAAATACTTGTGGTATAAATTATTATACTTGAATCATTCATTTTTTATCGCATCATCAATATTAACTGTATTTATTTTTCCACCTCTCTTTAAGCCATTGCAATATCGATTGTTCCTTTTGATTGTTTCCGGGCTTGTAGATTGACGTTCCTGAGATTTCGGTGGGAAGAAATTCTTGCTCTGTGAAATTGCCATCATATGAATGCGAATACTTATATTCTGAACCATATCCAAGCTCTTTCATCAATTTAGTTGGAGCATTTCTAATATTAAGAGGTACAGATAAATCGCCTTTGTCTTTGACCAAATTTTGTGCAAAACCAATAGCTTCATAGGCACTATTGCTTTTTGGTGATGTAGCCAAATAAATTGTACATTCACTCAAGATGATTCTGCTTTCAGGCCAACCAATATTTTCTACTGCTCTGAAGGTCGCATCGGCCATTAACAGTGCATTCGGATTGGCCAAACCAATGTCTTCAGCCGATAAAATCAACAATCTTCGCGCAATAAATTTTGGATCTTCACCGCCTTCGACCATTCTAGCCAAATAATAAACAGCAGCATTGGGATCACTCCCTCGAATGCTTTTGATAAATGCAGAAATAATATCATAATGCATTTCTCCCGTTTTATCATACATACTTAAATTAGAATGAACGATACTATAGACTATTTCATTTGTAATAGAATCTCCATCTGCTACTTGAGCGCAAACAAGTTCAAGTACATTTAGTAGTTTTCTTGCATCCCCGCCACTTAGCTTTAGAATAGCTTCGTATTCTCGGATTTCTATTTTTCTTGTTTTTAGAATTTCATCTTCACTTAATGCTTTTAGGATCAACTGTTTCAAAGAATCCGCATCGAGAGGTTTCATCACATAAACTTGACTTCTAGAGAGCAATGCACTAATTACTTCGAACGATGGATTTTCGGTTGTTGCACCAATAAGGGTAACAATGCCTTTTTCGACCGCACCGAGTAGCGAATCCTGTTGACTTTTTGAGAAGCGATGGATCTCATCTATAAAAAGAATTGCTCCTTTACTAAACATACCTTGATTTTGCACTTTATCAATCACATCACGGATATCTTTAACGCCGCTGTTAATGGCGCTCAGGGTATAAAATGGCCTTTTAAGAGTCTGTGAAATAATATAAGCAAGAGTGGTTTTACCGACTCCGGGAGGCCCCCACAATATCATCGATGGAAGATTGCCCGAATCAATTGCCTTTTTTAATACCGCACCTTCGCCCACCAAATGCTCTTGACCTGCATAATCTTCTAATTTTCTAGGACGCATTCGTTCGGCTAGTGGTACTGACATTTTGAGTATACTTAATTTGTATATATATATTATTCCTGAATGTTCATTTTGTGCAAAAGGCGATGGATTGCAGGAGCCAAAAACACACTCATCATAGTAAAGAAAGCCACACCGCTGTGCAACGCATAAAAGGAGGCAAAATATTTAGAGGCCGAATCATCCATCACATTTACTGGGCCCATTCCTGTGAGAATCATAGATGTATTTAGCAATGCATCTTCAAACGGTAAACAGGCAGTAATCATATAACCACCCACACCAATTCCTAGCGAAAATGTCATAATCACAATCATATATAAAATGAACCGAAGTTGACGGGACACATATTCTTTCCGACTGAGTAATTTTTGATGTGGTTTTTCAAACATAATTTAGATTTGAAGAGTTTTAGTATTCCTGGTCTGATAAAAGATCCGGCCTTCGAATGGTTGTTTTTTTTATTGCTTCTTCCATTCTCCAGTCTTCAATCAATTTGTGATTGCCTTGCTGTAATATTTCAGGAACCTCCCATTCGCCATATACAGATGGTCTTGTATAAACGGGAGGAGCTAGCAATCCATCTTGAAATGAATCAGTTAAAGCACTGGTCTCATCATTTAATACACCGGGTATCAAACGCACTAGGCTGTCTACTAAAACAGCCGCAGCAAGTTCTCCGCCACTTAGAACATAGTCGCCAATTGAAATCTCGCGAGTTATATAGTGATCTCGGATTCTTTGGTCAACTCCTTTGTAATGTCCACAAAGTATTATTAAATTGCCTTTGAGTGACAATGCATTGCATGTAGACTGAGTGAGGCGTTCACCATCAGGAGTCATATAAATAATTTCATCATAGATTCTCTCGCTTTTGAGTTTATCAATTAAATCGGCAATTGGCTGAATCATCATAACCATTCCGGCACCACCACCAAACTGGTAATCGTCAACACTTTTCTGTTTGTGTAAACTATAGTCTCTAATGTTGTGGATGTGGATGATACATAAACCTTTTTCCTGAGCGCGTTGAAGAATAGAGTCAGCAAAAGGACCTTCCAATAATTTTGGTAATATGGTGAGTATGTCTATGTGCATAAGAAGCAGGTTAGAAGATCAAAATGGAAAATGCAAATATCTGAACTCAACACTAATAACGTAACGGTATCTGTAATTGTCTTATTCGGCTTCACTCCGTTGACCTGTAACTGCTTCTCTCACGGCATTTACCATGCTAAAATTCAAATTTGTTACTGTACCAACTCGAATTAAGTAATGGTATAACTTAAATGTATAACTAGTAAATTGGGAAACGACCAACTCATTATTCTATTAATTGTAGGCCTGATCAATTCTAGGCAAATCTTTGTGCTCAATATAAGCTATTGAAAGACAAAGGATTAGGCTGAAATGTAACTATAATAATTGTTATCTCGTTGAAATAGCCATTCAGGACGTCATTTTTAATCTCGATCATTCATCCAAGTTAAAGATATAAACTGAATGATTTTAGTAAATGAGACTCGAAGTGATTGGAAGAATGGCATTAATCATGCTGAAAATCAGAAGCAATAGTCTAAATTTGACACTCTAAGCGCATGAAACGCACAACTACATTGGTCATCGCCCTTTGGGCCATGTTGGCAACAACAACCGCGACTGCTCAGAAAGGAACTGAGCAAGAAATGGTTAAAACAGCCAGCACGCTTTTTAATTCCGGTGAATACCTGAAGGCTTACCCGTTGTATTCGCAGTTGGTTTCGCTGTATCCCAATCATACGGAATACAATTACAAGTTTGGTGCATGCGCTATATTCAGCGATCCTGACAAAACCAAAGCCGTAAAATTCCTAACAATTGCAACTGCGAAGTCAGATCAAGAGCCAATGGCATGGTATTATCTCGGTAAAGCATACCATCTCAACTATCAATTTAAAGATGCAATTTCAGCTTATGAGCAGTTTTTGCGCAAAGCTGATACTAAGGTATCTTCCAAGACCGATGCTCAACGAAACATTGAGACCTGTATTTACGGGTCTAATTTGCTTGCCAATATCAAGGATATTTCTGTAATCAACAAGATAGAATCAGACAAACAAAACTTTTTTCGTTCCATCGATCTTACAGGAATTGGAGGGAAAATACTCACACTTCCTGAAGAATTAAAAACCAAACTAGATCAGAAAAGCTCAGAGCCAAGTGTAATTCATTATCCTGGCAACAGCACCACTATTTACTTTAGTTCTCTGGGTAAAGATGGAGTTAACGGCAAAGACATTTATAAAGCAAATATTCTTACTGATGGCAAATTCTCTACGCCCGAAAAATTACAGGGCGACGTAAATACTAAATATGATGAGGATTATTGTTTCATGCACAGCGATGGAAAAACATTGTACTTCGCTTCTAAGGGGCATAATAGCATGGGTGGCTACGATATTTTCAAGAGTATCTTAGATCCGGCTTCAAATACTTTTGGACCTGCAGTTAATCTTGATTTCGCAATCAATACACCGGATGACGATATTTTCTACATCAGTGACTCATTAAATCAACGAGCTTATTTCGCCAGTTCACGTTCTAGTGACCAGGCGCATATCAACGTTTACAACGTGATGGTTGAAAGTGCCCCATTGCAAATTGTATATCTCAAGGGCTATTATATTAATTCAATAAATCCGGATCAGAAGAAAGCGACTATTCAGGTAAAAAGTGAATTTAGCGGAAAAATTGAAATGGAAAGCAGCACTGCTATGAGCAGTGGCAATTACATGTTGTATGTTCAAAAGCCAGGTAATTATACATTCAAGGTTAAAACAGAAAATAGCCCGGTTCTTCATGAAATAATTGTAACAGTGCCGGCTTTTGATAAACCTGTTGCACTCAAACAAGAAATGACCTTAGTTTCTGAAAACGGAAAGGACAAATTGGTTGTGGTTAATCATTTTGAATTGCCACTTAATGAAGATTTGGCCGCACTCTCTGCAGAGATGTTGCGCAAAAAATCAGGACTAGAAGTGAATATCAATCCTGAAATGTTGGTTCAGGTTACTCCAACTACTTCAACAGAAAACATTACTTCTCTCGAACATACAATGGCCAATGCACCACTTGCAGCCGGTTATGGAGATGGAGTTACTGTACAAACTGTTATCACGGGAATGGTAGGGGAAAAAGCTGTTCTAGATAAATTTGTTGTTGAAAGCGATCTAAAATATGCCAATGGCTACGCCTACGCAGTAAAGAAACAAAGAGAGGCAGATGTATTGTTGGCTAAAGCAGAACAATTAAGAAAATTAACATCGAATTACGCATCGGAAGAAGACGTAAAAAAATTGCGCGAATCAATTGATTTGGTAAAACAAGCTGAGATTCTAAGAAGAGAATCGAATGCCTCAATTGTTGCTGCAGAGTCGGTCAAACAATACAAATCTGTAGAATTAGAAAGAAGCCATCAATTGACGGATCATATACAGATGTTAAAGCAATCGCAGTCCACCGGAAACTTTGATGTGGCTGTTCAGGAATTGAAGAAGGAACGTCAGCGTGTTCAAAATATTAAATCAGGCGAAACGCTAACACCTTATGATGAACTGATAAATAAAGCCAAGGCAAGAGAAAGTGAAGCTCAGAGAGCTGAGGAAAAAATGTTGAGTTTGAGAGAAGAAGAGAAAAGCTTGAAAGAAAAACTCAAAATTGCTGAGGGTAAAATGTCGACATCGAAGAAAAAATCAGAAATCGAAGCGGCAGAGACAACATTTGCTACAACTAAATCTGCCTTAGACAATACAAATCGTTCAATAGCATCACAGACCTTGGAAATAAAAAGTCTTGGTATTGAGGCGAAAGATGCGTTTGCAAACGCCTCACTTTATAAACAATTGTCAGAGAATACTGAGATGAATCTCAACAGGAGTGAACAGACTCAACTAAGCGAGCAAGACAAGACAGTCCTTAATATGAAACTGAAAGAAATGGATAGTCGTGTTGCAGCTTTGGATATTTCAGACCCACAAACACTTGCCCTTATCACAGACGGAATGAATGCTGAAGAGCACTTAAAATCGGCAACTGCATCAAGCTCCACTAACACCGTTTATCAGGTTCCAAATGTTAAAAATAATTCCAACCAACCATCTGTGAGCGCATCAGTGCCGGCTATCACTAACAATACCGCTGTTGCTGAAAATCCAACTCCTGCTATTGCTACTAATAACACGGCAGTTGTGAATTCAAATTCTACAATTCCTACTTCGAGAAATACGCAGGACATTGCTTTAATGCGCACCGGCATTCAAACGTCAATTGCTCGTTCAGGAACCAATGCACCAGTAAAAAGAATGTTTGTAGTTTCTGGTATTACTGCGACCAATGAAGCAATTATACAGCTCGAAACCAAGAAGAAAAAAGGGAATTTTGATACTTCGGACGATGCTAATTTGAAAGAACTTATAGGATACCGCAATGAATTGTTGTCGCAAGTTACTACGCTTAGTTCAACCGGTGTTGTTACTACCCTAGAGGCTTTGAGAAGTTCATATAATACGGTCAATCCAGGATACTCAGAAAAACTGCAGCAAATCAATAATTCACAGTCGAATGAAATCGAAAAAACTGAGGCTGTTATGGATTATAAGATCCAAACCATAGCTAAAATTAAACTTGCAAGAATTGAAAATTCTAGCTTAGCTATGGCATCAAAAGATGAAAATGTATTGAAGGCTTTTGCCGAGAAAGACGCACAATATGAAGCAGCTATTAATACTCTTCAAAATGAAACCGGCGACATCAATCAATATCGTGCAGCGTATGACACACAAAATAAGGCTGTAATAGAAAGTAATGCTCTTTATGCCGAAAAGCTGGAGCAACAAATTGACGTTACTGAATTGTACATTATAACACTTGAGAAATTAGAAGCAGACAAAAAATCGAAGCTAAATACAACAACAAATTCGGCAGAGGTTGTTGCACTTAATACTCAACTTTCTGAATTAAATAAAGAAAAACTTCAAGGCGCAATCAAACTGCAGGGATACATGAAGGATTTGTCGCTTATGGCTGCAACTTCTGAAGCCAAGGCTTCTACCACTGCTGTTGCCGTGAATACTTCGAAAGTTCGGCCTACAAATTTGGATGGTGCAATAGAAAGTTCTGTGTCGGAAAAAACAGAACCAATTTCACCAGAAGAAGCAAAAAAGAAAGTAGAGAAAGATGCAGAAAATTTTGGTAAAATATTCAAAACAAGAGTGGAGTCTGAGTCAATTTTTGCTTATGAGTCGGGAAATTTTGAGGAGATTATTGCACAGCATCAATCAACAGAGGATCAACTAAAGAATCGCGATAAAATTCAAACTTTCAATGACCAAATTTTTCTGATTGAGGCAGAAATGGAGAATGAAAAAAGCGATGCTAAATTGAGAAAACTCGATTACAAGGCAGAACAAATTTATTTGAAGCGTGCCATCATTGAAATCGGTAATGCCCCTGTAATTGCTAAAATGACTCAAGCCGAATTTAAAGAAGAACTTGGGAAGTCACAAGAGGCTGTTGCTATCAATAAAGAAAAAATAGATAGTCGATTTGTAACAAAGTCAGAAATAAATCAACTATTCTCATCTGCAGAAGCTAATATGTCTGAAGCAGCTCAATTGAGAAAAACTGCACCTGCAATAGCTGATGATATTGAAAAGGCAGATTATTACAGACAAGCTTTCGCAAAAGAAGCTTTGGCAATTGAACAAGTAAAACAAGCTAAATCGATTTGTGAAAACATAGATCAAATAATAGTCTACAACGAGCAAGAACTTGCTCAAATGAGAACAGGTAAAGTTCCAAACTTAAAATTGGCTGAAAATCTCGCAGCAAAAGTGAATAACACTTCTGTAAGTCCGGCTAACAATGCAGTTACTAGCTCAACTAATGAAGCCGGAAGCACAGTTTCAATCGCTGAAGAGATTAATGGCAATACAACACCAGTTGATGCGGTTACAAAAGAAAAACCTACAGTAACCCCAAACACTGAGGATGTTGCAAATAACCATTCATCGGGTGCATCTAAAAGTCTAGATATTGAAGGTAATATTCGAGTTACATCGATTGATCAAATTAGTGTTGTTGACAATAGCATTTCTCCGGCTAAAAATAAATCAAATCAAACAGAATCATTGGTTTCTTCAGAGCCTTTGGAGTATGGCAGTTTAGATACCTCTTCGGTTGTGGATAACAAAATAACTGCTCAAAATAAAACTAATCAATCTGCATCACTGACTTCTTCGAAGTCTGCAGAGAACGTTAGTTTAGATGCTCCTAAGGTGGTGGACAGCAAAATAGCTACTCAAAATAAAACCAATCAAAACGAATCATTGGATTCTTCGAAGCAATTAGAGTACGTTAGTTTAGAAACTCCTACGGTAGTGGATAGCAAAACAGTTGTTGCGGATCTATCATCTTACACAGAGCGTGCAAGAACAGAAGTCGCTGCTAAAAACAAAGAAGCCAATTCCACTGATATTGCTATAAAGGCTAGCCAAAAAACTGGAAACAGTCCATCTTTGGAAGCTGTATCCAATCCTTCTAATAGAAATGAAGGGACGGAATCTTTTGGATTGGACAATTCCTTTGTCAATCCAAGAGCAGAGTCAATTGACTTGGCAAAAATGAATAGCGCTGCCAAAGCTAGCGATAGTAAATCGGCAGCAAATTCCACTCCTTCAGTTTCTAACAACGCCGGTGCCTCTTCTGCAAATTCGGAAGATTATTACTATAGCGCACCCGAATTCATTACTAAAGATATCTTTAAGAGAACAACACGCGCGGTGTACAGCGCTAACAAGCCAATTCCTATAGACATGCCTATGCCGAAAGGTGTCTACTACAAAGTTCAAATTGGAGCATTTAGAAATGATATTCCACAAAATCTTTACGATGAATTTGCACCGGTTTGCGGGGAGAATTTAAATAATGGTATTACGCGTTACACCGCAGGTTTCTTTCTAGAGTTCAAAACTGCTGATGAAATAAAAAGAGAAATTCGTACGATTGGATACGCTGATGCATTCGTAGTTGCATATCGCGATGGAAAGAGAATTCCTCTTTATGAAGCAATGGGTAAAGCTAATCAACAAGACTTTCAGGCGGCGGTTGAGAAAGAATATATCTTTGGAGATGGAGGAGAAGCTCCAGTTCGTAAGAATACTTCATCTACGAATGTTGCTTCGACTCAACCTGTAGTTAAAGCTACAAGCGGCAAGAACATTGCAGCCTCAACTGTAAGCGTTTCTTCGGGAAATAGCAATGCTGCCTCTAATGGGTTAAAAACAAATTATTATAAAACTACAGGCGATGTAGCCAAAGTTATGGAAGTTGAAACTGTAAAAGGTCTTTTCTATACAGTTCAAATTGGAGTTTACAGTAAACCTGTTCCTGCTAAAAGTTTGTTTAACATAAAGCAGCTTAATTCCGAGTTGACTGAAACAAATAAAATTCGCTACACCAGCGGTCGATTTACATCTCTATCAGAAGCCGTAGATAAGAGATTTGAAGCCAGAACAAAAGGTATTACAGATGCTTTTGTAACAGCCTACTATAATGGCAAACGAATCAGCCTGACTGAAGCGGACAGAATGTTAAAGGAACAAGGATCGAGTATTTTAATAGCCCAATAGGCTGACTATAAAAATCCAAACGTTATCAGAATGCTGTTCCAATCAAAGGAACAACCTTTCTACTTTAAAAAATGGTCGAATTATTATACCAAACGGTATTAGAATAAATCATGAGTGTCATAGCTTTTTGCTTTCATTTGCTTTGCAAAGTATATGCTAGAATTCACGAAATTCTGTTGATTCAAGATTTGGATCCATGTTAGGGAGATTTTACATATGTGTGTATTAATTGTTAGATTTGTCGTGAAACCAGTCAACCCTCTATGAAAACATTTTACACTTTATGTTTGTTTCTTGGTGCTTTTGTGCCCGCAATCGCTCAAAATTTTAATCTAAAAATAAACGAAGTTGTCGCTTCCAATAGCACAGGGCAAATGGACGATTTTTTCGATCGTGATGATTGGATAGAAATATTCAATCCGGCTGGTAATCCCATTACAAATTTGGCCGGATATTACATTTCAGACAATCCACTTGATCTAACTAAATGGCAGATTCCATCATCCAATGCCGGAGTTACAACTATGCTTCCAAATAGCTTCAAAGCAATTTGGATTGACAACGATGCCAACCAAGGTGAAGATCATGTAGATGGCTTTACATTGAGTGTAGATGGTGAATTTGTAATTTTAACTGCCCCAAATGGCACTTCCATTATTGATCAGATAGAGTTTCCGGAAAGTGCGCCAGACATCAGTTACGGAAGAGTTTGTGATGGTTGTCCTGAATGGATGTTTTTTAATAACGTCACATTTGAGGCAAGTAATTTCGAAGTACAAACGAACCATTCACTTCTAATTAATGAGGTTCAGACTGTAAACAATGCGACCATTCACGATCGTGAGAATGAGTATGAACAATGGTTCGAAATTTTTAATCCAAACGCATTTCAGGTTAACCTTGCTAATTATTATTTAAGTGTTAATGGTAACCCTTTGCAATGGCGCATAGCTGCTGACAATCCAGGGAAAACGGTAATTCCATCTAATGGATTTAAAATAATTTGGTGTGATGAAGATGTGCTTGATGGTGCCACACATTCACCATTTACGTTGCCACTTGGCGGTGGTACAATTACGCTCTCCTCTCCTGATGCACTTATCGAATTTGATGCTTACCCTTATTCATCAATAGATGCAGACAAAAGTTGGGGTAGACAAACTGATGGTGCTAGCTTGAGTATAACGTTTAATGCTGCTACTCCGACCATGACAAATAGTTTGACATTTATTGAGCCCGCAATGCTTTATATAAATGAAATACTTTCTGCAAATCAAACAGGAATAACGGACGAAGCAGGACAGTTGGAAGATTGGTTTGAGATTTATAATCCAAATGATTTCCCTGTCAATATTGGTGGTTATTATATCAGCGACAATCCTGAAATAAGAAATAAATGGAGAGTACCGGTAGATTTTCCTGACAGTGTTACTATTCCGGCTAATGGATGGCTATTATTTTGGGCAGATGATGATACCCAACAAGGAGTTCTTCATACAAATTTTAAGCTGAGAAATAATCAGGAATTCCTAGGGATATTCGGCGCCGATGGATTTAGTATTGCTGATGAAATTTCGTGGGAATATATTTTTCCTGACCAGTCATTGGGTCGTTTTACGGACGGAGGTTCTAACTGGGTGCAGTTCTCTGAAACTACACCTAAGACCAGCAATAATGGTTCTATAGTCAAAGTAGAAAATTTAAATGATTCAGATCTCAGAGTATTTCCCAATCCAACTCAAGATAGATTGGTTTTTAGTCGAATTGTTGATGTCCGAATTTATACAATCGACGGACAACTCATCATCAGCGAAAATCAAGTCAACGTGCTAGATGTTCAGAATTGGTCTAATGGAATTTATTTGCTAAAAACTTCCTACGGAGAAGTTATGAGAGTCGTGAAATTCTAATAAATCAGTTAATAATAAAACTAGTGTGAAAGATGGCTTCAGAATTAGCGATTAAAATCACATAACTACCAGCACTTAAATTATCGATTTGGATGAAGGCTGTTTTTGATGTCAATTTGCCTGATTGAACAATACGGCCTGAATAATCATAAATTTCATACCGCGATGTATGGTTGCCAGTATTAATGTATAACATGTCCTTCGCCGGATTGGGAAAAAGCTTAATTTCTTCCAAATAAATTGTTTCTATTGAATTAACTAGTTCAATCTCAAAATCAAGGCTGTCATCGCAGCCAAAAGCATCAACAATAGAGACACTATAAAATCCTGCATTCAGCCCGTTCAAGGAAGTTAGATTTTCTACACCATTGCTCCACTCAATTGAGTATGGCATTGCGCCACCAAAAATATTGATGTTGGCACTTCCTGTTTGATTACCTATAACTTCAGGCGTAACAAGGATATCTAAAAACAATTCCTCGGGTTGTGTTATTACAAATTCTTGAGTAATTGAACAGCCATTAGAATCTATAGCTGTAATGGAATATTCTCCGGCAGTAAGAGAGTCAGGATTAAACAAATTCCAATCAATAGAATAGGGAAGTGTTCCTCCAAAAAGTTGAAGAATGCCACTTCCATCGTTAAAACCAAAACAACTAACTGAGGTGGTTTCTAGGTTGGAAATAAACTCAGTGGGTTGTTCTAGGGCGACATTACCGAAGCTGATGCAATTGGTTGTTGTAATAACTTCGTAGCCATAATTACCTGCAGATAATCCTTGGAGAAAATGACCGGTTTGTCCTAATTCAGGCCAAGAAACTTCAGCAAATTCAGCTTCATTTTCCGTGGCTGCAATAACTGTTATACTGCCATCACTATGGTTAAAGCAATTTGGAGTTATAGATTCGTGGTTAACAAGTGGATTTGGATTAACTAGAATTGAAATAGTGTCTGTAACAAATTCATTTCCAAATTCATCGGTAACCACACAATGGTAAAGCCCGGAGGAAGTAATAGCAATAACATTGTTAGATGCGCCATTGCTCCAATTAAATTCAGACCACTGACCGACATCTAGATTTAGCGTTTCACCTGCACAAATCTCTAGATCGTCTTGTGTTTGAACAAACGCTTTTCTTCCTTCACCTTCAATAAGTTTTAAATGCTGATTTACCGGAATATTATACCATGTGTCAACGATCCCTGATGGCCACAACACTTGGATAGAATCGGCTTGAATGTGAGTAGACATTCCGAAGAATTCAGAATGTGAATTTTGTCCAAGATAGCTCTCACCACAATGAGTATATTTAATTAACTTTTGCCCCCCGACATAACAATAAATCCAACTTGAGATACCATCAATATTGGAATTAATTCCTTTAAGATCAACGGTCATCCAGTTATTTAAAATTAAATTGTTATGCCAAAGCGAGCTAAAGTTTGGATGGCCGTTTAAAACTACCAAATCAGGAAAGCCATCTTGATCTAAATCTCCAACGGCATTGGAATAGCTCCAAGCTAATTCGGATTGCATTCCCGATTGGCTCGTGACATTATTAAATACACCATTCGTGTTTTTAAGAAGTCTATTTTGACCATTATTTGACATAAACGGGGTAGAACAAACAAATAAGTCGTCCCAAGTGTCATTGTCATAGTCAACAAAATTGTCTCCCCAGCAGAATAAGTTCAAAGCGGCGCCGGAAGGGCCAGCAGCATTCGAATATGTTAGATTACCATTGTTTCGTTTTAAAAGATTGCCATCTGTGCCATTGGTGATATAAATATCCATATCCCCATCATGATCATAATCAGAACTGGTCAAACCCATAGCAAGGATGTAGTCGTTTAAACCTGCTGAGATTGTTACATCAGTGAAAGTTCCATCTGCATTATTTTGATACAAATAATTTGATGAATTGTACCGATCATTCACAACAAAAAGATCCGGCCATAGATCGTGATTGTAATCAAGCCAAATAGCTTGAAAAGAATAATTAACGCCATTTCCAACTCCGGCTATTGAAGTAACATCCGTAAAAGTTCCGTTGCCATTATTATTATATAAAAAATTTTGAATTGTGGGATCTCCAAATCCTATTCCGTTGTAATTAGAGATGTAGATGTCAAGATCTCCGTCTCTGTCATAGTCTGCCCAAGAATTACCATAGGTTTCATAATCCGTGACAGGAAAACCAGCAGCAACACTCACATCTGTGAGATTCATATTGCCATCATTGTTATATAATTTAAATGGTCCTTTTACATTGCAGTAGAAAAGATCTCTATCACCATCGTTGTCGTAATCAATCCAATTTATCTGCTTTACATCATGATTATTCTGAATTCCTGCAAAGACTTCGACAAATGTTGTTCCTGTGTTTCTATACAAACTAGGAGCACCACTTTTGTTGGCAAAAGTGAGATCATCTTTACCATCATTATCAAAATCACAAAAACTAACTCCACCGCCGTATCCACCTCCTGAATATTGATGAAAGATATTGTGCAAATATGTCACTGGAGTAAAAGTCTGAGAATCTGCCTTATGATTCAAAATCATTGAAAGGCAAACAATCAGTTCTTTGCACCGTTTGAATGAAACTTTGAGTGTAATGGACATTATATTAGCTAAGGTTCAATACTAAGATACCGAAAAACTATTTGGTTGCCCTATTCTGAATAATTTTTTGACTAATTATTTCTGTTAGGCTTTAAAGATTCTGATAATCGTATCCCGAATTATTTTGAGATCAATTATAAAATCGTGCTTTTCTAGATAATGGAGATTTAGAGTCAGTTTGGAAGGCATTATTTCCTCAATGTATGTTTTTTCTGGATCGTTGCTTTTTGCGAGTAATTCGTTTTCCGTAAAATACAAAAGTGAGGCGTAATCAGTTATGCCAGGTTTAATGCTAAGAACTTTAAGTTGATCATCACTATAAATATCCACATATTTGGGCACTTCAGGTCTTGGACCAACAATGCTCATTTCTCCGACTAATACATTCCATAGTTGTGGCAACTCGTCTATTTTATATTTTCTTAAAACATAACCAACTTTCGTTATTCTTGAATCGCGAGCACCAACGGTTAGCTGTCCTTGCTTTTCAGCTTGAGGTTTCATCGTTCTAAATTTCCAAAGTTTAAATTCTTTTCGGTTGATTCCAACTCTTATTTGTCCAAAAAACATACCGCCACGGCTGTCGCATGCCACTGAAAGAGCAGTACCTATAAACAATGGAAGAAGAATTAGCAGAAGCAAAAATGAAAATAAGATATCGAAGATTCTCTTCATATTAGGAATTTGCAATTTCACTAACCGCTTCTTTGATACAAGCGGTTATATATGCGATGGAATCATCGCTCAAATCATAATAAACAGGTAAAGATATTTCACATGAATAGTTCTTAAAGGCATTAGGATAATCCGACATTTTGTAGCCAATATTTTTATAAAAACTCAAGAGTGGAAGTGGTTGAAAATGAACATTAACAGAAACTCCTTTTTCAGCAACTTTTGATATAACAGCATCTCTTTGATCCTCTGTAAATCCTGTCAAACGGAGCATGTACAAATGATAACAACTAGTTCGCCATTCATTATGAAACTCAGGGGTGATAAAGTTCGAGTTGTCCTTAAATTCTTTGTCGTATAAATCGCAGATGGCACGTCGTCTTACCAATGTATCATCATTGTATCTATCCAGCTCTACCAAACCTATGGCAGCTTGAATATCTGTCATGTTGCATTTATAACCCGCCTCGACAATGTCATACCTCCATTGACCTGCCTGAGTTTTACTCAATGCATCTTTTGTTTGGCCATGAAGTGCCGAAATATTGAGTGACTTCCAAATTTCGTCATTAACAAAAGGGGCAGGCAGATTAAGTGTTACTGCCCCACCTTCAGCAGTTGTAAGATTTTTTACAGCATGAAAAGAAAATCCTGCAACATCAGATTCTGATCCAACTCTCTTTCCTTTATAAAATGCTCCAAAACTATGAGCCGCATCAGATAGGAGCAATATTCTGCCAAGTTTAGCTTGATTGTCGGATGATGGCTGAAACAAATTGGTGATTTCTGCTGACGATATTAAACTCATTATTCTATCGTAATCACATGGTAATCCGCCGATATCAACAGGCATTATCACTTTAGTTTTTGAAGTTATCGCTGAGGCTAACAAATCGAGATTCATGTTATATCCGTCAGCTTCAATATCTACCATAATCGGTGTTGCTCCTGTATGTACAACAATATTTGCTGTGGCTGAGTAAGTGTATGCAGGCACTATCACTTCGTCTCCCTGACCTACGCCAAACCAACGAAGAATCAGTTCAGCAGCATTTGTCCAGCTATTGAGACATAATGTTCTTTTGCTGCCACAGTAATCATTCAGTTTTGCCTCAAGTTCTCGAGTCTTTGGACCTGTTGTAATCCAACCTGAACGTAGCACTTCAGTTACTGCATCAATTGTTTTTTGATCAATTCTTGGTGGTGAAAATGGGATTTGTTTCATACGGGGTGCAAGTTAACGGAAATGCGGATTATCAATTTTGTGATTGGGTAAAAAGAAGTATTTATCTTTACAAAATTCCTTTGCAGCAAACCACAAATTAAAGGAATTACACGAATAAAGATTCGAAACCATTCGTGACATTCGTGTCAATCGTGGCTAAAATTAATTATTTCTTAGTGGAATATTCTGTTAAAATGAACCACGAATTACACGAATTGC
>Ga0105048_10005519_pt1 | contig 20453 bp, 16 predicted proteins | sample MAT05_FD_78382 | JGI IMG/M metagenome (GOLD analysis project Ga0105048, IMG submission 78382) | Freshwater microbial communities from Lake Fryxell liftoff mats and glacier meltwater in Antarctica - MAT-05 | ecosystem: Environmental > Aquatic > Freshwater > Ice > Liftoff microbial mat | place...
ACACGTTGTGTTCTACAAAGTGGTAATGTAAAAGTCTATCGGAAAGATTGAAAGTGCATATCTGTAAATTTTGTGATCAACCGCTCCTGAAGGTTCTTTCAACACAGGATCAAATCGCTGCTCAGTTACACTTCACGCGTTTGATCCTTATATGTTAGCTGTAGCTATTTTATCCATTATTATGATGATTTTTGGGCTTGGGTTTGTTGTTTTCTACTTTCTTTCCGTCTAATGTATAAACCTCATACTCAGCATTGTTTTCATCAAAATAACTTACTCTTTTCTGAACAAAAACATAATCTTTAATTCTAAACCAGGTTTTCATAATTGCATCATATTCTATTGGGGTTATTAATTTAGTCAAATTATAGACTCCAAGTTTTCCGTTTATTATTGTCCAGTAATCTTCTTGATAGTCGTCATTGTAAAACACAATACCTCCTTTATAAACTACCCAAACTGTTGATTCTACTTCGTCGATCCAGTCATATTCAATTGGTACAATAATATTATTGTTGATGTCAACAATTCCCCATTTTACATTTTCTATTGATGTTCTGTAATTTTGTTCTCCATCCTCAAACTCTTTCATTTCAACTTCCCCAATACCAACTTTAAAATATTTTGGATTTCTTAAAAAGTCTACAAAACAGTAATCATTCGGAATAATTACGTCACCTGCACCATCAATTATCCCCCATTTTCCTATATACTTACCTATTTCATAATTGTCATAATCGTCAGAGTGTGGATTTTCTTTTAAATTAGTGATGCTCTTATAGTATTTAAGACTTTCAGCAGAAGGTGCTTTATAAGTGTTACTGGAAGCATTTAATATTTTTGAAAAAGGTAATTTTATTAATGAATTATTCTCAAAGTCAAATGAAAAGTAATTTTCATTTTTTCTGACAATTACCTTGTTTTTATCCACTCTCTTAAAAATGTCATTATATTCAAAATCTAAAATATTGACTTCTTCTCGATTTATTATTCCGAATTTACCATTTTTAATTGCAATGAATAAACTGTCCTTTATGGCCTTTAGTCGTTCATATTTTGGTTCTATTATTTGAGTAAACCCTTTATCAAGAAGGCCAATTTTATTTTTTCCTTGGGTAAAGATGTTTCCGAACTCGTCTATACTTATCCGTTCACCTATTTTTGACTGCCAAATTATTTCTCCTTTTATATCGAAATATAGTTGAATGTTAGTATCCTGATTCCGAACATTATTTTCATATTTTTCGGCTACAATTAATTTCAAGTTTTTATTAAATCCTATTGAATTATAAATAGGCTTGATTAAACAGGCGTACGATGAAAAAATTTCAAACTTCGTAATCACGATCAAAACTCCCCATTTATCTGATTTATTCTTAAATATAGTAATATTGTCATATTGCAATTCACTGTAAACGATTTCAAATTTTCGTTTAATGTTTTGGGGCAGTTTATTGTAAGGATTGTCGTTCATAATAGCTAAAGTTAACCAGAATACATGCGCTGCATCGTAGCGCATATACACCCAAATCTGGGTTTTTATGCACTATGCAGTAGCGTTTACTAGTGATAAATGTATTGCAAATTATTTCAAAAGTAATTTCTTGCTCAGTCCCTTGGACCAATTTAATAAAAGCTTTTGGCACAATATCGACTACACCTTATTAAACTATTTGAAAGTAGTTATAGCATCACCAAAACAATAGAAGTCGACATCCACGATGCTTTGTTGTGCTCTTGAAATGAAGCCATGGAATTATCTGTAAAAAACAGAGACATAGAAGATTTGGAAGCCCGCCAAAAATATAGGCTTGGATTTTATGAGAGATGACCTATGCTTTACTCGAAAATATCCTCTAGAAATTTTTTGAGCAAATACACATCCAATGGTTTTTCCAATACTTTTTGTACAATAAGATAACTTTCAGCTTTGCGTATATCGTTGCGGTCTATACTGCTAGAAAGCATAAACACTTTCAACTTGCTGAATGATGAATATTCAGGTTTCAAAAGTTCATCCAAACAATCATATCCGCTCATAACTGGCATCATTATATCCATCAAAACGATTTGATAACTTGTTTGAAAATTGGAACTATCTTTTTTGAGAGATGCTAGAAAAGATGGAGCGTTGTTGTAGATGTGAATGTTATCTGAGATTTGGGAGAGTTGCAACAACTTTGTGTTTACAGCAATGTCGATGTCGTTATCATCGACCAAGTGAAAAGCAATGTTTGTTGGTAAATTCATGATTTATTCGGAACTTCAAAGACAAACCTTGACCCTTCATCAATATTACTTGTTACTGAGATATTGCCGTTGAGTTTTTTCAAAGCCTCCCGTGCAATATACAACCCAATTCCTGAGCTGGCGGTGTTACTTCCGGATTCATCAACCATATCAAAGATGAGAGGCAACTTATCTTGTGTTATAGCTAGGCCATTATCGGATATCACAAATTTTGCTTTATCTTGATTACTGATGACTTGTATGCTCACCAATTGTTCATTTTTGCTTTCATCTCGAAACTTTACTGCATTGTTCACAATGTTATTCAAAACCATGCGCAAGCGTTGGTCATCCGCTACAAAATCTGTACTCTGGGAAATTTCAGTCTTAAAAATAATTTTTTCACAATGAGAAAATGCCTGGCATTTTTTAATTGATTCTTCGATCAATTCATTTAGATCGATCTTCTTTATCATTTCATCATCGCGGGTGTTTTGATAATAGTGAATGATGTTTCCAATAAATTCGTTGAGACTATGGGTGCTTTTTTCTATCATTTCGAAATATCCGATTGCCTTGGGATCTGTTACTTCCATTTTAGCAACTTGCAAAACACCTTGAATAGAAGCAACGGGCGCTCTTAAATCATGTGAGGCACTGTAAATGAATCTTTCGAGCTCAGCATTGGCTTTTTCGAGTTCTTTATTTTTCGTTTTTATTTCTGCTGCACGATAATACTTTTCTAAGGCATTTTCAACACAAATTTTTAACTCGTTTACATCCCACGGTTTGGTAACATAGCGGTAAACCTGACCCCTGTTTATTGAGTCTATAACAGCCTCCATATCGGCATAACCTGTAATAAGGATACGAACTGGATCTGGAAATTGGTGTATGATACTTTCGAAAAACTCAACACCACTAATGTCAGGCATTTTTTGATCAGAGAATATTATAGCAACTTCTTCGCGATTTAAATATCCAATAGCCTCCTGAACCGATGAGGTGGTAAAAACTTCATACTCTCTCCTGAATAGAGCCTGAAAAGAAAAGAGATTTTGCTCTTCGTCATCCAAGTAGAGAATGCGGATGCGGTCTGTCATGTTTCTTAAGATTATGCTGCTGTGCGAGAGCCGAATTTCTGCTTTCTTGGTAAATGTATAATAAACTCCGAGCCTTTTCCTATTTCGGTAATAACCTCAATACGTCCGCCGTGTTCTTCTGCAATTCCCATTGCAATGGAAAGTCCCAAACCTGTGCCTTCACCAACTTGTTTTGTAGTGAAGAATGGATCAAATATTTTGTCTAAGATATCGTCGCTGATTCCCGGCCCATTGTCTTTTATTGAAATAAACAAACTATCATCGGTATGATATGATTTCACTTCAACAACTCGATCTTCTATTTTTTTTCTATTCATTTTGGTTGCTTGCACAGCATTGGAAACCAAATTTACAATGGCTTGATTCAACTTACCGGGATAACATTCGAGAGTAGGAATATTCATGTCGATGGAACGTTCTAAGGTGACTTGGTTTTTGAGAACACTCTTCATGACCACAAGGGTAGAATTGATGCAATCATTAATATTTGCAGGAACCAAGGTGTCTTTATCGGCACGAGCAAAAATTCTCATTCCTCTTACGATCTCCGCAGTGCGTTGTGATCCTTCTTCAATGCCTTTCAAAAGCATTTCTATTTCTTTTTTCACAAACGGGATCTGCATTTTATCATATTTTAATCTGACTTCTTTCCATTCCTGACTATTGGTATCTGGCGGCAATCCTGCAAATTCATCAAGTATTTGAATTATGTCTTGCACATCGCGTTGCAATGGGCCAACGTTAGACGAAACAAAGTTGATTGGATTGTTTAGTTCGTGCGCTATTCCGGCGGTCATTTGCCCGAGTCCTGCAAGTTTTTCGGATTCTACGAGTTGTTTTTGTGACACTACCAATTCCTGATACGCTTTTGTAGCCTTCTGCTCTGCTTTTTCCAACTCTATTGTGCGAGTCACAACTCTAGACTCAAGTTCTTTTTCATTCACTCTCAACGCTTCAATTTCACGCTTCTGTGCTTGCTCTTTTTCTTTTTTGAGGATGTTGATTTTGTCCGCAAGACCGAAGGAGAGGAGGATGCCTTCCAGTGCGGAACCAATTGTCATTGTATTATAAGTTAATACGTTGTATGGTACGATTCCAAAATCTTTCAAGACAAATAAGACGATACCAATCATAAATATTCCCCAAGCAACTAGCAGATTACCAGACTGCTGCACCCCTTTTCTCCAACAATACCAAGAAATGTATAAAACAACGAAGGCGCTAAAAGTTGCTATTAGCTGAAGAACATTGTATGAGAAGTTGAAAAACCCAAAAAATACTGGCAAAACTACAAATGGGTAAATGCTGAATATTGTGTAGAAGAATTTCATGCTCCACTTCGCATTTTTTTTAGCGCCAACATAATTCATAATAAATAATGACCCTGTAATTCCGGCAAGTGCGCTTAATATGTATACACTATATCGTTCAATTTCCGGGAAACTAGGCCATACATATCTTAGCGTATATCCCTGAAAATTAGCTTGTGTGAGTAGCACAATTGCAATGTATCCTACATAAAGAAAGTAATTCTTGTCTTTGGTTTTTATGAAAATAAGAATTGCGGTAAGAATAATCGCAAACATTATTCCAGTGTAAAATCCAAAGTACATGTCTTTTTTTGCCAGACGATGCTGGATTTTATACCTTGTTCCTAACACAATTGGTATCTGGATTTGATCCCCAGATTTGATAGCAAGAAAATAAACACTACTTTGTCCTGGCTCTAATTTTATTGGGAGTACATAGTTTTGATTGTCTACTGGCCTTTCACTTATAATTGTTCTATCAGTAAGGTGATAAATGAGTTTGCTTTCATAAAAGGAAATCTCATCTAAACTAGATTGCTCTAGATCTATTAAAAGTTCATTTTGAGTCGTATTATTTACTACTTTAAATTTGATCCAATAAGTTGAATTAGAGACACCCAAATTTGGCACTTCAAGTTTGGGTATTGTTGGGAAGTCCATTTTTAAAACTTCTTCGAATGTTATCGAATTGGTAGGATCTTCTAGTATGGATACCGATTGTCCAATGTATCCCGAGGTTTCTTCATCCGTAACAATAATAGCTGATTGACCAATATTTGTTATGGTAGATAGTAAAAGTAATGCTATAATCGGAGTTTTCAAGTGCAATTAGATTTGCGCTTTTTACTCGTATTTGCTTAAAAGGTTATATTCAATTTCAATTTCTTTTCCTTGAGATAATTCGATTACCGTTTGTTTGGGTTGGTTTATTAGACTCAGAATTCTTTCTTTTTGATTTGAATCCGAATATTCTAATGTATGAATATTTGGGATTTCGAGAACGCTTGACATGTACTTCTCACTTGGGTAAGGTAACTGTCCATTGTTTCCGACCTCTTTCATTTCAATAAATCCAAGTGATTTTATCATCTTAAGTGTATATGGTGCTGAAAAGCAACAAAGATTGTCAATTTCGAAAAATGACGTTTGTGAAACAGAGCATCGTGCAAGTAAAGGACTTATACCGCGCCCGAAAACTTTCTTGGAGTTCCATAGCCCACAAGATTCTGCAACTCCTTTATTGTTCTTCCTACGTTCGATAGCAGTAATAATATTTGGATCTTGATATTTGATTGCGGTCATTATGGGCAATTCATAATCGCCCGTGTAGAGTTGAACTCTGATACCTCCCACTAACTCTGCTTCTTCATTTGTTGCGGTTATAACGAGAGTATTTGGATCGTCGAACCAAGTGGGATAATTACTTGTGAGATTTTCTATTCCAAGATCTGTTAAAATCTTCGAGTGTCCTTGATGAAATTCTAAACAGCTTTCTGGTTCATCTGTTGCTCGAAATGTTCTAAATGTGAACCTCATAGTTTGGCTATTTTTTCTGTTATTGTCTTGCGCGAACTTTTATGACTGACTTTTGGTTCACTCGCTATTCGAAACATAAAAACTAGCTTGTCTTGCGATATTTCCGGAATAACAGTTAAAAGCATTGAGTTTATTTGGTTTAGTTCGTTTAGAGTTTTAGTACTATTAAATTGAAGTTTATCTTCAAACGTAAAACTTAACAACATCGGCAAAGCCGATATTGGGTATATTCCTATTTCAGTCATTGTTGCCCATAACCACATTCTCTCTATTTTAGTACCCGCTTCAATTAAATCTTTAGTTTTGAAAGATTTGACTGTCACATATCCAATAGCCGATGCTGTGTTAAATGTTTTTTCGGATATTTTTTCGAATCCTTTTCCTCCGTCAATTGTGTTGATGAATTCTATGACTTCAGCTTCTTTTGATAATTTTAGTCCAGTTAAATCGGATGGGCTTAAATCAAATAATGAGAGATCTAATCCGTCACCTTGTTCCTCACTTTCTTCTCGTGTCCACCTAACTTCATTTTGAAAAAATTCTTGATGCCCTTGGATGTTCATAAACCTAATTCTGTCAGCTTTACAGATCAGTTCTGAAATAGCATTGATTTTTTTTTTGTCAGTAGTCAAATCAATCCTAAACCGATCTGATGACAGCGATAGCATATAATTCTGAAATGGTTTTGTGTCAATATTTGTGCAATTGTTACTGCGAGTAGTTTTTCTACTTTTGATGTATTCTGACAGATTTCCGCTGTGAGAAACAGTATTCAATCTTTCAAATTTCACCACAGCTGTAAGTGGAAAATATGCTCTGTCTTCAATGATTTCAATTTTAGCTTTTATACTCTTTGAATGGCAGGTCTGCTGAATATTTTCTAATGCACAACCAATTGCAATTGTGGAAGCAATATCCAAATTATCTCCAAACGCTTGAGATGAATTTTTGTCAATAAAAATGTGTAGAATTCCCGATTTGTAGACAAATTTCCATTGCTGCTTATTTCCGGGTGAGGGGGCCAAAGTGGCTGCTTCAATTATGTTTTCAAGTTCTATAGAAGTGAGAATGTCTTGATCTTCTTGAGTGTATCTCGTTAAAATGTCTTGAAGAATTTCATCCGATAATGGCTTTTCAAAAATCAGGTCGTTTTTTTTGATTGCGATAGATGCTTTTATTGATTTATCCAAATCAATGTAGTTTCGACCAGACAAAATGTTTTCTTTTAATAATATTCTTCTAGAAACGTTTGCACAGAGAGCACCACCAAGTGCAACATCACTGCCAAGTTGAGGCCATGTTGTAATAGTCTTGCCCACTTCAAGAGCGGATGCTTTTAATCGTAGTGATAAATTTTCAGCCCCGAGAATCGGAACTATATATGGTAATTTTTCTTCAGAAGTCTTTAAATTACTCAGGAACTCAAAGGTTATCTTTGGATCTATAAGGCCATGAAGAATGGGATATTTTGGATTTAAATCAAATCTTTCGATGTCAAGCATACCTCGATCACTTGTATCCATTATTACAGGAACTTTCCGAGTTTTAGCTTCTTCTCTAGCCAAAATTTTGACTTCAACACTATCACATTCTTCTACTAGAAGATCTAGTTTTCCGCCTTCTTCAAAGAATGCTTTTATGTTAGAGGCGTTAAGTCCTTCGTTGAAACAAGTAACTTTAAGATAAGGGTCTATTTCGGCGATTTCTCTGGCAACGATGGTCGTTTTTTTTAATCCGATATTATGCACTCCTGTTCTAATTCTGTTCAAATTGCTTAGTTCTAAAGTATCGAAATCGGCGATTCTGATTTCGCCGGCGCTACGCTCCATTGCTATAGTGAGTGCAACTGATTGACCAACGCTTAGGCCAACGATCCCAATCTTCTTAGACTGTAGTTGTTTCTGTTCCTGAAGCGTGATTTTATAAGCATTTCGAATTGTGCGAACTTTGATAAACTCATCTTCTTCAAGGATATGAATTAGAGTATTGTTCCATGGGTAATATACCCAGACCCCGTATTCTTCGGGTTTAATGCCCAAAAGTTTGATACTAATAAGTTCCTCATACTCTTCTGGACTTAAGGACTTTTCTGGATTTTCGAGTTTAACTAGGTCTTTTATTTGTGAAACAATTTGATCAATAACCTTGATTGAAGAATCCGAATTTATCAGCGATTTCCAGGCGCGGAACTCATTTGGATTCTGAATTCTAAAGGACTGGGTCATTACAGTTTCGTCCAATTGTCCCTGCCAATTGTTGGATTTTTTCATTAGAAGTAAGTTAGGTAAATTATATTAGTAAGCTAGATATGTGTGAATGATCATGGATTTAAATTAATCATTTGTTATTAACAAGTGTCTGTTTGTAGAGTTTTTGCGTACATTAGTTTCTTAAAAACGGAACTATGCTTAAAGAAAAGCCAAAATTAAAGGCCCCAAGACAGAAACAGGGTGATTCAACCAGTGTAAAACTTGACTTTGCTTCATGGAAGTCACAATTGGATGAACTCGTCAAATTATATTCTTTAAGTTCAGGTAAGGATTGCAAAGCGATGAGAACGGTCAGTCACGGCCATTTGGGCGTGATTGAACAAATTCGACTTAATATTCAGAGGGACATTAAGGAATTTCATCCAATTTTAGCTTACCAATTATCTAGTCAAACAATGTGCAAAGCACAAAGCGCTGTTTCGTTAGATGAAACTATTCAGCTTTTAACTACTCTCAAATTGAACAGTAATGAGTTTTATACGATTTTTGATACTTCAGAAAAGGAGCATGTTGCGGTAGATTCGAGAATTTCAGATATTTTAGGAATTGATCCGTCCAATTTTAATATGAAATCCATGCTAGGTCTTGATCCTGACAACCCTCTTTTTCATCCAGATGATATTTACCATTCTATTCGTTTTGGTACAATAGCATACTTTGTTTTGGCAATACCGAGCTTTGAATTCAAAGCATTAGAAGATTTTTACAGTGCTCGATTTAGAATTTCTACGAGTAGTAGCAAGATAGATGAGGTTCGAAATGCCCAATATGTAATTTTAGAAAAAAAGTCCTACTTAACTGAAGAGCGTGAAAAAGATTCGCCTCTTGCCATGAGAATCCTGTACAGATGGTCAGTCTATTTTCAGGAAGATTATGATCACAGGCTGCCATATTTCGCTACAGATCCTATTAGGACTTCCTATATGTTAGATTTTTGGTACCTCTACAACGCACATCTCATCGGCATCTCACCAAAATTTATTCTCATGTTAGATGCCCGAAATAGGCACGACAGGAACAAAGCTATTGCTACGGAGTTTAACCAGCAGATTAAGTTTTTTAATGAGAGTGTGAAAAGTCTTATAGACGAAGGACAAATTGCCGATTGTTTTTCAAAAACAATTCGCCCCAAAGTAGCTGAAGCAATCAATATATGGGAAAAAAGAAGCAAGCCGCTGGTAATTCATAGCGATATCGAAGCTGTTCAATATGCGAAAAGGCTCGGTTTATTGCCCATCCCAAAGAGAATAAAAGAGATCATGTACAAAAATATTACTCAGACGTAACTGCTTAATGCACAAACATACTTAGATGGTTGTAGACAGGTTCGTGTATTGCCGAAGAGCTATCTGGATTAGTCCAATACATTTTCGCCCATTGCCCTATAAATGCTACTCTAACAGTATTAACATTGTATGTACGTAAGTAGTTTAAAATATTTTATTTGCGGTATTTATATGAGATCATCTCTAACATCATTTACTATATTCGTAATCAAATTACCTGTTGGACCAAGTTGAATTAGGTCTAGTATAATATCGTTTTCGCATTCAATATAATCCAATACTGATTAGACTTATGTAATACAGAAGCATTGAGATTAACGAGACCTTTGAACTTTCTAATAAATGCTTTTGGTATAATTCTGCTTTCACATTCACTATAGTCCGATATCGGATATGCCTCCTTGAACTATTTGAATGTAGTGACGGCAGTAACAAAGCAATTCATTCATCAATCCCTTGGACTCTTTAATAAATGCTTTTGGTATAATTCTGCTCGCACATTCACTGTAGTCCGATATCGGATATGCCTCCTTGAACTATTTGAATGTAGTGACGGCAGTAACAAAGCAATTGATTAATCAATCCCTTGGACTCTTTAATACATGCTTTTGGTATAACTTGCACTTTCAAAACCACTGTGTAATGACTTTTCATGATTTTAATTTAAACAAACCTCTCCTAAATGCATTGGAGGATATGGGCTACACCACCCCTACTGCTATCCAAGTGCAAGCGTTTAAGCCTATTATGGCAGGAAAAAATGTGGTCGGAATTGCAAAAACCGGAACCGGAAAAACACTGGCATATCTTATTCCTCTGATTCGACTTTGGCAATTTTCAAAGAAAAAAACTCCTGAGTTGTTAATCATGGTTCCAACACGCGAGCTTGTTGCTCAAGTTGTGGATCAATTTAATGAGATAGCCAAATACACCAACCTTGTTGCAACGGGTGCATATGGTGGCGAAAATATTAAAACCCAAATGGCCAATATCGCTGCAGGTGTGGATGTTGTTGTGGGTACTCCCGGTAGGTTAAATGATTTGATCCTGAACAGAACGATTCCTTCCAAAACTGTAAAAAAATTAGTGATTGATGAAGTAGATGAGTTGATGAAATTGGGCTTTAGGACTGATGTAATTCATCTGTTAGATTTGCTGCAAGTGCGCCATCAAACAATGATGTTTTCGGCTACTATTACCAATGAGATAGATGCACTTCTAAAAAGTAATTTTAATAATCCAGTAAGGATTGAAACCGATGTTACCGGAACACCCATCGAAGGTATTTCGCAGATTGTTTATCCTGTTCCAAATTTTAATACTAAAATTAATTTTCTTGAATACCTGCTGGAGCATAATAAAAGTATGACCAAGGTTTTGGTTTTCGCAGGTAATAAAAGGATTGCTGATCGCCTCAACAGTAGTTTAGAGTTTAAGTTTCCGGGAGAGCTTTCTGTTATTCATGGAAATAAAAATCAGAATACACGTTTCAAATCAATCGATCAGTTTGAGAGCGGTGTGTGCCGTGTTTTGATAGCAAGTGATTTGATCGCACGCGGACTAGATGTAACGGAAGTTTCGCACGTGATTAATATAAATGTACCGAAAGTTCCCGAGGATTATATGCACAGAATAGGGAGAACCGGCAGAGCTCAAAAAACCGGTGTTGCCATTACTTTTTTTACAGAAAAGGAAATTGAAAATCTTTCGAAAATCGAGCAGTTGATGGGCATTAAAATCACACAAAAAAAAATGCCCGCCCAGGTTGAAATTTCTAAAATTCTCACTCCTGACGAAGAGGAACATGCGACAGTGAAAGTGATCCAATTAAAACAGAAAAAAGTTGAGGAGCGTGGATTGGCATTTCACGAAAAAAAGGAAAAAAATAAAAAGGTTCCAATTAAAGTTTCTAGAGAGGATAAGATGAGATTAAAGTTGGGAAAACGTTATGGAACCACCCATGGCGGACTTGGTAAGAAAGGATAATACTCTATTCAATGAACCCTATCAACTTATTGTTTGCTAAAGCCATCTGATTCTCGCATATTCTTACGCAACCGACATGTTTTGAAATAAAATTCTTTAGCGGGTGAGCATTTAAGAATCCCACCCACCGAAAGAATTTTTTAAAAGATAGTTTTCAGCTACACTACCTCAGGATTGGAAACGTTTTTCCGTCCTGTTTTGAACCCGATACCGTTGTTATCAGCGCGGCACCATGCTAATATTCCTCTTCAATTTTTTGCAGAAACTTACCAATCACACCTTTCCATATTTCGTTTGACTGCCTGCAAATATTTGGTCAAAGCAACGCTTCATAAAATGGCAATAAATCCATATCGCATAGATGATATTGTATACTTTATCTATGCATTTTACGGTTTAGAATGCCAAATGCAACGTTTCTATTTGACTCTAAGTGCTCAACAAATTGGAGATTTAATTGCTGGGTGTTGAGATCTTCATTATTAGACCCAAAAGACATAGAACAAAAGCATTTTCTAATTTGTCTAATTGCGCCACGAAGCACATTTCGCGGTAATGTGTAAGTAATATGTTGTGATCTTTAGGACGCAATACTAGATTGATACTTGTCTGAAGCATCGGTGTATTCATTCAGGTGGAAATATTAAACCACTTTACGCCGCAACTGCCGTGAAGTATTTTTGGCGAGCGACTAGAGAAAAGGTTGATCAAAGAGTTTGGTATTCTTGGACAAAATGAATGCAAATGAACCGCTGATAAGTGTCGAAATTTTGAGATGTGCAGCAAAGTGAAGTTTTTGGACAAAGTTCTGATAAGGGTGGAAGTTACACCGTTTACAAACTCAAATAGTTCAATGAGGAAAAGTCGATATTATAACAATGTTACGTATAAAATGCTCCAACCCATTTTATAAATAAAAGAGGTGAATGCCTTTATAATTGATTTTTAGTATAATGCACAGAAACGAAATTGGACTAATAAATAAATCCAAATGTATCGGACTATATTAAATGCGTAAACGGTATAAAACAAAGAAAGATGAAGACTTTACAGAATTGAAAAATTATGGTACTAAACAGCCCTTTTTGTTTGCTAGCTGGAACTCGCTTTATAATCCCAAATCTTATCAAACAGCACGAGGCGTATGAATGGCGAAATTCATGGACGGTTCTGTGAGAGGCATTTTGGTGAAATCCCCCTTTGTACACTCGGTGTAATGTATCAATAAATTGCTTAGATAATGCAGCAACTTCATTCAGTATAGTTCATTAAGGTAAGGACTATGTTGGACTACATTGAATGTGTATGCGTTATTACTCTAAATTTTTAATTATTTCGAAAAAAACGAAATGGCATTTTTGAATGCTATTTAGTATGCAAATTTGTGCTGTCCTTTAAAAACCAAATAATTATATGCACTACCCAAACATTAGAAACCTACGCGAACAATTCAGATTCAAACAAGAGTATGTAGCCTCTAAACTGAATATGGAACAACCGGAGTACAGCAGACTAGAAAACGGAAAAAAATCACCCAAACCAGAAGAGTTAGCCATTCTTGCAGAACTTTATGGCACCTCCGTGGATGCAATTATGAGTTCGTCTGTGAGCGAAAGCGAAAACAGATACGAATTGATTTCAAAAGATGCTTCTCCTCGAGTTATTATGGACCGATTAATTAACCAAAACGAAAAATTGATTGAGCGACTCATTATGCTGCATGATCAAAACTCGTCTATTATCAAACAATTTCTTTCCTCTGGGAAAGCTAGCTAAAAATTTATACCAACCTGCCTCCGGGCATCATTGGTGAGATTGCGGGTAGACCTTCTACCAACCTAAACAAACCAAATTATACCATTACTTAACTCAACTAGTTCAATAATCTAGAAGGGTTTTAGGAGGGTAAACGCCGTAAAAGTACCTGTTGTATTCAAAAGAATCGAAAGTATATTGGACTTAAACAGCTAACGAAACGGTGCTGAACATTGGCATGAAGCGTTTTCTATTTCATGAAGCATTTCTTGTTCCATGAGACACTAAACACTTTTAGCGGGTATTTTTTACTACTCGTCAAAAAAAAGTTGTCAAATTTGTAACCAGTTGGTATCGTTGTCGTTGAAGAGGTCATAATCGTTTTCTTACCAAATGAAAATAACAGAATTATGACCATGCAATCTCCAAACCAAAATACGGCGCCAATCCCAGTTGATGAGCGTCCACGTGTGTTGTATCTCGATGATGACGACTCTAACCTAGTGTCTTTTCGTGCAAACTTTAGAGAACAATTTGAAGTGTTTACCTCAGCAAATCCCGTTGAGGCATATAACATTATCGCAGAAAATAAAATAGATATAGTAATTACCGATCACAATATGCCAAGCATGAGTGGTGTTGAGTTTTTGGAAAGTATTGCAATAGATTATCCTTACGTTCAGCGAATTTTACTTACCGGATATACCGAGTTGGTGCCTGTTATGGAAGCGATAAACAAAGGCCAGGTTTTCCGGATCTCGACCAAACCATTTAATCTGAAAGAGATCAGCAGAATGGTCGCTGAAGCCTGGGAACAGTGTCGCATTATTATAGAACGTGAAAAACTGATTAATCAACTCAAACGCCAAAATCAACAGTTTGAATTTATTCTTCGTCAAAGATTGTTGTCGTAGAAAATAATAAAAAAAGCATTTATTATTTGGTCTGAAGGACTCATTAATAATGCCGATGATACCAAATAGATAGTCCAAATTCGCTAAGAGCTGCCTTGCGCTAGTATTTTGTTTAATCGGTATTAACCATTATAAAATTAGCAGATATCCTTAGGCTATTTAAAAATTACAATTGGCATACATTGTTTTGGTAATGCCGCGAAGACATTCATAACGTTTAATGAGGCAGAGCTAATATTATACTTTATTGAATGGGCGTACGTTATAAGTCTATCGGAGACATTGGATTTTAAAAGTTCCAAGTTGCGGGCTTTTTACTTTGTGCCAATTTAGTGCACGGTACGGATTTGATTAAAGACTAAGGCAATGGAATAAATCGAAATTAATACAGTCAAAATACCGAAACAGGATTAACGTAAATAAAATCAATTCAACGAAAAATTCATCTCACCACGTTTCATCAACCGATAATGGTGTGCAAGTGAAGCCAATAAATTGCTGAAAGTCTGCATGGCTACTAAGGTTTCTTCACTGATAGGTTCCTTCTTTAAACGCAGCACCAATAAGCCATACAGCGCTGTAAGGCACGCCTCAATATCGTTGGTGGTTTTGCCTTCAGTCTTTTGCAAGTACTCTTGAATATTTGGTTTTGCCTTACGGTGTAGGTCAATGTAAGTTTTGTCCTTCAATAAATTGAGAAGCGTATTGTGCAAATAATTGAGCTCAAACAACAACTCGTGTGCATCAGAAACATGTCCGCGTTCTTCAACTCCTTCATTTCTCATTTTTATAATGAGCTGATCAAACCAATTTTTTTCATCCGTGAAGGCGTCCTCTCCGGGAATATAACTGCGTATAAAGGAATTGAGCGCAGTCGGCTCAAAATTAACAGCACGTATCAAATCCTCCATCTGCCAAAGGAAAATGATGTATTCCGCTATATTCTGCTGTTGCTTTTGTTCTGCAAGATTCATATATTATTTTTTTGCTGATTTTTCTTTTTCGTACTCTTCATTTAGAGCTGCTACAACTTCACTAGTAATATCGTATGCGTTGCTGCCGTAAAGAATAAGCTTTATCTCGCTTTGGTAATTAAATACATAATCTATGCCGCGCTGTTTGGCATAACTATCTAAAAATCCTTCAACTCTTTTCTGAAGATCCTTTTGAAGTTCTTCTTCTTTTTTTGCAAGTGTATTTGTTTCGCGTTTCTGAATTTCTTCTATCTCCGATTGAAGTGCCATTAGTCGTTGCTGCACTACTCTTTCTTCTTCTAACGGTAATTGCTTACTTTGACCATAAGCCATTAGCTGATCCCACTCCTTTTGACGTTCCATATATTCCTTCTTCACCCGTTCATCAGCAATTTTCATTTTGTCTTCTAGCTGCGAGGATTTATCTGTGATGTATTTATAGTTAGCATTCAAGGTGTCACCATTCACGTAGGCAACCACACTTGACTTAGGAGCGCTATCACCGCTAAATGCCGGCGCAATTTGAATTTCTGTGCCTTCAATTTGTTTGGAACTTCCTCTCTGATTCATAAACAAATAGACTACTGCTACAGTGAGAATTACGCTAAGAGCAAGTGAAATTTTTGATAACATTTTTTAGAGTTGTTTGAGTGTTTTATATGAGGTACTAAAATCATGGTGCATGGATGAAAAACGCACCATTGTTGACTCAATGAGTTCAGGTGTGCAGAGTGCTTTTACCTCCTCAAGTCCACTTATCGAATCCTGAGCAATTTTATAGGTCTGTTTGTATTGACCGGCTTCCATTTCAATGATGTATTTTTCATTCCATTGCATAATGGAAATACGCATTACAGAATGTGGTATCTGAGCAAGTATTCTCAATGTGTTTATTGTTTTAGACCTCAAAAGTAGAAAGCAGCGATCTTTTCAGAACGTTTTTTCGATTCTTTAGTTATTTCTTTCTCTCAATGTCCTGTCTAATATGGGTTTTAAGAATTTTAGTTCTGGTTGGATTGTTTCAAATACGCCTTGTTTACGCTGTAACGTTCTAATATCGAGTAGTCATAACTCTGAAACTGGTCTTATGTTTGATTGGTGAAACCAACGCGGCATCTTGCAAATCATATATTCCAAAACCATCACGTTGCTGCATTGGCATGGGCAATTGGCAGTGCTCCTCTGATGTCGAATTCTGGGTCAAATCTTCTGTGTAAAATGTTGTCAGAAGAGTGGTTTACGGATCAACTAGAATTGCATTGGTCGCTAATTATAGAGCTCGACAACGATCCTCAGCCGTTAATAAAACACATCGAAAATGACAATCCAAAATTGTTGGGTAAATATTTCGAATCTCTCATTTCATTTTGGTTTTATGTAAGTCCACATTTCGAATTGGTTGCAAAAAATATTAAATTCAAGGACAATAAATTAACCACCGGAGAAGCGGATCTGTTGGTGATAGATCTTTACTCGGGAGAATTACGGCAGATTGAATTGGCATGTAAATATTATTTGGGTTTGAATAATTCTTCTGCTCATAAAAATTGGATTGGCCCAAATGGAACTGATTCTCTTGCACTCAAAATCGATAAACTTGAAAGACAAACGTCTGTTTTTTACACAAAACCGGGCTATCTATTTCTCAACCAAAACAACTTAAAACAGCCCGAAGTTAAGATTATCATGAAAGGATTTTTTTTCCACCATTACAAAGTAATTGCCTCCAATAAAACTCCATATAGCGCAGATATACATTACAATAGCGGGTGGTTTATTCATATCAATGAGATTGATGCGCTTTTTGGATCCTTAGAGCAATGGGTTGTTTTGCCTAAATTTTTGTGGCCTTGTTTATACAATTTTCAAGAAGGCACAGAGACTATTTTGAATGGAGAACAAATGATTAAAAAATGCAAAGAAGAAATTTCCAAAAATAAACGGGCTATTTTAATTGCTCAAGTTGTTGTGCTCGAAGGCAGCGTGCGCGAGATTTCAAGAGGTTTTGTAATTACGGATAAATGGCCGAATGGGTCAGATTCTTCAATGTAGAATTTTGAGTCATTACTCTTAGAAATATTATACAACGCATTTATTAAGTAGTCCCAAGGACTCATCAATAAATTTCTTTGGTAGTGTCGGAACTACATTCGAATAGTTCAATGAGGTAAAGCCGATATTATACAAATGTTACTGATAAAATGGTCCAAACTATTGTATGAGTTACATTGGTAAATGCCGTCGTGATTGATGTTTAGTACAATAACGGCAAGCAGAATTGGACTAATACATAAATCCAAAAGGTGTTAGAGCTTATCATTAATAAAATAGGGTTCGTAAAAGGATTTGAAATCGAGAAATCAAATCGCTGCTCCGTTGCACTTCACGGGTTTTTCCTTATATGTTGTGTGCTGTTCTTCTGTCTGTCCGTGGTTGTGTCGTGTTAAATTTTGATGTCATTGTTTTTGAAATGGATTAGAAAATTCGGGATTAGCAATAAATAAACTGTCAGAAAGAGTCAGCAAAAAAGTAATTATTTTTCTCTTATCCTCACTTGTTAACTTTGCACCACCTTGATGGACAAACTCCATCTTTGAATCAATGTTTGCACTTTTTTGTAGTCCTTCACTGTAGAAATTAATTACTTCTTCTAAGGTTTTAAATCTTCCATCGTGCATATATGGTGCTGTAAATGCAACGTTTCTTAATGAAGGAACTTTAAATTTACCATTGTCTGCTGTCTTGCCAGTTACAGAACCTCTGCCTTTATCCTTAAAGTCATTGGAGTTTACAATTGCATCAAGTCCGTTGTTGCTGAACACTAAAGTTGTTCCTAATGCATCACCGTCTGTTATGTGGCAATGAATACAGTCGCCTTTTGTTTGGTCGTTGACTAAGTTGAAACCTTCATATTCGTCTTTTGTAAATAGTATTTTGCTTTTTATTACTTGGTCATACTTTGATTGATATGAAATCAATGTCCTTAAAAATTGTGCAATGGCGTAGGAAATTTGCACACTGTCAATTTTGGAAGTGCCAAACGCTTGCCTAAATTTTGTTTTATAAAATTTATTTTCTTTCAGTCGGTTAGCTGCAATTTTCCAGTCAAGATTCATTTCATTGTATTCTCTTACTGGATGAAATATTTGGTCCTCAATACTTTTTGCTCTCCCGTCCCAAAAGAAAGCAGGATACCAAGCAAGATTGAAAAGAGGCATAGTGTTTCTTTTCATAAGTGCTCCATTTCTTCCTTCGCTAAAAGTGTTGGGCGAATCACTAAATGCTGATGCTTGATTATGGCAACTCGAACAAGATATTGTTTTGTCTGAACTTAATATTGGGTCGTAAAATAAATATCGTCCTAATTCCACACCTTCAACTGTTACAGGATTTTTTTCTAAGATAGGCATCTTTGGAAAGAACCTTAATTCCGGAAATTTATATGGCGTTGTAGTGAACTTACTACTGAAACTCAGAACAAATAGCGAAAGCAAAACAAGTATAAAAAACAGCTTACGCATGTCATTGTTAATGTTTATTGATGACTAAAGAAAAGGTCTCCGATTTTAAGTTTGTTTTTATTTTCAAAAAGTAAAGACCTTCATTGTATTTGTTGGTATCAAACCAAAATTTCGTAGGGATATTTGTCCACTTGTCAACTAATCGTCCTAAAGGGTCAACTAATTCCATTACTTCAACTATATGGAAGTCCATTATTTTTTGTGCTTGAATATTAACGATATTGTTTGTAGGATTAGGGAAAACATTCCAATAATTTTCTTGCTCTATTTCTTTAACCGTGTGAATTATGGTAATGTGTGCTAACATATTATCAATTATCCAACCCTCTCTATTATTATTCACTGAATCGGATAGCATTGTAAATCTGAATAAAAGAGTATCGATTGGCTGAAATTGCTGAACCCAAGACATATCGAGGCAAAGCCAAATATCTCTCCAAGTCGAATCTGTTCCGCTAAAGGAATACTCACCGCCAACTAACGTGTCCATATTTGATGGCTGAAAGCCATAAAAGTTATATACGAATGGATTATTGAAAACATTAACCCAAGTATCGCCAGTGTCTGTTGAATATTCAATAATACCACCATCAAAACCTTGGTCTAAATCAAGTTTTTGTTTCCACTGCAATGCGAATATTCCCTGAACTCCAAAATTCATATAAACCTTTGCGATAAATCTCGATGTATCATTTGTTGGGTAAAAGTTAATTGTGTCAGTTACAATTGCGTATGGTTGTGTAGCTGAACTGTCAAAAATTGTTTTTTGTGGCGTACCAATTTGCCAAACATTTTGACTTGAAGTGTCAATGTCAATTCTTATGGAGTTCCAAATTGAAGTGTCTGCACCGTCAAAATATTGAGTGTAAAACTGTGCTGATGAAAATTGAACAATGCAAAAAAGAACTGCTGTTGTTAAGTAGATTTGTTTCATACCACCGAATTTAATTTGCTAAAGATAATGTTTAAATTATTTCAAATTGTTTTTCGTCTGTTTGTTGCACATTCGTTTAATGTTTGCACTGTCGTCATAGAATAGCCGATAATCGAGTCACGCAAGGGAATTTCACCCCTGCGTTGTCACAGAACCGTGCTTGAGACTCTCACCTCACACGGCTCTTCTTGCTTGCTACAATGTGGTTCAGTCCACATAGTGGAAAGCACGAATGTAGTATAACAAGAAGGCGCGCCCATGGTGATGAACCAATGCCCAGTGAGGAAAAAGATTCGGGTTGGCCTTGTACTTTTTCCACAGCCATTTCAAGCTAGCCATAAGATAAAGTCCCTTTTCTCTTCGTACCCATTTCATCAACCGATTATTGAGGTTGTTCCAAATGAATCGAAGATGACTCGTCGAGAATTTGCCATGGTAGTTGATCAGCCCACGCACTATCGGGCGCAGGTCCGAGGCCAACTGTTCTATGGTAATTCTCTTCTTGTGTATCTGCATCTTTTGGAATTTACCTACAATGCTCGTTTCGGATTTGGTACTGATGAAGATGCTTGGCAGCAGCATGCTTTTGCCTTTGGTCTTGCACCATTGCGGACGGATCGTAAAACCTAGAAAAT
>Ga0105048_10005520_pt1 | contig 20448 bp, 17 predicted proteins | sample MAT05_FD_78382 | JGI IMG/M metagenome (GOLD analysis project Ga0105048, IMG submission 78382) | Freshwater microbial communities from Lake Fryxell liftoff mats and glacier meltwater in Antarctica - MAT-05 | ecosystem: Environmental > Aquatic > Freshwater > Ice > Liftoff microbial mat | place...
GGCTGGCGGGCGACGATCGTCGAGCAGCGGCAGGAGTTGGAAGGGCTGGTCGGGAGAGGCGTCCTCCGCACGCACGCTTTGGCGGTGCTCGAAGACGCCCACGCCCGGGCGGTCGAGCGGGCTACGGCGGAAACGGGCCTGCCCAAGGCGGCGTTCCTCGCAACCTGCCCGTTCACGCTAGACGAATTGCTCTCGCCCGACCTGCTGGCGGGGGAGGCGTGACGGATCAACGACGCGGATGGGGTGGGACATGCGCCACGAGAATTTCCACCAACCACACGTCGCCGGTCAAAACTGATTTTACACACTCGCCGTACCAATCTTTTCCACATGTACTGCCAGCCACACGCTCGGCGTCGCCGGGTCGGTCCACTCGACGCGGTGGCGCACGCCCGCCGGCAGCAACACCCAGTCGCCCGGACGCAGTTCCAAGATCGCGTCCCGGCCTTCGATTCGTAGGCGGGCCGCGCCCGACAGCAGCGCCACCCACTCGTCGGCGGGCTGGTCGTACCACGCGCCGGGGGCGGTCGCGTGGCCCCACGACACGATCCGCTCCGCCCGCACCGCCGGCGACCGCCACAGCACGTCGAGGCGCTCGGCCGGCGGGGGCGACGGCGGCAGGGCGGCGAACAGGGTGCCCGTCTCGGGGGTCATCGGCGGCTCCTCGCGGGTTTCGCTTTCGCCCCGCGCCGGGTAGGATGCAATCTCGGGTCCACCACCGTCCGCGGAAGGAGAACGGCGTGCGCGCGATTCCGGCGGTTCTCCTCGCGGGCGGCGTCCTCACCCTCGCCATCGTCGCCGCCGGCGGGGCGGCCGACAAGCCGCCCCCGGGCCCCACCCCCGACGCCCTCGTCCGCGACCTCGGCAGCGCCTTCTTCGCCACCCGCGAGCAAGCGGCCGCGACGCTCTGGAAGCGCGGCCGCGAGGCGGTCCCGGCGCTGGAGAAGGCGGCCGCCGACCCGAACCCGGAGGTCGCCCGCCGCGCCCGCGAAATCCTCGACAAGTTCCGCTGGGGCGTCTTCCCCGACACCCCGCCGGCCGTCCTCAAGCTGATCGACCAGTTCCGCGCCGGCACCCCCGCCGAGCGCAAGACCGCCCTTGTCGCCCTCACGCGCGGCGGCCCGGCCGGGTGCGCGGCGGCCCGCGCCGTCCTCCGCCAAGACCTGCCGGCCGACGCGCGCGACCCCCTCGTCGCCCACCTCACGACCCTGCTGCGGCGCGAAGTCCCGCTCCTGCTGTTCGACGGCAAGGCGGACGAGGCAGCCGACCGGGTCGCCCTGCACGCCGCCGGCACCACCCCCGAGGGGGCCGCCGACTTCGCCGCCTTCCACCTCCTCCGCGACACCCTGCCGGCCGCGGTCGCCGACGCCGAGGCCGCCCGCGCGACGGCCCGCACCCCCGCGGCCGCGAGCCTCGTCCTCGCCCACCTGTACCGGGCGAAGCGCGACTGGGCGAAGGCACGGGCCGCGGCCGCCGACATCCCCCGGCCGGCGACCGGCAGCAGCCTCGTCGAGTTACTGCTCGAAGAGGAAGGCGACTGGGCGGCGCTCCGCGCCGACCCGCCGCCCGGCCCGGTCAACCTGCCCGACGCCCTGCGCCTCACGTTCCTCCGCCTCGCCGACAAGGGGAAGGCGTTCGACGCCGAGGCGAAGAAGGTCCGCGACGGGGCCGACGACCTGGGCCTGCGCGAGGACGTGCGCGACGCCGCCTTCGCCCTGCTCCTCAACCACCGGGCCGCCGCCGCCACCGAGTTGTTGCGGGAGAAGCGGCAGAACCTCGGGCTGCTGGCCGAAATCCTGATCGCCCGGCTGCGGTTCAAGGACGCCCTCGCCCTCTCGACCCCGGCGAAGGACGCCGACGCCGAGTTCGACCGGCAGGAGAAGCTCGACGCCGACCTGCGCCGCGCCCGCGTGCTGGTCCTGACCGGTCGCCGCGAGGAGGCGGTGCAGCTATTCACGCGCGTCGCCGACGGGCTGAAGAACCTCGCCGCCGAGGTCCGCGACTGGGACGACATCCACCGCGCCCGGCGGGCGCTGCTGCGGTCCGAACTCCGGGCCGGGTTGCGCGACCTGGCGTGCGAACACGCCGGCTTGTACGTCGCCGACGCCCCGGATTCGGGCAACGAGCCGGCCGGGGGCGAGACCGTCTTCGACCTGCTGTTCGGCACCGACGCCGACCCCGCCGAGACGCTCTACCGGGCGCTGCGGGCCGACCGCCCGGCCGGTGAAGCCGCCGGGGTGACGCTGCGGCGCGCCCGCGACCTGCTCGCCGGCACGGCCCCGGCCGCCGCCGTGGACGACGCGATCAAGCGACTCGCCGAGGACCGGGCGGACGAAGGCGTTGCCGTACCCGGCGCGCCCGAGTGGGTCGCGTTCCGGCGGAAGGTGAACCGGCTCGGGGCGCGGGCGGCGGTGTTCCGGGCGGCCGGGCGGCACGCCGACGCCGAGGCCGCGTTCGCCGCCGCCGCCGACGCCGCCGTGGACGGGCCGGAAGTCGTCGGGGCGCGGGCGTGGGTGTTCGGCACGTCCGACGCGGCCCGCCCGTGGCTCGACTACGCCGACTACCTGTACGACCGCGGCCGGTTCGCCGCCGCCGCCGCCCGGTTCGAGGCCGGGTGGAAGCGCTTCCCCGACCAGCCGCTGCTCCTCTTTATGTCCGGCCGGGCGCTCGTGAAAGACGGCCGCGCGAAGGAAGGCGGGCGGCGGATGGAACTCGCCCACTGGGTCGGACTCGGGAACGAGAAGGCCCGCGGGAAGTTCCTCGAAGAGCTCGTCCGCCGCGGCGAGGCGGCGGCCGCGCAGCGCGAGACGGATTTACTTTTGCGGGCGTGCTGGAGCCGCGACTTCTACTTCGGCAACGTGATGAACCAGGCCGCCCGCGCCGCCGCGCTGAACAAGGACTGGGCGACCGCCGAACGCTCCGTGCAGCGGTCGCTCCTGGTGCTGATGAAGACGCCGGGCGTCCACTTCGTCGATTCGGCCGCGTACCTGAACATCCCGCACGAGATGCTCGTCTTCCGGGCGCGGGGGCTGCTCGCGGCCGGCAAAGTGGACGCCGCCGTCGCCCAGGCCCGCGCCGTACTCGACGTGACACCCGGGCACGCCGAGCTGGTGTCCGGGCTGGTGCCGGACCTGGACGCGCTGGGGCGGAAGAAGGAAGCCGACGAGTTGTTCGGCCGGGCGTGGGCGGCGTACCGGGCGGTGTTGGCCGACTACCCGGACAGCCCGGCGGCCCGGAACGCGCTCGCCGTGATCGGGGCGAACTGCCGCCGCGAACTCGACGCGGCGCTGGCGGCCGCGACCGAGGCGGTCGCCTTCGACCCGAAGTCGGCGGCCTACCGCGAGACGCTGGCCGAGGTCCACTTCCGCCGCGGCGACCGCGCCAAGGCCCTCGCCCTGATGACGAAACTCGCGGCCGAACACCCGCGGAGCTACCTCTTCCGCCGCCAGTTGTTGCGCTACAAGTCGGGCGACGTGGGCGGCCCCGTTCCGGACCGCGAAGAGGATTAGGACGACGGTTGATGGACGGCGAACGACGGCTTTTTGTAGGACCGACTCTGCAGGCCGCCCACCGCCAATCACCGAGCCAACGGCCGGCAGAGCCGGCCCGTCCGTCACGCCACCACGACCGCGTTCGGGAAGCGCTTCCGCAGGGCGGTCGCGTCGCGCAGGCTGAGGCCGTTGCGGCGCACGTCCAGGTAGTATAGATCGAGCTGCTTTGCCGCCGCGAGGAGGGCCGCCCCCTCCGGGCCGATGCCGTTGCCGGCCAGCCCGAGCGACCGCAGGCCGGCCGCGGCGGGGGTGCGGACGATCTCGCGCACGCCCTCCGGCCCTAGTCCCTGCCCGGCCAAGTCGAGGGCGCGGAGTCGGCCCCACGGCAGCACCCACCCGAGGTCGAGCAGCGTCAGCGGCCCCTCCGCCGGCCCCGCCCACCCGAGGCGTAATTCTTCCACGTCACGAATGCACCGGCTGCCCAGCGCCTGCTTCAAGTCGTCGGACCGAAAGACGATCCCCGTCAGGTCGAGCCGGGCGAACGACCGGCGTGTGGCCGCGGTCAGCCCGCGGGTGACGGCCGGGCCGAGGTTCGGGATGTCGGACAGGTCGAGGGCGGTCAAGGCCGGCAGGTGCGGGCCGGCGAGGAAGTCGGGCAGCCAGTGCGTGGGCACCGGGTTTCCGGCCAGCGACAGGGAGCGCAACCCGGCCAGGTGCGGCGACCGGGCGAGGGCGTCGTATTCGAGTTGTAGCATCCCCAGACCGGGGAGTTCGAGCGCCGTGAGTTGGCGCAAGTGCGGGACGGCGAAGAGGGGTTCGAGCGGCACGCGCAGCTCGCCGGTCGGCGGGCGGGCGACGCGGACGGCCCGCACCGGCTCGGCGGCGAACACCGCGGCGGCGGCCGCCGGGAACAGGACGGGATCGACCTCGACGTGCTCCACGAACCCGCGGGCGAACCCGCCGGCGCTCACCGCCGGCCGCAGGTGCTCAATCCACGCGAACCGGAAGTCGCGCAGCAGCCCGGCGGCGACTTCGTCGGCGGCGCGGGCGGCGGGCGACAGGGGTTCGAGGCGGGCGAGTTCGACCTGCGTGCGGATCAGCGCCGCCCGCGCCGCCGCGCGTTCGCTCTCCGGGTACGGCCGGGCCGGGCCGGTTTCGTCGAGCCAGTCGGCGTAGACGAGGCGGGGCAGGTCGTCGTCCGGGTCGGCCGCCACCGCCCGGCGGAGCGCGTCGCCGTCGGAGGTCATCGCGGCACGTCGAGGAGGTAGATGTCGCTCCCGCCGTCGCGGGTGGAGACGAACGCGATCTTCTTCCCGTCCGGGCTCCACGCCGGCGACGTGTCGCGGGCCGGGTGATTGGTCAGGTTCCGCAGGCCGGTGCCGTCGGCGGCGACCAGCCACACGTCGGGGTTCCCGCCGCGGTTCGACACGAACGCGATCCGCTTGCCGTCCGGACTCCACGCCGGCCATGCGTCGAGGAAGTCGCCGTCGGTCAGTTGCTTCGCCCCGGTCCCGTCGGCGGCCATCACGAACAGCTTCTGCTTCCCCGTCCGCCCGCTGGCGAACGCGATCTTCTTGCCGTCCGGACTCCACGCCGGGTGCAGGTCGTAGGCCACCTCGCTCGTCAGCCGGGTCACGTCCTTGCCGTCGGCGGTCACGGTACACAACTCCGGGTTGCCGTCGCGGGTCGAGACCCACAACACGCGCGACCCGTCCGGACTCCACCGCGGCGACTCCTCGAACGCCTTGTGCGGGACGAGCACCTTATCGTCGCCCCCGTCGGCGGCGCAGGTGTTGATCTGGAGCTTGCCGTCGGTGCCCTGGAGGCGGTCGGCGACGTAGGCGATCCGCTTGCCGTCGGCCGCCCAGTGGCCGTCGAAGTGCGGCTGGTCGAGGTCCGGGAGCAGGCGCTTCGGGTCGGTGCCGTCGGCGGCCGTCGTCCACAGGGCCATCTTCCCCCGGTGGATGCGGGTGAGGAGGAAGCGCGTCCCGTCCGGCGACCACTGGAGGTGCTGCTTGAAGCCGCCGTCGGTGGTGAGCCGCACGGGTTCCGGCGGGTTCGCCACGACGAGGCCGGCCGCGATGAAGGAGTACCACATCCGGGGTGCCCGATCGGGTCATTCGTACTGCTCGAAATGGTCGAGCAGTCGGCGGAGGAGGTCTAAGAATCTTTGCCCACGCGGGGCCGCGATCACGTCCCACGCCGGGAACCGGTAGGTGGCCGGGGCGGCCGTCGGCGCGTCGTGCGGCCACGGGTACTCGGCGTTCGGCCCGTCGGCCGCTTCGGACGGGGCCATCCGTTCGACCAGTAGGGCGATCGGCAGCATCCCGTCGGTGTACGCCTTCCAAAAAACGCCCGGCTGGAACCCGATCACCTTCCCGACATCACCCCGACTGCCGACCGACCGTATGAACTTGACGAAATAGTTGTGCCTCTTCTTCGGGGGATGACCGCGACGCCAGAAGTAAGCCTTCGCCGGCTTCTCGGTCATCATCTGAAGGTAATGGATGCGGTGGCACACGTCGGCGTCGGCCAGCAGGCCGAAAGCCCGAAGGTCGGACCGGGCCTGGGTCAGGTACAAGAACTGTCCGGTGTTCACGGCCTACCTCCGCCGCCCGAACGTCTGACTCCCTTCCAGAGTCCAGCCCTCGGGAAGGGGGAGCGTGCCGGCCCGAATCCCGTCCCACTGGCCCGGGGTGATGTCGGCGACGAACAGCTCGTGTTTCCCCGCCAGGTCTCGGTCGACTCCGAAATCGAGAGCCTCGAGCGGGGCGTCGGCCGGAATCCCCGACAGGACGTTGACCTCCAACAAGCGGATCTCGTTCGCGGGGGCGTCGCCGGGCAGGTAGACGACCTCGCGGATGGTCGGCTCGAAGTCCATGTGTCGGGCCGCGTACCACGCGGCCAGCCCGTCGCGGGTGATCGCCTCCGGTTTGTCCGGGGTCGGGGGCCGGTCGGCGACCCGGCGGCTGCGCGCGCCTTCCACCACTGTGACGAATTCGTACTCGTCCAACTGCGTCAGCTGGTCGATCAGCGTTTCGATGCCATTCATCCGAATCCCCTCCGGCGGGCGGTCGCCGAAGCCTTTGTATCAGAACAGTTCCTCGATCACCCGGCCGGCGGGGGCGAGGCCGAGGCCGGCGAGCCGCTCGCTCGTCAGCCCGACGAGGTGCTGCACGGTCGCGTTCAGGTCGGCCGGGGTGAGCGGGGCGTCGAGCGGGCGGGCGGCCTTCGCGTCGCTCGTCCCGACGGCCCGGCCGCCGGCCACCCCGCCGCCGGCGACGAGTGCCGAGTAGCAGCCCGGCCAGTGCTCGCGCCCGGCCTTGTCGTTCACCTTCGGGTCGCGGCCGAACTCGCCGACCGCCAGCACCAGCGTCGAGGCGAGGAGGCCGCGCTCCTTCAAGTCCGCGATCAGGGCGGACGCCGACTGGTCGAGCCACCCGGCGTGGCGGTCCTGCATGATCTGGAAGTTCCGGTAGTGGTGGTCCCACCCGCCGTCGCCCGAGTCCTCCTCGGCCTCGACGTGGTCGCTCCAGTTCACCTGGACGAACGGCACCCCGCCCTCGACCAGCCGGCGGGCGAGCAGGCAGCTCTGCCCGAACCGCGTCCGGCCGTACCGGGCGGCGACGGCGGGGGGTTCCTTCCCCAGGTCGAAGAGCGCCGCCGCCCCCGGCCGGGTGAGCATGGCCAGCGCCCGGGCGCGGTAGTCGTCGAGGCCGCCGGCGGCGAGTTGGTCGGCCCGGCGGTCGGCGTGGCTCAGGGCGTCGAGCAGGGTGCGGCGGTCGGCGAGCCGTTCGGGGGTGAGGTCGGGGGGCAGTTGCAGGGCGGGAATCTTCGTCCCCGTCGCCGGGTCGTACTCCAGCCGGAACGGGTCGTAGGCCGCCCCGAGCGGCCCGCCGCCCTCGCCGACGATCGCCTTCTTCCCCTGGTGCAACTTGCCGCCGACGACGAAGAACGGGTGGACGTTGCCGGCGTCGGACGGCGTGCGCCCCCCGCCGGCTTTCGCCCGCGCCACGACCGACCCGAGGGCCGGCCGGGCCGACCCCTGGAGCGGTTTGCCGTCGAGGCCGGTGCCGCCGGCGGCGCTGCCGGTCAGCCCGATGGTGCCGGCGACGCCGTGGTCGGTCGAGAGGGTGGTGAGAGTGCGGACGACGGAAAGAGTGTCGGTGAGGGCGGCGAGTTGCGGGAAGAGTTCGCCGAACCGGACGCCGGGGATGCGGGTCGGGATCGACGCGAACGGCCCGCGGTATTCGAGCGGGGCGTGCGGCTTCGGGTCGAAGGTGTCGAGCTGGCTCGGCCCGCCCCACAGCCAGAGCAGTATGACCGCCTTCGCCGCCCCCGGCGTCTGCCCGGTCGCGCCGCCGGCCGCCTTCGCCCGGAGCAGGTCGGCGAGCGACAGCCCAAGGACCGAACTCCCGCCAACTTGGAGGAAGGCCCGGCGGTCGAGCGTCTGACACGTGCGGGCCGTCTGGCGGCCGAGGAGGAGCATGGGGCGTCCCAGGGGGAGGTCGGTCCCCTGAGGATACCGCGGCCGGCGGCGGACCGCAAAGCGGAACGGGCGGTGCGGCGCTTACTTCTTCTTGTACGTCTTGGTGCTGCGGAGCTTGTGCTTGCGGGTCTTGCGCCGCTTCTTATTCGCCGTCCGGAGTTCCTTCCGCGCGTGCTGAATCCCCATCACCGTCTCCCGCGTTCGGTGCCGCCGTCGAGTCCGAATCGTCATTCTATGACTTCCGCCGGCGGGTCAACCGTCACGCCAACGTAACGCCCCCGCCCGCGCCCGGGTTGCGACGGAACACGCGGCGGGGGATAATACCCGCGTCACTCCCCCACCGGAGGTCTGCCATGCCCTTCACCACTGCCCCGCGCCGGACGGCTACCTTCGCCGCGGCCGCGCTCGGGGTCGCGTGCGTCACCGGCGGTGGGTTCGCCCGCCCGGCCGACGACAAGAAGACCGAGGAGAAGAAGCCCGCGTTCGACGCGAAGGACGTGCGCGTCGGCCCGCCGCCGGAACTCGCGGCGCTGCGGGCGGCGGTCGAGGAGGCGGCCCGCAAGGGCGAGAACGTGGACGAGGTTCGCAAGCAACTCGACGCGCTGGAGAAAGCACTCGCGGGCAAGGCGTGGGTGAAGCCGAAGCCGGTCGAGGAGCCGCCCCCCGCCCCGGTCCCGCAACCCCGGCCCGAGTTGCCGCGGCGGGTTCCCCCGGTCGAGTTCCCCGGCGGGCTGGGCGTCCTCCAGCCCGATCTCGAAGGGATCGCCCGGGCGCAGGAGCTGTTGCTGAAGGCGGCAGAACTCGCGGCCGACGACCCACTCGCCAACCGCGAGAAGATCGACGCCCTGCGCCGGGCCGCCCAGGACTTAATGACGCGGGCGCTCGGCGGGCGGGGGTTGTTCCTGCCCGACGGCCGTCTCCCGGCCGCGAACGGGCGGCTCGGACTGCGGGTCGAGAAGGTGCCGGCGGCGCTGGCCGAGCAGCTCGACCTGCCGGCCGGCCGCGGGGTGCTGATCGCCGAGGTCATCCGCGGGATGACCGGCGAGAAGGTCGGGTTCCAGGCGAACGACGTGGTGCTGGAGTTCGCCGGCCGGCCCGTGACCGACGACCCGACCGCGTTCGTCCGCACGGTGATGGCCGCCAAGGCCGGCGAGAAGGCCGACGTGGTGGTCCTGCGGAAGGGGAAGAAGGAGACGATCAAGGCCGTCGAGCTGCCGCCCGTGTCGGCCGCCCCCGCCGAGGGCCGGCGGGCGATCGCGGCGGTGCCGGGGCTGGAGGTCGGCCCGCGCCGCCCGCGCGACGACGGGGCGGCGACCAAGTCGGTGGGCGTCCGGGTGCGCGACGGGGCGTTCACGATCACCGCCGAGGAGGACGGCGTGAAGGTCGTGGTGGAGGGGAAGGCCGGCGGCCCGACGCCGGTGCCGTCGCGGATCGAAGTGACCGAGGGGCGGAAGACGGTCGAGGCGGAATCGGTCGAAAAGTTGCCCGCCGAGTACCGCGAGCGGGTCCGGAAGATTCTCGACGGCGTGAAGGTCGGCCGCTGACGCCCGGCCGCGTTCCCCTCAGCCCACGACTACCACCGGTTCGCCGAGCACGTCCGGCCGCGGCGTCACACCCAGGCCCGGGGCCGTGGACGCCGCGAGGCGGCCGTTCTGCCTCTGCGGGGCACCGGCGGCGAGGCTGACCGTGACGTAGCTGTTGAAGTCGGTCGCCGTGAACCGGGCTTCCGGCGGGCAGCTGTGGGCGAGGTGGGCGATGGCCGCCGTCACGATGTCGCCGCCCCAGCTGTCTTCGAGCGTCATCCCGATCCCCAGCGCGGCGCACAGGTCGCGGGCCTGGCGCGTCTTGGTCAACCCGCCGAGCTTGCTGATCTTCAAGTTCACCACGTCCATCGCTTGATCCGCATAGCCGCGGACGATCATGGCGACCGAATCGACGACCTCGTCCAAGACGAACGGGTGGTCGGTGTGGCGGCGGACGACGAGGCAGTCGTCGTAGCTCGGGCACGGCTGCTCGATGTACACGTCCACGTCGCGGACGGCCCGCACCACCCGCAGGGCGTCGTGCCGCGACCAGCCGGTGTTCGCGTCGGCGACGAGGCGGTCGCCGGCCCGCAGTTCGGCCGCGACGGCGCGGATGCGCTCCACGTCCACGTCCGGGTCGCCGCCGACCTTCAACTGGAACCGGCGGTAGCCCTCGGCCCGGTAGCCGGCGACCTTCGCGGCCATTGCCGCGGGGGCCTCCTGCGAGATCGCCCGGTAGAGGGCGAAGTCGTCCCCGAACCGCCCGCCGAGCAGCACGCACACCGGCTGCCCGGTCGCCTTGCCGAGGATGTCCCAGCACGCCATGTCGATCCCGGACTTGACGTAGGGGTGGCCCTTCAAGGCCGCGTCCATGCGGTGATTCAGCGGGCCGAGGTCGAGCGGGTTTTCGCCGAGCAGGTGCGGGGCGAGTTCGGCGATTCCGGTTCGCACCCCGTTGGCGTAGGCCGGCAGGTAGGCCGGGCCGAGCGGGCAGACCTCGCCCCACCCGACGAGGCCGGCGTCGGTGTCCACCCGGACGACGGTGGTGTCGAACACGGTGACCGCGTTCCCGCCGGACCACTTGTAGTCCCCCTCGCGCAGGGGCAGCTCGACCCGGTGGGCGGCGATCCGCGTGATCCGCATGGGCGAATTCCTGGGCGTCTCGGGTTGCACCCGCCGCCGGCGGGCGGGACACTGTCGGGACAGTGTGGGGCGGGCGGACCGCCGCGGACAGGGGAAGCGGGATGAATCGCCGTCACGCGATCACGGGACTGGCCGGGGCCGCCCTCGCGGGCCGGGGGGTGGAGATGACAGCGGCGGAACCCGAAGCGGCGATCACCGCGGAGCAGGCGACCGGGTTCGCCCGCCTCGCGCTCAAGGGGATTGCGAAGGAATACCCGAACAAGCTCGACCACGTGATGACCGGGCCGGCCGACGTGCGCGGGCCGAAGGCGCTGCACCCGGCCTTCTACGGCTGCTTCGACTGGCACTCGGCGGTCCACGGCCACTGGATGCTCGTCCGCCTGCTCAAGACGTTGCCGATGCTGCCGCTGGCGAAGGAGATTCGCGCCGCGCTCGGGGCGAACCTCACCGCCGCGAATCTGACGGCCGAGACCGACTACTTCACCCAGCCGGCGCACAAGACGTTCGAGCGCACCTACGGGTGGGCGTGGCTGCTCAAGCTCGCCGAGGAGCTGCACGGCTGGGACGACCCGGACGGGGCGGCGTGGGCGACGCACCTTCGGCCACTCGCTGATGCCGTCGTCGCCCGCTACCTCGACTTCCTCCCGAAGCAGACCTACCCGATCCGCACCGGCGTCCACGCGAACACGGCGTTCGGGCTGGCGTTCGCCCACGACTACGCCCGGGCCGCCGGGCAGCCGAAGCTGCGGGCGCTGACCGAGGAGCGGGCGCGGGCCTACTTCGGCAAGGACGCCGACGTGCCGGCGGCGTGGGAGCCGGGCGGGGCCGACTTCTTTTCCCCGGCCCTGATGGAAGCCGACCTGATGCGCCGGGTGCTGCCGCCGGCCGAGTTCCGGCCGTGGTTCCGGGCGTTCCTGCCGGGCGCGGCGAAGGGCGAGCCGAAGGCGCTGTTCGACCCGGCGACGGTCGGCGACCGCACCGACCCGCTGCTCGTCCACCTCGACGGGCTGAACCTGAGCCGCGGCTGGGGACTGCGCGGCGTCGCCGCGGCGCTTCCGCCCGACGACCCGGCCCGCCCGCCGCTGTTGGCGTCGGCCGCCCGCCACGCCGCCGCCGGGTTGAAGCACGTCACGAGCGGCAACTACGAGGGCGAGCACTGGCTGGCGTCGTTCGCGGTGTACTTGCTTCTTTCCACCCCCGTGTAGCCGCGACGCGGAGTCCGCGTCGCGGCTACACATTTTTCTCCCGCGCCGTCAGCGCTGCGTACACGCGGCGGATGTCGGCCGTCACGCGGCGCAGCTCGGCCAGGAAGCGCTCGCCGGCCGACGCGCCGTCGCGGGCCTCGAACCCGAGGCGGCGGGCGAGCTTGGCCAGGTCGTCGGCCCGGTCCGGCACCTCCGTCAGCGGGCGGTCGGTGACGATCCGTAATCGAGCCTCGACCAGCCGGAGGAACGAGTAGCCGGCGTGCAGCACGGCCGCGTCGGCGGGGGGGAGAAGCCCGGCGGCGGCGAGGGCGGCGAGAGCGTCCCAGACGTTCGGGTGGAAGACCGCGGGGTGCTCCCGGCCGTATTTCAATTGGAACAGTTGCACCAGGAATTCCACGTCCACGATACCGCCCGGCCCGCGCTTCAGGCTCCGCGGGCTGGCCGTCGCCTCCAGCTTCTCGCGCATCCGGCGGACTTCATCGACCACCTTCGCCGACCACCCCGCCCCGAGCATTGCCGCCCGGATGCGGGCCATCACGTCGGCCGCGAACGCCGGGTCGCCGCGGACCACCCGGGCGCGCCCGAGCGCCTGCCGCTCCCACAGCTGCGCCGCCCCGGACGCGAAGTAGCGGTCGAACTCGCACAGCGGCAGGACCAGCGCCCCGGACTTGCCGGTCGGCCGGAGGCGCATGTCCACGGCGTAGAGGCGGCCCATCGGCCCCATCGTGCTGGCCGTCTTGATGACCCGCTGGGCGAGGTCGGTGAAGTAGTGCGAGTTGGGCGTCGGGTCCGGCCCGCCGGCGGTCGTCCCGTCGGCCTCGTAGACGAGGAGCAGGTCGAGGTCGCTGTGGTAGCTGATCTCCCGCCCGCCGAGCTTGCCGAGGCCGAGGAGGACGTAGCGGCAGGGGGCGGGCGAAGAACCTAACCCCCCAACCCCCTTCCCTAGGAGGGAAGGGGGAGTCGGACGGCTCGCCTGCGGCTCGCCGGATGTATCCGGTTCTCGGAACGTGGAGGGTGCCGGGCAACGGCTCACGCCCTCTTGCTCCCCCTTCCCTCCTAGGGAAGGGGGCTGGGGGGTTAGGTTCTGGGGGACCATCGGCACGCCCCACCGCCCCCGCACCCCCGGCTCGACCAGCTCGACGATCTGGTTCAACACCGTGTCGGCCACGTCCGAGAGGGCGGCGGTGGTCTGGCGGATGTCGGCCTTGGCGAGCAGGTCGCCGACCCCGATGCGGAGGAACTCCTTGTCCTGAAAGCTGTGCAGGATCGGGTCCGGGTCGCTCGCCCCGCGGCACAGTTCGGCGAGTTCGGCCCGCAACTCGTCGGCCGTCCGCGGCTGGTTCAGCACGAGCGAGTCGAGCAGCTCGTCGGCCATGCCGGGGTTGTTGATGAGCAGCCCGGACAGGAACGGGCTGCCGGAACACAGCTCGACGTACAGCGTCAGGCTCGGGTGGTTGACGCTGAACAGTTCCCACAGCACCGCCTTCGCCCCGAGCGACGCCGACACCCGCTCCAGGTTGGTCAGCGCCTCGTCCGGGTCGGGGGTGTCGGCGACGGCCCGGAGCAGCGGTGGGGCGATCGACGCGAAGAAGTGGCGGCACCGCCGGTCGGACAGGAACGGGACCGACTCGCGGGCGAGCTGGAGCAGGTTCTGGTACGCCTTCGCCCCGTCCCGGAATCGATACCGGCCGAGGACGGCCTGCACCGTCGCGTCGTCCGGGTCGGGGTCGAGGATCAGGTCCGACTCCGGCTCGGCGTCGCCGCCCGCCCCGGGGAACGACTGGTGGAGCAGGTGGTTGAGCACCGCCCGGTCCACCGCCGTCTTGTCGTGCAGGTCTTTCAGGAACTGGTCGAGCGGGTCGGTGAGCAGGTTCCGCGTGTCGAGCGTCGGGGCGTGGGCCTCGTCGAGCGGTGAGCGACGCTGGGGGGCCAGTGCGGATTGCGGATTGCGGGTTGCGGAATCCGGGGCCGCGTCCGTAGCGGCCGCCGGGTTGTCATTCCGCATTCCGAGTTCCCCATTCCGCGTTCCGTCCGTGTACCCCATCCGCCGGGCCAGCTTCCGCAGTTCGTCGGTCGAGGTCGGCAGCTTGTGGGTTTGCAGGTCGAAGAGGAGTTGCAGGCGGTGTTCGGTCTTGCGCAGGAAGCGGTAGGCGTCGGCGAGGGTGTACGTCTCGTGCGGGGTCAGGCACCCGGCGATCTCCAGGGCTTCGAGGGCGAGGAGCGTGTTCCGCTGGCGGACGGCCGGCAGGTCGCCGCCGTTGAGCAGTTGCAGGAACTGCACCGTGTACTCGATGTCGCGGATGCCGCCGCGGCCGGTCTTCACGTCGCCGGGGGAGACCCACTTGGCGGCGGCCGCGGCCTCGCCCCCCTCGCCGCCGCGCGGCCGCCCGGCCCGGGCCTCCATCTGCCGCTTGAGCGCCTTCACCTCGTTGATCTCGGCGAAGCTGAAGTACTTCCGGTAGACGAACGGCTCGACGGCCGCCCGGAACTCGCGGCCGAGGGCCGGGTCGCCGGCGATCGGGCGGAGCTTGATGAGCGCCTGCCGCTCCCACGTCCGCCCGCGGGTGTCGTAGTAGCTGAGCGTGTTGGCGAGCGGCCGGGCGAGCGGCCCGCGCTGCCCCTCGGGGCGGAGCCGCAGATCGACCCGGTAGGCGAACCCGCGGTCGGTCGGGGCCGACAGCAAGCGGACGACCTCCTGCACGACCCGGGCGAAGAACTCGCCGTTCGAGACGCTGGAACGCCGCCCGGTCGTCTCGCCGTCGTGGTCGTAGACGAACATCAGGTCGATGTCGCTGGAGTAGTTCAGCTCGTCGCCCCCGAGCTTGCCGAACGCCAAGGCCGCGACCGCCGCCGGCACCCCCCCGGGCCCGGCAGGGGTGCCGAACCGGGCGGCGACGGTCCGGGCGGCGTGGGCCAGGGCGACCTCGACGGAGGCGTCGGCGAGGCGCGACAGCTCGCGGGTGATCTCGTCGAGGGGGCGGTCGCGGACGATGTCGTTCACCCCGATCCGCAGGTTGTGCCGCGCCCGGAACCGGCGGAACACCCGCAGCACGGCGGCGTCGTCGGCCGCGGCGGCGACCTCGGCCCCGAGCCGGGCGGCGAGGTCGGCGGCCGTCGGGGGGCGGCGGGGCGGGGTGCCGAGGGTGTCGAGGAACTCCGGGTAGAGGGCGAGCGTGTCGGCGAAGAACTGCGACGTGGCGAGGAGGTGGAGGGTGCCGTCGAGCAGCCGCCCGCGGGCTTCGAGCAGGGCCGCGAGGTGGTCGCGGGCGGCCGGCTGGGCGAGCAGCCGTTCGAGGTTGTTCAGCGCCATGTCCGGGTCGGGCGTGCGCGGGAGCAGGCGGCCGAGGGCGGGGGCGAGGGCGGCGAACGGGTCGGGGCCGAGGTGGGCGGCGAGGGCGGCCAGGTTCCGCCGCCCCCGGTCCGGGTCGCGGACGCCTTTCAGGATCGCGTCGTCGGCGGTCGCCATGCGGACATGATACCGCGCCGCCGGCGGGGGTTACGCGGCGTCGTACAGGTGGACTTCAACCATCTCGCCGGCCGCGAGCGCGGCACGGGCGTGGTCGATCAGGACGAACCCGTCGGCGACGACGGCCGAACTCAGGTTCGACGCCCCGCCGCCCGCGACCGGGTAGACCTGTCCGCCTTCAACCCGCACCCGGACGTAATCGACGCGCCCGACGGCCGACGCGAGTCCGGCCGCGAGCGGCAGCGTCGCCCGGCGGTACGGCAGCCCCCACGCCCGCCCCCCGAGCCGCCGCACCACCCGCCCGGCGAACAGGTCGTAGGCGCACAGGCACGCGACGGGGTTGCCGGGGAGGAGGAAGACGTGAGCGGGTGAAGGGGTGAAGGGGTGAAGGGGTGGAACAGCCGGGCCTTCGGCCTCACCCGTTCTCCCCTTCACCACGAACCCCACCCCCGTCGGCCCCGCCGGGCGGACGGCGATGCCGTGGACCGCCAGCTCGCCGACCTCGGCGAGGACGCGGGGGGCGTGGTCCTCCGCCCCGACCGACGTGCCGCCCGAAACCAGGAGTACGTCGGCGGCGGCGTCGCGGATCGCGTCGCGGACCGATTCGTAGTGGTCGGGAAGGTAGCGGACAGGGAAGGGGATGCCGCCGTCGCGGGCGATCAGGGCCGCGAGCATCGGCGAGTTGCTGTCCACGATCCGGTAGCCGGTCGGCATCGTCCCGGGCGGCAGGAGTTCTTCGCCCGTAACCAGCAGCGCGACCCGCGGGCGGCGGACGGCCGCGATCACGCCGACGCCCACGGCCGCGATCAGCCCGACATCCTGCGGGCGGAGGACGCGCCCGGCGGGGAGAATCGCCCGCCCCTTCGCCACGTCCTCGCCGACCCGCCCGACGTGCTTGCCCGCCGCCACCGCCGCGCGAACGGCCACCCGCCCGCCCGCGATTTCGGCGGCGACTTCCGCCACCACCACCGCGTCGGCCCCGGCCGGGAGTGGTGCCCCGGTCGTCACCCGCACTGCTCGGCCGGTCCCGACCATTCCCGCGAACGGACGCCCCGGCAGCGCCACGCCGACGAGTTCGAGCACGACCGGCCGGGCGGCGTCGGCGGCGGTCGTGTCGGCGGCCCGGACGGCGAACCCGTCCATCGCCGCCCGCTCGAATCCGGGCACGTCGGCCGCCGCGACGACCGCCGTCGCCAGCACCCGCCCGGCGGCGGCGGCGAGGGCGACCGGCTCGCCCGGCAGCGGGGCGGTACGGGCGTCGAGCAGTGCGACGACGGCTGCGACCTCGGTACGGGTGCGGAAGCCGCGCATGCGCACGTCGTCGAACGGCGGGGGAACGGGGGGTGGCGTCATGGCGTGCGGGTCAGCAAATGTGTGCGGGCGGATCCCGGGCCGCGCGGAAGCGGGTCTCTTTCCACGGGTTGGCGTGTCCGTTTCCCTCGAACCCGGGCACACCGTCGCGGCCTTCTGCATCGTATTCGGCGGCGTCGCGCGTGCCCCACTCCCGCAAAACCCGCGGCTTCGCGGAATTGGTCAACTCGCCCGCCCGGGTGTCCGATCTTGATGACGAGTCGGGCACGCCCCGGCCTTCCGCCGTCACCCGGGCCGTGCCATGCCGACCGACCCGATCCGCTGGGAAACCGTTCCCTGCCCCCTCTGCCGCGCACCCGTCGACCGCGAGTTCCTCCGGGCCGACGGCGACGACGGCGTCGAATACCGCCTCGGCGAGTGCGTCGGGTGCGGGATGGTCTACACCAACCCCCGCCCCGACGCCGCGAGCATCGGCCGGTTCTACCCCGCCGACTACTCGCCGTACCAGCCCCCGACCCGCCGCCGGGCGGGGCCGTGGCGGGCGCTCCGCGCCCGGCTCGGGCTGCGCCGCGAAAAGACCCTCGCCGACCGCATCCCGGTCCGCGCCGGGGCGGTGCTGATGGACTACGGGTGCGGGTCGGGGTGGTACGCCGCCCAGATGCGCGACCGCGGGTGGAAGGCCGTCGGCATGGATTTCAGCCCCCACGCCGCCGCCGCCGCCCGCACGAACTTCGGCCTCGACGTGATCCACGGGACGCTGCCGCACCCGGCGGTGAAGCCGGGGTCGCTCGACGTCGTCACCCTGCGGGCGGTGCTGGAGCACGTCCACGACCCGCGGCAGCTGCTCGGGGCCGTCCACGACGCCCTGCGGCCGGGCGGGTGGGTGTACGCCTCGGTGCCGAACCTGTCGAGCTGGGGCTACCGGGCGTTCGGCAAGGCGTGGTTCCCGCTCGACCCGCCGCGGCACCTGCTCCACTTCACCCCGGCGACCCTGCGGCGGGCGGCGGAAGAGAGCGGGTTCGCGGTCGAGGCCATGACGACGATCGGGCACACGAAATGGACCCGCTACTCGGTCGAGCGGGCGGCGAAGACGCAACCGGCGTGGTGGGTGTCGCTGTGCAAGATGCATTTCTTCCGCAGCGCCGTCACCCGCTGGACCCAGTGGGCGGGCCGGGCCGACGACCTCGCGCTGCTCGCCCGCAAGCCGGAGTCGGCGGCGGTGCGGAGGGCGGCTTAAGTGCGGTACGAAAGCCCACCCATCGCTAGGGGTGGGCTTTCCGATCTACTATTTCCCCGATTCCCTTGCCGGCGGCCGGGCGGGGGCTTATCCTCACTTGAACCCGGGTCGCCCCGCGCGAACCGGGCCGGAATATTACTGGTGAGCATCTTATCCAGAGTGGCTGAGGGGCCAGGCCCGACGAAGCCACAGCAACCGGCTCGACGGACGGACCGCACGGTTCGTCCCCGAGTGCAGGTGCTAACTCCTGCCCGGCAAACGCCGCACCCCGAACGCGGGGTACGGTATGGCCGGGGAAGATAAGATCTCGCGAGGGGCACCCACCCCCGCGATTCCCTCTGGACCGAAGACCTCACCCCGCCTGAGATGACCGCGCCCCCACCCGGGCGCGTACCATTCATTACCAGAGAGGGGCACCCGCGTGGCGACCGCCGACTTCGTGACCGGGTTGAAGTGCCGCGTCTGCGGCAAACTCTACCCGAAGGGGCCGACCAACTTCTGCGTCGACGACTTCGGCCCGCTCGAAGTCGATTACGACTACGCCGGGGTGCGGCGGGTACTCACCCGCGACGCCATCGCCCGGCGGCCGAAGACCATGTGGCGCTACCGCGAACTCCTCCCCCTCGACGGCGAGCCGACCGTCGGCGCGCAGGTCGGCGGCACCCCCCTGGTGCGGGCCGACCGCCTCGCCGACGCCCTCGGGGTCGAGAACCTGTGGATCAAGAACGACGCCGTCAACTTCCCGACGCTGTCGTTCAAGGACCGCGTGGTGTCGGTGGCGCTGTCGAAGGCCCGCGAGTTCGGGATGCGCACCGTGGGCTGTGCCAGCACCGGGAACCTCGCCAACAGCGTCGCGGCGCAGGCGGCCCAGGCCGGGCTGGAGACGTTCATCCTCGTCCCGTCCGACCTGGAGCGGGCCAAGATTTTCGGCACCGCCGTGTACGGCGCGAAGGTGATCGGCGTCACCGGCACCTACGACGAGGTGAACCGCCTCTGCACCCAGATCGCGCTGAAGTACGGGTGGGGGTTCGTGAACGTCAACCTCCGGCCGTTCTACGCCGAGGGGTCGAAGAGCTTCGGGTTCGAGATCGCCGAAGACCTCGGCTGGCGCTTCCCCCGGCACGTCGTCTGCCCGATGGCCGGCGGGGCGCTCATCGGCAAGATTCACAAGGCGTTCACCGAACTGCACGCGGTCGGGCTGGTGGACGCGCCGGTGACGACGAAGATGTGGGGTGCCCAGGCCGCCGGGTGCAACCCGATCACCGACTGCGTGAAGAGCGGGCGCGAGCGGCACAAGCCGGTCCGCAAGCCGAACACGATCTGCAAGAGCCTGGCCATCGGCGACCCGGCCGACGGGTACTTCGCGGCCAAGCTGACGCGCGACAGTGGCGGGTGGGCCGAGGACGTGACCGACGACGAGATCATCGACGGGATGCTCCTCCTCGCCCGGACCGAGGGCATCTTCGCCGAGACCGCCGGCGGGGTGACGGTGGCCGTCGCCCGCAAGCTGCTGGAGCAGGGCCGCCTGCCGCGCGACGAGGAGATCGTGTTGTGCGTCACCGGGAACGGGTTGAAGACGCAGGACGCGGTGTTCGGGGCGCTCGACGAGCCGGCCGTCATCCGGCCGTCGCTGGCCGAGTTCGAGGCCCTGGCCGGGACCGCCCAGCCGGTTCTGGTGTGAGCGAAGAAGATGAACCGCGGAGGACGCGGAGGACGCAGAGATTGAGAACGAAGTATGCCTTCAATCTCACTGCCTTCGTCTCCGCGCCCTCTGCGTCCTCCGCGGTGAAAATGATTGGAGATTTCATGGCGATCAAGGTGCAGGTGCCGACCCCGATGCGGGAGCAGGCGGGCGGCAAGGCGGAGGTGGAGGTGAGCGGGGCGACCGTCGGGGCGGCCCTCGACGACCTCGTCCGCCAGTACCCGGACCTCAAGACCAAGCTGTTCGACAACGGCCGCATCCGCCCCTACGTGAACGTCTTCGTCAACGACGAGGACATCCGCTACCTCGACGAGATGAACACCCCGGTCGCCGACGGGGTGGTCGTCGCCCTGATCCCGGCCGTGGCCGGCGGATGACCCCCATGCCCGACGAACCCGCGAAGCCCGGCGACCCGCCCAAGCCCGACGAAGCCCCCGACGGGGCGGCCGTGTTCCCGCTCATCCCGGCGGAACTCGGCGTCCACCCGCTGCTGATGGCGGTCCTGCACGCCTACGTCTTCCTCGAAGGGTCGGAGGAGGCCGTGCTGCACCCGGCGGTCGCCGAGGAGGCGTTGCACTACCTCGTCACCTATTTGCAACGGCTGTCCGGCCCGGAGTTGCGGCGGGTGAAGGAAGACCTGCACACCCTCGTCGGGTTCGCCAAGTCCGACGGGTGGCCGAAGCAACAAATCCGCTTCCTCCACGACTTCCTGAAAGAGAACGGGATCACCGGGCTTGGATGAGCGAACTCCCACGAGAGACAATAGAGTCGCTGCACAATAGCGAGGTTTTTCGACGGAACTCGTTACAGGATCAGTGGTTAAGTGCGAGTATTGCACATTCCATAACCCCTTTGCTGCCAACGACTTCTGCTATTGTGCA
>Ga0105048_10005521_pt1 | contig 20447 bp, 19 predicted proteins | sample MAT05_FD_78382 | JGI IMG/M metagenome (GOLD analysis project Ga0105048, IMG submission 78382) | Freshwater microbial communities from Lake Fryxell liftoff mats and glacier meltwater in Antarctica - MAT-05 | ecosystem: Environmental > Aquatic > Freshwater > Ice > Liftoff microbial mat | place...
CACCGCCAAGCTGCACCTGATCAGCCCGACCGTCACCGAAGGCCTCGTCAAGGCCGTCGAACTGGCCGAAGCCGGCTACAAGGGCCTCGTGATCTGGTCGCCCGACGACGTGTTCTCGGCCGGCGCCAACCTCGAAAGCCTGATGCCGGTGTTCATGAAGCTGGGTGCCAAGGGCATCGCGCCGGAAGAGAAGAAGCTGCAGGACGCCATGCTGCGCATCCGCTACGCCGGCGTGCCGGTGGTCAGCGCGATCCGCGGCATCGCGCTCGGCGGTGGCTGCGAGCTGGCGATGCACAGCGCGCGCCGGGTGGCGGCCATGGAGAGCTACATGGGCCTGGTCGAAGTCGGCGTGGGCCTGGTGCCGGGTGGTGGCGGACTGGCCTGCATCGCGCGCCGTGCGTCCGAGATGGCGGCTGCCGCGCCTGTTGCAAATGCGGCCAACGCCGACATCCAGAAGTTCGTCATCGACGGTTTCACGAACGCCGCAATGGCCAAGGTGGGCACCAGCGCCATCGAGTCGCGCAAGCTCGGCTACCTGCTGTGGAGCGACGTCATCGTACCGAACAAGGACGAACTGCTGTTCGTCGCCATCACGCAGGCGAAGGCCATGTTCGACAGCGGCTACCGTGCGCCGGCGCGCGGCCTGTTCCCGGTGGCCGGCCGCTCGGCCATCGCCACCATCAAGGCACAACTGGCCAACATGCGTGACGGCGGCTTCATCAGCGCGCACGACTTCCACATCTCGGCGTTGATCGCCGGCGTGGTGTGCGGCGGTGATGTCGACGCCGGTTCACTGGTCGATGAGGAATACCTGATGGCGATGGAACGCGAGGCCTTCTGCGGCTTGCTCGAACATCCGAAGACGCAGGAAAGAATCATGGGCATGCTGTCCACTGGCAAACCGGTACGGAACTGAGCCGTGGATCAGCCGCGCACCCCGCCCGGCTCCCTCTCCCGCGTGCGGGAGAGGGTTGGGGTGAGGGCGCGTGAGTTGCGCCAAAACTCGACCGACGCAGAACGCCTCATCTGGAGCCACCTGCGCAACCGGCAACTCGCCGGCTGCAAGTTCCGCCGCCAACACTCGAACGGCCCATTCTTCGCCGACTTCGCCTGCCTGGAAGCCGGCCTGATCGTCGAGTTGGACGGTGGGCAGCACTTTGAGTCTGAAGCTGTGGACAAAGACCAGCGGCGCTTTGTTGCGCTCACTGGCGCTGGTTTTGAAGTGATGCGCTTCGACAACCGCCAGGCCTTGCTCGAAACCGACTCGGTGCTGACATCGATCCTGATGCGGCTGCAAGCCGGCAGCCCTCACCCCAACCCTCTCCCGCCAGCGGGAGAGGGGGTCAAACCAAGGACATCGTCATGAGCACGAAACAAGTTCAAGAAGCCTACATCGTCGCTGCCACGCGCACGCCCATCGGGCGTTCGGGCCGCGGCTACTTCCGCAATACGCGGCCCGATGACCTGCTGGTGGCTGCCGTGAAAAGCGTGCTGCTGCAGGTGCCCACGCTCGACCCGAAGGCGATCGAAGACGCCATCATCGGCTGCAGCTTCCCCGAAGGCGAACAGGGCATGAACATGGCGCGCGCCGCCATGGTGCTGGCCGGGCTGCCGCACTCGGTGGGTGGCGTCACCGTCAACCGCTTCTGCGCCAGCGGCCTGAGCGCGCTGCAGATGGCGGCCGACCGCATCCGCATCGGCGAGGCCGACGTCATGATCGCCGGCGGCGCCGAGAGCATGAGCATGGTGCCGATGGGCGGCAACAAACCCAGCTTCAACCCCGAGGTGTTCGCACGCGATGAAAACGTCGGCATCGCTTACGGCATGGGCCTCACGGCCGAGAAGGTGGCGGCGCAGTGGAAGGTCAGCCGCGAGGCGCAGGACGCCTTCGCGCTGCAGTCTCACCAGCGTGCGTTGGCGGCGATGGCGGCCGGCGCCTTCAGCGACGAGATGACGCCGGTGCAGGTGGTGGACCGCACGCCGAACCTGCGGACCGGCGGCGTCAACATCAAGGCCCGCACGGTCAGCCTGGATGAAGGCGCCCGGCCTGACACCTCGCTCGAAGGGCTTGCCAAGCTGCGGCCCGTGTTCGCCGCCAAGGGCAGCGTGACCGCCGGCAACAGCTCGCAGACCAGCGACGGCGCAGGTGCGTTGATCCTGGCCAGCGAGAAAGCGGTCAAGCAGTTCGGCCTGACGCCGCTGGCACGTTTCGTCAGCTTCGCGGCGCGCGGCGTGGCGCCCGAGTTGATGGGCATCGGCCCGATCGAGGCCATTCCCGCCGCCCTGCGTTATGCCGGGCTGAACCAGGACGCCATCGACTGGATCGAGCTGAACGAGGCTTTCGCCGCCCAGTCGCTGGCCGTCATCAACACGCTCGGCCTGGACCCCGCCAAGACCAACCCGATGGGCGGCGCCATCGCGCTCGGCCACCCGCTGGGCGCGACCGGCGCCATTCGCGCTGCCACGGTCGTGCACGCGCTGCGCCGCCACAAGCTGCGCTATGGCATGGTGACGATGTGCGTCGGCATGGGGCAAGGCGCCGCCGGCATCATTGAAAGAGTCTGATCCGAAAATGAGCCTTCTGGCAGGAGACACCGCATGACCATCAAGACCGCCACCCTCAACGGCGTGGCCACCATCGAGATTGCGCGCCCGGAGAAGAAGAACGCGCTGACCGTCGCCATGTACCAGGCGATGACCGACGCCTTGCGCGCCGCCATGGCCGACGGCGCGGTGCGTGCGGTGCTGATCACCGGGCAGCCGGGCATCTTCACCTCGGGCAACGACATCGAGGACTTCATGTCGCGGCCGCCCGGCCAGGGCAGTGAAGGCCAGGACTCCCCGGTCTTCCAGTTCATGCGCGCGCTGCTCGAATGCGACAAGCCGGTGGTGGCGGCCGTCACGGGTGCGGCCATCGGCATCGGCACCACGATGCTGCTGCACTGCGACTTCGTCTACGTGAGTGACGAAGCCAGGCTGGCGATGCCGTTCGTCAGCCTGGGCCTGGTGCCCGAGTACGCGTCCAGCCTGCTCGTGCCGCTGCTGATGGGTCATGTGCGGGCGGCTGAAAAGCTGTTGCTCGGTGACCCCTTCACGGGCCAACAGGCGGTCGACTGCGGCATCGCCAGCGCCGTGCTGCCGGCCGGCGAGGTGGTGACCCATGCGCGCCGCATTGCCGAGCGTTTCAACAACCTGCCGCCGGGCGCCGTGCGCGAGGCCAAGCAGTTGCTGCGCGGCCCGCAGCGTGAAGCGATCCTGAAGACGATCCGCAGCGAAGGCGAACTGTTCGCCAAACGCCTGCGCAGCCCGGAGGCGATGGAAGCCTTCCAGGCCTTCTTCCAGAAGCGCAAGCCCGACTTCAGCAAGTTCGAGTAAACGCAGGCGGGACGCAAACATGTCGCTGACCCTCAAGCTGCTGTTGAGCCCGCTGCTGGTGGCGCAGGCCGTTGGCACGCGCGTGCGCTTGCCGTGCCTGCCCGAGGCCGAAGGAGCGCGCTGCGGCAACGTCGGTGGTGGTCCGGGTTCAGGTCCCCGTCTGCGCTTGCTGATCGCCGGCGATTCTTCAGCCGCCGGCGTCGGTGTGGTGACGCAGCGCGATGCGTTGGCCGGCCAGTTGACGCAGGCGCTGGCAGCACTCTGCGGCGCGCGGGTCGAATGGCGGCTGGTCGCGAAGTCGGGCCTGACCACCGCGCAGACCCTGCACCTGCTGCAGCGCGAGCCCGCCTGGTGGGCCGACGTGGCCGTCATCGTCAGTGGCGTCAACGACGTCATCGAGCAGGTGCCCACACACCACGCGGTCAGCGCCCGCGAGAGCCTGGCCAACTGGCTGCGCAATGCCTGCGGCGTGCAGCATGTGGTGTACGCGCCGCTGCCGCCCATCCACCATTTCCCCGGCCTGCCGCAGCCGCTGCGCTGGGTGGCCGGCAGCGACGCCAGGCGCCACAACGGCGCGCTGGCGCGCTGGGCGGCCACTCGCAACGATGTCTCGCAGGTCGACATGGACATGCCGCTGAACCCCGGCGTGATGGCGCGCGACGGCTTCCACCCCGGCGAGCCCGTGTACCGCTACTGCGCGCAGAGCATTGCCGCCCACATCGCCAGCCAGGTCTGGCCCGGCATTCACAAGGAGACGACAGAATGACCCGAAATTTGCAAGGCAAGACCCTGCTCATCACCGGCGCCAGCCGCGGCATCGGCCTGGCGATCGCCAAGCGTGCCGCGCAGGACGGCGCGAACATCGTGCTGCTGGCCAAGACCAGCGAGCCGAACCCCAAGCTGCCGGGCACCATCCACAGCGCGGCCGAAGAGATCATCGCCGCCGGCGGCCAGGCGCTGCCGCTGCAGACCGACATCCGTGAAGAAGCCCAGGTGCTGGCGGCGGTGGCGGCGGCGGTGGAGCGTTTCGGCGGCATCGACATCCTGGTCAACAACGCCAGCGCCATCAGCCTGACGCCGACCCCGGCCACGCCGATGAAACGCTTCGACCTGATGTTCGGCGTCAACGTGCGCGGCACCTACCTGTGCACGATGGCCTGCCTGCCCGAACTCATCAAGAGTGCGAAGGCCGGCCGCAACCCGCATGTGATGAACATGAGCCCGCCGCTGAGCATGCGCGAGCACTGGTTCAAGGGCCACGTGGCCTACACGATGGCGAAGTACGGCATGAGCGAATGCACGCTCGGCCACGCCGGCGAGTTCCGTCCGCACGGCATCGCCGTCAACAGCCTGTGGCCGCGCACGGCCATCGCCACGGCGGCGATGCAGATGATCCCGGGTGTCGACCTGAATCTGTGCCGCAAGCCCGAAATCCTGGCCGATGCCGCCTGGTGGGTGCTCACCAGCGACGCCCGCGCCGTCACCGGAAAGTTCTTCATCGACGACGAACTGCTGGCCAGCCACGGCATCAACGACCTGGAAAAGTACTCGGTGACGCCGGGGACGAAAAACTTCATCCCCGACTTCTTCATCGATTGATCCGACCTTGGTGCGACCCTGGCGCGGCCCTGACGCGCGCCTGAAGCCGCTGCGGCGGCCGCAGCCGCCGCAGCTGGCAAAGCCGGCGTGAACAGACTTTGCACGCGGTCCCTGAAGTCAGGCGGAAACGTCCGGTAGCGTGCGCCGAGCGAGCCCTCCTTCGGCTCCAGCCCGCGCCGTCGCGGATCGGCGTTCAGCAGCAGACCGGGCAGATCGCCACTCACCCAGGGATCCTCGAACCAGAAGCCGTGCGAGCGCAGCGGCAGCGTGGGAACGGCCATCGGATCCACCTTGACGACGTCGAAGCCGAGCTTGCGCGAGGCTTCGATGATGAAGCCGGACTGCTCCGCACTCAGCTCGGTCGGGTTGGCGCTGCCGGCGCGCGACGCGCGGTTCACGACGGCGGAAAGGCGCAGCGCCGAATCGTTCAGGTTGGCGGCGATGCTCACGCGCCCGACGATGTCGATGTACTGCGCCAGTTCGTCGGCGAAGCGCCGGGTGTCGATGTCGGGCGCGGCGAAGCAGACATGCTACAGCCGCAGCCGCTTGCGCAGCGGCTCACGCGTTTCACCCGGCCGCGGCGTGGCGAGCTTGACCAGACTGGGGCTGACGATCTGCGCGCCGGCGCTGAAAGCGCGCCACCGTGTTGTTGGCGCCGTGAACGTACCCCACCAAGTCGCTGTTCTGGCTGGCGGCCAGCGCCTTGTTGATCGAGGCGAAGAAGGCCTGCGCGTCGGCCGAGCCCGCCACGGTGTCGCCCGGGCCCGGCGAGGCGAGCTGTTCCAGCTGCAGCGGCGGCCGCGTTCTTCTGCCGCCTCGTGCGGCCTACTTCAGGCTGTTCGACAGAAACGCGCGCAACCGCTCGCTGCGCGGACGCACCAGCACTTCCCTGGGGTCGCCCTGTTCCTCGATCTGCCCCTGGTGCAGGAACACCACGTGATTGCTGACCTCTCGCGCAAAGCTCATCTCATGCGTGACGACGATCATCGTGCGGCCTTCTTCGGCCACCGAGCGCATCACGCGCAGCACCTCGCCCACCAGTTCTGGGTCGAGCGCCGATGTCGGCTCGTCGAACAGCATGACCTTGGGCTCCATCGCCAGCGCGCGCGCGATGGCCACGCGCTGCTGCTCGCCGCCCGACAAATGCGCCGGGTAGGCGTCCTTGCGGTGGATGACGCCGACGCGCCGCAGGTAGTTTTCGGCGCGTTCCACGGCCTCGGCGCGGCTCAGCCCCAGCACTTGCATCGGCGCCTCGATCACGTTCTGCAGCGCCGTCATGTGCGCCCACAGGTTGAAGTGCTGGAACACCATCGCCACCTGCGAGCGCAGGCGCTGCAGTTGTGCAGGGTCCCGGGCCTTCAGCGCGCCGTGGCGGTCGGGAATCAGATCCAGCGACTCACCGCCCACTTCGATGCGGCCCTCGTTGGGTTGCTCCAGCAGGTTCAGGCAGCGCAGGAAGGTGCTCTTGCCCGAACCGCTGGAGCCGATCATCGAAATCACGTCGCGGCCGCGCGCCGTGACGCTGACGCCCTTCAGCACCTCGTTCTGGCCGAAGCGCTTGACGATGCCTTCGGCCCTGAGTTGCACGCTGGCTTCCACCAGAGCTTCGTTCATCATCATCACGGGCTCAGCAGCTTGCCGGTGCGCGCCAGCGAGGTGCCGGCCACCTTGGCCAGGCGCTTGCCCGGCGTCGCCCAGCGTGTGGCCACGCGGGCGTACAGCAGGCCGGCGGACTGCGTGCGCAGGGCAGTCAGCTCGCCGCTGTCGACGTCGATCAGATCGGCGATCACGCTGCCCGTTTCGACCCAGGCGCCCGGCGCGTGGTGGAAGACGACGATGCCGGCATGCGGCGCGGTGATCGGCTCCGAACCGGCCAGTGGCGTGGGATCGCACAGCGCCGCCGGCAGGGCTGCGGGTTCGCCGGCCACGACGCCGCGCCGGCGCAGGAACTCGATGATGGCGTCGGCGTCCTGCGCGGCCAGCGCATGGCTGGTGTCGGCTTCGCCGCGCAACTCGATGGTGGTGCTGAAGCAGGCCAGCGGAACGGCCTTGTCGGGGAACCTTTTCTGCAGGTGCAGCCAGGGCTGGCTGCAGGCTTCGTCGAAAGGCGAGTCGCCCGACTCGGTGGCGAGCAGCACGGCCTGCGCGCCGAGCAGCGCGCCCAGTTCGCGGGCCTGCGGTTCGTGATGGGTCAGCGCGTACAGGTGCATCGCGGCCTCGCCGTCGCAGTGCAGGTCGAGCACGATGTCGCTGTCGATGGCGGTCTGCAGCAGGCGGTTCTTCAGGTCTTGCGCCGGTTGCAGCGAGCTGAGCGACATCGCGGCGCCGCGCAGGGCTTCGCGGATCAGTGAGGTGTTGCGGCCGGCGTCGGCACCGAGTCGCGGGCCCACCGCGCTCGCCACGGCGGCCGTCAGGTCGGCGTAGTGGCGGTTGAAGTTGAGCCCGTCCCTCAGGTCGAAACGACCCTGGTGCTGGCCCAGCACGTGCTGCGCCAGGCCCAGCGGGTTGGCGTAGGGCACCAGCACCACTTCGCCGAGCATGCCGCCCGCGGCGTCAAGAGCGGCCAGGCGCTGGCGCAGGCCTCGCGCCACCAGCATGGCCGGCACTTCGTCGGCGTGCAGGGCGGCCTGGATGCACGCCTTGGGGCCGCGGCCGGGTGTGCCGAAGCGCAGCACGCTCAGCTGCTGGCGCACGCCCGGGGCGCCGCTGTGGATCTCTAGGGTCTGGGTTTGCATGGGGTCGCGAAAGGTCAGAGGCTGAGAGTCTTTCGAGCGTGACCGAGCAGCGCGTCAAAAGGCGTCCGATCCAGGCGCAAGGCACAGCCATAGCTTGGGCTATGGCGCGCATTTGTAACGACGAGCGGGCGTCTTTTGGCGTGTTGAGTGGGCATGATCAAAAGACTCTCGGCCTCTCAGGCGGCGCGCACCGGGGCCGCGAGCGTGGCGGGTGCGCGCTCGGTTTGCAGGTGGCGCAGAAAGCGCCGCTCCAGCAGCTTGAAGCCGCCCACCAGCGTGAAGGTGAGCGTGAAGTAGATGACGGCCGCCGTGCCGAAGGCCTCCACCGGCAGCAGGTGGTTGGCATAGATATCGCGTGCCACGCGCGTCACGTCGACCAGCGTCACAGTGCTGGCGATGGCGGTGGCGTGCATCATGCCCACCACCTCGTTGCTGTACTGCGGCAGGGCGCGGCGCAGCGCGCTCGGCAGCAGGATGCGCGTGTACAGCCTGCGGCCCGACAGCCCGTAGGCGCGGCCGGCCTCCACCTCGCCGGCCGGCGTGGCGCGCAGCGTGCCGGCGAACATCTCGGTGGTGTAGGCCGTGGTATTGATGGCGAACGCCAGCCAGGCGCAGAACCAGGCCTCGCGCAGCAGCGGCCAGGCCACGCTCTCGCGCACGGCCTCGAACTGCGCCAGCCCGTAGTAGACGAGAAAGAGCTGCACGAGCAGCGGCGTGCCGCGCACCACGTAGGTGAAGAGCCAGACCGGGCGCGCCAGCCACGGGTTGGCGGAGACACGCGCCACTGCCAGCGGCACCGACAGCACGAAGCCCGTGGCCACGCTGATGACCAGCAGCGTCAGGCAGACGCGCAGGCCCTGCGCGAACTGCGGCAGGCTGTCGTGGATGACCGGCCAGTCCAGCATGCTCAGAACTCCACGGCCCTGACGCCCAGGCTGAAGCGCGCTTCCAGCCGCGACAGCGCGAAGATCGACACGGTCGTCACCGCCAGGTAGAGCAGCGCGATGACGGCATAAAAGGTGAAGGGCTCGCGCGTCGCGGCCGAGGCCAGCCCGGCGCGGTGCACCATGTCGTCCAGCCCGATGATCGACACCAGCGCCGTGGCCTTCACCATCACCAGCCAGTTGTTCGAAAACCCGGGGATGGCGTGGCGCACCATCTGAGGCAGTACGATGCGGCGGATGACCTTGGCGCGCGGCAGGCCGTAGGCGGCCGCGGCCTCGATCTGGCCCTTCGGGATGGCCAGGATGGCGCCACGGAAGGTTTCGGTGAGGTACGCGCCGAAGATGAAGCCGATGGTCAGCACGCCGGCGGCGAAAGGCGGCACGTCGATGTAGCCCCAGCCCTGCGCATCGGCCAGGCGGTTGAGCAGGATCTGCCCGCCGTAGAACACGGCCAGCATCATCACCAGTTCGGGCAGGCCGCGGATCAGCGTGGTGTAGATGTCGGCGGCCAGGCGAGCCGCCCGCGAGCCCGAGAGCTTGGCCACCGCGCCGGCCAGCCCGAACAGGCAGGCCACCGCCAGCGAAGACGCCGCCACCAGCAGGGTGGAGGCCAGGCCTTCGAGAATGGCGGGCAGGTAGCCGTGCAGCATGGTTGGCCGGGATTCAGTTGCCGCTGATGTCGAAGTCGAAGTAGCTGTCGGCGAGCTTCTTGTACTGCCCGCTGGCCTTGACGGCCTTCAGCGCTGCATTCACTTTTTCGCGCAGCACGTCGTCGCCCTTGCGGAACGCAATGCCGACGCCGCTGCCGCCGTCCAGCCGCACCGGCGCGCCCACCTGGGCGTAACCCTTGCCGGACGGTGTCTTCAGGAAGGCTTCGGCCGACACGGCGGCCGAGCCGAAGGCGATGTCGCCGCGGCCGGCGGCCAGTTCCAGGTAGACGTCGGTCTCCTTGGCGACCAGCAGCACCTCGCTGTCCTTGTACTTTTCGGCGACGAACTTGGCGCGCGGGCTGTTGCGCAGAACGATGATCTTCCGGCCCTTGAAGTCGGCCGGTTTGGCGTCGGCAAAAGCACCGGCCTTGGCGATCCAGCGCGAGGGCACGTCGTAGTACGGGTCGCTGAAATCGGCGGCCTTGCGGCGCTCTTCGGTGATGGTCATCGAGGCGACGATCATGTCGAACTTCTTCGCCGCCAGCGCCGGCATCATGCCGTCCCATTCTTGCTGCACCAGCGTGCAGTCGGCCTTCATCTGCGCGCAGACGGCCAGCGCGATGTCGATGTCGAAACCGCTCAGCTTGCCGTCCGGCGCCATCTTCGAGAACGGCGGGTAGTTGCCTTCCACGCCGACACGCACTTTCTGCCCGGCGGGCGCCTGCGATAACGCCGGCAGGGCGAGGCAGGCCAGCAGGGCGGCAGCGCTGACGGTGACGGTGAGGGCGGAGCGGCGAATCATGGCGGGCTTTCAGTGGAGCGACAGACCCGGGTTGTACCAGCGCCGGCGCCAGTCCGGCGGCGCGGGCGGGCGCAAGGTCGGAGATCAGCAAATGAATGTCGCCTGCGTGCTTCTCAGTCGGCCACGAGCGCCCGGCCCAGCAGTTGCGGCTCACAGGCGTGCAGCGCGGTGGCGCCGCCGGTGTGCAGGAAGAGCAGTCTTTCGCCGGCCTTGAAGCGGCCCTTGCGCACCTCGCCGATCAGCCCGGCCATCACCTTGCCGGTGTAGACCGGGTCGAGCAGGATGGCCTCGGTGCGCGCCAGCATCTGCACGGCCTCCACCATGCCGGCATTCGGCACCGAATACTTCGGCTGCCAGTAGCCGCCCAGGCTGACGACCGATTCGCGCGGCACCGTCATTTCCAGCCCCAGCAGGTCGGCCACGGCCTGCGCTTCCTGGTGCACCAGAGGCTCCTGCGCCGCCGGGTCGCGGCTGACGCCGATGCCGGTGATGGGGATGTGGATGCGGTTGCCGAGAAAGCCCGCCAGCAGCCCGCCGTGCGTGCCCGAACTGCCCGAGCCCACCACGACATGGTCGAAGCTCAGCCCCATCTCGAAGAACTGCTGCTGAAGTTCTTGCGCGCAGGCCACGTAGCCCAGGCCGCCCAGCGCGTTGCTGCCACCGCCGGGCACGATGTAGCCCTTGCGTCCCGCCGCCGCCAGTTCGTCGGCCACCTGCTGCATGGCCGCGGCCATGTTCGTGCCCGCCGGCACCACGGTGAGCGCTTCCACGCCGAGAAGGCGGAACAGGAAGTGGTTGCCGCTGGCGTCTTCCGAGAAACTGCCCGGCACGCGTTCCTCGATCACGAAGCGGCACTTCAGCCCTTCCTTCACCGCCGCGGCCAGCGTGATGCGGCAGTGGTTGGACTGCGGCGCGCCGCAGGTGATCAGCGTGTCGGCGCCTTTCGCCAGGGCGTCGGCGACCAGGAATTCCAGCTTGCGGGTCTTGTTGCCGCCGGGCGCCAGGCCGAGCATGTCGTCGCGCTTGATCCAGACCTCGGGGCCGCCGAGCGCACGCGTGAAGTTCGGCAGGAGTTCCAGCGGCGTGGCGCCGAGCGTGTAGCGGCGGCGGGGGAAGCGGGACAGGTCCATGGCGGGCTCGGTGGTGGTGGCTGGGCCTGCATTGTCATCACAGTGGCGAGCGCAACTACGGAGGCCGGCCTGCTGCCGTCAGGGCGCCACCCAGCGCCCGCCATCACCATCGAACAGCGCGCGCCGATGCCCTTCGGCGTGCAGTTCCAGCCAGTCCATGGCGGTCACTTGCGCCGTCGCCACCGCGAAATATTCGCGCGTGCCGCGTTCGGGGGTGGGGTGGTCGAGCGCGCTGCCGGGGGCCAGTGGCGACAGGTAGTCCTGCGCGGCCGGCGACATCTTCAGCCGCGCCCAGCGCGATGAGACGGCCAGGCCCGAGGTCTGCAGGCTCAGCGACACACGCAGCCTCAGTTGCCAGCCGAGCTGCGGTGACCACAGCACCAGCGTGCCTTCCGGATGGCTGTCGACCTGCCGCACCTTGGGCGAGCGCGCGTCCGTGAAGAACATCAGGGTGCGCGCTTCGACATCCACTTCACGCAGCACGATGGTTCGCGCATCGGCCACCGCGCCGTCGGTCGTGGCGAGCACGCCCACCCGCCATGCGTGGGCCTTGTGTGACACGCAGCCGGCCAGTTCCGCCCAGACGGCGGTGTCGATCTCGGGCAAGGCGGCGATTCGCGGGTTGTGGGTCATCAGGAGCCTCGTGGTGTTCAAAAACCGCGCTGAGCCTTCGCCGCCCGCAGCTTCAGCTTTCGCGACGCAGCGCCGGGAAAAGAATCACGTCGCGGATGCTCGGGCTGTCCGTCAGCAGCATCACCAGGCGGTCGATGCCGATGCCGCAGCCGCCGGCCGGCGGCATGCCGTACTCCAGCGCGCGGATGAAGTCGGCGTCGTAATACATCGCCTCCTCGTCGCCCGCCTCCTTGTTGGCGGCCTGCGCCCGGAATCGCGCGGCCTGGTCTTCGGCGTCGTTCAACTCCGAGAACCCGTTCGCCAGTTCACGGCCGGTCACGAAGAGCTCGAATCGTTCGGTGATGGCCGGGTTGCTGTCGGAAGCGCGCGCCAGTGGCGACACCTCCACCGGGTAATCGACGATGAACGTCGGCTGCCAGAGTTTGGCCTCGACCTCGGCTTCGAAGAGGCCGAACTGCAACTCGGCCAGCGTCCAGTGCGCCGGCGGCTCTTCGCCCGCGGCCTTCAGCCGGGCGTGCAGCCAGGCGGCGTTGCCGGCTTCGGCCTCGCTGGCGCCGGCATGCACGACCAGCGCGTCGCGCACCGACAGGCGCGTGAAAGGCACACCGAAGTCGACCACCTTTCCTGCGTACGTGAGCGTGGCCGAGCCGGTGGCCTGGCGCGCGGCATGGCGCAGCACCTGCTCGGTGAAGTCCATCAGGTCATGGTGGTTCCAGTACGCCGCGTAGAACTCCATCATCGTGAATTCGGGGTTGTGGCGGACGCTGATGCCTTCGTTGCGGTAGCTGCGGTTGATCTCGAACACGCGCTCGAACCCTCCCACCAGCAGCCGCTTCAGGTAGAGCTCGGGCGCGATGCGCAGGAACATCTGCTGGTCGAGCGCGTTGTGGTGCGTCGTGAAGGGCTTGGCGTTGGCGCCACCCGGGATCGGGTGCAGCATGGGCGTTTCCACTTCCAAAAACGCGTGCTCGACCATGAAGTTGCGGATCGAACTCACGGCCTTGCTGCGCGCCACGAAACGCGCGCGCGCCTGCTCGTCGGTGATCAGGTCGACATAACGCTGGCGGTACTTCTGCTCCTGGTCGGCCATGCCGTGGAATTTGTCCGGCAGCGGGCGCAGGCTCTTCGTCAGCAGGCGCACGCGGCTGGCCTTGATCGACAGTTCGCCGGTCTTGGTGCGGAACAGCAGACCTTCGCAACCGATGATGTCGCCCAGGTCCCAGTGCTTGAAGTCGGCCAGCGCCTCGGCGCCCACCAGGTCCTGCGTGATGTAGAGCTGGATGCGGCCGTGCGAAGTGGTGGAAGACCCGCCGAAGGAGCCGTCCTGCAGTGTCGCGAAACAGGCCTTGCCCATCACGCGCTTGAGCATCATGCGGCCCGCCACGCTGACGGCGATCGCCTGCGGCTCCAGTTCCTCATTCGGCACCTGGCCGTGGCGCTGGTGCAGGTCGGCCGCGTGGTGTTTCGGCTTGAAGTCGTTGGGGAACGCCACGCCGGCGGCGCGCAGGGCCTGCAGCTTCTCGCGCCGTTCGGCGATCAGCTGGTTTTCATCGGCGGCCGGGGCGGTGGGCAGCGCAGGGGCCGGGGTTGGAGCAATCGGTGCGTTCATCGTCAACTCGTTGTTTCTGCTGCAATTTTAGGCGCAGGCAGGGGTGCGCCTTAGAATCGATGGCTTATCTTTTCGCGCCCTGCATCACTGGCGCCTCCAGCCTTGTTGCCCACTTTCCCCATCGTCGGACGCCCGATCCGCTTTGCACTGGTCGGTTGTGGCCGCATTTCGGCCAACCACCTGGAAGCCTTGCGCCAGCATGCCGGCCGCGCCGAACTGGTGGGCTTGTGCGACAACCGGCCGGCCGCGCTGCAAGCAGCCGTCGCCGGTACAGGTGCTCAAGGCTACGCCTCGCTGGATGAGATCCTCGCCCACAGCGATGCCGACATCGTGGTGCTCGCCACCCCCAGCGGCCTGCACCCGCGCATGGCGATGCAGGCGGCCGCCGCGGGCCGCCACGTGCTGACCGAAAAGCCGATGGCCACCAAGTTCGACGAAGGCATGCGGATGGTGAATGCCTGTCGCGAGGCCGGCGTCAAGCTCTTCGTCGTCAAGCAGAACCGCCTGAACCCGACCATGCAGCTTCTCAAGCGCGCGGTGGACGGCGGGCGCTTCGGCCGTATTCATCTGGCCACCGTCAATGTGTTCTGGACGCGCCCGCAAAGCTACTACGACGATGCGCCCTGGCGCGGCCGCTGGGACATGGACGGCGGCGCTTTCCTCAACCAGGCCAGCCACTACGTCGACATGCTCGACTGGCTGATCGGCCCGGTCGACAGCGTGCATGCCTACACCGCCACGCTGGCGCGCGACATCGAAGCCGAAGACACGGGCGTGATGTCGCTGCGGCTGCGCCGCGGCGGGCTCGCCTCGATCAACGTCACCATGCTGACGCACGGCCGCAACTTCGAAGGCAGCATCACCCTCCTGGGCGAGCGCGGCACAGTGCGCATCGGCGGCGTGGCGGTCAATCAGGTGCAGCACTGGGAGTTCGACGCAGCCCACGCCGATGACGACATGGCGCGCGGCACGGCCTACGCCACGCCTTCGGTCTACGGCTTCGGTCACCCGCTGTACTACGACAACGTCATCAGCACGCTGCGTGGCGAGAAACACGCCGAGGTGGATGGCTACGAAGGTTTGCGCTCGCTGGAAGTGGTGATCGCGGCGTACCGCAGCGCGCGCGACGGTGTGCGGGTCGGCCTCCCTCTGGTCTTCTGAAAATGACCTGGTGGGCGCACCCAAGTGCCATCGTCGACGAAGGCGCCACCCTTGGTGATGGCACCCGGGTCTGGCACTTCGCCCATGTCTCGCCCGGTGCGCGCATCGGTGACGGCTGCTCGCTGGGGCAAGGTGTGTACGTCGGCAACGACGTGCTGATCGGCCATCGCGTGAAGATCCAGAACAACGTGTCGGTGTATGACGCGGTGACGCTGGAGGACGAAGTCTTCTGCGGTCCCAGCATGGTCTTCACCAACGTGATGAACCCGCGCGCGGCGGTGGTGCGCAAGAGCGAATACCGCCGCACGCTGGTGAAACGCGGCGCCACGCTGGGCGCCAACTGCACCGTCGTCTGCGGCACGACGGTGGGCGAATACGCTTTCGTCGGCGCCGGTGCGGTGGTCAGCCGCGACGTGCCGGCTTACGCGCTGGTGGTCGGCGTGCCGGCCCGGCGCATCGGCTGGATGAGCCACCACGGCGAGCGGCTCGCGCTGCCGGCCAGCGGCACGGGCGCTGCCGTTTGCCCGGCCACCGGCGAACGTTATCAACTCGACGGCGACATCCTCACTCCATGCAATTCACCGACCTGAAGTCGCAGTACGCGGCGCTGAAGACCTCCATCGACACGCGCATCCAGCGTGTGCTCGACCATGGCCAGTACATCATGGGGCCCGAGGTGAAGGAACTCGAATCGGCACTCGCCGCGTTCACCGGCGCAAGACACTGCATCACCGTGGCGAGCGGCACCGAGGCACTGTTGATCGCGCTGATGGCGCTCGACCTGCAGCCCGGTGACGAGGTCATCACCACGCCTTTCACCTTCGCGGCCACCGGCGAGATGATCGTGCTGGCCGGCTGCAGGCCGGTGTTCGTCGACATCGAGGCCGACACCTGCAACATCGATGTCAAGGGCATCGAAGCGAAGATCACGCCGCGCACGCGCGCCATCATGCCGGTCAGCCTGTACGGCCAGGTCGCCGACATGGCGGAGATCAACGCCATCGCGGCGCGCCACGGGCTGGCGGTGATCGAGGATGCCGCGCAGAGTTTCGGCGCCGTCTACCAGGGCCGGCGCTCCTGCGCGCTCAGCACCTTCGGCGCCACCAGTTTCTTCCCCAGCAAACCGCTCGGCTGTTACGGCGACGGCGGCGCGCTCTTCACCGACGACGACCGGCTGGCCCAGGCCGCGCGCGAGATCCGCATCCACGGCCAGAGCGCGCGTTACACGCACACCCGGCTCGGCGTCGGCGGTCGCATGGACACCCTGCAATGTGCGGTGGTGCTGGCCAAGCTGGAGCGTTTCGACTGGGAGTTGCGGCGCCGTGCCGAACTGGGCGCGCGTTACCAGCGGCTGCTGGCCGAGGTGCCGGGTGTCGGCCAGGTGACGGTGCGAGCCGACCGCAATTCGGTGTTCGCCCAGCTGACCGTGTTCGTCGAACAGCGCGGCGCGGTGATGGCCGCGCTGCAGGCGGCCGGCGTGCCGACCGCTGTTCACTACCCGAAGCCGCTGCACCATCAGGTGGCCTACGCCGCTTGGTGTTGCCCCGACTGCTGCCCGCTCAGCGTGGCGGCCGGCCAGCGGGTGATGAGCCTGCCGATGAGCGCCGACCTGACGGAAGCCGACCAGGACCGCGTGGTGACGCTGCTGGCCGAGACGCTGGCCGCGTTGCCGGCAGCGGCCGGGGCCGCAGTGCGGTGAGCCACCGCGACTGCGTCGTCTGCGGCAGCGTCGCCCCGGAGTTCCTGTTCCGCAAGGACGGCCACGACATGGTGCGCTGCACCGGCTGCGGCCTGGTCTACGTCGGCGACGACCCGGCCGCGATCGATTTCTCCGCGCTCTACGGCGAGGCCTATTACACCGGCGGCAGCGCTGCCGTGTTCGCCAACTATGTGGGCGAAGAAGCAGCGCGCCGTGCCCAGGCCCGGCGCAAGCTGTGGACGCTGCGCACCCTGCCGCCCCGCGTTCCGAAAAGTGGCCGGCTGCTCGACGTCGGCTGCGCGGCCGGCTTCTTCCTGGCCGAGGCGCGCAGCCACTACGACGTGCAGGGCGTGGAGCTGTCGGCCTGGTCCTCGGCTTACGCGCGTGACCGGCTCGGCGTGCCCGTCATCACGGGCACGCTGCAGCAGGCCGCGCTGGGCGGCGGCCGTTTCGATGTCATCACGCTGTGGGACGTCATCGAACACGTGCCCGACCCCGTGGCCCTGCTGACCGAGGCGGCGCGCGTGCTGCGCCCCGGCGGCCGCCTGGTGCTGACCACCGGTGACTGGAGCAGCAGCTATGCGCAGAAACGCGGCGAGGCCTGGCATCTGATGACGCCGCCCTGGCACCTGACGATGTTCGGCCGCGGCACGCTGGAACGTGCCGCCACGCGCGCCGGCTTGCGCGTGGTGGCCTGGCGCAGCGAAGGCGTGGCGGGCGACGGCTGGCTGTGGCGCAACAAGCTGTCGCTGGGTGTCTCGCGCGCACTGGGCCTGGGCGACATCGTGCGCCTCACGTTGACCAAGTGAGCCCCCCCCCGAAGCGCCTGCGGCGCTCCCCCCCAGGGGGGGCAACGCCAGTGGCCCGGCGAAGCCGGTTCCACGGCGTTTGCTTGATAGCGTTCGACGATCTACGCGACTTCCGGCGCGCTAGTGGCGGTGCCATGACGGTTCCAGGGCGTTCGCTTGCCTGGATGTCATTCATGGGTCGCGGATCGAGATGGCCGTGATGGCCCGCTGACATGGACAGCGTCGCACGCGGCACGCTGATCAACCTGGCCACGCGCATGGCGGGTGTGCTGGCGGTGCTGCTGATCACCACCGTGACCGCCCGGCTGGGCACCGAGACACAAGGTGCGTTCGCACTCTTCACCAGCGTGGAAGGGGTGATGCTGGCGCTGTTCTCGGGCTTCGGCATCGCGCTCGCGCGCCGCGTGTCGCACCACGGCGAGCAGCCGCGTGCGCTTCTGGCGGCCACCGTGCTGGCCTGCATGGCGCTGGGCATGCTGGCCAGTGCGGCCCTGTGGGCAGTAGCCCATTTCGGCCCGCCCGCCTACGCGATGCTGTGGCTGCTGGCGCTGGCCGCGCCGCTGCTGCTGGTGGCGCCGAACGCCGCCGGGGTCTGGCTCGGCGAGGGCCGCATGCTGCCGATGTCGCGGCTGACGCTGGCGCCGCCGCTGCTCACGCTGACGGCGCTGGCGCTGCTGCTGCTTTTCTCCCAGGGCGCTGCGCTGCCGCAGGTGCTGGGCGCCTGGGTCGGCGCCAAGGTGCTGGTCGGCCTGGCCGTGCTCTGGGTGCTGTGGCGCGGCGGGCGTTTCGCGGTGCCGGCCTTTCGCTTGCTGCGTCGCGAAGTGCCCTTCATCGCGACCATCGGCCTGGGCAACCTGATCGGGCTGATGAACTATCGCATCGGCCTCTTCGTGGTAGAGCGGTTGCTCGGCCTGTCGGCCACCGGCGTGTATTCGATCGCGGTGGTGGCGGCCGAGCTGCTGTGGTTCGTCTCTTCCTCGCTGACACAGGCCGCTTACGGCAGGCTCGGCCATCCCGAGCGCGCGCGTGCCGCGGCCATCACGGTGCGTGTGCTGCAACTCAGCATTGCGGCGCTGATCATCGTGGCGCCGCTGCTCTGGGCGGTTGTCGCCTGGCTGGTGCCGCTGGTGCTGGGCCCGGACTACGCGCCCAGTGCCGGGTTGATGGGTCTGCTGCTGCCGGGCGTGCTGCTGTTCGGCGGGGCATCGGCGCTGTCGGCCTACTTCACCAATCACGCGGGCCGGCCGCAGGTGCCGGCCCAGGTGGCCGCCCTGTCGCTGCTGCTGAACGCCGCGCTGTCGCTGCTGCTCGTGCCCAGGCTGGGCATGGCCGGGGCGGCGCTGGCGGCGTCGAGCTCGTATGCGGCCACGGTGCTGGTGCTGGCATGGCTTTTCGCGCGCCATGCCGGGCTGCCGCTGGCCGGCGTGTTGCTGCCCGGCCCGCAGCTGCGCGCCGACCTGCAGGCCGTAGCATCGTGGGCACGGAACCTTCGATGAACGCCCTTTGCCGCCGAGCCTGAACCATCCTCATGCGTGAGTTGCTGCACCGTGCCTGGCGCGCCCTCTTCGGGCCGCGCATGTTCTATGGCTGGCGCCACCCCGACGGCCGCTGGCTGGCGCACACGCGCATCAGCAACGCCACGCGCATCGAAAGCCCGGCGCGGCTGGACATCGGCGACCATGTCTACATCGGCCCCTTCAACCTGATCGACGCCTCGGGCGGGCTGCACCTCGGTGAAGGATGCCAGGTCACCACGCACTGCGTGCTGCTGACCCATTCCAGCCACCGTGCCATCCGGCTGGCCGGCCGCAGTTACGCCGCCCGCAGCGACCCGCCGGCCTATGTGCTGCAGCCCACCGCGATCGGCCGCTACAGCTTCATCGGCGCGCACTCGGTCGTCGCACCTGGCAGCAAGCTCGGGCGCGGCGTGCTGGTGCGCGCCTACAGCTACGTCAGCGGCGAGGTGCCCGACTTCGCCATCGTCGCCGGCCAGCCGGCCGTGGTGGTGGGCGACACGCGCGAGGTCGACGCCGACTGGCTGGCGCGCCACCCCGAATGCCGGGCCGACTACGAGCAGTGGGCAGGGACATGAGGCCCCCAAGCTCGCATGCGCTCGCTTCCCCCCAAGTGGGCCGTCCGCCAGCGGCCCGGCAGAGCCGGTTCCGCGGCGGGGTCTCGATGTGACCATCGCGCTTCATGTGTCGTGGGTGCTGCAAAACGCAGTGGAGCAGCTGAAATGCGCTACGTGCTGATCGGCGACGGCGACAGCCCGCACCTGCTGAAGTGGGCGCGGGCACTGGTGCAGGTTCCGGGGCTGGAGCTCTGGGCGGCGTCGAGCCGCGGTTTCCTCCCCGGTTTCGATGGGCTGCTGCCCGAGGCACGGCGTCTGGCGATGTCGACAAGGCCTGACGCCGGCGGTGGCAACTTCGGCCTGTTGCGCCAGTTGCCCCGGCTGGCGCGCTGGCTGCGCGCGGTGGACGCGCCCTGGCTGCACGCGCATTACCTCACTTCGCACGGCTCGCTGGCCTGGCTGGCGAAGCGTTTTCTCGGTGTGCGCGGCCGGCTCGTCGGCTCGGCCTGGGGCAGCGACATCCTCGTCACGCCTCGGCGCAGCGTCTTGCTCGGCTGGGCCACGAGGCGCGTATTGCGCGCCTGCGCGCTGACCACCAGCGACTCGCAGGTGATGGCGCAGCGCATGCGCGAGATGGGCGCCGCCGAGGTGATGGTCTTCCCCTTCGGTCTGGAGGCCATGCCGCCCGCACCCGGGCCGAAAGACCCGGCGCTGTTCTTCGCCAATCGCGGGCTGGAGCCGATCTACGCGCCTGAGCGTGTGCTGCGCGTCTTCGCGGCGCTGGACTGGCCCGAGGCCAGGCTGGTGGTGGCCAACGACGGCTCGCTGCGCGCGTCCCTCGAAGTGCTGGCCACCAGCCTGGGCCTGGCGGGTCGGGTGAAGTTCGTCGGGCGGCTCGATGCCGTCGCCCAGGCCGTGCACTACGAACGTGCCCAGTGGTACATCAGCTTGCCGCGGAGCGACTCGGTGGCCGTCTCGGTGCTGGAGGCGATGGCCTTCGGATGCCTGCCGATGCTGTCCGACCTGCCGGCCAACCGTGAACTGGTGGCCGACGGCGACAACGGCCTGATCCTCGCCGGTGCCGCGACGCCGGACCGGGCGCGGCTGCTGGCACTGGCGGCCCGCGCCGTGCCCATCGCCGAGGCCAACCGCGACTGGGTGATGCAGCACGCACTCTTCGCGCCCTGCATCGACAGGTTCATGGAGCGACTGCGCGCCATCGCCCCCGCC
>Ga0105048_10005524_pt1 | contig 20442 bp, 22 predicted proteins | sample MAT05_FD_78382 | JGI IMG/M metagenome (GOLD analysis project Ga0105048, IMG submission 78382) | Freshwater microbial communities from Lake Fryxell liftoff mats and glacier meltwater in Antarctica - MAT-05 | ecosystem: Environmental > Aquatic > Freshwater > Ice > Liftoff microbial mat | place...
AGCGCGCGAGATCTTTTTGTCGTTCGCGAGCTCGCACGGGGCAAAAGTCATCGACGCCAGCCAAAACGTCGAGACCGTTTTCGAGGCGTCTATCGAGCTTATTCGTCGATCCTAGCGCCCGCAGTGGTGCCGACAGAGGGACTCGAACCCCCGACCCCCTGATTACAAATCAGGTGCTCTACCAACTGAGCTATGCCGGCGACGACAGCCGCACAGTGTAGTGAGCGCGGCTGGCGAGGGCAAATTTTAAGTGCTGTCGGCCTGGCAACTCGTCGATGCTGCACTCGAAGTAATTCTGTTTAGGCCATATTTCTAACTCCTCAGCCGGCATCGATCGCATAAACTCCGAAACAGTCGCCCACGGAGTTTGGTCATGAAAACGTACGTCCTCTTGGCAATTGCCGGCTTGCTTAGCATTTTCGCGGTGACTCGCGCTGCCCAATCCACGGAGATCAGCGAACGCTGGCGCTCGCTGGGTGGCATTCCAAATGGCTGCAATGGCGCGGTTTTCGCAATGGCGACGCGCGCTAATGGCGATGTTTTGGTGGGCGGTACGTTTTCGGTGTGCGGCAATACGGCGGCGAACAACGTGGCGGTCTATTCACCGTTAACGCGGGCTTGGTCGAGCTTGGGCAACGGCACTGCGAACGGCGTATCTGGGCCCGTGTTCGCGATTACAACGCTTGGGCAAGACATCTTCGTAGGCGGTAGTTTTTTGAAAAGCGGGGATATCGCGGCCCGTCGCATCGCCCGCTTTGACGGCGTGGCGTGGTCGAGTTTGGGCAGCGGCACAAACAACGGTTTGAACTTCACGGTGCGCGCGCTGGCGGTTATCGGCACGGATTTGTATGTCGGCGGGTTGTTCAGCCAAGCAGGTGCCATTGATGCGTTCGGCGTGGCGCGCTGGTCGGGTAGCGCGTGGTCGAGCGTGGGCGCTGGCGGTGGGGTGATTGAGGAGGTGTATGCGCTTACGGTGCTCGGGAATCAGCTGGTTGCGGGCGGCTATTTTTTTGAAGCCGGCGGCAAGCCTGTCAACCGTATCGCGCGTTTTGGCGGGGGAGTTTGGAACTCTTTGGGCAGCGGAATTGGGAATTCATCATCTGGCAGCACAGAGCGGGTTTCGGCGCTGACGGTGATCGGTAGCACGCTGTATGCCGCTGGTAGCTTCAGTTCCGCTGGCGGGCAATCAACCAACAACATCGCAGCCTGGAATGGTCTCAGCTGGGCGCGATTGGGCAGCGAAACGCTCAACGGCGTGTCTGGCAGCATCAACGGCTTGGTGGCAATCGGCACGGATCTTTACGTCACTGGCAGATTCAGCGCAGCCGGTGGCCAACCTGCCGCCTCGATCGCTAAGTGGGATGGCACGATCTGGTCGGGCTTAGGCAGCGGTATCAGCTCTGGTTACTCGCTGGCAGCGCTTGGAAACACTGTGCTGGTTAGCGGTGCGTTCACCGAAACCGGGTCGCTTAACGCCAATCGGGTCGCGCAATGGAACGGCAGCCTCTGGCAGACGCTTGGCCTAAACACCGGCCGCGGGCTCAATGCCTCAGTCAGCGCGCTGGCCAATGCGCCGGATCGACTCTACGTGGGCGGTGCTTTCACCCAAGCCGGAGCGCTTGGATGCCGCCAAATTGCCAGCCTGCAGGGCACCCAGTGGAGCTGCCTCGGCAGCGGCATCAACGGCACGATTAACGCTATGCAGATGCTCGGAAATGATCTTTACGTGGGCGGAAGTTTCGAGCTTGCAGGCGGTGTGACCGTCAACCACATTGCGCGTTGGAACGGCCTCAGCTGGTCCGCAGTAGGCGGCGGCGTTACGGGACCATCGGCGCGCGTTCTGAGCATCATCGCCATTGGCAACGAGATCATCGTCGGCGGCTCGTTTAACCAGGCGGGTGGCGTGGCTGCGAGGAATGTCGCACGCTTCAATGGCACCGTCTGGTCAAGCTTAGGTTTAGGCTCAGCCAATGGCGTGAACGAAACTGTTTTTGCGTTGGCCGGAGACAGCAACGGTATTTTTGTGGGTGGCTTTCTGAGTCAGGCAGGTGACGTGAGCGCAAGTGGCATCGCGCGCTTTGATGGCGCAACCTGGTCGAGCTTGGGTAGCGGGCTCAGTGGTCCCGATGGCCCGGCCGTGTTCGCGCTCGCGATGGTCGGTGGTCAGCTGTATGCGGGCGGGTCGTTTGCAACAGCTGGCGGGCAGCTTGCCAATCGCCTCGCGCGCTGGAACGGCAGCGCTTGGTCTGCGCTAGGCAGCGGCGCGGTCGGCGTCAACCATACGGTTTTCGAGCTCACGGCTATCGGCGGGGACTTGTATGTGGGCGGTCTGTTCACCACTGCAGGTACTGTGCCAGCAAAGCACGTGGCTAAATGGGATGGCACTGCATGGTCGAGCTTGGGCCTAGGCGATCAAAACGGCGTCGCAGGCTCGACTATTTATTCTCCCGCCGTGCATGCCATCGCCCAGCGCGGAGCCGACATCACCATCGGCGGAGATTTCGGCCAGGCGGGCGGTGAGCTGTCATCCAACTTGGCCATTTGGGGAGCCCCGTTGGATGCGCTGTTTACCGATGGATTCGAGACTGCATTGAGTTTCGACCGCCTAGCCACGCAGTAGGGTTCAGCGGGCTTAATCAGACGCATCCTCGTCGGCTGCAGGCGAGCGCCAGGCGTAAATTTCCTGGCGTTTCAGACCGCTGAGTTTTGCGGTAATGCGCGCGGCTTGGCTGGCGCTCATTTCTTCACTGAGCGCGCGAAACAGCGCGCGTGCGTCGAGCGTTTGGGCATTCGCCTGCTCTTCGCGATTGCCTTCCACGATGACGACAAACTCACCGCGCGTCTCGGCATTCTCGGCGGAAAAATGGGCGCTGATTTCGGCCAGCGTGCCGCTGAGATACTGCTCGAACTGCTTGGTCATTTCGCGACCCACGCACGCTCGCCGTGTGGGACCGAGCAGCTCGCAGATATCGTTAAGCGACTCAACAATGCGATGCGGGGATTCGTAAAAAATCAGCGTCGGCTCGAACACGCTGAGCGCCTGGATACGCGCGCGGCGGGTGCGCGCTTGCGCGGGCAAAAAGCCTTCAAACAGGAAGCGATTCGAGGCAATGCCGGCAACGCTTAAACCTGCAATCAACGCGCAGGCACCGGGAATCGGCCGCACCTCGATGCCTGCTTCCCGCGCAGCCGCGACCAGTTTGTAGCCCGGGTCGCTGATCAACGGCGTGCCGGCATCGGAGATCAGCGCCACTGATTCACCTTGCGCCAAGCGCGCCAGCAGCGTCTCGCAGCGCGCGGCTTCGTTATGGTCATTTAGCGAGATCAGCGGCCGCTCAATTCCGAGGTGAACCAGCAGCAAGCCCGAATGCCGGGTATCTTCGCAGGCGATCAAATCCACGGTCCGCAGAGTGGCCACTGCACGCGCGCTGATATCACCGAGATTGCCGATCGGCGTTGCGACTACCCATAATGTTCCCCGACTGCCCATCCACACCCTTTTGAAGAGATTTGACCCAGCCGTGACTGTACCTGCCCGTAAGTCGTTGCTGCGCGCCTGTTTGCTGGCGCTCAGCTTAAGTATGCTGTTTGCGTGCGCGGTGAGCCCGCCGCGCAGCGAGCCCGAGTTACCCGTGGCCAGCGACGATGTGCGCGCCGCGCAAAAGCTCAAGCGCGAGGGGCGTTTTGCGCTGGCTGCCGCTGAATACCTCAAAGCCTCGGTGAATGCCGAAGGCCCGGTGCGCGAACGGCTCAAACTGCGTGCCGCGCGTGCGTTTTTAGACGGCGACCTGATTGCCGATGCCAAGCGCACGCTGGTCGGCTTTTCGCGGGTGGGTTTAAACACCGATGCGCTCGCCGATGCTGATTTGATTGCCGCGCGGATTGCGCTGCTCGAAGGCAGCCCGCGCGATACCGTGGATTTGCTCGCCGCCCCAGATGACACATGGCCGACCGATGCGCGCGCTGAGCTACACGCGCTGCGAGCGCGGGCTTTTTCAGCGCTGAACGACCACGCGCGCAGCGCGCGTGAATCGGCCAAAGGTTTGAGTTTGATCAGCGGCGGGGTGCGCCGTCAAAGCGCCGAAGCCCAGCTGCTGGCTGAGCTTAATTTGCTTAATTTGACCCAGCTCAATGGCCTGCTCAACGAACTGCCGGCGCAAGACCCGCTGCGTCCGTACGTCGCGCAAGCGCTGATGCAGGCGGGCGTCGATCCCGCGCGTCGTCAAGTGAGCTTGAGCTTTGACGATTCGGCTGAATCGCTGCTGGCCAATTTGTCGACCGGCTATCGGCCGCCGCGCCAGGTCGCGGTGATTTTGCCGCTGGTCGGGCCGTATGGTCAGGCCTCAGCAGCCGTGCGCGATGGCATTTTGGCTGCCTATTATTCGGACTTAGGCGAGCGCCCGCGCATTCGCATTTATGCAGTCAATGACAGCGCTGAAGCAAGCTTAGGCGCGTTCAATCAAGCTTTGGCCGACGGTGCGGATCAAGTGGTCGGCCCGCTGCATCGCGAGGGCGTTGGCGCGATTGCGCGCAATGTGCAAGCTGGCCAGAAGGTGCTGTTGCTCAACGAGCCCGATGGCGATGTGCCCGCGCTGCCTGCGAGCGTGGTCAAACTCGCGCTGCTGCCGGATGACGAGGTCAACCAAGTGGCTGAACGCTTGAGTTCATCGGGGCGTAAACGCACGCTGGTACTGGCGCCCTCCGGCGACGTCGGCGAGAAAAGCGCCACGGCGTTTCGGGCGCGCTATGCCGAGCTTGGTGGCAGCGCAGAAGTGACGGTGTATCAAGCCGAAGGCGTCAACCAGCTCAGCACGCTCAAAGGCGCGCTTGGGTTTGCCGAGAGCGAGCGGCGGCGCGCGGAACTGGAGCGGATTACCAAGCTTAAAATGACCTTCGAGCCGCGCATTCGCGATGATCTCGATGCGATTTTTTTGATTGGCCGCGCGCAGCAGGCTCGCCTAATCATGGCGCAGCTCAAGCTGTATGCCACCGGCGGCGTGCCGATTGTTTCCACCTCGCAGGTTTATCAAGGCGCTGGGAACGCAAGTTTGGACGCTGATTTGAATTCCGTTGAGTTCACCGAGCTGCCTTGGCTGCTGGGTATTGACACCGTCGGGCCGTCACGCGCGTCGATCAGAAGCGCACTGCCGCAGGCTGGCACCAGCGCCGGTCGGCTGTATGCGCTGGGCATCGATGCCTACCGCCTGCTGCCGTATCTCGATCATCTGCGACAGCATCCCGATGATGTGTTTCCGGGCGCTACCGGGCGCATGCGCATGGATGCTTTCGGCGGATTTGAGCGGCGTCTCGGCTGGGCGCGCTTTCAAGGCGGTGTGATTCGGCCGATCAAATCGCTCGAAGGGCTTTGAGCAGCGCGCGAGGCCAGCAGTTTGAAAGCGCGGCGCTCACCTATCTGCTAGGTCGAGGGCTCAAGCTGCTGGAGCGCAATTTTTCCGGGCGCTTTGGCGAAATTGATCTGATCATGGCCGACGGCGCAGTGCTGGTGTTTGTTGAGGTGCGCGCGCGCACTGAATCGACCTTTGGCGACGGCTTAGACTCGATCTCAACGCTCAAACGCCGCAAGATCGTACGCACCGCGCAGCTTTATCTTGCCGCTCACCCACGGCACGCGCGCAGCGTCTGCCGCTTCGACGTGGTAGCGCTCGACGCACAAGGCATCGCCGCGCCCACTTGGTTGAAGTCCGCGTTTGAATAGCGTGTCGCGGGTGGGCCTGAGCAAACCGGCTAGACTTCCCCAATAATGGCTGTCTGCTGGAGTGAACTGATGCGCAAATTGATTGGGCTGGTGCTTGTATCGGCACTGTTGAGCGGCTGTGCGGCCGTCGTGGTCGGTGGCGCCGCAGCCGTGGGCGCGGCGCACGATCGGCGCTCGTTTGGCACGGTTCTCGACGACAACAATATCGAGCTGACTGCGTACGATTTGCTCAACAAAGACCGTGATCTCACCAGCCAAAGTCGGGTTATTTTGATCGTCCATAACGGCGTAGCGCTGCTGATTGGTGAAACCCTGACTGCTGCGATGAAAGCGCGAGCCGCTGCGACGGTCAACCAAGTCGAAGGCGTGCAGCGCTTGGTTAACGATCTGGCAGTCGAGGAGCGCGCGAACTTCAATCGGCGCACGCGCGATGCCACTTTGACCACGCAGGTCAAAGGCGCGCTGTTTCAAATCAATAACATGCGCAACTTTGATCCCACCCGCGTCAATGTATCCAGCGCGCGCGGCGTTGTTTATCTAATGGGCTTGGTGACCCGCGAAGAGGCCGACCGGGTGGTGGATGTGGCGCGCCGCGTGCGCGGCGTTGAGCGCGTGGTGCGCGTGTTCGAATACGTTAGTTAGAGAACACGCCGTGAGTACTCAAGCGCTGCGCCCGCCCGCGCGCGTGCTGGTCACCGGTGCAGCTGGATTTATCGGCGCTTATGTGTGCCAAGCGCTGCTCGCGCGCGGTGACAGCGTCATCGGCATCGATAGTTTCAACGATTATTACTCGCCGCAACTCAAGCACGATCGCGTTGCCGCACTGCTAGGTGCGAACCGCACAGTCGTGCAGCAGCTTGATTTAACCGACACCGACGCGTTGCGCGAACTGGTTTTGCGCAGCGGAATCGAGCGCATCGTGCACCTCGCGGCACAAGCGGGGGTGCGCTATTCGCTTGAGGCCCCGTTTAAATATGCCGATGCCAATTTGCTCGGCTTTTTAAGCGTGTTAGAAGCCGCGCGCGCGGGCAAAGTGCAGCATCTGGTGTATGCGTCTAGTTCATCGGTCTACGGTGGCAATCGCCGGGTTCCGTTCAGCGAATCGGACCCCACCGACACCCCCATCTCGCTATACGCGGCCAGCAAAAAAGCCAACGAAGCGATGGCCCACAGCTACGCGCACCTCTACGGTATTCCAGCAACTGGCTTGCGCTTTTTTACCGTGTATGGACCGTGGGGACGGCCGGACATGGCGCCACTATTGTTCACCCGCGCGCTGCTTGAGCGGCGCCCCATTGAGGTGTTTAACGGCGGCGATATGCAGCGTGATTTCACCCACATCAGCGATATTGTCAACGGCGTGCTAGGCGCGCTTGATCATCCCGCCAGCGCCGAGCACGGCGCGCCGCACCAAATTTTCAACCTCGGCAACCACCGTCCAGAACGGCTGAATGATTTCATCGAACTGATCGAGCAAGCCGTCGGCGAATCCGCGGTGCGCGTGCTCAAGCCGATGCAACCGGGTGATGTGCCGATCACCTTCGCCGACATCAGCCGCGCCGCAGCGGCGTTCGGCTACGCGCCGTCGGTCGCGCTGAAAGACGGCATTCCGCCGCTGGTTGCCTGGTGTCGTAGCTACTTTGCCGCGCCTAACAGCTCAGCATAGCCTTCACGATAGCTTGGATATCGGTGGACAAAGCCTTGATTTTGCAGCGCTTTACAACCCACGCGCTTGTTGTCAGTGACCGGGCTTGAATCGATCGGCGGGGCATCTAGCTGCATGCTTTTGCAAAGATGCGCCAGCACTTCACACTCAAGTGCAGGCTCGCGATCCACCACGTTGAGTAGCGCAACTGGCCAGCGCTCGGTAATCGCGCTGGCAATCGCGGCAGCGGCGTCATCGACATGGATACGGTTGGTCCAACGCAAACCTGAGGCCGCCGAACGATTGCGCGCGCGTCGAATCAGCCACTCGCGGCCTGGCCCGTAAATCCCGCCTAGGCGCAATACCAATCCGCCGTGCTCAAATACCAGCGCTTCGGCCTCGCGCAACACCCGGCCGTTAAACTCGCTAGGCGCGCACACGCTGCGCTCATCCACCCATGCACCCGCGTGGTCGCCGTAAACCGCGGTCGACCCGACAAAAATCAAGCGCGTGCCGGGAAATGTTTTGATCAAAGCGTGCAAAGACTCGACATAGGTGGCTCGGTAGCCCGCCTCGTTACGCTGATCTGGGGTTAAGCTCACAACAATCGCGTCAACCGCTGGCAGTGCGAGCGCCTCAATGTGGTGAATGTCCGCCGCAATCGGCTGGATCGGCGCTGGAATCAGCTCAGCGCGGCGGCGCAGTCCAAACACCACGTGACCACCCGCCGCGAGCAGCAATCCAGCGCGAGTGCCGAGATCCCCGCAGCCAACAATTAACACGCGCATTAGATAGGAACGGCAACTGCTCCGCGTTTAGCGTGCTCAGCTTTGTTGATCCAGCGCAGCCACAGCAGCCAGACGACCAGCGCGTCCAAAATGATCAACGCCTGCCACAAATACAGGTGAAACCAGGTAAACGCGACCATGCTGTATTGGCCCATATAAAACAGGCTGATGATGCGCACCAAATTCAAACTCTGGATCGCGAAAAAGCCAATCGTCAACCCGACCAGCTTTTGTTTGAAGGTCGATGGAAAGGCCATGATCGCTGAGAACAAAATAATCAGCGCCTCAACCCCATTGCAGCCTGGCTGAATCTCAACCGCAAAGCCGTTGCGCAAGCTGGAAATGATCTTGCCCGACGCGGCTACTTGGTCGTCAAACAGCAGGACCAAAAACACGCTCACCTTGGCCAGCCCAGCGGTGAATGGCAGGACAAAATGGGTTTGCGCAAAGGTGGTGATTTCCAGCCCGAATAGCGTGAGCAGCAAAACCAAAAACAGGACAAAAAATCGCAACATGCCGAAGGCGGGTCCAACTATTGAGGTTCGCGATGGTAACAAAGCGCAGGTGTTACGATTTGATAAGCCATGCACGCGATCAACAGCATTTTTTTAGTCGGCCCCATGGGCGCGGGTAAGACCACCGTCGGTCGCCGCGCCGCGCGCACGCTTGGTTTGCAATTTTTCGATATGGACGTTGAGCTTGAAGCGCGCTGCGGGGTCAACGTATCAACCATCTTCGACATCGAGGGCGAACACGGTTTTCGCGCGCGCGAAGCCCGATTGTTAGACGAACTCACGCGCCGGTCCGATGTAATGGTGGCAACCGGCGGCGGGGTGATTTTGCGCGAGGACAACCGCGCACGCCTGCGCGAACGCGTGCTGGTGGTGTATCTCAAAACCAGCGTTGAGCGCCAATTGGAGCGCCTCGCGCGCGACACCCAGCGCCCACTGCTGCGCGCCCCGGATCGCGAAGCACGCCTGCGGGAGTTCGCGCGACTGCGCAATCCGCTGTACGAAGATGTTGCGGATATTGCGCTGACGTCCGACTCGCGGCGACCCGCACGCATGGCTGAGCGCATTGTTGCTGCGGTTCGCGAATATCGCAGCCAGATTAGCTTTAGCGTGCCGCTGGACGCCTCCTTCGCATGAGTATCTTGCCCAAGCGCGTGGATGTCGGTTTGGGCGAACGCAGCTATCCGATCTTGATCGCCCCGCATATCAGCGACTGGCGCGCCGCACTGCAGCCGGCGCTGCGCGGTCGCGAAGTGCTCGTGGTTAGCAACGATCGCGTGGGGCCGCTTTATGCCGAGCGCATCGTGACGGCGCTTGAGGCCGATTACCGCGTCGAGCGCCTTGATCTCGCCGATGGCGAGCGCTTCAAAACCCTTGACTGTGCCGCGCAAATTTTTGATCGATTAGTGCAAATGCAAGCCAAACGCGACGCGCAGCTCATCGCGCTCGGCGGCGGCGTGGTCGGCGACCTCACGGGTTTCGCCGCCGCCTGCTACATGCGCGGCGTGCGCTTTGTGCAGGTGCCTACCACCTTGTTAGCCATGGTCGATTCGTCCGTTGGCGGCAAGACCGCGGTCAATCATGCCGCTGGCAAGAACCTGATCGGGGCCTTTCACCAACCCGCACTGGTACTGGCTGACCTGTCTTTACTGGATACGCTGCCAGCGCGCGAGTACCGAGCGGGGCTGGCGGAAGTGGTTAAGTACGGCGCGATTATGGATGCCGATTTTTTAAACTGGATCATCGAACATAGCGACCTTTTAACCTGTCGCGACGTGGCCTCGGTGATGCACGCAGTGAGCGTAAGTTGCACGCATAAAGCGGCCGTAGTGGCGCGCGATGAGCGTGAAGAAGGCGAGCGCGCGCATTTGAATTTCGGCCACACTTTCGCCCATGCAATTGAGACGCTGACCCACTACACGAGCTTTTTGCACGGCGAGGCAGTCGCCATTGGCATGGTGTTGGCTGCTCGCCTATCGGTAGTTTTGGGGCGCATGAGCCCACTCGACGCCGAGCGCCTTACTGTGACCTTGCACGCCCTTGGCCTGCCAACCGCCCTGCCCGCGCAAATTCGCCCTGAACAAATGTTGGAGACCATGCGCCTCGATAAAAAGGCGCGCGCCGATGGGCTGAAGTTCATCGTGCTCGATGCGCTCGGTCGTGCCAGCCAAGCGCATGCCAGCGACGCACAAGTGTTGAGCGTGTTGACCCAAGATGAGCGCGCCTAACGCCGCTGATCTATTGCGCCGAACCGCGATTTTTCGCGATCTGCCGGAATCGGTGTTCAACTCGCTGCTCGAGGCTCTGACCTGGATCCAGCTCCCCGGCGGCACCGAGCTTTTTCAACTCGGCGATGAAGCCGACGCGCTCTATGTGGTGCTGAGCGGATCATTAGGCGCTTTCAAACCTGACATCAGCGGGCGCATGCTGCAAATTGGCCAGATCGGCCCCGGTGAGACGGTCGGTGAAAACGCGCTGATTCTCGACCAGGCACGCGGCGCAACGGTGCGCGCGCTGCGCGATACCGAGCTGATGCGCCTGCCGCGCGAATCGTTCGAAAGCTTCGTGCGTGCCGACCCGATGGCAATGCTAAAACTGATTCGCTTCAGCCTAAAACGCCAGGACGGTTCTTTGAATTCCGGGCGACTAAATCTGCCGCGCACCTTCGCCTTGGTGCCACATTCCAACAGCAGCAAAGCCCGGCATTTCGCGCGCGAAATCAACGAAGCAGCCAAGAGTTTCGGACCGAGCATTCTGATTGATGAGGCAGCCGCACTCGGCCAGACGGCCAGCTGGTTTTCAGAAATTGAAGCCGTCCACCGGGTGGTCTTTTATCTAGCCGATTTTTCGGCCAGCGAATGGACCAGCTTGTGCTTACGTCAAGCCGACGCGCTGATCTTGATCGCCGATGGCGACGACGCGCCCGCGCCATGGGTCGCGCTATCGGCTCGATCAGACAAAAATACCTCGCGACGCCCGGAACATTTGGTCCTCGCCTGGCCGCGCGAAGTACGCCATGGCCAAGCCGCCGCATGGCGCAAGTTCAAGCCGAACGCACGCACCTGGCACGTGCGTTGGGACCCAGACATCCTGCGCCTCACGCGGCATTTGCTGGGCGAGGCCACTGCGCTGGTCCTTTCTGGCGGCGGCGCGCGCGGCTTCGCGCATTTGGGCGTCATCAAAGCGCTGCGCGAAGCCAACGTGCCGATCGACGCGGTGGGCGGCACCTCTATCGGCGCGATCATCGGCGCGGGTGTCGCGCACGAATGGTCGTTTGAGGAGATGCGCGAGCGCTACTACCGCACCTTTGTACGCAGCAATCCATTAGGCGACTACACTTTGCCACTGGTCAGCCTGGTGGCCGGGCGGCGCGTCACCAAACGCCTGCAAAGCGAATACGGCGAGACCGATATCGAAGATTTGGCGATCCCGTTTTTCTGTGTCAGCGCGAATCTAAGTGCAGGCGTGGCACAGGTTCACTCCAGCGGCACGCTGTGGCGCTGGCTGCGCGCATCTATCTCAATTCCCGGCGTACTGCCGCCGGTGTTGAGCAATTCTGAAGTGTTTGTCGACGGCGGCGTGATCAACAACCTGCCGGTCGATGTGATGAGCGCCATGCATCGCGGACCGATCATCGGCGTCGATGTCGGCACCGAGCGCGCGCTCAAAAGCATGTTTAACGAGTTCGACTTACCGCCGTGGTGGCGCCTGCTCGCCCAAACCCGCCGCCGCGAACGCCCCGGGATCCTCAATGTGCTGCTGCGCTCAGGCATGGTCAACTCCGGAGCCGCCGCCGAAGCCGCCGCCAACCGCTCAACGCTATTTTTAAGACCACCGCTCGCCAGCGTCGAAATGCTCGACTGGAAATCGTTTCAACGCGCCATCGATATCGGCTACGACTACGCCACAATCCAACTCAACACCCGAGGCACCAGCGACATTTGCCGTGGTTAGCCCGAGCCAGAACTGGTCGGCTTGAATCTACTCAGCTGCGACGTTTCTTCGATTTCCTGGCCAAAAAAAAGCGCCTACACCGCGCTCGAGTGTTGACGCTTTAATGGGGCGATTCATTGCCCCGGAATTGGGAGGAGTTTCTTGTTTTGGTTATCTGGAATTGAACTCATTTCTTCGTTTTCAGCGGCATCAGAAAGCCGCTGAAAACGAATTTGGCTTTACGCCGCTACTTTTGCTTTGCCGGCGCTGAGTGCTTTCACTTCGCGCGAGAGTTCGGCGACGCGCTTGGACAGGGTTTGCACGTCGTCACGCGACGGAATACCGAGGCGGCCGAGAACCGATGACACGCGGTTTTCAAACACTTTTTCAAGCTTGTTGAACTGCTCTGAAGCTTGATCCTTGACCAGGCTCAAACGGCCTTCGACGGCTTTGAACACGTCTTTGGTCGAGTTGTCGACTACCTTGCGGGTAGATGCTTCGATCTTGGAGCCTTCGATGACCATCGTGTCGAACACTTTACGGCCTTCGTGTTGGGCCACTGAAAATGCGCCGAGACCGGCAAGCCAGACGGTGCGGGCTTGGTCTTGTACGCTGAGCTTGCGCACAACCGGCTTTAATTTTTTGATTTCTACGCTTTGAACTTCTAGTTTCTTGATAGCCATGATTCACCTCAATGATTGGATTGATTCGAGAACCGAAGCTGGCGATAACGAGCCCTTAACTGCGCTTCAGTGTGGGTGCAATTTAGGGGCGGCTGTTAGAACAATCACACTACGCCGCGAGTAAGCAATACACTTGTCCGCTCGGTAATCACGTTAGATTCAGGAGCGATTCATGCGCGCAAAATCATGGGCCACTTTCCCGTCGCCTTCTAAAAGTTTTGATTATTCAGGCGACAAACTGAAAAAATCTTGGGCGCGTTTGCACCGCAGCGATGCCGAACCAATGCCGCTCGCGGCCGAGCTTGCCAAGCGCGCAAAAGCCACACCGGCGCTGGCCCAATCAATCAAGAATTTTGCCGGCGATTACGACGCGCTAGCCAGCACGCTGTGCGACGCTTGGCGGGCTTTTCACCGCGGCGATTTCGGCTTAAGCGCTGATTTAGGAGCAAGTGCCGGGCTGTTTGGCGCGGTGGTTGAATGCAAAGCGATCGGCATTTATGCGACCTATTTGGAAGATAACGACGCACGCAAGCAAACGCTGTTTAAAGAAGCCGCTGAGGTCGCCGAGGGCTTGCTGAAAGCCGAGCCAGGCAACGCCAATGCACACTATTTCAAGGCCTTTGCGCTGGGTCGCTACAGCCAATGCATTTCGATCGGCAAGGCGCTCGCGCAGGGCTTGGGCGGCAAAATCAAAGAGGCGCTGGAACGGGCGATATCACTCGAACCCAAGCACGCCGATGCGCACCTAGCACTGGGTCTGTACCACGCGGAAATCATCCAGAAAGTAGGCGCGATGATTGGCGGATTGACCTACGGCGCGAAGGCCGCAACCGGTGTGGAACTGATTGAGAAGGCAGCTAAACTCAGCCCTGAATCGCCCGTTGCCCAGCTTGAACTCGGCAACGCGCTGGGCATGATGTTTGGCGGCAAGCGCGAGGCGGACATCATCAAGGCCTACACGCTGGCATCTGAAATGAAGCCTGCTGATGCGATGGAAGCGCTGGATGTCGGCGCCGCCAAAGCCCAGTTCGAATGAAGTCTTTAGCGGACGATTAAGGCTTCAGCTCCGCGCTCAGAATCGCACTGAGCTTGCCCGGATTGGCTTGTCCGCGACTTTGTTTCATCGCCATGCCGAGCAAAAACTGTTTGAGCCTGTCGTTGCCCGCGCGAATCGCCGCGACCTGCTCGGGGTGGGCTTTGAGCACGTCGGCGACGATTGCGCGCAAAGCGCCTTCATCGTTGATTTGGCGCAAGCCTTTGCGCTCGATCAGGGCATCTACCGATGGCTCACCGGCGTAGAGATCCCTGAACAGCTCGCGAGCGATTTTGCTCGAGAGTGTGCCGTCGTCAATGCGCGCAATCAGGGCGCTTAAAGTGCTTGGGCTCAAGGGGGACTGATCGGCGCCTAAATGGTCGTCGCTGAGCCTCGGTTTAAGCTCGCCTAACACCCAATTCGCAACGGTTTTGGGCGCCCCCTGAATAGCGTCAAAGTATTCCGTCAGCGCGCGCTCGCGGGTCAGCTGCTCGGCTTCGTCCGCGCTCAAGCCTAAGCCACACAGCCGCGCATGCGCGCGTGCGGGCAGCTCAGGCAGTGCCACGCGTTCGCGCTCGATTTGCGCCGCGCTAATCAATACCGGCGGCAAATCGGGGTCTGGAAAGTAGCGGTAATCATGCGCTTGCTCTTTGCCGCGCATGCTGCGCGTTTCGCGTTTATCGGGATCAAACAGGCGGGTTTCCTGAACCAGCGTACCCCCACTTTCAAGCACGTCGATCTGGCGCGCCATTTCGACCTTGATCGCCAATTCCACAAAGGCAAACGAGTTGAGGTTCTTGATTTCAACGCGTGTGCCAAATGGGTCAGTCGGCGTGCGTCTGATTGAGACATTCGCATCGCAGCGCAGCGAGCCTTCCGCCATATTGCCGTCGCAAATATTCAGCCAGGTGACCAATCGGTGGATCTCGCGCATTGCCAAAGCCGCGTCTTCAGCCGATCTCAGCGCGGGCTCAGACACAATCTCCAGAAGCGGCGTGCCGGCGCGGTTGAGGTCAATGCCTGTCTCGCCCGGAAAGCGATCGTGCACGCTTTTGCCAGCGTCTTCTTCCAGATGCGCGCGGGTCAACGGCAGCATAAATTGCGAGCCATCATTGCGCTTCAGCTCAAGGGAGCCGCCTTCGATAATTGGCTGCTCGAATTGGCTGATTTGATAGCCTTTTGGCAGGTCAGGATAAAAGTAATTCTTGCGCGCAAAGATGCTGCGCGGGTTGATCCGGCCGTGCAACGCCAGGCCTAACCGAATCGCGAATTGAACCGCCGCTTCATTGAGAAAGGGCAGCGTGCCCGGATAGCCCAGATCGATCAGATGCGCGTTGCCATTTGGCTCGCAGCCGAACTGGTTTGGCGCGCTGGAAAATAGCTTGGAACGCGTGTTTAGCTGTACGTGGATCTCAAGCCCAATGACCACCGACCAACTCATTGTGCGACTCCCGCCGGGCGCAACAAATGGTGTTCGGTGACCTGCTGGAAACGATGCGCGACCTCAAGAATGCGCGCCTCGGCCCACGGTTTGCCGATCAACTGCGCGCCCACCGGCAAGCCGTCGCACAGCCCGGCTGGCATTGACAGCGCCGGCAGCCCGGCCAAGCTCACGCCGACCGTCATCACGTCGGCTTGGTACATCGCCAACGGATCGTTGAGCTTCTCGCCTAATTTAAACGCAACGCCCGGCGTGACTGGCGCCAGCAGCACCTCGACGCGCTCGAGCGCCTTGGCGAAATCCGCGCGGATCGCCGCGCGCGCGCGCAGCGCTTGATTGTAATAGGCATCGTAATAACCCGACGACAGCACAAAAGTACCTAACATGATGCGGCGACGCGCTTCAGCACCAAACCCCTGCGTGCGCGAGTGCCGATAGAGCGTGTCTAGATCGAGCGCGCCTTGGGCACGATGACCGAAACGTAGGCCGTCATAGCGCGACAGATTGCTCGACGCTTCAGCGGCCGCGATCACGTAATAGCAGGGAATCGCGAGCGCCGATGTGCTCAGCTCGACGTCGATCAACTCAGCGCCCAAGCCTTCTAACTCGCGCGCCACCTGGCTGACTGCCTGACCAATTGGCGTTGCCCCTAGCATCTCAAGCCAGCTGCGCAACACGCCGACGCGAACGCCGTCGAGACGGCCATCGCTTGGCAAAAACTGTGCGTCCTGGCGCTCAACGCAGGTCGCATCGCGGCCGTCTGCGCCACACATGACCTCGAGCACGCGCGCACAGGTATGGCTTGAGCGCGCGATCACGCCGCCTTGATCGAGTGACGAGGCAAACGCGACCATGCCGTAGCGCGACACGCGCCCGTAGGTTGGTTTGATCCCGGTCACGCCGCAAAACGCCGCCGGTTGGCGGATTGAGCCGCCGGTATCCGACGCGGTTGCGGCATCCACAATGCCCGCCGCAACGAGCGCCGCCGAGCCGCCGCTGGAGCCACCGGGCACGCGCTCTAAGTCCCACGGATTGCGCACTGCGCCGAAGTACGAGTGCTCGTTGGACGAGCCAAATGCGAACTCGTCCATATTGGCCTTGCCGATCGAAATGGCCCCGGCCGCGTGCAGCCGCTCGACCACTGTCGCGCTATACGGCGGCACAAATTCCGCAAGCATTTTCGAGCCCGCCGTGGTGCGCAAGCCTGCTGTGCAAAAGAGGTCCTTGTGCGCGATGACCAGATCTTCGAGCACGCCCGATGGCGCGCACGCCGCGGCCTTTAATGCGCCCGCTTGATCGAGGGTGATCAAGGCATTCAGACGCGGCTGTTCGGCTTGCGCGCGCTCAATTGCGCCAGTCACGCGCGCGATTCGCGTCGCGCTCATTCGATCACCCGTGGCACCAAAAAGTAGCCATCCTGGGTTGACGGCGCCTGTGCGAGCGCAGCCTCGCGGGTGTCGACGGCGACCGCCAAATCCGCGCGCAGCGGCGCGTTCGGGGAGTCACTGCTGGCGTCAGGCAAAGCTGCATTGCGCAGCGCGTCGACCATATCGAGGATGGCGCCAAGCTCTTGGCTCAAGCGCGTTTCTTCGTCAGCGCTAAGATCGAGTTTGGATAGGTTGGCTAGGTGGCGGATGCTGGCAAGGTCTAGGTTCATAACGTGTCGATCAATGGGTTTGGATGCGCGCGAGCACTAGATCACCATGGCCTTCTAACTTGGCCCACGGCGCTGGAACATCGGTGATGCGAAAGCCGTCGCCGGGCTCAATTTCAAACGACTCCTGGCCTTCGATCACCTGTAGGCCGCCGCACAGCAGCAGGCCAAACCACTCGCTGTTAGGGCGCGGCGTGAGCAGCATGCGGCCACTTAAAGGCCGCAGCATTAGCTCGATATCGACCACACCATTTCGAGCGAAACCGTTGATCACGCGCACCGGGCCGTCGATTAGCCCGGCGTGAAAGCGCTGATGGCCGGGGAAGCTAATTTTTGCTCCGACATGCTTGAGATCAAGCTCAACTTCGGCATGCTTGAGCTTCAATCCATTGCCACGCACCAGCAGCTGGGTGCGCGCAAAACCGGAGAAATCTGAATAGTCAGAATCGTGATCGAGTTCAACCGAACTCAAACGCCAATCCCACGCAGCGCTATCCGGCGCGCGAGCCAACAGCAGCGTCTCGCCTTTACCGTTGGCCCACGGCTCAACCCGAAAATCCGCACTTGTAAGCCGCTGCGCGTTCATGTGCTAACCAGCGCTAACGCACGAAACTGCGCCACGCTCAAAGTCTCCGCACGCGCGCCGGGATCAACGCCGGCGCTTTCAATCTGAGCCGCGCTCAACAGCGGTTTCAACGCGTTTGACAGGGTTTTTCGGCGCTGCCCAAACGCATGCCGCACGACGCTGGCAAAGCGCTCAGTAGGCGCGCTCGAGTCGCGCGCAAAAGGCCGCAGCCGTATGATCGCGGAGGTCACTTTGGGCGCTGGAAAAAATGCTCCGGGCGGGACGCGAAACAGCATTTGTACTTCGCAACGGTCTTGCACCATAACGCTCAAGCGGCCAAATTCCTTGCCGCCCGGATCGGCCGCCATGCGCTCGACCACCTCGAGCTGCAGCATGAAATACATGTCCTCAATGTGCTCAGCGAAATCGAGCAGATGAAAAATGATCGGGGTTGAAATGTAGTACGGCAGATTGCCGACCACGCGCAGCCGCTGGCCGCGCGCAATCGCGAGCTCGCTGAAATCAACTTTCAAACAATCCGCTTCGATTAGCGTGAGATCGCCGAGCGAAGCGCATTTCAAACGCAGCGGCTCGATTAAATCGCGGTCGAGCTCGATCGCCGTGAGCTGCCCAGCAGCCGCCAGCAGAGGCTGGGTGATGGCGCCCTGCCCCGGTCCAATTTCGACGAGCGCTTGGCCCGGCTGCGGCGCGATCGCGCGCACAATTTTGTGCACGATATTTTGGTCGGTCAGGAAGTTTTGCCCAAAGCGTTTGCGCGGGCGGTGATCAAAGTCAGGCATCTGCGCAGTTTAGCGTTGCACGATGCCCCGGTGACGCGCTTAAACCTTGCCGAGTAGAGGACTTTCACCTCTTGAGGTTTTGCCAGCTTGGTCTTGGCGCAGTGGGTGTCCAAGACTTTCCGCGAATTTCCCGGAATTCCGTCGGGGAAGGTATTGGTTAGTTTTGAGGATTTAGAGCGCGGTGTCTGCTCATCCATCGGTCGTCTAAGATCGAGGATTTGAGAGCATGAAGGTGGCTCGGCTCCTGCCTCGGTGGCTTCGTTGGCGTTTTTGGTTAGTTTTGGGGATTTAGAGCGCGTTGTCTGCTCATCCATCGGTCATCTAAGACCGAGGATTCGAGAGCCTGAAGGTGGCTCGGCTCCTGCCTCGGTGAGCGAATTCGGCAAGCGATTTCATGGGTGTCCAAGAATGCGGGCGCAGCTTGCCGAATGGCTGGGCGTCTCCCAGCAGACCATCACCGCCTATGAGGTCGGTCGCCGACGTATCCAGGTCTCGTCGCTGCCGACCATTGCGCGCCTGCTCGGCGTCTCGGTCGAGGAACTCATCGGTGGCAACAACGCTCGCAGCAAGCGCGGGCCGGCGCCGAAGATTCAGCAGCAACTCGAGCGCGTCAGCGCGCTACTGAAAGCAAAGCAGAAATTCGTCAGCGAAATGCTCGACTCGGTGCTGGCACAGGCTGGCCGCTAAAGACAATGCCCGCGCAAGGCGGGCGTCATGACGCGTCAGAAAAACTGCAACCTGACCCCTGTTTTTTGGAAAATGTCTCTGACCCCTTTTCTCCTCGACTCCTCGCTCAAACCGAGAAGCCTCCGACACCGCAAAACGCATTGGAAGGTGGGTAGAGCGGATGCTTACTTTTCGGCCTTCGGCGAGCGCGAAAGAGCTTTGAAACCTTCGGCAGAAATCGTCGGGCCACTGCCTCCTCGCAGTGCGTCCATCGATGGCGTCGAATAGGGAACGAGCGACTCGATGCTCGCGCAATCTGGCCGCTAAACGACGACGCCCGCGCGATGCGGGCGTTGTGTCAGAAGAGCTGCAACCGGGGGTGCCTCCGACCTGGAGCTAGCGTCTCTCGGAGCCCGCCCACTCCGAGGCTGGACGCATTTCTGGGATGGGTACTCCGAGATTGATTACCTTGTCCTTCATCGATTCCATCGAAAGTCCGGCGACGAACTTTCCGGTTCTGGTGTCCAGTACCGCGTACCCAGGAGTGTTAGCAAAACCGTTGATCGTTACGTCTTCGCTGCTGTTCTGAGTGACGATCACATGATCGCTTACTCCGAGTGCAACAAGTTTCGGCCCTACGATGAGCACGTCTTCGGAATTTGCCAAGTACACCTCACGGGCGTTCATGACCCACACACGATAACCGTCAGGCATGGGCAGCCGCTGTGCGCTCGATGTGCAAGAACAAAGAACCATGCCTATCAGCAGCCAACCAAGCCGGCGCATCACAACGGGCCGCCGCCGCTGATGGTCTCGCCCCAGTATCCAGAGACGTTGAAGGGAGTACCGCCATAGTTCCATTGATCCCAAAAATCTCCGCCGCTGTTGTCGAAGTCACTTGGATTGACGAACAAGTCGTTCATCCTGCTCGTGAGTAGACATTCGAAAGAGAAGCTGTCTGGGCGGCACATGTTTCCGGCGTTGCTTCCGCAATGCCGCTGCACAACACAGTTACCGCGCTGAGAAAGCGAGAACCCACCGATCCAGAAAATTCCGGAGCTCGCACCGACTGACCGAGCCATGTTCAAGCGCGAGAACGAACCACAACGCATCGAGCCGGCGCGCGCTCTTGCAGCGGCTCCGACCATACCTTTCCAGATCGCACGGTGAGGCGCAGTCGCCGCCCCCAACTGCGATGAGCAACCAATCTGCTCCATCGACACATCTCGACCGAGCCCAAACATGAAGTGCGCCAGCGCATCCGCATTCGACCAACAAAGACCGAATCGGTCGGTCTGCGTAAGCGCTTGGCCTCCGACATAACCGTAAGTGGAGATGCCGCCCAACAACCCAATCGGATCCGACTCGACGTATCGTCCGGTGCCCGGCTCATAGTCCCTAAAGTAGTTGTAATGCAACCCCGATTCCGAATCGTACTGCTGTCCGGGGAAGCGTAGGCGGAGGTCGTAGTTGGCGCTGTCGTCGTCTGGGTCTTGTTCGGCTGGGG
>Ga0105048_10005526_pt1 | contig 20438 bp, 19 predicted proteins | sample MAT05_FD_78382 | JGI IMG/M metagenome (GOLD analysis project Ga0105048, IMG submission 78382) | Freshwater microbial communities from Lake Fryxell liftoff mats and glacier meltwater in Antarctica - MAT-05 | ecosystem: Environmental > Aquatic > Freshwater > Ice > Liftoff microbial mat | place...
AGATGGTGCAGGAACGGTTACTATAGGAGCTGATACTACAGGAGCAGATGGTGCAGGAACGGTTACTATAGGAGCTGATACTATAGGAGCAGATGGTGCAGGAGCGGTTACTATAGGAGCTGATACTACAGGAGCAGATGGTGCAGGAGCAGATACTTCAGGAACAGGTTCCGCGTGGGCAATTATTTCAGGAGGTAGGTTTATTGATTCAATTTTACTTAAGATGATTTTTCCGTTATGCACTTTGAATGTATTGCTTTCAACAATATCCTTTAAATTGATAAGGGTTTTAACAGTCTTTTCGACGTAAGCAGAGGTCAAGATAACACGGCCACCTTCAATATCCATTTTTCCATTATTTTCAATTTTAGTATTTTTTAAATTTTTATTGGATGAAATCTCAATCAAGCCATCCCCATATAAATCAAAGGTTACAGTTTTGGCATGACCCATTAAAATTGTCCCTTTTCTGGCAATAATTAAGCCATCATTAACAACATTTGGGGCAACAAAGGCGGCAAGTCCTGCATCGGCAACAGTGATTGATCCGGCATTTATGACCGACCCTTTAGTAATGTTTTCCAGCTTGAATGTTTTCTCACCCTTCATAAAACCCTTTACGTTTATATTTCCTGTTGAGGCAATTATACCGCCCACATCAATCACGGCATTTTTTCCGAATATGATGCCATTTTTATCAAGAATAATCACACGACCATTGGCGGACAATCTTCCCAAAATTTGTGTTGGGTCGCCATTTTTGCCAGTTACGCGATTGATAACAATTGATTGTTCATTGGGTTGATAAAAATTGACGCTGGCTTCCTCACCAATGTTGAAACCCTTGTTCCAATTGATAAACAGACGGTCACTGCCCTGCTTGATATTTAATGTATTTTTCTCGCTGCGGTCGAAATAGGCCTCGCCCCCAATAATTTTCTCGCCTGAAGGAAGGGTATTTGCCTCCATTGCGAAGCCATTTTTAATGGGGTAAAGCACGGCTATGGTCATCATTGCTGTTCCAATAAGGACAGTTTTCTTAAAATTTTCTGTGTAAATGATTGAATTATATGGCATATCTTACTCCGTCTGTTGTATTTACGTAATATGCAAATACTGTGCCAAAGAGGATGGCAAAAAGGAGAAAAATAGAAAATTGGGCTTTTTAGAGTTTACGCTATTCCTGATACTGTTTTTCTATCCACTGGCGATAGTCGCCTGATGTCATCGTGTCAGTCCATTCGGCATTTTCTAGAACCCATTGAATTGTTTTCTCTAAACCAGTCTCAAAACTTTCATGAGGGCTCCATGACAGGGATGATGTTATTTTCTGTGTATTCATCGCATATCGTCTATCATGCCCCAGTCTGTCTTTTACAAAAGTAATTTGTGATTGATAGGATGAACCATCTTGCTTAGGGCAATCCCTATCCAATATTTTGCAAATCAAATGAACAACATCAATATTTTTGATTTCCTGCTGACTACCAATATTATAGGTCTCTCCGACCTGACCATTTTGTAAAACCATTTCAATGGCACGACAATTATCATCGACATAAAGCCAATCGCGAATATGTTGCCCGTCTCCATAGACAGGAAGGCTTTGTCCCTGAAGGGCGCGATGTATCATGAGAGGTATAAGTTTTTCAGGAAATTGATATGGCCCATAATTATTTGAACAATGAAGGGTTATAACAGGAAGGCCATAGGTCTGATGATAGGCCCTGACCAGATGATCCGATGCTGCTTTTGATGCGGAATAGGGGTTATTGGGTTGATAGCGACTATCCTCAGAGAAGGGATTTTCATCTTTCCCTAGTGACCCATAAACTTCATCAGTTGAAATATGAATGAAGCGAAAATCCTTTTGCTCAGCAACTGTTAATAATGTCCACCATTCAAGAGTTGTTTGAAGAAGACTATGCGTCCCTACAATATTTGTTTGAATAAAGTCTTTGGGGGAATGGAGTGACCTATCAACATGAGTTTCTGCCGCAAAATTTATAATCGCGCGTGGGGAGTGAGTGTTCAGGATACCCAAAACAAGATTTGAATCTCCAATATCACCCTTAATTGTTTTCAATCCTTTATTATCATTATAATCTTTTAGAGAAATCATATTCCCCGCATAGGTCATTTTATCAAGATTGATAATTGGTTCATCCAATAATTTTTGAATTGGGGATGCCAAAATATGGCGAATAAAATTTCCCCCAATAAACCCCGCCCCACCTGTTACCAATATCGTCACACGCAAATTCCCTTTAATGGCGGGCAGAGGGGGATTCGAACCCCCGATGGGCTTGCGCCCATACTAGTTTTCGAGACTAGCGCATTCAACCACTCTGCCACCTGCCCAGCAAAAATCTGGCTGTCGGGCGTTATAGCTGTATTGCCTAGAGGGAGCAATACAGATTTTTGCCATAATGACATAATAAAAATCGATTATCACGTAATATTTCCAATTGTAACAGAGCAATAAAGGTTTTATAAAGGCGCATGAATGCGATTCAAGAAAAAGCGGGGTGGGACTTTTCCCCCAAAGGTTCCTATACGCGTGAGGATTTATTATCCTGCGGTCATGGTCAATTATTCGGTCCTGGTAATGCAAAATTACCTTTGCCGCCGATGTTGATGTTTGACCGAATTACGCATGTCTCAAAAGAGGGTGGCGCTTTTGGTAAAGGCGAATTGACAGCAGAATTCGATATTAAACCAGATTTATGGTTCTTTGGTTGCCATTTCGAAGGCGACCCTGTTATGCCCGGATGTTTGGGATTAGATGCTGTCTGGCAATTATTAGGTTTCTATCTTGGTTGGACAGGAGCCAAGGGGTCGGGGCGTGCGCTTGGATTGGGTGAATTAAAATTCACAGGTCAAGTCTTGCCCGAAAATAAATTGGTCACATATCATTTGGATATCAAACGTCTAATCAATCGCTCTCTGGTTTTGGGGATAGCCGATGGTCAGGTATTGGTTGATGGCAAATTGATTTATGATGCAAAAGATTTGCGCGTTGGATTATTCGATAATCCCCGCAACCTGTAAAAAATATAAACTTCATCTGAAAGGATAATAATATGGCGTTGTTGAAGCCCTATATCTCACGTCGGGTTGTTGTAACGGGTATGGGAATTATCTCGTGCATTGGAAACAGTTTGACCGAAGTTTTAGAATCTTTAAAATCTGGAAAATCTGGAATTACGTTTTCCGAAGATTATGCCGCCAAGGGGTTTCGGTCACAAATATACGGGTTACCCAAAGTCAATTTTGCCGAAACAATTGATAGACGCTTGTTAAGGTTCATGGGCGATGCTGCGGCCTATACTCATCTTGCAATGGTGCAGGCTATCGCTGATTCTGGGCTAGAAAAAAGTGATATATCGAACATCAGAACAGGCGCAATTGTTGGATCTGGTGGTCCATCAACCCGTAATCAAGTTGAGGCCGCACGTATTACGTTAGAATCAGCCCCTAAAAAAGTGGGGCCATTTATGGTGCCACGCTGTATGTCATCCACTACATCGGCGACACTCTGTACAAATCATGAAATTAAAGGTGTGAATTATACAATTTCATCTGCCTGTTCAACATCGGCACATTGCATAGGGAATGCCGCAGAATTAATCGCCATGGGTAAACAGGATATTATGTTTGCAGGTGGTGGCGAAGAATTAGATTGGACACTCTCAGTCCTGTTTGATGCGATGGGAGCGATGTCATCTAAATATAACGAAACACCTGAACGTGCTTCACGTGCTTATGACGCTAACCGTGATGGATTTGTGATTGCGGGTGGTGGTGGTGTTATTGTTCTGGAAGAATATGAACATGCCAAAGCCCGTGGCGCAAAAATTTATGGTGAATTGGTTGGGTATGGCGCAACATCAGATGGAGCAGATATGGTTGCCCCAAGTGGAGAGGGCGCGGTCAGATGTATGCGTCAGGCGATGGAGACATGCAATCAACCCGTGACCTATATTAACACCCACGGCACATCAACCCCTGTTGGGGATGCCAAAGAATTGGGTGCTATTCGTGAAGTGTTTACTGGATTAAAACAAGACCTACCACATATCAGCTCAACAAAATCAATGACGGGGCATTCATTGGGAGCGACAGGTGTGCAAGAAGCCATTTATAGTTTGCTGATGATGCAACATAATTTCGTTGCCCCTAGTATAAATATAGATACGCTTGATGAGCTGGCCGTGGGTCTGCCAATTGCATTGAAACGTGTTGATAATGTTAATCATCAAACTATCCTCTCAAACTCATTCGGGTTCGGCGGGACAAATTGCACTTTGGCGTTTGCTAAAGCGGAATAGAATTGGAAGAAAAAATGACAGGATTAATGGCAGGCAAAAAAGGCGTGATAATGGGAATAGCCAATGGTTACTCTATCGCGTGGGGCATTGCCAAGGCCTGCTCAGAGCAGGGTGCAGAAATGGCATTCACATACCAAGGTGATGTATTCAAAAAACGAGTTGAACCATTGGCAGCTGAAATTGGTGTGAAAACATTGATTGATTGTGATGTGTCCGACATGGCATCTCTTGATAATGCCTTTGCCGTTATTGAGAAGGAAATGGGGCAGATAGATTTTATCGTTCATTCGATTGCGTTCTCAAATAAGGAAGAATTAAAAGGGCGTTATGTTGATACATCGCTTGAAAACTTTTTAAACTCGATGAATGTATCGTGCTATTCTTTCACGGCTGTGATGAAACGTGCCGCACCCCTGATGAAAAAAGGCGGCTCAGCAATTACCTTGACTTACTATGGTGCAGAAAAAGTAATGCCGTTTTATAATGTTATGGGCGTAGCTAAGGCAGCTCTTGAATCATCTGTCCGTTATTTAGCGGCAGATTTGGGACAAGATAATATTCGTGTCAACGGTATTTCCGCAGGACCTATGCGAACATTAGCAGGGTCAGCTATTGGTGGCGCACGCAAAACATTCAAATATAGCGCGGTAACGTCCCCCCTTAAACGTAATGTTGATTTAGAAGAATTGGGAAATACGGGTGTTTATTTATTATCCGATATGTCCAGTGCCGTTACAGGTGAAATTCATTTTGTCGATGCTGGCTTCAACGTTGTCGGCATGTGTCCCTCCGAAAATTGGAATGACCTGATGAATGATGGGGAATAACCCAAGTTATGTTTATGACATAGGATTTTTACTGTATCAATAAAATCTATAAATCTATGCTGACTTGTCGCAATCAAATACCTTAAGGATTTTTATGAAGGTGAAGGATGATGGGTTGATCCATTGGCGCCATTTCCATTTAATTTTCTTGGGGTAACAGCAACGGAACGGCTTTCTTTATGGGTTTCAAATCCATCAAGCGGACGATCATCTCCATTTTCAACCATCATTTTTAACAGGGGATGACGGCGAACATCTTCCTTCCCTAATACAACATGGCCAATGAAGCCACTTTCAAGGTATTTGGGTGCGGTAAAACGATTGATAAATTGTACAAAGGCGGAATCTCCATCCGTTCTGTCATTTTGTTTATTATCACCCATGAATACAAAAGAAGAATCATGACCAAGTCTTGATATAGCAGTAATCAATTGTTTACCTGAAGCATTTTGACATTCATCTAAAATAAAGAATGTTTTTTTCATGGTTCTTCCACGCAAAAATGCATGAGCTTCTATTTCAATGATTCCAGCATTTTGTAATTGAACACGAAGGTCTTTTCCAATCCAGTCGTCAAATGCTTCAAGGATTTGATTTACATGTTGAAACATTTTTGCATCTTTATCACCCGGCAAGAAACCAATGTTCTCTCCAGCTTCAACGGCGGGGGCTGTTAAAGCTATGCGATTAAATTTCTTTTCAATCAACCCAGTTAATCCAGCGAGCACTGTCCAAATTGTCTTCCCTGTTCCAAATGGCCCATCAACAAATGTGGCCGAATGATTTGCAACTGTTGCGATTAAATGGTTTTGATTTGGGGTAGGCTCTAAATACTCACCTTCTCGGGATTGATATTTTCCGTCGGCACAGCTTTTTTGCAAAAGCGTCTTTGCCCGTTTGATAAGCTCAGTCCGATTGAGTTTTGGCTGAGGAGGAGCGCCATCTGCTGCGGCTGAACCAAAATCTGTTACTGTAGTTCCCATGGGTGGCTTTTTGTTATTTACCATCTATTGTCTCCGCTTTGCTTGGGGTGTTTATTTTCTATATTGTTTTGTAAAGAAAAAGGCAAGCAATATTATAGAAATAAAATTTCAAATTTAGTTTTAAATCACAATTATGGATTACTAGTCAAAAGACGAGCAATATTTGCTATTCTGAGTTTTGAGTCAGAATTTTCAAAAGAATTTTTTGTGAAATGGGTTGCGATTGCAAGGTCATTGTATCGAGAATAAGTTACAATTTTAAAATCATAACTACCCACTCTAATAATTTGATGTTCTATTTCATTTTCCGCAACAAAAGATATGACGCTGTTCAATTTTATATCTGTTTTTGCAGATGATTGGGACATAATCACCCTTGAAAAAATACCCTTTGAATCACCAAATGCTATTGCAATAAATCGTAATAAATCAATTTCCTCTTTAAAATTGAAATTTATTTTAAAAAGTGAATGAGGTTGTGAGGGAGGGTATGAGTATTGAAAGTCACTGATTCCAATTGCTAAGAGCGTCCGTCTTAAAGATTCTAACCATTCTGGAATAGTCTTACAAGTTTCGCCTTGCAGTTTAAAACCACTGTTGGATTTTGGGAAACTAACAATCATTGAATGGCGATGCGTGGTCTCTTCTGGTTTTCCATTGTAATTGAATAATAGTTTCATTGATTTTCCCTATTTTGATTTCAATTATCATAATAAAAATATAGATGTCAATAAATTATTCTTATAAAAGAAATTTGACGAATTGGGTGGGACAGCCTATGTTTCTTATCATTATCAAGGATACCATATGACTTATAACCCTGATTTATTGGATAGAGCCAAACGCCATCCAGAAAAACAAAAAAATCCTGACCGCCCAATGGGGAAAAAGCCCGATTGGATTCGTGTTCGTGCGCCTCAGGGCCAAATTTATGAGGAAACGCATGCAATTGTTAAACAATTTAAATTAACAACCGTGTGTGAGGAGGCTGGTTGCCCTAATATCGGTGAATGTTGGAATAAAAAACATGCGACCTTTATGATTATGGGCGAAGTCTGCACTCGTGCTTGTGCATTTTGCAACGTTGCCACGGGTAAGCCAGATACACTTGATAAGATGGAGCCTTTAAGAATTGGTGTTGCTGTTGAGAAAATGGGCCTTAATCATGTTGTTATCACATCAGTTGACAGGGATGATTTAGCAGATGGTGGGGCAGAGCATTTTATTAAAACGATTGAGGCCATTCGTTTTAAATCGCCAAATACAACCATTGAAATTCTAACACCCGACTTTAAAAATAAGGACGGAGCCGTTGATAGTGTTGCACAATCGCGCCCCGATGTTTTCAATCACAATTTGGAAACCGTGCCGCGCCTTTATCCAACTGTACGCCCTGGAGCAAGGTATTTTACGTCCCTTCGTCTATTAGAACGTGTTAAGGAAGTTAATCCAGAAATTTTTACCAAATCAGGATTAATGGTCGGTTTAGGTGAGACGAAAGAAGAAATTGGACAAGTTATGGATGACCTTCGAGCAGCAAAGGTAGATTTTTTGACTGTTGGACAATATTTACAGCCTAGCCCGAAACATGCTCCAGTTGAACGATTTTGGACACCTGAGGAGTTTGAAGGGCTAGAAAAAATGGCGAAAGCTAAGGGATTCCTTATGGTTTCGGCATCACCATTAACGCGTTCCAGCCACCATGCTGGCGAAGATTTTGCTAAATTACAGATAGCAAAAACCGCAAAACGTATTAAAATTTAGAAATTATCCATAATTATGTTGACGAATCTGGAAAATAAAGCTTATAGACTTGCTATTGTTTAACAGGAAATATCTTTATGAAATTGTTTACGTCCCCATTATCTGATGCTTTTGAAACGGTGGCTAATCAGCGAGTGCCTTTTTTTGCCTATCATAAAGCATTTGGGTTGAGAAAATCATTTCAATTAGCATATGGCCTTATTCCTAATCTTGCCATAAATAAAACCGTTATTTTTGATAAATTACAAGAGCTATTGCCACATGGTCATATCACAAAGATGAATGCGGCAGCGTTGTTATGTGCGTTGTCCGTTAATCATCAACATTCTCACTCCGATCCTGTAACTTTTTTGAATAATTTTCTTCGTTTATACAATGCAAAAACTTTTGAACAAGTGTGTGAAATTGAAGAAGTCAAGAAAGGGTCTCAGGATTATCAAGATCTTCAGAAACTTTGGAATAATACAAATGGAAGCAATACAAAAAGATTAGAAGCTGTCAAAATTCGCTGTTGGGCTAAAGATTTGGAACGAGCAACTCAAGGAAATTTTTTCAATCGATGGAGAGGGAGCATCCAATCCGTAGCGGTTAAAGAAGTGGAAAATCTTTTATCTCATTATAGACCACCAGAAGGTGATGTTGCTCTTTATGAAGAAGATGGAAAAAAGACATTATCTGCCTTTCCTAAAAAAGAATTTCTACCAATTCTTGTTGAAAAGCGGGCTAATAATCATATCACCGAAACCCAGACGGGTATTATTCTATCAATCATTTTACATTCACGTGAGACGCGCAAGAATAGCGGTGAATCTTATGTTGTTCACCCAATGGCCGTTGCTAACTTGGTTCGCAAGCATGGCAAGAGATTTTTTGGATCCGATAATAATAGTATTTGGAAGGCAATTCTCGTTGCTTTACTTCACGATGGGGGAGAAAAATCAAATATACATTTAGATAAGGATTTAGTTGGATTATTGCCTGAGGATGTCATTCAGGCTGTTAAATCTATTCATAAAAATGAGGGCGAATCTTATTTTAACTACGTAATGAGATGCGCAGAGAACCAGATTTCGGCATTTGTAAAATTATGCGATACTTATCATAATTCTCTGGATAATCAACAACCTACCTTTAAACAAGAATATGTTTACCCCATTTCTTCACTTTATGTTGAATATAAACTTAAAAATCCTAAATCAAATATCTCTAATAAATATTTTGCTGTTAATCATATGGGGATTTGTTCGCTAGAACAGTTTGATAAAATTTCAAATCTGGCGGATACTAATTCTAAGATATCAATTTTTGACTCTAGAAGACTTATTGGTAAAATTAGAATAATTAGAACAATTAAAGATGTATTCCTAAAAGAAACAGAAGACTTGCCAGATGCCAACTCACGCCGAGAAGAAAACTCTTCCTTACACCTCTGATCAATTATTTGATTTGGTTGTTGATGTTGAGCGTTATCCTGAATTTCTTCCTTGGTGTCTATCTTGCGACATAATCGAACAGCGTGACAATATTATTTTTGCCAATTTGGTGATTGGGTATAAAATTTTCCGAGAATGGATTAAATGTACGGTCACACATAAACGCCCAAATTCAATTCGTGTTGAATATATCAACGGCCCTTTAAAATATTTGTCAAATACATGGGATTTTAAGGATACTGCAGATGGCGGTTGCGTTATTGATTTTTATGTAGATTTTGAATTTAAGAATCCAATTTTTCAAAAATTGATGGGGGTTTTCTTCAACGAAATCGTTAAACGTATGGTGAAAGCATTTGAAGACCGTGCCAATCAATTATACAACCCAAGTCAAAGATCAAAGCTAACCAAAAAGGCACAAAATAAAAAGGAAAATTGACATGAATAAATTGATTTTATCCGCTGTTGTTGGATGTTGCCTCTTTACGTCTAACGGGTTATTTGCTGAGGATATCAAAGCTCAACCGCAACTGGGAACGACAGTGACTTTGTCCGCATCTGACAAAAAAAAGGTTGAACAAGATTTACTTGTTGCCAGTTTAAGAATTGAAATTGACAATAAAAATTCTCGTCAAGTTCAGGATGAAATTAATAAATCTATGAAGTTGGCCGTTGATTTGGCAAAGACTGAACCTGCTATCAAAGTAAGTACGGGTAATTACTTTGTTTATTCTTATGACCCCAATCCATCCCCGCAACCATTGACTAATGCAGAGCAGCAAAAAAGAATGATTTGGAAGGGAAGCCAGACGATTGATTTACAATCAAAAGATTCAGAGAAAATATTGAGTGTGCTTGGAAAAATTCAGGATATGGGATTTATCATGAATGGTTTAAATTATAGCTTGTCACCCGAATTGGCCGAGGCACAAAAGGACGAATTATTAGTTGGGGCTCTTAAAAAAATTAAATCCAAAGCAGAATTAGTTGCTAAAACATTGGGTAAATCAGGTTATGATATTATAGATGTCACCATTGATGGAAGTTATATGCCGCAACCCCAACCTGTTATGATGAGCATGGCACGTGGCGAGATGACAAAATCTGCTGATATGTCTAACCCTGTTGCCGCCCTATCTGAGGCAGATGTTAGTTTAAATGTAACTGCCCGTGTTGCTTTAAAGCCTTAGTTTAATTCTGAAATCAAATTTTTGATTGCTGTTTCAACAGTTTGTAGTCTTACCGAGCAACGGTCACCAGAGAAAACATGTTTTGTAACTTTCGTTTGACCATTATTGGTTGTAATTCCGATATACACTAATCCAACGGGTTTTTCAGGACATCCTCCTGAAGGCCCTGCAATACCAGTCACCGAGACAGCAATATCGCCCAGTGAATTTTTTAAGGCACCTTGGGCCATTTGATATGCAGTCTGTTCACTGACGGCTCCATTTGTTTCGATGGTTTTGGGTGATACTCCAAGCATTTCAATCTTTGCTTCGTTTGAATAGGTCACGAACCCACGGTCAAAAATGTCCGATGATCCAGAAAGTTCAGTAATTGCTGAAGAAATCATGCCGCCTGTACAGGATTCGGCAGTGGCGAGTTTTAGTTTTTTATTACGGAGTAGAGCACTTAAAGTTTCTATCAAGCCAACTAACATATTAAAACCTTTGATTAGTGAAAAGAAAACAAGAATATAGCGATAAGAATGAATACAGGAATTGATATGATTGCAGCGAGTAAATCATCAAGCATAATGCCCCATGCGCCTTTAATATTCTTATCGACCCAATCAATTGGGAATGGCTTTTTTGCATCTAAAAGACGAAAAATTAAAAACATAAGAGGCACAGAGATATAAAGATTTTCTTTTGGCAGCAAAGAGAATAAAAGCATGATAGCCACAACCTCATCAATAACTATGAAAGATGAATCATGGTTGGGAAGTTTTTTTTCAAGGCGTTCTAAAACATTCAATCCGATAAAGAAAAGAACAACAGCGGTAAGAAAAACAAAAAATGAATTCGTAAGAGCATAAAGAATAATAGTAAAGATTAGTCCCCCTAATGTCCCCCATGTTCCGGGGGCGGGGACAATTAAGCCAGTTCCAAACCACGTCGCAATTTGAAAATCAAATGATTTGGGGTTGAGGGCTTTAATAAATTTATCACGCTCAATTTTTTGGACTTTGTAAGTTTCTATGATATTCATTATGCGTCCTCTGGTAACATAACAGTTACAATGGCTTGCGCGGCTATACCTTCACGCCGTCCAGTAAAGCCTAATTCCTCAGTTGTTGTGGCTTTAATAGATATTCGTGACGCAGATAATCCAATAATTTCTGCAACACGGCTTTGAATGGCTTGACGATAGGGGGCAATCTTTGGTACTTCGCACATAATAACAGTATCGATATGGGTGATTTTTCCACCACGCCCTTGAACAGCGTTGACGGCATCTATTAAAAAATACGCGCTATCTTTATCCTTAAAGTCTGGGTTGCTTGGTGGAAAATGACTACCAATATCCCCGTTTGCAATCACGCCATACAGCGCATCTGTTATTGCGTGAAGCAACACATCAGCATCAGAATGACCTTTTAATTTATGGGTATGAGGAATATCAACCCCGCCAATACGAATGGTTGGTGCGGTATCACCAAAAGCATGAACATCAAAGCCTAAACCTGTTCTGGGGGTCATCAAAGGAGGAGACAAAAGTTTTTCAGCTATAATTATATCCTCTGGTAAAGTGACTTTGATATTATCTCTTGCACCTAAGACAAGAGATACAGGGATTCCCATTTCTGTTACAAGAGCAGTATCATCTGTAAAATTTCTTCCTTTAAATTTTTCATGCGCTGATTTAATCACGCTAAAATGAAAGCCTTGTGGGGTTTGCATAGAATATAATTCATTCCTGTCAACAATATTTTGGAAAATTTCATCTTTGGCTTTACGAAGTGTATCGGTAACGGGGAGAGCCAAACTAACCGCTTTATTTTTTTGAAGCGATAGTAAAATTTCGTCTAAAGAGGTGTGTGAGAGGCATGGGCGAGCTGCATCATGAATAAGAATAAAATCATTATCACTTAAAGATAGTTTTGAAAGGGCATTATAAACACTTTCCTGTCTTGTTGACCCCCCCAATACTGGAGGAAGAATTTTTGGAAGTCCAGCAACGGCATGAGCGTATAAATCTTGAAATCCATCTGCAATTACGATTTGAATTTGAGAGATGGAACGGTGAGATACAAAAATTTCAGCCGTATGGCGCAGAATAGTTTTTCCATGTATTTTATTATACTGTTTTGGTAAATCTGACCCAAAGCGTGACCCATTCCCAGCCGCCACAATAATGGCAGTAAGTTTGGAACAGGAATTTTGAGTATTATTTGGGTTCATATGTATGGTTTAGCTTGCTTTTTTAGGCCTGAACAGTGATATTTTTTGCCTTATGCGCAATAGTTTAAAATTTTTTCCTAAATCAAGGCTTTTAACTCGAATGCTTCGGCGATTTGGGACAGCTTGGGATAAAAAATTTGCCGCCTTAATTATCTTTATTTCAATTTTCTTGTGTGTCTCCACTTATGCAGCTTTGCGTTCTGCACCTCCTTTTGGCGATAACTCTAAGGCAGTTATTTGGTTACTGAATATTGATTTAGCAGCACTGGCAATTCTGGGGGCTCTGATAGGGCGGCGCGTTATTCTTTTATATACAGTTTGGAAAAGAGGGATTCCGGGAGCACGTCTTCATCTTCGTTTTGTTTATATATTTGGTTTATTGGCGATGGTTCCCGCCATTATTATGACTTTATTTTCTCTGTTCTTTTTTCATTATGGAGTACAGACATGGTTTAGTGACAGGGTCAAGACGGCCGTTAATGAATCGCAAGAAGTTGCCGAGTCATATTTACGAGAACATCATCAAGTCATTCGTGCTGACATTATGGCGATGGCAAAAGATTTGGATAACGAAGTCACGATATCAATTATTAACCCTCAAGGATTCTCAAAATTTATTGAGACACAGGCAATGTTACGGGGTTTAACAGATGTCGTCATATTTAATCAAACTGGAGATATACTGAATAAAGTTGGAACAGGGCTTAATTTTAATATTGCGGATTTTCCTTCCTACGTTTTAGAAAATGCCAATCAAGGGGATGTTGTTTTATTAACTGATATCAATGATAGTCAAATTAGAGCTTTGGTTAAATTACAGAAATTTTCAGAAACATATCTCTACGTTGGGCGAATGGTTGAGGCTAATGTTCTGAATCATTTGCAAACAACGCGTGAGGCCGTTCAAAAATATGACGAAATGTCTGCTAATTATATTGGATTGCAAACAACTATTACGCTTATTTATGTTGTGGTTGCGCTTATTCTTTTGTTTTCGGCAATTTGGTTTGCATTGATTTTTGCAAGACGATTGGCAGAACCTATAATAGCGTTAATCGAAGCATCAGATCGTGTTAGGCAAGGTGATTTAACCGCACATATTTCCGAGAAAAGCGGATTTCAGGAATTTGATTTTCTAGCACGTTCGTTTAATAAAATGACCTTACAAATCAGTGACCAGCGGAATGAGTTAATGACAGCTAATCGACGAATTGATGAACGCCGTCAGTTTACCGAAACTATTTTGGCTGGCGTTACATCAGGAGTGTTAAGTGTTGATAAGGCAGGTCAGATATCTTTGGTGAATACATCTGCGGCCTCCATTTTGGGCAAAGAAAAGGAAAAGATATTAGGCCAGAATATAGAATCTATTATTCCACAAGCATCTGCATTGATTGCGGAGGCCTATTTGCTTCCTGATAAAATCCATCAATCTGAATTATCAGTCCAAAAGGATATTGGCGGACGACGCATCTTATTAGTACGGATTGCAATAGAATTGTTGGGTGAACGCGATTTGGGTGCGGTTGTTACATTTGATGATATTACCAATTTACAGTCTGCACAGCGCAAATCAGCATGGGCAGACGTTGCGCGCCGTATTGCTCATGAAATTAAAAATCCATTAACGCCTATTCAATTATCTGCCGAAAGATTAAAACGTCGCTACCTTGATAAAATGGAGGAAGAAAAAGACAAGGAAATTTTTGGGCAATGTATTGATACAATTATTCGACATGTCGAAGATATTGGTCGCATGGTCAATGAATTTTCGTCTTTTGCGAGACTGCCAGAGCCTATTTTTAAAAATTGTGATTTGTCGTCTATCATCAACGATAGTTTAATGTTTTATCGTCAGGCGCACCCCAAAATTACCTATTTTGGTAAACCTAGTATTGATAAGATGAAGGGCTATGATTTCTATTGTGACGAGCAACAGATTCGTCAAGTTTTAACCAATACCATCCAAAACGCCATCGATTCGATTGAAGAACGTCAAAAACGAGATGATTTTAAGGGGCAATTGGGAGTGTGGATGGGGCTTACAAATCGCAGAGAGCTTGTTATTTCTATTGGGGATAATGGGTTGGGGTTACCCGCAGATAAAAATCACGAGACTTTGACAGAGCCTTACGTTACGTTTAAAGAAAAGGGGACAGGTCTTGGGCTGGCTATCGTCAAGAAAATCATGGAAGATCATGGTGGATTTATTGTATTTGGAATAAATGATGAATTAAAATATATTCAGGAATGGCAAGATTTAGGTGGAGCAAATGTTACACTTATCCTCCCTGAGAGACAAAAAATTTAAGGTAGAAAAATTATGACCGCAGATATATTAATTGTTGACGATGAATCTGATATCAGAAATTTGATAGACGGTATTTTAAGCGATGAGGGTTATAAAACAGCTCAGGCTGAAAATGCCAATCAAGTTTTTGAACTTATCAAACAAAAGAAATTTTCGTTGGTCATTTTAGATATTTGGTTACAAAATAGTGAATATGATGGTCTTGGGATTCTTGAGCGTATCAAGTCAACATACCCTGATGTCCCTGTTATTATGATTAGCGGTCATGGAACAATTGAGACGGCTGTTAAGGCTATTCGTCTTGGGGCTTATGAATTCATTGAAAAACCATTTAAGACTGACAGGTTATTATTGATGGTTGCTCGTGCATTAGAGGCTGCTAGCCTGAGGCGTGAGAATATTTTCTTACGTCAACAGCATGATATAACAACAAATATGATTGGTAAATCTCACCCTTTTCAATTTTTAATGCAAGTGGTTGATAAAGTTGCCTTAACCAATAGTCGTGTGTTAATTTCTGGTCCTGCGGGTGTTGGTAAAGAGGCAGTTGCGCGAACAATTCATGCTAAATCATCGCGATCTGATCATCCATTTATCGTTTTTAATTGCGCAAGTTTTAGCCCAGCGCAGATTGAGGAAGAGTTGTTTGGATCAGACAAAGACGGAAAAGATTCCATAGGTGTTTTGGAACGTGCTGATCGTGGGACATTATTATTAGATGAGGTCGGCGATTTGCCGCTTGAGACGCAAGCTAAAATCCTTCGTGTTCTTCAAGATAATTCGTTTACCCATTTGGGTGGCGTTTCACAGATTAAGGTTGATGTTCGATTTATTGCAACCACGTCTCGCAATCTAGAGGACAAGATTGAAGAGGGGGCATTTCGTGAAGATTTATTCTATCGATTGAATGTCGTGCCTTTAATTGTTCCGCCATTACGAGAAAGAAAAGATGATATTCCTCTTCTATTAAATTATTTTATAAAACTTTACGCCAAACAATCAAATTCAATTGAGCGAATAATTTCTGAGGGTGCGATGTCTGCCTTTATAGGATATTCATGGCCGGGGAACATTCGCCAATTAAAAAACCTTGTCGAATGGATGATGATTTTGGGGTCTTCGCAATCCAGCGCAATTATACAAGCCACTGATTTGCCCCCTGAAATCGCAGGTACTATTCATTCCGCATTAAAAGGAAATTGGGAAACAGATATGATTTCCCTTCCTCTCCGCGAGGCACGGGAAGTTTTTGAACGCGAATATTTACTTGCCCAAATTAACCGATTTGGGGGTAATATTTCCCGTACAGCTCAGTTTATAGGAATGGAACGCTCTGCCCTTCATCGCAAATTGAAATCTTTACAAATATCAACTTCTGAGCGAGATGAGCAGGCTGAAATTGATGCAATTGATAACCCTGATAATTACGATAGAAAAATTGTTAAGATTTCTGCCTGATGTTACAGAATTTAAAGAAACCTGATGCTATATTTTTTGATTGGGATGGGACTTTGGTTGATAGCCTTCCCAGCCTGATGTCCTATTATAATCATGTTTTGGAAAGATTCGATTTACCAAAAATTACAGTTGATGAAGCTAAAAAAAATATTCGTCGTTCTGCACGAGAAGTTTTTCCTGAGATTTTTGGGTCAAATAGTGATGAAGCATTTAAGGTTTATTATGATATTGTATCCAAAACACATTTAAGTCTTTTAACACCATTTTTAGGTTCGGAAAAATTTCTAAATGACCTTCAGCACCTGAAAATCCCACTGGGTATCATTAGCAATAAAAAGCATGAATTTCTTTTAAAAGAAATTTCCCATCTGGCATGGGATAAATATTTTATATCAAATATTGGTGCTGGTGTTGCATCAAAAGACAAGCCATCTGGTGAAGCTTTATTACTTGCCGCAGAAAGAATCGGCCTTTCCCCGTTGACCCATCATTTATGGTATGTTGGAGATACGGAAACGGATATGTTGGCTGCCAAAGATGCTGGATTTGAATTGATTTTCATAGAACATGGGCTTGGAACCAGAAATGATTGCTTTGAAAAGGGGGCAACGCCTTATTTTGTTAAGGATTTGAATGAGTTAATTGATTTAACGCGGAATTTTTTCTAAGGTTTCTGATTACCTCTTGTCGACAAGGCCTCTGTCTATTACTGTCCCATAACAAATATAAAAAAAGAAGCGCAAGGACGCATAAAAAAATGGCAGAAAAAAATCAAAATATTCAAGATGTTTTCCTAAATAAAATTAGAAAAGAAAAAAATTCAGTAACTGTATTTTTGGTTAATGGTGTCAAATTACAAGGAATTGTGACGTGGTTTGATAATTTCTCACTTCTTTTGAAGCGTGATTCCCATATACAATTGGTTTATAAACACGCCATCTCAACTATCATGCCGTCTGGAACACTATCTTTGTATGATGAGGATGATAATGATGTTGGCTCTGATAATCAGGTTTCGCCTCATCCAACAGAATAATTTCTATACAAAATTAATGATTTAAAAACCCTCTTTCTTGGAAGAGGGTTTTGCGTTAATATCTCCCTATGAAAAATTTATCAAAATTACCAGAAGACATTAGAAACATAGTTATCCGTATGCCGTTTAGAGTGGGATTGTTTGTGTCCGAGAGTGACCAAACAGGTGGAGATGAATCTGCCGAAGCTGAACGTAAGGCATTAGAAAACATTGTCACTTTCTATGTCGAAGACACCGTCAAAGGTGAATTTGCTCATGAGGTTATGGAAGAGACGCTCAATCATAAGTCGGATTGGGCTAACTGGTCTGTAGATTTGGATAAAGTTCCTGAGGAATGTTTGCATATTGGTTATCAATTGAAAGATTATATTGATGAAAAAGAAATTTCTGCTTTTAAGCAAAATCTAATTGAAGTTGGAATTGTGATAGCTCAGGCCTATTGTGAAGTTGATGAAACCTCAACAGCAGGGGCTAAGTTAGAGGCCTATACATCTTTGTTTTTACGTCGCTTTCAATCCATGTTTGCAGAGGAGCCTGCACCAACTCATGATTATGTTTTAAATGTTAGTAAGTCAGAACGTGGAGCGCTTAAATTACTATCTAATAATTTAAATGTGAAAGTTAGTTTTTAAAGGAATTTATAATTATGTCAGAATTACAAAGATTTCTTCCTGCGGATCAGGATGTTTTGGTTGGTTTGTTCTATCGTATTGGACAATGGATGTCGCACATAGATGATACCGACACCACTGAGAAATCAGAGCAAGCTGAAGAAGAGCAAATGTTCAAAATTTTGAATAAATTAGCAAATTCAAAAAATACAGGGCAATTATGTTCCGAAATTGCCGAAGAATCTATCCGTCAAAAAGGCAGTTGGGCTAGATGGTCACAAAATACTGACACTGTTCTTGCTGATGTTGCCAAGGCCAAAGAACTAATAAAGGGCCAGAGCAATGCCCAAGAATTCGTTTCATTCGGAAGATGCTTGGTTACAATTGCAACGTCAGTTGCCAGAGCATATCGTGAGGCAAATGATGAAGAACATAAAGAAACAGGTTTTATGTCTTGGTTGTCAGAAAAAAAAGCTAATGTTGCACTAGCATTATCAGATTTCGATGCTCACAAGGATTTAAACATATCTCCTGCTGAGGATACAGCCCTTACGGAACTTGTAGACGTATTAAAATCCTGAATATTTATAAATCTAGAGAATAAGGGCTTTTATAGCCCTTTTTTTATATGCTATTATCCTCATTAGTAACACTCAAAAATTACAGGATTATTCATGTCTTCATCTGCTGCGCTCTCATCCATTCTCACTGGATTTAATGCTGAATATATTGCCAACTTATATCGCGAATTTTTAAAAAACCCGTCGGTGGTTGATTCCAGTTGGCGGTCATTCTTTGATACGTTGTGCGATGATGAAAAATCTGTTTTGTCTGAATTAACAGGGGCATCTTGGTCAGCCAAAGAATTTAAAAAGCCGAATGTGCCTTTCGGCGTGACGACTGCTGATGACGTTGTTAAATCTGCTAAACCTGCAAATAAAACAGAATTATCTCCATCTGCGATTAAAGATTCCATTTCTGCTGTGATGATGGTGAAGGCTTATCGGATGTATGGACATTTTGCGGCCAATTTAGACCCTCTGGGTTTAAAGCAACCAATGGGGCATCCTGAATTGGATACCTCTCGTTATGGACTGACAGATGATAATAAATCTGTATATCTTGGAGGAATTCTTGGTTTTGAAAATGTAGAGATTGGCGTGCTTGTTCAAAAGCTTCGCTCTATTTATTGCAGTCATGTTGGCGTTGAAGTGCAACAAGTCATTGATACCAATGAACGCGCATGGCTAGAAAACCTAATCGAAACACGTCTTCAGACAGTATTTAAGACAGACGAGAAAAAAACATTCTATAAACAATTAGTTGCTGCGCAAGGTCTGGAAGATTTTATTCATACTAAATATGTTGGTACAAAACGATTTGGATTAGACGGCGGTGAATCCTATATTCCATGTTTAGAAGAAATCGCGCGGCGTGGTGTTGAATTGGGTATTCGTGAAGTTAATGTTGGTATGGCGCATCGTGGGCGATTAAATACCTTAACCAATGTCATGGGAAAACCCTATACGAAATTATTTGCCGAATTTAATGGTGTGCCGTCAACACCCGATGGAACACCGGGATCGGGCGATGTGAAATATCACATGGGCTATTCCAATGATAGGCAGATTGCTGGGGCAACTGTTCATATGTCACTTACGCCGAATCCCTCACATCTTGAAGTGGTCAATCCAATTGTGACAGGTAAGGTACGTGGTAAGCAGGACATTTATGGGGATGTCAAACGCAAAGAGGTTTTAACAATGCTTGTTCATGGTGATGCCGCTTTTGCGGGGCAGGGATTGGTCATGGAAACTTTGATGATGTCAGAACTTGCAGGATATACAGTTGGGGGAACAGCCCATATTATTATCAACAACCAGATTGGATTTACAACTACACCTGATTGTTCTCGTTCTGGGCCATATTCCAGTGATCTTGCAAAGATGCTTGGATGCCCAATATTCCATGTAAACGGTGATGATTTAGAGGCAGTGACAAGTGTGTCACGTATGGCCATTGAATATCGTCAGCAATTTGGGCGCGATGTTGTGATTGATTTAATTTGTTATCGTCGTAATGGGCATAATGAAGGTGATGAGCCGATGTTCACTCAACCCATCATGTATAAGGCGATTAAAGATAAAGAATCTGTGCGGTCAATTTATGGTCGCCAATTGGTTGCAGAGGGTATTTTAACCGAAGCAAGCGCAAAGGCCGAAGTTGATGCATTTATGAAACAAATGGAAGAAGCATTCGAAGCTAGTAAAACGTATA